>Ga0136617_10006973_pt1 | contig 10078 bp, 9 predicted proteins | sample AntDrymUQ3222106_2_FD_129672 | JGI IMG/M metagenome (GOLD analysis project Ga0136617, IMG submission 129672) | Polar desert sand microbial communities from Dry Valleys, Antarctica - metaG UQ322 (21.06) | ecosystem: Environmental > Terrestrial > Soil > Desert | place: Antarctica: Dry Valley... | reverse complement strand
GCTCCGGTTGCTCCAGTAAGTCCCTGCGGTCCTTGCGCTCCAGTCGCTCCGGCTGGTCCTTGCGCTCCGGCTGCTCCGGCGGCTCCATCATTTCCATTAGCTCCGGCGGCTCCGGTAAGTCCCTGCGGTCCTTGCGCTCCCGTTGCTCCGGCAGCTCCAGTTGTGCCGGTCGGTCCGGTTGGGCCCGTCGGGCCCGTAGGTCCGGTCGGCCCTGTAGGTCCTGTTGGCCCGGTCGGACCGGTATCACCCGCTGGTCCAGCAGGTCCAGGAGATCCGGTTGTAGTTCCGCCTTCACCAATTGTTATTTCAAACAACACGGCGTTGCCCTTCCCGTTACCGTTACCGTTCTGTGTTGTTACTTTTAAAAGATACGACCCTTCCGGATAAAACGCATTAGCCTTCGCGACAATAACGGTGCTGGTATTGCTTAGAACCGTCAATGGCTGGCCGCCGAGGGTAACTGCAGTAGTTGCATTGTTGCCCGAACCAATTAGGTTAGTCCCACGAATAGTAAATTTTTGTGGTATTAGGGGTGTTGCCGTATCGTACTCGACCTCAACGTTTAGAATGACGGGTGCCGAAGCTGCGCCATAATCTTTCCAGAGCAGAAAGCGAACATCGCAGTCAAAATGGTAAAAGTTGCAAAAAACTTCATTTTCATTAGTTTTCTCCACGAAATTTTTCTGTCAAATGAACCTAATTTAGATTCGAATTTTCCGATATGTTTCAACTCGATGTCGCGGTCGCGCTTCGAATTATGAACTGTCAGACTCGTTCAACACGCGAGCCGCAAATCTTTCTAGCTGATAAATGTTTGTACGGAATCACCCCATATGCTGTATAAAGCTCGATTGATTTATACAGCAATATCGGTAATCTCGTCGGAATAAATTTACGATCTGTAGTTAGGGTCAACACATACTGACGATAAACAAAAACTTGTCAAGTGCTTTTATGAAAATTTTAAAGACAGGTATTTATAATGAATTCTTATCTCTCTTCTCGATCTATTTTGTTGGGTAAACAGATAGATAAGATTCGCCTCAAAATCGAATCTTAAGGTCTGGCACCGCGTAAGATCTGCGCGCACACAGCGCAGCCGGAAACGGCCCAAAGATGTTCGAGAGGATCTCTAAACTCCGTGAACGTCTTTTCCCCAAATGTATTTTTGTAGTTGTAGATTCAGCCGAACTTTCAGGCCGCTCCCTGCTAGAGATTCAGCAATTTCCGCGAGATCCGGAATGCCGTGCATAGGCGAGATCAAAACTTCCTTCGCCCGGTTCTGAAGATCATATTTCTCGATCACTTCGCGTGCAAACGCCCAATCGCTAACGTCTGCGATCACAAATTTGATTTCATCCTTGTCGTGTCGCAGCCTGTCCAGATTCGTCCATAGATTGCGTTCCGCTTCGCCCGACGCCGGACATTTTACGTCCAGAATGATCGCCGCCCGTTCATCAACCTCCTCAGTCGAAACATAACCGCCCGTTTCGATTAAAACTTCATACCCTTCATCGCAGAGCTTTGAAATTAAAGGGAAAACATTCCGCTGCGCGAGCGGTTCACCGCCGGTTACTTCTACCAGATTGCAGCCGAATTCTTTAAGTTTCCGGCAAATCTTATCAAACTCGATCCGCTCGCCGCCCGTAAAAGTATATTCCGAATCGCACCATACGCACCGCATCGGACAGCCCGTCAGCCGCACAAACGAGCACGGCCGTCCGGCGTGGGAAGACTCGCCCTGAATCGAGAGAAATATTTCGGTGATGCGCAATTCCATAAGAGAATTTAGCGCCAGATTAACATACATGGGTCAGAACCAGATGCGTCAGCGGGGTGTCTTAAAGAGTTCAAAGTTCAAAGGTTCGATCCGTTCATAACTTGGGACATGAACTTTCGACTTTGAACCTTTGCTTCAACCACCCGCTAACGCAGGTGGTTCTGTCTTTTCGCGACTTTGCGTTAAACTCTTTGCATATGCGAGCACAACTAAAAAATTTCATCGATGCAATAGGCCATGATTCGATCGCGATCATTCCTGCCGCCCACGAAGCTCGGCGCAGCTACGACACCGAGTTCAAATTTCGTCAGGATTCCGATTTTGCCTATTTGACCGGATTTCCTGAGCCAGACGCGATTGCCGTCATCGATCCGGCGGGCAAAAAGCTCTACACGCTCTACGTCCGCCCGCGAAATCTGGAAATGGAGACTTGGTACGGCCGCCGCGAAGGCGTTGACGGCGCGATAAAAAATTACAAAGCGGACAAGGCTGTTTCGGTTGAAAAATTCGGAGCCGAACTCGCAAAATTGATCGATGGACACGATAAGCTTTATTACCGTTTCGGAGTCGACGAAAAACTCGACCTGCAAATTTTGCAGTATCTTTCGGCACAAAGACAGCGTCGTCTTAAAACCGCATATCCGCCGCATATCATCATCGACCCGACAATTTTGATTCACGAAATGCGTCTTCACAAAACTCCGAAAGAAGTCGAGTTGATGCAGACAGCTGCAACTATTTCCGCCGAAGCTCACGTTTTAGCCATGAACACGGTGAAACCCGGAATGAACGAGTTCCAGGTCGAGTCGCTGATCGAAGCATATATGCGCGGGCAAGGCGCCAGCGGCGTCGCTTACAATTCGATCATCGGCGGCGGCGAGAACGCGACGATCCTGCACTACGTCGAAAACAATCGCCCGCTCAAGGACGGCGATCTGCTGCTTGTGGACGCCGGTGCCGAATACAACGGCTATGCCGCCGACATCACCCGCACTTTCCCCGTCAACGGCAGGTATTCAAAGGCCCAGCGTGAAGTTTATGACGTTGTACTGGACGTCCAGATTCAATGCATCGAAGCGACCAAAACCGGCAATACCGTCAAAGGCCGCAACGAGCTTTCCATCGAACTGCTGACCGAAGGCATGAAAAAACTCGGCCTGCTAAAAGGCAAAACAAAGGATCTGATCAAAAAGAAATCCTATATGAAATATTACATGCACGGCGTGGGCCATTATCTAGGCATGGACGTCCACGACGCCGGCCGCTATTTCACCGACCAGACGGCCAAAAACTCGCGCCCTTTCGCACCCGGAATGGTGCTGACCGTCGAGCCCGGTTTATACATCCCGCCCGACGACAAATCCGCCTCCTCCAAATACCGCGGCATCGGCATCCGAATCGAAGACGATGTTTTAGTTACGTCAGAGGGCAATCTGAACCTGACATCAAAAGTGCCAAAAGGTGCCGATGAGATCGAAGCTTTGATGCAGAAGTCAGCGCATATATAAGGCATAAAACACGGGCATTTCGTGTCCCGCGTCTCAGGGTGTTTTAACTATATTTTCCGACTTTAGAAGGTAAAACGTTTTCTTGCGTTATTAAGAATTTTGGTGAATAAACTTTGTCCCAGAGAAAAATGTATTAAATTCGCTTTGTTTTAGAAGTATTAACACTAATATTTGTCAATGAGCTGAAGGAGTATCGAAATGACATGGATACCGAACGTAAAAATACCCAATCAACTGAGTAAAGCCGCACCCGCAATTGCCGCGTTCAACCGGGTAATACACATGGTTCATCTCGGAGACAGTTCGAATAGTATTTGGCACTCGACTTTTGATGGCTCCAACTGGACAGCCAATATAAAGATCCCAAATCAGCTTAGTAAGGCCCCGCCTGCAATCGCTGAGTTCGGAGGGAATCTACATATGGTTCATCTGGGCGACAGTTCGAATAGTATTTGGCACTCGACATACGACGGGGGCAACTGGTCAGCCAATGTAAAAGATCCCGAACCAACTTAGTAAGGCCCCGCCTGCAATCGCCAAGTTCGGCGGGAATCTACACATGGTTCATCTGGGCGACAGTTCGAATAATATATGGCACTCGACATTCGACGGTTCCAACTGGACGACAAATGTGAAGATTCCGAGTCAACTTAGCAAGCACGCACCTTCAATTGTTGAATTTAACGGGAACCTGCATATGGTTCATCTTGGCGACAGTTCGAATAATATATGGCACTCGACATTCGACGGTTCCAACTGGACGGCCAATATCAAAATACCGAGCCAGTTAAGCAAAGCGGCACCGACAATAGCTGACTACAATGGAAGCCTTCATATTGTTCATCTCGGCGATAGCTCGAATAGTATTTGGTACGGCCAGCTTAATGCGATGAACAGCTGGAGTGCGAATGTTCGTATTCCGGATCAGCTTAGCCAAATGCCTTTAACCTTGGAAGCCCCACTAGCATTAGCACCGTTTGCAGGCCGACTTCATATGGTACATATTGGCGACAGCTCTCACGATCTCTGGCACACTTCTTCTGATGGGATCCTCTCTGTCGTTCGTGTTGGAGTCAAGATTCTTCTCGATGCGAACATGGCTGCTATTGTTCCAGCCGCGACGGTCAATGCCTGGCTTGCAAATATGCAAAACGTCTACGCAACAATGGGATTTACAGTGCAATTGGTCAATACAGAGAATCTAGATCTCCCGGATCTTCGCGTCGTAGATGTAGGGGAATGCGTGATGGGTAGCACGACAGCGGATCAGCAAACTCTCTTTGGAAATCGTAACAATCTTAACGCGACCGATATCGCCGTTTATTTTGTAGATTCCACAGTCCCAGCCGCTAACGGCTGTGCTGCGTTTCCTGACAATGAGCCCGGATGCGTTGTCGTCGCCACTGCCTCCCAGTGGACGATGGGTCATGAATGCGGCCATGTTTTAGGTTTAAAGCATGTGAATGACAATGATCGTCTGATGACGGAAAATGGCACTTTCAACATTACAAATCCTCCGCCCGACCTTACGCCTGATGAGGGCGTCAGTATAGGAGAAAGTGACTTTTCTGTAGAATGATTGCAGGAGTATTACTATGACCATGGAACAGGTGCTAAAGGCTCTCGCTCCGGATGAGCCCAATTACAAGGTTGCTGCCAGAGAACTTGGCGCGGCGGCCATTCCATTTTTGATCGAACTGGCTAGGTCGCCGGATGCACTTTTGGCCGGCAAAGCGGCCAGCCTGGCTGCGTTAATTACCGATGGGGAAGCATCAAAGGTTTTAGAGGTCGCGGCAATGCACGCTTCGATAGGTCCCCGCGCGGCGGCCGCTTATGGCGCGCGCTACCTTTCAAGTCACGATGGTGAACGCATCGCTCTTATTTTGATGGATGACGCGGAAGTTGCCGTTGCTAAATTCGCGATTCGCTCATCGGTCAACATTGCCACGCCCGCTCTTAAACAAAAACTTGAGTCGCTCGCCGCGGATGGTAAAGGCTATTTGGCGGAAGAGGCACAAAATGCAATAAAGCTGATGCATTAGCAACATACTAATGGCAGACGAAATCTATGGAAGCAGCCTTTCCCGCTTCAGGCAGCGACGTTGTAAGGCGCCGACTTCATGATAAAGCCACAGCGGCCGGAATACATAAGAGCGATAGTCCTGACCCAAATGACCGGCCTCCAAAACCAGAAACGCCGGGTTGCCGGAACACGGCTTACGCTTTCGTGAGAACGATCGTCGCGACGTAGCCGTTGGGATTGATGCGGATATTTGTGGCGGGAGCGGGTGTTAATGCCGTCAGGCGAAGTTTGTAGCCATGGACGGCTGGCGCGGAGTCCGGTTGAAGCGTGTTGAGCTCGATGGTTTGGGCGCGGGAGCCGCGCTTTACGATTCTCACTTTGATTTTTGCATTGCCGGCGTGGATGCAGTTTACATCGGACGGGCAGCGAGAGTCTTCGACGACGGAGAGGAACTCGATTTTGAGCTTGCTTTTGAGCAGCTTCTTCGTGTTATGGACGCGCAGGTTCACAGTCTCCGCAGTTTGAGCGTCTGCAGTTACAAAGCCACCGAGAATAAGCGCCAAAACTAGAATTAATGCTTTCATTGCGTTCGTTGACCCAATAAGCAAGGAGGCCTTCGGAGTTTCCGAGCTCAGTCATTGGAAGGGATTGCGCGTCCTGGAGTTGCAATAAAGAAGTACGGATTCAATGCAGGAACCTTCCGAGCCAGCCTGCGAACCTGATTTAACGTCGTCAAGTAAGCGTTTTATTACCTCGACGCTGCTGTTCACTTCTGCTCTAAAATTACAGACGGCGACAAATGGAGCAGGTTGAACGTCGAACGCCCGAACAAATAAATATCTAGGAAGCACCTGCGGCTGAAGGATTCAATTTTTCAACAATCGCGCGGGCGAATTCATTGGTCTTTGCCGTACCGCCCATATCTTTTGTCAATGCTTTGCCTTCGGCATACACCTCCAGCATCGCCTTTTCCGTCCGAGTGGCAGCATCCTTTTCACCCAAATGGCGCAGCATTAAAATTGCCGACATAAGAAGCGCGGTCGGGTTTGCGATTCCCTGCCCGGCAATGTCCGGTGCCGAGCCGTGGACCGCTTCGAAGACCGCTCCCTGCTCGCCGATGTTAGCACCGGGCGCCAAGCCCAATCCACCGATAAGCCCTGCGCACAGATCGGATACGATATCGCCGTAAAGATTTTCCATCACCAGAACGTCAAACTGTTCGGGGCGCATCACAAGCTGCATGCAGCAGTTGTCGATGATCTTATCGTCTGCCTCGATCTCAGGATAATCCTTTGCGACATTATAAAAACATTCGAGAAAAAGCCCGTCGGAGAGTTTCATAATGTTGGCCTTGTGAACTGCGGTTATCTTTTTGCGACCGTTGTCTTTAGCATATTCAAAAGCATATTTCGATATGCGAGTCGAGGCTTTTTCAGTAATGATTTTCAAACTTTCGACCACGCCGGGAACGACGATGTGCTCGAGGCCGGCGTAAAGATCTTCCGTATTCTCGCGCATAATGACCAGATCGAGGCCGGGATAGCGACACGGAATGTTCGGCAAAGCCTTGATCGGCCGGACGTTAGCGTAAAGATCGAGAGCCTTTCGCAGGCCGACATTCACCGACGTAAAGCCTTTGCCGATGGGCGTCATAATCGGGCCTTTCAAGGAAACCTTGTTGCGTTTCATCGCTTCGATGGCGGCGTCGGGCAGCGCACTGCCATACTTTTCCAACGCCTGAGCACCCAGAATCTGTGTCTCCCACTCGACATCAACGCCTGAGGCTTCGATTATTCTTACGGTCGCTGCGACGATTTCGGGGCCGATGCCGTCGCCGGGTATTAACGTGATCGTGTGTTTCATTAAATTAGTCCTTTGGTTTTTGTCCTTTGTCCTTTGCTCTTCGTCCTTGTAAATTAAATTAGAACAATAATGACAAAAACTAAGGACTAACGACAAAGGACGAAGGGACATTTTTTGATGAATTCCGACGTATTGATTATCGGCGGTGGCGTGATCGGTTTGAGTATTGCCCGCGAGCTTCACAAAAAGGGTGTCGGGCGGATTATGATCGTCGAACGAGGCGAGATCGGCAAGGAAGCTTCGTATGCCGCGGCTGGAATGCTTGCGCCGAATGCAGAGGCCGATGGTCTCGACGATTTCTACCGTTTCTGCACCGAATCAAACAAACTTTATTCCCGCTTTGCCGACGAACTTTTTGCCGAAACCGGTGTTGATATAGAACTCGACCAAAGCGGAACGCTTTACCTCGCATTTACCGAAGAGGATTCCGCGTCGCTTAATGAGCGTTTCGAATGGCAGAGGAATGCGGCACTTGAAGTCGAGCATTTATCAGCCGAAGATACGCTCGGACTGGAGCCCTTCATCGCGCCCGATATTTGCGAGAGTTTGTTTTTTCCGGGCGACGGGCAGGTCGAGAACCGTAAACTCCTCTCCGCATTGGTAAAATATGCCGAGCTAAACGGTATCGAACTCCGCGAACATACGGAGATTCAGACCCTTCTACTTGACGGCGCTAAAATCACCGGCGCGGAGAGCAATACCGGGAAGTTTCGCGCTGATCTGACGATTCTTGCAACGGGTGCGTGGACATCGCTCATCAAATTGGGCGAAGCGTTTGTGCCCGTGAAAGTTAAGCCTGTTCGCGGGCAGATGATAAGCTTTCATCCAGCCGAAAAGCTGTTTCACAAGGTGATCTATAGTCCAAAAGGATATATTGTTCCTCGCGCAGACGGAAAAATTCTGGTGGGTGCAACGGTTGAAGATGCGGGCTTCGACATGAGCATTACCGAAGCGGGCGTTGAGCAATTGCGCAGAGCGGCTTTGGAAATTGCTCCGGGTCTTGGCAGTTTGAAGATCAGCGAAAAATGGGTTGGCCTCCGGCCGTTCGCGATGGACGGCTTGCCCTATCTCGGTGAGATTCCGGGTTATGTGAATCTCTTCATTGCTACTGCACACTACCGCAACGGAATATTGCTTGCGCCACTTACCGCAAAGATAATGGCGGAGAGGATTGTAGAAGACAAGGCTTCGGAATATATGAAGATCTTTAGTCCGCAAAGGCATCTGATCAACGGCAATGTATACTCCTTTTAAGGAGCGATGGGAATCGATCATGTGCTTGGAGAAAAACCTTCTATTCACGAGCTGTTAGAATATTTTCCTGCATTAGTAGAAAGCAAATGACACCTGCCGCTCCGTACCTGACCGTGGCACTGGACATATGAAAAACAAATCTATCGCCGTTCTGCTGTGCATTATCTTTACAAATTTGTGTTTCGCTCAAGGCAAAGAGCAGAATCAAACTGTCGGCAATGCCCAGAAAATACCCGTCGCCAAAATTGAAAAAATTGAGACGGCGGTCAGGGCCTGGATGTCACAGAACAAGGCACCCGCGCTATCGATTGCGATTGTTACAGACAACAAAATGAGTTTTTCAAAAGGCTACGGATTGGCGGATGTTGAAAATGATGTTTCAGCGACGGCCGACACAGCCTATCGTTTGGCTTCAATCGCTAAATCAATGACGGCAATCGCCGTGATGCAACTTGTCGAGCGCGGCAAAATAGATTTGAATGCGCCAATCAATAAATACTGCGCCGCTTATCCTGAAAGCCAAGCCTTAAAAGACGCTCCCGACAAAAAGTTTTCAATTACCATGCGCCAGCTTCTCGTTCATCAATCGGGCGTGCGCCACCACAAACCCGGAGAAGGTCTCACGACAAAGCACTACAATGACATTGCGGAAGCCGTCGGCTCGTTCAAGGATGACCCGCTCGTCGTAGAGCCGGGAACGAAATACTCGTATTCAACGCAGGGCTACACGCTGCTGGGTTGCGCGATTGAGAGCACGTCGGGCGCATCATACATTGATTACTTGCGCGAGAACATCTTCAAGCCCGCCGGAATGACCCACACTTTTGTTGACGACGTTTATGCGATTATTCCGAATCGCGCTCGCGGTTATCAGAAAGCAACGAAAGGCGAAATTCGAAACGCGCCGCTGCACGATACGAGCATTAAAGTTCCGGGCGGCGGCTTGGTTTCGACGGCGGAAGATTTGGCTAAGTTTGCCATCGCCGTCAATACCAACCGGCTCGTCAAGGCGGAGACGCTTGCACAGATGTGGACGAAGCCGAAAATGAGCGACGGGAAGGAACAAGGCTATGCGATGGGATTTTTAATTAACGACCGGGATGGCCTGGTTAGAGTTTTTAATGACGGCAGTCAAGCGGGAACGCGGACGTATCTTTTTATGATACCGAAACAACAATTCGCTATTGCGTTGATGACGAACTTGGAAAGAGCGTTTTGTGAAGAGCTTGTGCCAAAGATTATCGAAGCGCTCGGCGAAAAGTAAAAATTATGCGTGCTTTTATCATCATAACCGTTGCCTTTCTTACATTCAATACGTTCGCTCAATCGCGGCGGGTCAATCCGCACCTTCGTACAAATCCCGTAACTCCTGTCGCGAATTCGACCAGCGATGTGCCTGTCAAAACGATGTTCGATGAGGCAAATTCGTATAATAAGACAAAGTTCGCGGAATATGAGTTGAAGAAAGTTCCGTACAGCGAAAAGCTAAGGCTGCAAACGGAGCGCGAACAGAAACAATTGGCGGCGAAATATGCGGCAATGGCGGCCGTTCGCAACGGACTCACGAGCGACGATCTTTATCATCTCGGCCTTTTGCATTGGATCGCGGAGAATTTGGACGGAACGGCGGAAAGCCTGCGAAAATACCTG
>Ga0136617_10006972_pt1 | contig 10081 bp, 12 predicted proteins | sample AntDrymUQ3222106_2_FD_129672 | JGI IMG/M metagenome (GOLD analysis project Ga0136617, IMG submission 129672) | Polar desert sand microbial communities from Dry Valleys, Antarctica - metaG UQ322 (21.06) | ecosystem: Environmental > Terrestrial > Soil > Desert | place: Antarctica: Dry Valley... | reverse complement strand
TGTGCCTCGTGCGCTTCATCGTGACCGTCCTTGCTCGCCCATCTTCGCGGGCGCATAGAACTCTCACAAGCACCGGACCGAACCGCCGGGGTCACGCCACAACGACTAGTTCATAACCAATCAAAGGAGGTGACACCACCATGACAGACGCACAAGCACGCAATCTCGGACTACTCATCCATAACGCGAGGGTCGCTCATGGCCTCAGTTTCCGCGCTCTGGCCGCCATCACCGATGTCCCGCTGGTCTCGCTCAAGCGCTTCGAAGACGGCGTCTACAACGACCCGTCGCCCGCCCAGATCGCGCGCATCGCCGAGGCGCTGGACATCGACCCGGCGCGGATCGACCGCGTCAGCCGCGATCACCTCGCCAGCTCGATGCCGACCATGCGCACCTACTTCCGCAGCAAGGAGAAGCTCTCCGCCGAAGCGCTGGACGAGGTCGAGCGAGCCGTCGCCGACATCCGCGCCAAGTACGCCACGCCCCCGAATGACACCGCATCCAAGCAAGGAGGCACGCCATGAGCACAGCCACTGTCGATGAGCGCTTGGCGCTGCTTGGTCTGCGTCAGCCGCCACACCTTCACGCCGGGGAGATCGCAACCGGAACAATCGCGCGGCTCCGCGCAATCGTGCCCCAGCGCCCGCTCGGCATCCGCGAGGCCGAGAGCGTCGCCGAGCGACAGGCGAACCGACTGAGGAGCGAACTCGGCGTCCTCGGGCCGAGCATCGCTGAGGACGACCTGGGCAGCCTATCCTGGCTGACGATCACTCGCCGTGAGGGGTTCCCGACCTCCGGCATGGCTACTAAGACCGCCTACGGCTGGATCATCGTGCTGAACGCCGAAGAGGCGATGGTGCGCCAACGCTTCTCGCTGGCGCACGAGATCAAGCACGTCCTCGACGACGGTCTGGTTGATCTCGCCGGCGGCCTGTACCCCGCGACCCGCGGCTACAGCGCCGAGGAGCGCACCGAGCGCATCTGCGACCGCTTCGCCGCCGCGCTGCTGATGCCCAAGGTGCTGCTGCGGGCGGATTGGAGCGACGGTCTGCAAGACATCGCCCGGCTTGCCAAGCGCTACCACGTCTCGCGCGCTGCCATGAGCGTCCGGCTCAGTCAGCTCAGCCTGATCGAACCGGCGCCGCGCTGTCTGCCACCGACTATGCACGCGCCCGTGACGGAGGCGAGCCAATGAGCGCCGGAACGAAGACGAACTGCACGAAGACTGCCGTCCTTTACCTGCGCGTCTCGACCATCGGCCAGGTCAACACTGCGATCAACCGCGAGGGCTACTCGCTGCCCGCTCAACGCGAGATTTGCACCCGACACGCTCGCGGCCTCGGCGCCAGCGTCATCGCCGAGTTCGTCGAGCCGGGCAAGTCGGCCACTTCGACCAAGCGCCCGGCCCTGCAGCGCATGCTGACCGAACTTGCCGACCTGCAACCCGACTACGTCATCGTCTTTGATCTCTCACGCGTCGCGCGCGACGAGTTCGACGCCCTCTGGCTGCTACGCGAGATCACCGCGCTCGGCTGCAAGCTCGAATCGACCCAGGAACGCGTCGATGCCACCGCCGAGGGGATGCTCAACTACACGATCATGAGCGGCGTCAACGCCTTCCGCTCGCGCAACGACGGGAAGAAAGTCCGCCTCGGCATGCAGCGCAAGCACCTCGAAGGGGGCACCCTCGGTCCCGCCCGGCTCGGGTATCTCAACGTCCGCGAGACGATCGAGGACCGCCAAATCGCCAGCGTGGCCATTGATACCGAACGCGCGCCACTGATCCAGCTGGCCTTCGACCTCGCCGCCACCGGCCAGCACACCGTCCGCTCGATCACCGAACTACTCAGTGAGGCCGGCCTGCGCTCGCGTGCCACCCCCGCCCGCCCATCGCAGCCGCTGAGCATGAACACGGTGCACCGCATGCTGCGCAACGACTACTACGTCGGCACCGTCACCCACGGCGGCACGAAGATGCGCGGGCGTCACAAGCCGCTCGTCGACCAAGACACCTTCGACCGCGTCCAAGCGATGCTCGACAGCCACCGCGCCGGCGGCAGCCGCGGCCACAAACACCACCACTACCTGTCCGGCCAGATCGTCTGCGGCACCTGCGGCAGACGCCACGGCTACGGCCGCCACCGCGGCAAGATGGGCGTCCAGTACGAGTACTACTCCTGCCTCAGCCGCGTCACCCGCAGCGGCCCATGTGGCGCGGGCTACGTCCGGCTGCGCCTGATCGAGGACCACCTCGACACCATCCACGCCACCAACTGGCTGACCGCAGGGGAACGCGAGCAGGTCCGGTGCGCCGTGCGCAAGTACGTCGAGGGGAAAGCGCAGATCGCCCACAGCGAAGGCGAGCGACATGCCCGCCGCCTGCGCGAACTCACCACCCAGCAACAGAAGCTCGTCCAGCTCTACTACCGTGACGCCGTGTCCGAAGACGTGCTGAGAGCCGAGCAAGCTCGGATCAGCGAGGAGCAGGCGCAGGTCGAACAGTGGGCTGAGGCCGCCCAACACCAGGTCGACGACGTCATGGCCGCTCTCGACGAAGCGCTCGGACTGGTGAACCGCCACCAGCGCGCCTACGGCAGCGCCACCGAGTCCCAACGCCGCCTGCTCAACCTCGCCGTCTTCGAGCACTTCACGATCGTTGAGGAAGCCGACGACGTGCGAATCGAGCCCCAGCTCGAGGCGTTCTACGACCAGCTCATGGATCATGCCGATGCCCTACCAGCCAATGGCGGGGGTCCTGAAGCCGGACAGGCCGCCGAACTTCAGCCCCAGCCAGCCGCCCTGGCGGCCGCGACGGGCGCCAGGGACCGGCTGGGTCGCGACGCGAACCCCAGCCCCATTTCCTGGGGTCGGAGTTCGCATAGCGAACGTTTGGCGGAGGGGGTGGGATTCGAACCCACGGTAGCGGGGTTACCACTACAACGGTTTTCGAGACCGCCCGATTCAACCACTCTCGCACCCCTCCAAGGGCCCGACGAGGGTGTAGGGTAGCGGCGCTCCAATCAGCGCCGCGAGCCGAAGAAGTCCGTCAGCAGGGCGGCGCACTCGGGCGCCAGCAGCCCGCCCGCCACTTGCGGGCGGTGGTTCAGGCGCGGCTGTGCGAGCACGTCGAGGACCGAGCCCCCGGCGCCGGCCTTGGGATCGGTCGTGCCGTAGACGACGCGGGGAACCCGCGCGAGCACGATCGCCCCGGCGCACATCGCGCAGGGCTCGAGCGTCACGTACAGCACGCAGGCCAGCAGGCGCCAGGAGCCCAGCACGCGGCTGCCCTCGCGCAGCGTGAGAACCTCCGCGTGCGCGGTCGGGTCCTGGCGCAGCTCACGCTCGTTGTGGCCGGCCGCGATGACCTCGCCCTCGTGCACGAGCACCGCGCCGATCGGCACGTCATCGTGGCCGAGAGCGGCCTCGGCTTCGCGTATCGCCAGACGCATGAAGTACTCGTCACGTGGAAAGAACGCACCCGCCATCGCGACGGGACTATGGCACTGGCATCGCGCCGCCTCCGTATCGTGTTCAGGTACGTCGCTTCCGATGTCTCTCACCTCCGCGTGATCTCTCCTCCAGCAGTTCGTCGCAAGGCGCTCGGCGCCGCGCTCGCAGCCGCCGTGCTTCTGCCCGCCACGGCCGCCGCCGGAGAGCGCACGCTGCGCGCCCGCGCAACCTACGTGCCCAACGACTCGGGGCTCGCGGTGGCGGCGTCCACCGGCGGCTGGGCGGCGGTGCAGTGGGAGCTCAACGGGCCGTTCGGGATCAACGCGCCGCAGGCCTGGTCGCAGGCCAGCCGGCTCGGCGGCAGCGGCGGGCGGGGCGTCACGATCGCCGTCCTCGACAGCGGCGTGGCCTATTCGCGGCGCGGCGCGTACCGGCGCTCGCCGGACCTCGCGATCACGCGAATCGCAAAGGGCTATGACTTCGTCGACAAGGACCCGTACCCCAACGACGAGTACGGCCATGGCACGTTCGTGGCGAGCACGATCGCGGCGACCGCGAACAACGCCTACGGCACGGTCGGTGTCGCCTACCGCGCGAAGATCATGCCGATCCGCGTGCTGGACTTCGAGGGCCGCGGCTACCCGTCGACGATCGCCCGGGCGATCCGCTACGCCGTGCTCAAGGGCGCCGACGTCATCAACCTCTCGCTCGAGCTCTACGACGGGCCGCCGCTGGCGCCGACCCCGCGCAGTGTGACGGCGTCGCGCGGCGTGCGCGCGGCGCTCGCCGACGCCCGCCGCGCCGGCGTCGTCGTCGTCTCGGCGGCGGGCAACAGCTCCGATCCCAACGTGCCCGCCAAGAAGTACGACACGCTGGCGATCAACGTCGGCGGCACGACCGAGCACGGCTGCCTCGGCGACTACTCAAACCACGGCCCGGGCCTGGATCTCGTTGCCCCGGGCGGCGGCGCCGACGCCGACGTCGCGGGCGACGGCAACTGCCAGCCCAGCGGCGAGGCGGGGCGCGACATCTCCGCCGTGAGCTTCCGCGCGGAGTCGCCGGCGCGCTTTGAGATCCTGCCGCGCTTTCGCGGCACCTCGACGGCCGCCCCCCACGTCGCCGGGGTCGTGGCGCTCGTGCTGGCGGCAGGCGTTCTCGGCGACGAGCCCGCGCCGGGCCTCGTCGAGCGCCACCTCGAGAGCCGGGCGCGCGACCTCGGGGCGCCGGGCCGCGACCGCGACTACGGCGCGGGCCTCGTCGACGCTGCCGCCGCGACGGCGACGCCGCCCCCGGTCACACCGTCCGGATGATCAGCACCGAGCACGGCGCGTGGTGGGAGACCTTGTTGGGCACCGAGCCCAGCAGAAAGCGCTTGGCGCCGGTCATGCCCTTGTTGCCGACGACGATCAGATCGCTGCCGCGCTCCTCGGCGACGTCGAGGATCGCGTCCGCCGGGTCGCCCTGACGGGCGAACGTCTCGACGTCGATCCCCGCCGCGCGGATCTCGTCCGCCGCCGCCTCGAGCGTCGCCAGCACATCCTCGCGCGGGTTGATCATCCAGTGCAGGTCCTTCGGCACGACGATCGACTCCTCGCGCAGGCGCGCGTCGGAGACCGGCTCGTAGGCCGAGACGAGCTCGATCCGCGCCCCCACCGAGCGCGCCAGCTCGATCGCCTGACGCACCGCCTGCGTGGCGGTGTCCGAGCCATCTGTGCCAACGACGATCGAGCGGAACATCGGCCAGCCTTTCGCTCAGCGGCGACGCAGCAGCTTCACGGTTCGGGGCCCCGCCCCGGCGCGTGCAGCCGTTGCCGCGTCGAACAGCGGGCTCACCGCACGCTCGGCAAGATGATCGCGGCCGTGTTCGGCCAGCCACTCCGCGAAGCCCATCGCACGGCGCACGAGATCGCGCCGGTGACCGACGTGGGCCTCCCACACAAGCTGCGCGAACTCGGTCAGAACGTCATCGACGCACAGGTCGCCTAACACCGGGAAGCGCTCGAGGAGCTGCGTGTGAATCGCACCCCACTGGGTGTCGGTCACCGGGCATCCCCCAGCGGGTCGGTGTTCGCATGCTCCGCCAGGCGCGTCGTCGCGGGTCCAAGCAGAGCCGCCGCACCCAGCAGCCCCCACGGCGCGGCCGCGAGGAAATCGACGATCACGAAGTTCTCGGCGTCCCGATCGCCTGAGACCGCCAGTTCCTCGACGAACGCGAAATACGGTTCAAGCTCCTCCTTCGGTGCGCCGGCACGCACGCGATCGCTGACATAGACTGCGAACGCGCTGACTGCGATCGTCGCTGGCCAGCGACCCTCGCGCTCGAACTCTGGAACCTGCTCGCGTAGCGCCCTGAGGATGTCCACGGCGGTCGGGACGGACGCGGTCGTCTTCGGCGAGCTCACTTTCCACCCGCAACGCGAATCGCCTTTGTCAGCGTCCCGATGAGCTCGCCGGCGATCTGGCGCTCCGTGGGCGACAACGGCTCTTCGCTGAGGATCTTGAGAAGGTTCTTTCGAAATCCTGTGCCTTGTTCCAATGCTGGCACGTGCTCCGGAAGGCAGCCTGCCCTGACCTCTGCGATCAGCTTATCGGCGGTGCCGCCGTCGCCGACCTTCGCGCCATAGCGGTAGCGCTCTTCGATCGCTTTCCGCAGCCGCGCATTGTGCGCACCGCGAGACAGGATCACGGCGCCTTGGCGACCGACCGTCTTCTCTATCAGCCACCGGCGGCTCGCATAGCGCACATCTGCGAGATGGGCTCGCTTGAACGCGTTGACTTCCGACTGGGATCGCGCGCCCGATGCCCGCGCCGCGTCACTCGAGAGCGACTCAGGCTGTCGAACGATCGCCGCGACCTGCGCCTTTTGATCAGCTGCTTTCCATGCGTCGTGAAGGCGACGCATCTCGCGTACGAGTACAATCTCGGCAGCGGTGGCCGGTCCGCTCGGGCCCCCTAGCCGGCGCGCCTCGCGGATCATGGCTTTCAGTAGAGCGGCGTTCGTCGAGAAGCCGAGCCGCACGACTGGGTCGGACGGCTTCTGAACAGGCAGGTTCGCGCTGCGGCGGAAATCATGCACCGCTACCGCGAGGCGCGACGCGACGCGGTTTCTGCTCTCAGTCGTCGCGGATGACGCGACAATCAGACGGTGCTTTGAGTTGACGAGCGGCGTGCTGGCCGCGGCCGTTACGACATGCGCCTGTCCAGCAAGCGAGATCAGAATTGCAAGCGCAGGTGTCAGGCCCAGCGCCAACTTCTTGACGGCGAATCCTCGTCTTGGCTTGATCATCGCGGCAAGATGTCGAGAACTTCCCCGTGAGCCGGTGGTCTCGCCGCGTGCATCACTTAAGACAGCTTCACGATCGCGATCACCATGCCGATGAGGACGAAGATCACGATGCCCGCCTGCATCCAGATCCAGGTCGGCGACATGCGCTTAGGCGTCCTTGAGCTTAGAGTCGATTGCGGCAGCGGCCGCCTCGATCCGTGCGTTGGCCTGCTGCGTCGCTGTCGTGATCGCGTTCTGAGCTTCTCCCAGCGTGCGTGCGTTGGGGTTGTTCAGCACACTCGTGACCTTCTCGAAGTCTGTCCCGAACCTCGTGAGCGCCGCGATGAGTTGCTCGTGCTCCTCCTGCACGACGTCGGGCACGGTAATGCCGCGCAACTTCGTCGTGAAGTCCTCAATTGTTTCTTCAAAGTGCCTCAGCGTGCGACGGTACTGGCCAATGCTGGCTGCCTTCCCCTGCTGCGATACCGTTTCCGCGTTCGTTGCGAACTCCACTTGCGCGGCGTTGAGTTCGCGCACGTAGGCGTTCTTCGCCTCCCGGCTGTTGGCCTCGTCGCCGCAGGCGGCCAGCGCCACCGCGCCGACCAGCAGCGCGACCACGGACATCATCCTCACGACGCCTGACATGGCCGGGCAATCTACCTGTCCGACACGTCAGCGCGCCGGTTCGAGCGCGGGGGCCGCGGGCTCGGGCGGCGCGTGCTGAGTCGTGCGCTGCTTGCGCTCGAGGAACGGGCGCTCGACGAAGCGATAGGTCAGCGCGCCGCTGAGGACCGTCAGCGGAAAGCCGATCAGGCCCATGACCAGCACGCGCGTCTCGATGCTCTGGTCGCGGCCGAGGATGTGGTCGAGCTCGAGCAGCACCCAGATGTGCACGAGGTAGAACGAGTAGGAGCGCGCGCCGAGCCACAGCATCGCCCGGTTGGCGAACGCACGCGGGGCGCGACCCGTGCCGATCTGCAGTACGACGAGCCCGGCGAACAGCAGGCCGCTGGCGAGCGCGGCAAGCAGCGCGCGGACCCCCAGCGCGCTGTGGATCGGCGTCTGGTGCGGGTTGTAGTCGCTCGTCGTGTAGACGATCGCGCACAGCAGGCCGAGTGCGAACGCGCCCCAGGCGAGGTTCCTCGCCAGCCGTGCGCGGTCACGCAGGTGGCGGGCGAACAGCGGCTCGGCGATCCCCAGCGCCACTCCCGGCATGAAGCCGTACATGATCGCCGGCGGGCTAGTCAGCCAGGCGAAGAGGTACTTGTCGTATGCGCGCAGCGCGATGCTCACGACGGTCACGACGGCGATCACGGCGAGCGCGAGCGCCGCCCGCTCGTAGGCGCCCTGCAGCCGGCTCGCCGCGAGGTAGGCGCCGTAGGCGGCGAACGGGATCACGATGTAGAAGCCGACCTCGGCGCCGATCGACCAGGCGGGCCCGATCGGGATCGAGGACGGCCCCTGCGTCTGGCCCTGGATGAAGAGGAACTGGCTGATGACCTCCCAGGCGTTGCTCCGGTCGGCCCCCGGCACGTCGCCGAACTTGCCGTCAAGGCCGAAGCGCAGCAGCACGAGCACGGTCAGCAGGTAGAAGACCGGCACGACGCGCAGCACGCGGTTGCGGACGTAGTTGCGCAGCCGCGGCCGGCGCGCGCCGGCGACATAGGCGCGCGCGTACGGGCGCGCGATCAGGTAGCCCGAGAGGACGAAGAACGCCGACAGCGCCAGGTCGATGTGGCCCAGGATCGGCGCCGCCCAGCCGTAGCTGAGCAGGTTGTTGTTCGGCACGGGATCGGCCAGCAGGCAGACGTGCGTCGTGAAGACGAAGAGGGCGCCGACGCCGCGCACGCCGTCGCCGGCGATCAGCGTGCCGATCCCGACGTCGGGCTTGCGGTCCGCGGGCCCGCGCGGCGGGACGTCAGCCATGCGCGCAGGGTAGTCGGCGGGCGCCAGGACGCACGCCGCGTAACGGATCGCCGCTACCGTGGACGGTGCATCAACTCGACGAATCGAGGCTTCCCACCGCATGCTGAACTTCCTCTCCAAGCACAAGACCGAGATGCCGGCGGCCGAGACGGCGCTGCCCGGCCGCTCGACGCCGATGCCCGTCCCCGATCGCCACTACGTCCTCGACACGCCGCTGCGCGGCCCCTTTCCGCCCGACACCGAGCAGGCGATCTTCGGCCTGGGCTGCTTTTGGGGCGCCGAGCGCGTGTTCTGGCAGATGCCCGGCGTCCACACCACCGCCGTCGGCTACGCCGCGGGCGTCACGCCGAACCCGACCTACGAGGAGGTCTGCGGCGCGCGGACCGGCCACAACGAGGTCGTGCTCGTCGTCTACCGCCCCTCCGAGGTCTCCTTCGACACGCTGCTGGCGACCTTCTGGGAGGCGCATGACCCGACGCAGGGCATGCGCCAGGGCAACGACGTCGGCACGCAGTACCGCTCCGGGATCTACACGACCACCGACGAGCAGGCCGCCGCGGCCGCCGCGTCGCGCGACCGCTACCAGGAGGCCCTGAGCGCCGCGGGCCGCGGCGGCGAGATCACGACCGAGATCCTGCCGGCGCCGGAGTTCTTCTACGCCGAGGACTACCACCAGCAGTACCTCGCCAAGAACCCGCGTGGCTACTGCGGCCTCGGCGGGACGGGCGTCAGCTGTCCGATCGGCGCCGGCGCCGGGTCCTAACCGCCCCGACGCACAGTCGGCGCAGAACAGCACGGCCGGCGTCGGCGATCTCCGATTCCGGGAGGCTTTGCAGCGCGACGCCGGCGACCGCGGTGTCGCGGGCGGCGGCAGATCCGGCAACGCAGACGGCGCGTCCCACGCCGTCCCCCGCCGCCCGGCCGGGCCACCGCCCGGCCGGCCCCTCCGACTGTTCCCCGTACGCCACGACCCCTGATCGGACCTCCGATGAGCGTGCGGCGAAGCTAGTGGTGGGCCGATCGCGCCGCAAGCACGTTGCCAAAGTATGTTCACTGCGACCGCAAAGGTCACAGCTTTCTTGAGCCCTTTCGTGGAGTCTCCGCCGCCATCACGACCCACCCGAGCCATGCCGCGCGTCGGCCTGGCGGTCGAGATCGTCCATCGGCGCGAGCACTCCCGCGATCATCGAGGGCGGTGCGCGACGGCGGCCGCACGCTGATCGTTGCCGGCGAGGCGTTCGTCCTGTCGCCCCTGACGGCGCACCACGTGCGCGCCGGGCAGCCGAACTACGGCGTGCGATTGCGCCTGACGGGCGCCTAGCTCGGATTCCCGAACTGGGGTTGTTCAGCGCTGCTCGTTGCGATTGGTGGTCGAGATCGCCCATTATTGGGGCGGTTTGGGTGGTTGCGTTAGCTAAACCTGGTACCATTACGCTGTAC
>Ga0136617_10006971_pt1 | contig 10081 bp, 9 predicted proteins | sample AntDrymUQ3222106_2_FD_129672 | JGI IMG/M metagenome (GOLD analysis project Ga0136617, IMG submission 129672) | Polar desert sand microbial communities from Dry Valleys, Antarctica - metaG UQ322 (21.06) | ecosystem: Environmental > Terrestrial > Soil > Desert | place: Antarctica: Dry Valley... | reverse complement strand
GTGTGTCCGAGACAACCTAGCGCGTGGTCGGCGAAGCTCCCCACCGACAGACCGCTTCACCCATAGTGAGTTATATCGATAGGACGCTTCACTGGCAAAGCTCTTATTCGCATCACGCTTGGACGGCAACCCTCCCCCAAAGCCCGTCAGCGACTTGTCGACTTACTTCCGGCGCCAGCGACTAGCCGACCCTTGGACGGGTCTATGCATATCAATCGCGCTGCGCTTTATCGATATATCGTTGTGGCGAACGGCTCCGCTCCTCAACCACAGAGTCGACCCTTCCCAGAAGTTGAGATCAGTTTGTCGACTTACTGACTAAGCCACCCCCTCTCAGCGACTCGCCTCGCTTTATAGATAAATACCTAGAGTGGTTTAGGACTATGGCGTCAAGTCGTTGCAGTACTTCACGGCTAGGTTCTTAGATTCATCTAACGTTCAAGCGGGGCAGCGACTTACCTACCTGCCGATGAATAGAGCAGGCCCAGCTCTGCCGCTGACAACCGGCGGACAGTCCCCACTCGTAGCCCGCCGAGCTGGACCGGCCCGATGGCCGTGCGCACCAGGCGCGAGACCGGGTGCCCCACTTCCGCGAGCAGCCGGCGAACGAGGTGGTTGCGGCCCTCATGCAACTTGAGCTCAACGCTGACCCGGCGTCCGACGGTGTTCACGACCCGAAAGGAATCCACTCTGACCGGACCGTCCTCGAGATCCACGCCGCTGCTCAGTCGCCGGCCCACCGAGGCGCGGACCGGACCCGTCACTTCGGCCAGATAGGTCTTACCCACCTCGAAGGACGGGTGGGTTAAGTGATGGGCCAGCGGACCGTCATTGGTCAGCAGGATGAGCCCCTCGCTGTCGGCGTCGAGGCGGCCCACATGGAACAGCCGTTGCGGCCGGTCGGCAACGAAGTCGGCCAATGTGGAGCGTCCCCGCGGGTCAGACATGGTGGAGAGCACTCCGCGGGGTTTGTTAAGCGCCAGATGAACCAGATCGGGGCGCAGATTCACTCGGAGGCCGTCGACGTGGACGATGGCAGTGCTCGGATCGACCCGCCGCCCCTGCCCTTGGACGACATCCCCGTCGACTGTGACGCGTCCGGCGGCTATCAGCTCCTCGCATGCGCGCCGGGAACCCACCCCGGCCGCGGCCATGACTTTCTGCAGCCGGATAGCCTCACCCTCAGATTGAGCTTGAGTCATCCTGTACCTCGGCAGTATCTGGGAGAAGTGGAGCTAAAGACGGTAGCTGGCTCAGGTGGTCCAGCCCAAGCTGCTCCAAGAAGCGGTCGGTCGTTCGATAGAGGAACGCCCCACCGGCGCCACCGCTTCCGCACTCCTCGATCAGGCCTCGTGCGATAAGGCTACGAAATACCCCGTCGACACCGACGCCACGGATGGCAGCAACCCGCGATCGAGCAACCGGCTGACGGTAAGCGATGATCGCCAATGTTTCCAGGGCCGCCTGCGTGAGCCGGGCCTGTTGCCCCTCTTGAACATAGCGCTCGACGACATCAGCAAACCGCTCCCGCGTGTACAACCGCCAGCCTCCGGCCACTTGCCGCAACTCAAATCCCCGGACGGACTCGGTGTACTCCTCGCTCAACTCGCTCAGCACAGCTTCGACATGGCCCGGCTCGGCCTGTACGGCCTGCGCCAGCGCCGCAACGGACAACGGCTCATCGGCCACCAACAAGACTGCCTCAACGGCGCCCCGCACCTCCGGGCTCGCTGCTTCGGTTATGTCAATCGACGTGGACTGCCCAGGTAGCTGAGACAGGGGCAATTCTGCGCCACCGTGGTCGATCATAATTCCGCCCCCGCATCGCTGTCAGGGGCGGTGTCGATGGAGGCGCCGGCGCCAGTCCATCGGACCCGAAGTTCTCCCAGCGCAACAACCTGGTCGAATGCCACTGCCCCCTCCCGGTGCAACTCCAGCATGGCAAGGAACCGAGCAACTACTTCCAGCGTCGACGTACAGTCCGCAACCAGGCTGCGGAAGCTTGCCTCCCCTACTCGAGATAGCCGCGTACGCAGGGCCAAGACGTGTTCGCGAACACTGACCCGCGGCGCGTGAAGATGATCAGCCCCGACCTCCGGTGGCGCCTTGGGTGCCAGAGCTGCGGCGGCCAGCTCAGCTAGTCGATCCGCGCCGATGCCGCGCAAAAGATCGGGAAGGACCTCGGCAAAACGTGGCTCGAGGATCACGACGCGGGGAAATCGCCGCGCCTGACTTCGCTCAAGGGAGGCGAGGTGTGCTGCGGCCTGCTTGTACGCGCGGTACTGCAACAGGCGGGCAAAGAGCAGGTCACGGGTCTCCAGCAGGGCAAGATCTTCCTCATCATCGATATCAGCGGAGGGCAAGAGCCGGGCAGCCTTGAGATCGAGCAACGTCGACGCCACCACGAGGAACTCGGTGGCCACGCCGAGCTCCCACTCCGCTCCGGCCGCTTGGATGTAGTCGATGAACTCCACGGTCACTTGAGAAAGCGCGACCTCAGTCACATCCAGCTTGTGTTTAGCGATCAGTCCCAGGAGGAGGTCGAACGGCCCTTCGAAGTTGTCCAGATGCACCTCAAAGCGGGCCGTGGAACCACGGGCCTCGCTCCGGCCGCCACTGTCTAGCGTGGCAATTTCGCCAGCGGCCGGCGCAGCTGGCACACTAATCGGCACCGCTCGAGTCGTCGGCATGGAGGGCCTCACGTGACGACGGTAGCGCAGCCAGTTGCAGCCGCAGCAGTTCGAAGATATGGGTGTGGCGACTTAAAGACATAACAGATTGTCGACTTAACGACTCGCCTACATAACGTCGACGAGGTTCAGCGACCAGTCAATCGGCGAACAATCACCGACGACTCACCCTTGGCCTCGAGGTCAGCCAGCACGACGGCCAGCGCCTCGCGGACGATCCGCCCACGATCGACCGCGAGCCCATGATCTGCGCGCAGCGCAAGCCGAGCGCTCTCAAGGTCGACGAGCTCGTCGGCGGAGCAGTACACGGTGATCTTCTCCTCGTGACGCTCACGACCACTCGGGGGCCGATCCCCGGGCGAACCCGCGCGCCGGCGGGCCGTACGGCGCACCGACGTGGCGCGGCGGGCCTGCAGGTCGTCAGGAGCCGGCGCCGCACTCACCGACGCCACCGGTGGTACCGGCAAGTCCGTGGCGGGCTCCATCCCGTGCTCAGTTGACTCCTCTGGCGCCAAATCCGGTTCGGCGGCGACCGTTGTTGCCGGCCCTCTGACGGCACCGGTCGCGCGGAACAATTCCGCGGCACCTGGCAGGCTCGTGCGACGGCTCATCGGGACAGGACCTCCTTGGCCAAGTTGCGGTAAGCGACCGCCCCGGCCGAACTCGGTGCCCACGTCGTGATCGGTTCACCGGCCACTGTCGTCTCAGGAAAGCGGACAGTACGGCTAATGACCGTGTCGTATACCCCATCACCGAACGCTTCGACGACCCGGGACAGTACTTCACGGCCGTGCAGCGTTCGAGCGTCATACATTGTGGCCAGAATCCCCTCAAGCTCTAGCTCAGGGTTAAGCCGCTCTCGAACTTTGTCGATGGTGTCGATCAATAGCGCGACCCCTCGCAGGCTGAAGAACTCGCATTCCAGTGGCACGATCACGCCGTGGGCGGCGGTCAACGCGTTGATGGTCAGCAACCCTAGCGAGGGCTGGCAGTCGATCAGCACGAAGTCGTAGTCATCAAGGATCGGGCGCAACGCTCGTTTGAGCGTCTGCTCGCGGGCCACCTCATTGACCAGGTGCACTTCAGCTCCGGACAGTTCGATATTGCTCGGCAGAAGGTCGAGGCCGGCGATGTTGGTCTTGAGGATGATGTCCTCAGCCGACGTGCCCCTCTCGAGCAGCAGGTTGTTGATCGTCCGGTCAAGCTGGTGTGTCGGCACTCCGAGGCCGACTGAGAGCGCTCCCTGCGGGTCGAAGTCGACGAGCAGTACGCGCCGACCGTACTCAGCGAGCGCAGCACCGAGGTTGATCGTCGATGTCGTCTTGCCGACTCCACCTTTCTGGTTGCACAGGGCAATGACTCGCGCGGGTCCATGCTGCTCGAGTGCCACTGGCTCTGCACGCTTGCGCACGGGTCGACCGGTGGGTCCGTGAGAGGCTGCCACCGAGCTGGCCCGAACCGTAGGCGCGGCCGGGACTACGGGCGCGGCGGGAACCGTAGGCGCGGCCGGAACCTCCATTCCATCGAGGAAGTCGTGCTCACCCCTTGACGGAGGCGACGCGCCCTCTGGGCCGAATGTCGACATGACGGCATACCCCTTCAGCGATGTAGAGATCCTGTGACTTCTCAAGAAACAGTCACATGTCTGTCGCGACTCTATGAGGCATAGCCCGGCCGGTGCAAGGAAAGCGTCAAGCCAGGAGGTCGTCAGCCAAGGGCGCGCGGATGTGCCGCGGCGTAGACCTCACGCAGCCGGTCGACCGTGACCAGCGTGTATAACTGAGTGGTCGTCACAGAGGCGTGGCCCAGTAACTCCTGCACCACCCGTACATCCGCTCCACCATCAAGTAGATGTGTCGCAAAAGAGTGCCGCAACGTGTGCGGCGACAGGTTCTCTGCCAGCCCGGCCTTCTCCGCGGTAGCCCGCAGAATGGTCCACGCACTCTGCCGGGACAGTGGTCCGCCTCGGGCGTTGAGGAACAGTGCCGCGCTCCCCCTGCCACCAGCAGCCAGCGCCGGACGACCGCGTACCAGGTAGTCATCGACGGCGCGCAGGGCGAAGCGACCGACGGGGACCATGCGCGTCTTGCCGCCCTTGCCGTGCAGCACGACGGTCGCCGCTTCCTGGTCAACGTCGTCGACGGCAAGCCCGACCGCCTCAGAGATCCTCGCCCCCGTTCCGTATAGCACCTCGAGCAGGGCTCGGTCGCGGAACGAGAGAATTGTCTGGTCGAACCCAGCGGCGTCTAGCAGACGCGCGACATCCTCGACACCGATGGCTTTTGGCAACCGCCGCGGCGCCGCCGGCGGCCGGACCGCTCGCGCCACGTCGTCGCCGACCAATCCCTCGCGCCGTGCGAAGCGATGCAGCCCCCGGACCGCGATGATCGCCCGTGCGGCGGAACTCGCCGAGAGTGGCCTCCCACCGTCACTACCCTCCCGGAGCCGGGCGAGGTGGGCGCTGACATGAGCCTCGCGCACGTCGGCCATATCGTCGACTCCCTCGGCGGCCAGTCCGTCAGCGTACCGGCGTAGATCACGTCGGTAGGCGGCCAGGGTGTTGGCGGCCACGGCGCGTTCGACCGCGAGGTGATCGAGGTAGCTGCGGATCCCGCCGTTCAGCGACCGAGCCAGCGGCACGGACGGTGACTTGGCGGGCGTCACCGCGATCAGGCCAACGCTTCGGCCAGGGGAATCGACGTCATCCCGTGGGCCTCACCGACGGCAGCCAACGTCAGCTGGCCGGCGACCGTGTTGACTCCCTTGGCAAGGGCTGGATCGGCCTGCGCGGCCACCCGCAGGCCGCGATTGGCCAATTCGAGCACGTAGGGCAACGTGACGTTGGTGAGGGCATACGTCGAGGTGTGCGGAACCGCACCAGGCATGTTAGCCACACAGTAGAAAAGCGATTCGGCAACGGCGTAGGTCGGGTCGGAATGCGTTGTCGGCCGGGTCGACTCAAAGCAACCACCCTGGTCGACGGAGATATCGACGAGGACCGATCCCGGCTTCATGCGGGCAACCAAATCGTCGGTGACTAGGGTGGGTGCCTTAGCGCCGGGGACGAGAACCGCGCCGATCACCAGGTCGGCGTCGAGACATGCCTGCTCGACTTCGTACGTGTTCGAGGCGACGGTCTGCAGGTGGCCTTGGTAGATCCGGTCCGCCTGGCGGAGCTTCTCGATGTTCTTGTCCAACAGCAGCACTTCGGCCTGCATACCGAGAGCGATGGCCGCGGCATTCATGCCAGAGACCCCGGCACCGAGTACGACGACCTTGGCGGCGTAGACACCCGAGACACCGCCCATCAGCACCCCGCGACCACCCTCGGCACGCAACAAGCAATGGGCGCCGACCTGTGGCGCCAGGCGACCGGCCACCTCGGACATGGGCGCCAGCAACGGCAGCGACCCGTCGGCAAGTTGCACCGTCTCGTATGCGACCGCGTCGACACCCGATTGCAGCAATGCCTCCGTACATTCGCGGGAGGCGGCCAGATGCAGGTAGGTAAAGAGGGTATGGCCCGCCCGCATGCGGTGGTACTCCTCGGGCACCGGCTCCTTAACCTTCAGGATCAGGGAGGCCTCACCCCACACCTCATCGGCGCTCGGCAGGATCTTGGCGCCGGCGGCGACGAAGTAGTCGTCGGGAATGGACGAGCCGACGCCAGCCGCGTGCTCAACGACGACCTCGTGGCCGGCCCGGACCAATTCGTGCACCCCGGCCGGCGTGATCGCGACTCGGTATTCGTGGTCCTTGACTTCCCGCGGGATGCCAACCCTCACAGTTCCTGCCTCCTCGCCGCCGATGCACCTGACGAGCCCGCCACCGGCACGTACGAATGGACGGCCTCCGCCGAGCGAGTCTAGTTATATCTCGCTCCGCGCCTCGCTGCGCTCGATGCTCACTCGACTAGCTGTCATCTCGCTCCGCGCCTCGCTGCGCTCGATGCTCACTCGACTAGCGCGACCAGGACGTGTCGGCCGGGCGCAGGGGCTCCCAGTTCTCATCCCGCGCGCGAGCCGCGACCAAGATGCCGATGGTGCACATTGCGTTGAGGATCCGCCCAGACATCGCCCAAGAGACGGCCTCGTTGAGGTCAATCCAGTGCACCTCCAGCTCTGACTCTTCGTCGATGCCATGGAATCGGTCGCCGTCGGCCATACTATGCAACCCGCGGGCTAGAAACACCCTAATCTTCTCATTACACCCACCCGGCGAAGGGAAGGCGTCGACGAGAAGATCCCAGCGGTCGGACTTGACTGCGCCCTCCTCGTACAGCTCGCGCTGGGCTGCCGCCAGCGGCTCCTCGCCCGAGATGTCAAGGAGACCGGCCGGAAGCTCCCACAAGGTTTGACGAACCGGATGGCGATACTGGCGCAACAGCAGCACCCGCCCCTGCTGGTCGAGTGCGACGACCCCTACCGCTCCCGGATGAACCACATAGTCACGGACAGCGGCGTCGCCACCGGGCATCCTGACCTCATCGGACACGACCTTGATGATCGCTCCCGAGAAGCGCTCCCGCGACGCAATCACTTCGTACGGCGCTGAGCGGTCGGCCATGTCAGTCGCCCGTCGCAGCAGATTCGTAGCCTGACGGCTCAGACTCAGCCAACTCGGGATCGGCAAGCGTGACGGGCAATCGGTCGGCGGCGTTGTAGGTCACCGCCGCACCGACGAACGCCCGGAACAGCGGGTGCGGGCGCGTCGGCCGGGACTTGAACTCGGGATGGGCTTGAGTGCCGACGAAGAACGGATGGGCGTCGGGATGGAGCTCGACGTACTCGACGAGGCGGCCGTCAGGCGAGGTGCCCGAGAACACCACGCCGGCCGCCTCGAGCTTGTCGCGATAGGCATTGTTGACTTCGTAGCGGTGCCGGTGCCGCTCCGTCACCTCGTGCTGGCCGTAGGCCCGGTAAGCAGCTGAGCCAGGTGCCAGGACCGCGGAGTAGGACCCCAGCCGCATCGTGCCGCCCATGTCACGTTCTCCAGTGAGGACGGCAACCTGGTCGTCCATAGTGGCAATGACCGGGTACGGCGAATCCGGGTCGAACTCCGCGGAATTCGCTCCCACGAGGTCGGCCAGCGATCGAGCCACCTCGATCACCATGCACTGCAACCCGAGACAGAGGCCGAGTGCTGGTATCCCGTTGGTGCGCGCATAGTGGACCGCGCCGACTTTGCCCTCGATCCCCCGCACGCCGAACCCACCCGGGATCAGCACACCATCCACTCCGGACAGGGCGGCAGCCGCTCCCGCCGGGCTCTGGCAGTCGTCAGAGGTGACCCAGCGGATGTTGACCCGGGCCCGGTGTGCGAACCCGCCCGCGCGCAGAGCCTCGATCACCGAGAGGTAGGCATCGGGGACGTCGACGTACTTGCCAACGAGGGCAACAGTCACAGTCTGGAGTGGACGGTGGACACGATCGAGAAGGTCGTCCCAGGCGGCCCAGTTCACATCGCGGAACGGCAGCCCGAGCCGCCGTACGACGTATGTGTCAAGTCCCTCGCGGTGCAGCACCTTGGGGATGTCATAGATCGACGGTGCGTCGGCTGCTGAAACGACCGCTTCGGTGTCCACGTCACACATCAGGCTGATCTTGCGCTTGAGTGCGTCGGGGATCTCCCGGTCGGAGCGGCAGACGACGGCGTCAGGCTGGATCCCGATGTTGCGCAAGGCCGCGACGGAGTGCTGGGTGGGCTTGGTCTTGAGTTCCCCGCTCGGCGCGAGGTAGGGCACCAGCGACACGTGCAGGAAGAAGCAGTGGTCACGACCGACGTCATGGCGGACCTGCCGGGCGGCCTCGAGGAAGGGCAACGACTCGATGTCGCCGACGGTGCCGCCAACCTCGGTGATCACCACATCCGGCACTGTGCCGTCGGCGGCCGGATTCGCCATCGCGCGGATCCGCTCTTTGATCTCGTTGGTGATGTGCGGGATCACTTGGACGGTGTCGCCGAGGTACTCGCCACGGCGCTCCTTGGCGATCACCTTGCTGTAGACCTGGCCGGTCGTCACGTTGGCCCAGCCATGCAGATCGGTGTCGAGGAATCGCTCGTAGTGGCCGATATCGAGGTCGGTCTCGGCTCCATCCTCAGTGACGAACACCTCACCATGCTGGAAGGGATTCATCGTGCCCGGATCGACATTGAGGTAGGGATCGAGCTTTTGCATGGTGACCTGCAGCCCGCGCGCGGTCAGCAGACTGCCGAGGCTGCTGGCGGTAAGACCCTTACCCAGCGATGAGGCCACGCCGCCGGTGACGAAAACGTGCTTGGTCGTCCTGCCGGACTGGAACAAGGCGTGCTCCCGCGGTATCTCAGGCGGGTGCAATCACCCGCAGGTCCACGGGAGTCCACGGTAACACCGCTAGCGGCCGGCGGTCACGAACACGCCCTGTCGGCTTGGGCGAGTGAGCATCGAGCGCAGCGAGGAGCGGAGCGAGATGACAGCCAGTCGAGTGAGCATCGAGCGCAGCGAGGAGCGGAGCGAGATGACAGCCAGTCGAGTGAGCATCGAGCGCAGCGAGGAGCGGAGCGAGCTGAGAGTTGGGCGAGTGAGCATCGAGCGGAGCGAGCTGAGGACCCGCTGTGTGTCACAACGGCCGGCCGAGCAGTTCGGCGTAGACAGCGATCAGCTGGGTCAGGGTGGACTCGTCGTTCGGCAGGCGGGCAGCGGCCAGGGCGCCACGTGCGACGAGTGCGGCGGCATGCGCCGGGTCGTCGAGGATCTGGGCAATCGCCTCGGCCATAGCTGCGGCGTCACCTGCGGCCACGAGGTCCGCGCCGTCGCCGACCAGGCTGGGAATCCCGCCCACCGCGGTCGCCACCAGAGGTCGCCCGGCCCGAAGAGCCTCTTGCGCGGCCAGCGGGCTGCCCTCCCACACGCTCGGCACGACGACGACGTCGGCGGCACACAGCAGATCAGCCAGATCGGTGCGCCAGCCGAGCAGCCGTACGGGTGCGTTCGTACGGGAGATCTCGGCGGCGATCTCGTCACGCTGCGGCCCCTCACCGGCGGCGATGAAGAGCGGGTGGGGTTGCCGCCCGGCCAGCCGGGCGGCCGCGGCCACCAGCGTCGGATAACCCTTCTGCGCATGCAGCCGCGCGATGGTGAGCACCAGTGGCCGGTCACCCGCGTGGAGTTCGGACCGTACCTCGTCTGCACTGCGGGTCGAGGCCGGCAGCGCAGGCGCAGCAACCGGGCCCGGGCGCACGTCCTGGCCACCGAGGGCCCGCACCCGGTCCTCCAGGTCCGGTGAGACGCACAGGGTTACGTCGGCGCGACGAGCCACCAGACGCTCCAGCGCTGAATACGCCGGCCGGGCCATCCCGGAGGCGAGCACGGCATTGTGCCAGGTGACCACGAACGGCGTACTTCGTGAAGT
>Ga0136617_10006970_pt1 | contig 10081 bp, 8 predicted proteins | sample AntDrymUQ3222106_2_FD_129672 | JGI IMG/M metagenome (GOLD analysis project Ga0136617, IMG submission 129672) | Polar desert sand microbial communities from Dry Valleys, Antarctica - metaG UQ322 (21.06) | ecosystem: Environmental > Terrestrial > Soil > Desert | place: Antarctica: Dry Valley... | reverse complement strand
TCGCGAAAACATTGCACGCGATCGATACCGCGCGCCTTCGCTTCATCCGCACTGATTCCCAAAGGCCCGACGCTGCCGGCCACGACCACATCGTTGCCCTTGGCCGCGTCCCGCGCGAGCCCAGCCGCCGCGCGATTGATCTCCGTCACACGTCCTTCGAAGGAGCACCGCTCCAACCGCACAGCATTCGCACCGAAAGTGTTCGTCTCGATCACACGCGCACCGGCGTTGATATACTGTTCGTGAATCGCGCGAATACGATCGGGATCACTCACGCAGAGCTCCTCGAAACAACGCTCGATCGGAATGCCTTGCTCGAGGAGCAGGGTCCCGATCGCCCCGTCACCGCAGACGACGCGCGTCTGAAGTTCGTCCAGCAAATCCATTGGCGATGGGATTAACGTCAGGCTGGAGTCTGGTCAATGGCGATGAAGTGCGCGCAACCGGGCAAGGTGTAAGCTGTTAAGCGAAGGTTTATTCATGAGAAATCCAGCCCGCGCATTTATCTTGGCTCTCGCGGGCATCCTCTCGTTAGGCAATTCCGCTCCCGCTGCGCCGGGCCTTCGCTCGTTTGATCGCTCGCGCTTGCCCGCGGCATTGCGCGGTGTCCCGCTCGATCGTCTCTCTTCCGGCGCACTTCTCCGACTCGACCTTGATGGTGACCTGGTCGAAACACCGGCGGCCTGGTCTGCGCGCGTAAGGTCGATCCGGGCTGCCAGATTCGAAGCGGCAGCATTGATGGAGTTGGATCCACGCGTCGGCTCGAACATTCGCCTCGGTGACGATCCGCCCGCATTGCCTTCGAACATGCGGGCCCAGGCTGAGCCGCACATCGCGCGTTCTCCGGCGGACGCGGATGTTCTGCTGGCTACTTTCCAGGAAGGAAGATTCACTAACGGCGGCGCCGTTGACTGCGGGTATGGGTTGAGCCGCGATGGTGGGCTGACCTGGACGCGCGCACTAATCCCGAATCTTACCCCTGCGAGCGGCGGCCCTTATTCTCGCGCGACGGATCCCGTGGCGGGCGTCGCTGCAAATGGCGATCTCTATTTGAATACGCTCGGCTCGACCAATGCGCAGTTCACCACCGGCGCAGTCGTCGTTAGCCGAGCCGCCAACGGCAGCAACAATTTCAGTCCGCCGGTTGTCGTTTATCAATCGCCTAACAACTCCATTTTTCCGGACAAAAATTGGATGGCGATCAATACCTTTGCCGGCACACCCGCGCCTGGACGCATCCTCGTGATGTTCGCGTTCTTTTCCACCACTAGTCCCAACGCCACTCCCATCGCCCGTTCCTTCAGCGACGACGGCGGCGCAACTTGGAGTCCGATCGCATTCATCCATGCTGCCACCAGCGACACGCAAGGCGCGCAGCCCGTTTTCCTAGCCGACGGAAAACTCGCCGTCGTCTACTGGAATTTCAACGGCACGACAGATTTTCAGGATGACTTCCTGCAAGCCGTATTTTCCGATGATGGCGGCACCACCTTTGCCCCTCCCAAGTTCATTACCAATGTCAGCATCTACGACGATCCCGGTATCCGAGATGGCGCCTTCCTTCCTTCCGCCGCAACCGATCGAACGACTGGCAATCTTTACGTCGTCTACCAAGGTCGATCGTCTGACGGCTCGCCCAAAATTCTTTTCACCTATTCGTCCAATAGCGGCGAGAGCTGGACTGAACCAAATCCGATTAGCGATAATCCAAGCACTGCCGGGGTCCTTAATCCTGCAATCTCGGCTTCCGATGACGGACAAACCCTCACCGCCATCTTCTACGACCACCGTGACAATCCCGGCTCGACCACCCTCGTTGATACTTACCTCGCGCAGTCGTTCGATGGCGGCGCGACCTGGCAGCCAAACATCCGGGTTTCGTCCGTATCGACCGACGCCGCGCTCGCTCCGCTTACGCCTGGGGGCTATATGCTTGGGGACTACCTCGGCATCGCTGGAGCGGCCAATCCGAACGTGCCTGCTGTCCCGGTCTGGGTGGATACGCGCACGGGCGATCCGGACCCGTTTATCGCGCGCGTCGGGATTGCGCCTGCCTTCAATTTCACCAGCTGGCAGGCCAGCCATTTGTCGTTAGGCCAGATCAACCATCCCGCGCTGGGTGGTGAAGCGGGCGATGCTGATGGTGACGGCGAGAACAACCGATCCGAGTTCCTGGCCAGGACGGATCCGAACGACCCGACTTCCGTCGTCCCGCTCAGCGGTCGGCAGTTAAACCTCGCCACACGGGCACGGGTAGAAAGCGGGGATGAGAATGCCCTCATTGCCGGTTTCATCATCACCGGTTCCGATCCGAAGCGTGTGATCGTTCGTGCAGTTGGCCCATCGCTCACCGCGCGCGGCGTCCCCGGCGCGCTGCAGAATCCGACGCTCGAACTCGTGCCCGAAAACGGGCCAAGAGTGTTCAACGATGACTGGCGCGAACCCGACGGAGGCGCGATCCAAGCGACCCTCCTCCCGCCGGAGGACGACCGCGAATCAGCCATCGTGCAGACCCTCGCCCCCGGGGCTTATACTGCCATCGTCCGCGGCAAGGAGAACTCCACCGGCGTCGCGCTGGTCGAACTCTATGATCTCGATTCGACCGCCAACTCGCGGCTTGCGAATATCAGCAGCCGCAGCTTGGTGCAGACGGATGACAACGTAATGATAGGCGGATTCATTGTCGGTCAGGGACAAGGCACGAACGGCGCCGGCAATGTCCGTGTGGTGGTGCGCGGGGTCGGCCCTTCTTTGACCGCGCGCGGTATCACGGGTGCGCTACAGGACCCGGAGCTTCTCTTGTTCAACGGAAACGGCGATGTCCTTGCGTCTAACGACAACTGGCGAGCGACACAAGCAGCGGAAATCCAGCTGGTCGGCCTACGGCCGGACGATGAGCGCGAGGCCGCGATCCACATCACGTTGCCTACAGGTAATTTTACCGCGATCGTTCGCGGGAAAAATCGCACCACTGGCGTGGCGCTGGTCGAAAGCTACAACGTGCCGTGAGAGCTTGTCCGCACGAATCTGACTTAGAGCATCTGCCACAAATCATTGCCAGCTCTCGTGTGTTGTAGTGTCCGCTGTCCTCAGCGGATTTCTCGGCGTCGGCGCGCGATGCGTCGATGCCCTGGGACAGCGCACGCTACAACGGCGGACTCACTAAGCCGGAAACTTCTTTTGGCAGACGCTATGGCTCAGCTAGCTGCTCGCCTGATTTGAACCAACCGCAGCCTCCACAGCTCCGGCTTCGATCAAATCCTTAAACCGGCCGAGATCTGCTTCGAGTTGTTGCTCAGGAGCTTCTCCGAAAAGCTTGGCCAAGGTTGCGCCCACTACGTCCGCCGGCGGTTGATATTGAAGCGAGACCTTAACCTCGGTCGACGAGCCATTACCCGCCGGCTCAAACCAGACTGAGCCCGCGTTCTGCACTTCCGCGCCCGGGAGCGATTCCCAAGAGATCATCTCACCCGGATGATCGCTGATGATCTCGGCCGTCCATTTCACCTCGTGGCCCATCGGGCCTTTCACCACCCAGGCCGAACGACGCTGGTCGAGTTCGCGCACTGACTCCACGTGCTCCATAAAACGCGGCAGATTTTCGAGCTTGCGCCAATATTGGTAAACCTCCTGCGGCGCCCGCGCCACGGTGATTCTCTCCTCCACGTTAATCCCTTTGTTCCCGGAGACGCCGCGCTCCGGATTTAACTTGCGCGAATTTACCCCCATTTTCTCATAAACTTCGCAATGCCCCGTGGCTCCGCGGCGAATCAACGCTCCGCCCAGCACTGCGACCAACACCCCTCCCAGCGATCTCCGCGAAATTCCGTAAAGCACCAGGCCCGCGCCCGCCGCGATTGATCCGAGCCGTTCAGGTGAGGGGACGTTGACACTAAGGGTGGCGCGGACGGCGTCGAGTTCTTTGCTCTCTGCGAATGGTTGGGTGGTGAGTGACATATGATTTAAGGTGCGGAAAAGATCGCGCCGGAGGCGGTGGTTGGCCGTGCCGCTCTCGCGGACAGCATTCTCGACAGGTTTGAGCGAGCCGGTTAATTTCGCCTCATGGCAAGCAAAGACCCCCGCATAGACGCTTACATTGCTGAAGCCGCACCCTTTGCGCAGCCGATCCTGAAACATATCCGCAAGGTGGTGCATGCTGGCTGCCCCGAGGTGGAGGAAACGATGAAGTGGAGCATGCCGCACTTCGATTACAAAGGACCGATGTCTGGAATGGCCGCATTCAAGAAGCATTGCTCCTTCGGGTTTTGGAAGGAGTCGCTCATTTTTGACGGCGACCAGGCCGGGCGCGAGGGGATGGGGAGCTTCGGTTGCATTAGCTCTCTCGCAGATTTGCCCTCGGAGAAGACATTGATCGGTTACGTTAGGAAGGCGGTGAAGCTGAACGACGCGGGCGTGAAATCGCCGCGTTCAAAGCCGCAGACCAAGGCTACTCCGCTAGAAGTGCCGGACGATTTCACCTCCGCGCTCAAAAAGAATAAAAAAGCGCAGACGACGTTCGACGGTTTCAGCCAGAGCAAACGTAATGAATACATCGTTTGGGTGACAGGGGCGAAACGCGAGGAGACACGCAAACAGCGACTCGCGACTTCCATCGCGTGGCTGGCGGAAGGCAAAAGCCACCATTGGAAGTATCAACCAAACTAAACCCAGCTCGGAAAATCTCTCGTCGGATCACTCCCGCTCGCTAGTCCGGGAGGATTGCAAACACTCTGGCTGGAAACCCGGACCCGCCTTTCGGCTTTGGAAAGGTCGCGACTACAATCGCGCCTGATTCCGGGACTTGGTCGAGATTGGTCAGCAGTTCGATCTGATAGTGATTGGTGTTTAGTAGGTAGTTCTCGAGGGAATAGTCTCCTTTTGACGTCGCTAGGCCCGGATCGGTGTCTGTAGTTTCGTGTCCACTCGCGGTTATTTTTCGCTCCTCGTACAAAAACTTCAGAGTTTCTTTGCTCCACCCCGGATAATGAGCAACGCCAGCGGCATCCTTGTTACTCAAAGCCGCCGCGTCCGGCCATCTTTTTGACCAATCGGTCCGGAGCGCAACGAAAGCTCCTCCCGGTATTTGTCCGTGATCTGCCTCCCATTTCTTCACCCGCTCCAGGGTCAGGGTGTAGTCAGGATTCTTCGCCGCCTCCGCATGGACATCGATCACGACAAGCGGCAGGATCATTTCTTTTAGTTCAATCTGATCGACTGTCCGCAGTCCTTTCACGAAATGGGCCGGTGGATCCACATGGGTTCCCCATTGCCCTACGTGCGTGTAGACCTCTGAGAAAAATCCCGCACCCATCGAGCCGCGGCCCTTTTCATACCAGTAAATCGTTTCTCTTTTCTCGTCAGGAAACCCTGACCACCGAGGAATTCCCGGCTCGAAGGCGTGCGTCAGATCGACCATTTTTTTCCCGGCCAGAATTTGTTGGATACGCGTGAGGCTAGGCTCGTCCGCGTTTACTGATGCAACCAACGCTGTGCTGGCCGCGAATAAAGCAGCAACCGGCACAATCTTCGCGAGACGCATTCCGCTGTGTTAAAGCAACGCTTATCAAGAAGCCAACAAGTTCGAATAAGCTCCAATAGAAATTGTCTGGGTCAGCTTGCGGTCCGCTTGTTGAAGCGACCTCTTGTGGTTATCAACACTTCTTTCCGGCCCAAATCTTCAGTGGTGAAGACGGCACACGGGTTTGCGCTTATTAGTGAGCTTAAGATGAAGAGATAGTTTTGAATTGAGTGATTAATCAAAGAGCGTTGTGAAGAACTTTCCGCTAATTAAACGACTTCCTGGAATGTTCTTTGCAATATTACCCCGCCTCGTCCCGTCTGATCTCTTGCCATGAGCCAAACGATCGAGACGGAACACAGCTTTGCCTCGGCGACTGTCTCGACGGCGACCGTGCCGGCAGGGTCTGAAGTCCCGAGCGTGCAAAACGGGAGCACTACCAACCTGGAAACGGAGACGGCGGGAGACGACAGTCTCTTCGAGCGCTTCGCATGGCTCTATGTTTTCTTCCGGGAAAGAATCTTTCGAGATGATACCAGTCGCATCGTTTGCGCGCTTTGGCCGAGAGGAAGGCCACCAGCACAAACTCGCCTGATTGAACTCGGTTGTGGACCGGCTTTCTATTCGTGCCAACTAGCGTTGCGTTTCCCAGAAATCTCCATTCTCGGTGTTGACCGGTCCGCACGACAATTGGAGTGGGCGCAGAAGAAGGCGGGCGCTTTGAATTTGCCAAATTGCGCTTTCGAAGCCGACAACGTGTTGGATCTTTCGCACGCAGATGAAACATTCGACGCGCTGATAGCAGCCAGGCTCTTTACAGTCCTCCCGGATCCAGCGCGTGCGCTCAGCGAAATGTACCGCATCATGCGGCCGGGAGGCCGCTGCTTTATCGCCGAGCCGCGCTACGCCATTTGGGCTTCATTGCCCTTACTCGCCATGTGGTTAATGGCGGCCGTAACCGGGATGAACAGCGGCTGCCGTGAGCCCCGTAAGGCGATCGTCCTTTCGCGCGACGCATTTAAGGCCCTGTTTACTTCGCAACCGTGGCGACAGGTGAAGACCTGGCAGGATGGGCGTTATCAATACGCCCTCTGCGAAAAGGGTTGACGCTTCCGCGATCCAAAAGCAGACCGCACGGCTGATGAATTCCGTGCATCGTGTGCTCGACCTGGCTCTTGGCAAACAAACGCCTCCCGGTCTCTGTGCGCTCGCGGTCATGACGAAGGCGCCGCGGGCGGGAAGGGTAAAAACCCGCCTCACGCCCCCTCTTACCCCGGAGGAAGCAGCGGCGTTAAACATCTGCTTTTTGCGCGACACCACCGCTGCCATTTCAACCACGGCCAAAGAAGGAATCGCCCGCGGGATTTGCGTTTACACTCCGGTTGGGGAGGAAGCTGCCTATGCCAACATTCTACCGCAGGATTTCGAGCTGGTTCCGCAACGCGGCAATCTCTTTGGCGAGCGACTTATTGCCGCAACTCAGGATCTTTTCACCCTGGGGTTTTCCTCCGTCTGTTTGATTGACTCGGATAGTCCAACGGTCCCGCAAAGCGCCTACTCGCAGGCCGCCAAATTATTGTCCCAACCCGGCGAGCGCATTGTCTTCGGGCCGTCGGATGATGGTGGTTACTATCTGATTGGCCTGAAGCGACTTCATCGCCGCGTTTTCGAAGGGATCGATTGGAGCACTGAGCGAGTGGCCGACCAAACCATCGCGCGCGCCAAGGAAATCGGCGTGGCGGTGGAGCTGTTGCCGACATGGTATGACGTCGACGATCGCGCGACCCTGCGGCGTTTGTGCAACGAGCTTCTGGCAGAACAAGAGAGTCCTGCCGGTTACGCCGCCCCTGCGACTCGTGGATTTTTGGGCGACCTGATCGCACTCGAAGGTCGAGATCGCATTTGGCCTTTGTAGCTGCCGTCCGTCTCGGAGGCAGAACGGCGACCATATGAAAATGGACATGCGGAAGCATGTCCCTCCGGAGGGACGCGCTTCCGCGCGTCTAGATCCTTGCCCGACTGGAGTGTCGCCGCTCCTTGTGAGGCCGCCCGACTCGGCTACGCTTCGCGGAGCATGACCGGACAGAATGGAAAACGTGCGCTTGTCACCGGGGGCGCGGGTTTAATCGGATCGCACCTGGTCGATCTGCTGGTGCGTGAAGGCTGGCGCGTGCGCCTTCTCGACAATCTCGAGCCGAACACGCACAAGAACGGCAAACCGGCCTGGATCAACGAGCAAGCTGAATTTGTCGAAGGCAATTTACTTGATCGCGCGACCATCACCGCTGCGCTTGGCGGCATCGACCTTGTCTTCCACCAGGCAGCTTATGGCGGCTACATGCCCGAGATCGCAAAATACGTGCAGGTTAACAGCTTCGGCACGGCCCTGATGCTGGAGGTAATTCGAGAAAAAAAGTTGCCGATCAAAAAGGTCGTCGTCGCGTCGTCGCAGGCTGTCTACAGCGAAGGCGCAGGCAATTGTCCGAAACACGGCCTCGTCTTTCCGAACGTGCGACCGGTGGAGCAATTGCGCGCCGGCGATTGGACGGTGCATTGCCCGATTTGCGATGCGGCGACAACGCCCGTCCCAACGCCCGAGAACGCGCCGGTCGGCGGCGAAACCGTTTACGGTCTCACAAAAGTCGATCAGGAAAGATTAGTCCTCCTCTGGGGAAAACAGAGCGGAGTCCCGACGGTAGCTTTGCGTTACTCCTGCACCTACGGACCGCGCCAATCGATCTTCAATCCGTACACCGGCGTGATCGCGATTTTCTGCACTCGGCTGCTGAACGACCTGCCGCCCGTGCTCTACGAAGATGGCGAACAAACGCGCGACTTCTCATTCGTCGGTGACATCGCGCGCGCCAATCTGCTCGCCGCGGAAACCGACAAGCTCGACGGCCTGCCGGTAAACGTCGGCAGCGGTCAAGGCGTTCCGATTCGCGAAGTCGCGGAACAAATCTCCGAAGCCCTCGGCATTCGCATCGCACCGGAAGCGAAAGGCGAATTCCGCCCGGGAGAAATGCGGCATCTGACCAGCGGGACGGAGCGCATTCAGGCCGCCGGCTATAAACCGCAGGTGGGTCTAGCGGAAGGGATTGGTCGTTACCTCGATTGGATTCGCGCCCAGGCGGACGTGCGCGATTATTTCAGCGAAGCGGAAGACATCCTGCGCAGCAAAGGCATCGTCCATCAGGTCGCGAAAGGCTGATGATCGAGCCGGCCGTCATCCCGGATTTTGACGAACCGATCGCCGCACACGCGCGCAAGGATCTGCCGCTTCTTCAGGCGCGCATGAGCGTGCAGGAAGCGCTCGATACCATCCGCCGCGAAGGCGTAGGCGAGCGCGTAATTTATTTTTATGCGGTGGATGATCAGGGACGTCTCATGGGGGTTTTGCCGACGCGGCGTCTATTGACCGCCGAGCTAGAGACAAGACTTGAGGAGATCATGATTCGAAAGGTCGTCGCTCTCCCCGCGACCGCGACTGTCCTGGAAGCGTGCGAATTCTTTGTCCTCTACAAATTCTTCGCCTTCCCGGTGGTGGATGCGGATCGTCGTGTCATCGGCGTGGTCGATGTCAGCCTCTTTCGCCAGGAAGTCTTGGAGGCGGGCGAACGCGAAGGCGAGCCGCCAACAACGAAACCTCCGACCGACGATTTCTTCGAGGCCCTGGGTTTTCGTCTGTCAGAAATCCGCGGCGCCTCGCCGCTGCGCGTTTTTCGTTATCGCTTCCCATGGCTCCTGGCCACGGTCTTTAGCGGAACGATTTGCGCGGTCCTGGCGGGGGCCTTCGAAGCGACACTCTCAGGCAGCATCGTAATCGCATTTTTCCTCACCATGGTGCTGGGCCTGAACGAAAGCGTCAGCATGCAATCGATGACTGTCACAATTCAGGCTTTGCGTTCGGCCAAGCCGACCCAGGCTTGGTTCGCCGACACCTTTCGCCGTGAAGCGGGCACTGCGGTGCTACTCGGCGCGGGTTGTGGAATCGTCGTCAGTCTCATCGTCTGGGTCTGGCGAGGCGACCCGATAGGCGCGGCTGTTATCGGCGGGAGCATCGCGCTCTCGCTCGTGACTGCCTGTTTGTTCGGCCTGTCCGTCCCGTCGCTCCTGCATTGGCTAAAGCTCGACCCGAAAATCGCCGCCGGCCCCGTGACGCTGGCATTCACGGATTTCTTTGCCCTCCTCTTTTATTTTGGGATCGCCGCGCTCGTGCTGTAGCGCATGCCTCTGGCTTGCGTAACGCTCCAGCACAAGCGAGACGCATGTGCTACGAATGAGTTCTGTCTCTGTCGTAATTCCCGCGCTCAACGAAGAAGAGCCGATCGCTGACGTAGTGCGCGCGGTGCGCGCGACGGGGATCCCGCGCGAAGTGATCGTGGTCGATAACGGCAGCACCGATCGGACGGCGGAACGCGCAGGTGAAGCTGGCGCGCGGGTGGTTGCTGCGCCACGCGGTTATGGCCGCGCTTGTGCCGCGGGGGTCGCCGCGATTTCGCCAGAGTGCGAGATTGTCGTTTTTCTCGATGGTGACGGCAGCGATTGTCCGGAGCTTATGGA
>Ga0136617_10006969_pt1 | contig 10082 bp, 8 predicted proteins | sample AntDrymUQ3222106_2_FD_129672 | JGI IMG/M metagenome (GOLD analysis project Ga0136617, IMG submission 129672) | Polar desert sand microbial communities from Dry Valleys, Antarctica - metaG UQ322 (21.06) | ecosystem: Environmental > Terrestrial > Soil > Desert | place: Antarctica: Dry Valley... | reverse complement strand
TGGACCCAGTCGTCGGCGGCCTTCCAGCGGGCATCGGCGTGCTCGCGGGCGGTGTGGGCGTGCTCGCCAGCTTGGGGGTAGGAGCCGAGGAACTTGACGCGGCCCTGCTTGGCGTGGAGGGCCCGGATGGCGTCGGCCAGCAACTCGTCGTCGAGGTGACCGTCGGCGTAGAGGATGAAGCAGTAGTCGCCGAGACCGCCGTCCTTCGTCGGCCGGCTGAGCAGGTTCGACAGGTTGATCCGCCGGGCGGCGAACTCCTGGAGGATGGAGATCAGGCTGCCCGGCTCGTCGGCCCGCTGGAAGACGACCATGGCCGTGCGGTCGTGGCCGGTGGCGGCGGGGATGCCCTCCCGGGCGACGACGACGAAGCGGGTCTGGTTGCCCTCGTGGTCGGCGATGCCGGCGGCAAGCACGTCGAGCCCGTAGCGGGCGGCAGCTACCCGCGGGGCGATGGCGACGGTGCCGGCGGCGGCCTCGTCGGCGACGAGACGGGCCGCCTCGGCCGTCGAGTTGGCGGCCCGCACGTCGGCGAGGCGCAGGTGCTCGCGCAGGTAACGGTGGCACTGGGCCGTCGCGACCGGGATCGACAACACCACCTTGACATCGTCGAGTTCCTGCCCCGCCCGCCCGACGACGCAGTGCTCGATGTCGAGCACGATCTCGCGCACGATCAGCAGCTCGTAGTCGAAGGCGAGGGCGTCCTGGGTGAAGTTGACGACGCCTTCGATCGAGTTCTCGATCGGGACCACGCCGAGGTCGACGGTTCCGGCGGCGACGGCGTCGAGGACGTCGGGCACGGTCGGGAAGTCGACGAGGTCACCGGCAGCGAGATCGGCCTGCGTGCGCAGGGCCTGCTCCGTGAACGTCCCGAACGGCCCGAAGAACCCGACACGCATGGACGCAGGCTACGGAGCCAACCGCGGCCCTGCCCGCATCCATTACGCAGGTGGCAGCATGACGGACGTGGACGAGGCGACGTTGCGGGCGATGCTCGATGACCTGACGGCGCGACGGCGCTCGGCCGACGACGTCGTTGCGGCTCTCGCCCGGTTGCCGTTCGCCGACGTCGGTGACGCCCTCGTCGATCACCACCGCGCCTTGCGCCAGGGGATGCCGGAGGCGGTGTACGGGCCCGGCAAGTCGCCCGAGCAGTGCGTCCGGATCGTCGGCGAGTTGCTGGCCCACGGTCACGGCCCCGTCCTGGCAACGCGCACGAGCGAGGACCAGCGCAAAGCGATCGCCGCCGAGCACGGTCCGGGAGTCACCCGGGCCGGCACGGTGCTCTACCGGCCGCCGGCCTCGCCCCACCGCACCGCCGACGTTCTCGTCGTCACCGCCGGGACGGCCGACGGGCCGGTCGCCGACGAATGCGAGCTGACGTTGCGGGCCGTCGGCTTCGACCCCGGTCGCCTCGACGACGTCGGCGTCGCCGGACTCCATCGGCTGCTCGCCCACCTCGACCGGGTCACGACCGCCGACGCCGTCGTCGTGCTGGCCGGGATGGAGGGCGCGCTGGCCAGCGTCGTCGGCGGGCTGACCGGGGCGCCGGTCGTGGCCGTACCGACGAGCGTCGGGTACGGCGCGTCGCTCGAGGGCGTCACGGCCCTGCTGGCCATGCACGCGTCGTGTGCCAGCGGCGTCACGGTCGTCGGCATCGACAACGGATTCGGGGCGGCCTGCGCCGTCGCCCGCATGTGCCGATGAGGGTCGCCTACGTCAACGCGGCGGCCGGCATCGCCGGCGACATGCTGCTCGGCGCGCTGGTCGACGCCGGGGCCCGACCCGCCGCGGTGTTCGGGGCGCTGGCCGAGCTCGGCCTCGACGGCTACGCCTTGACGTTCGAGCGCACGCAGCGAGGCGGGATCGCCGCCATGTGGGCCAACGTCGTCGTCGACGCCGACGGGCCCGGCCACGAGCACGAGCACGGCGACCATGGTCACCCGCACCGCCCGGCCAAAGACGTGCGCCGGCTCATCGAGCGCGGCGAACTGGCGCCGGTGGTGCGCGACCGCGCCCTCGCCGTCGTCGCCGCGCTGGCCGAGGCCGAGGGGCAGGTCCATGGCCTCGCCGCCGACGACGTCGAACTGCACGAGGTCGGCGCCGTCGACGCCATCGTCGACATCGTCGGGGTCGCCGCCGCCCTGCACGACCTCGGTATCGAGGCCGTGTTCGTCTCGCCGCTGGCGATGGGCCACGGCTCGGTCGGTGCCGCCCACGGCACGCTGCCCAACCCGCCGCCGGCTGTCGCCCGACTGCTCGCCCGCCGCTCGGTGCCGGTGACGGGCGTCGATACCGGCATGGAGCTGTCGACGCCGACGGGAGTGGCGCTGGCCGTGACGCTGGCCGAGTCGTTCGGTCCGCTGCCGGCGATGACCGTCGATGCCGTCGGCTACGGCGCCGGTACGGCCGACCCGAGGGCGCGACCGAACGTCGTGCAGGTACTCGTCGGCGACGCCGTCGTCGCCGACCCGGCGGCGCCCCAGCCCGGGCGAGAGGCCGTGCTGCTGGAGGCCAACGTCGACGACGTGACCGGCGAGGTGCTGGCCCACGCGATCAGCGCGCTGCTGGCGGCCGGCGCCCACGACGCCTGGGCCGTCCCCATCGTGATGAAGAAGGGGCGCCCGGCCCACACCGTCGCCGCGCTGGCCGACCCGGCCGCCGTCGAAGCCGTCGCTTCCGTTCTGGTGGCCGAGACCGGCAGCCTGGGACTGCGGGCGAGCACGGTCGCGCGCTGGCCGCAAGCCCGGCAGGAACTGGTCGTCACCGTCGACGGCCACGCCGTGCGGATCAAACGATCGGCCGGCCGGGTCAAGGTCGAACACGACGACGCCGTCGCCGTCGCCGCCGCCACCGGCCGCCCCCTCCGCGACATCCTCCGCGACGCCGAGTCCGCCGGCGCGCTCTCCTAGCCGACGGTGGCGGCGGCGAGCTGCTCGAGCGCCTCGATCGGGTACTCGCCGTAGCCACGGGCCGTGACGTTGCCCTCGGCGTCGATGAGCACGAAGAACGGGAAACCGGTCACGCCGTAGGCCGCCATGGCCGGCGGTGCCTCGTCGTCGGACGGGGCCGGCTCGTCGGCGATGACGTCCCACTGCCAGTCCATGTCGACCAGCCACTCCCCCGGCGGGTAGTTCGCCCGGTCGGCGCTGACGGCGGTGGAGATGCCGACGACGCGCAGTTCATCGGGCACGCCGCCGGCGTCCCGCCACTGGTTGAGGACCGGGATCTCCCGGTTGCAGTGCGCACACCAGTGGGCCAGGAACACGAGCATCAGCGGACCGTCCGTTCCGGGCGTCACCGTCACCGGATCGCCGGCGTAGTTCGCGCCAGACAGGGCCGGCGCCGGCCGGCCGACGGCGGAGTCGACCGCGGCCGGGTCGTACGGCGCCAGGGCACCGGCCATGGACTCACCGGCGGCCTCGGTGGCGCCATCATCGTCGTCGCCGCCGCTCGTGACGAGGACGGCGACGAGGGCCAACGCCGCGACGACACCGACGACGAGGGCCAGCATGAGCGGCGTGCTCGACCGCGATGGAGGGGGCGGCGGCGGGCGGCGGTTCATGGGACTTCCTGGGACTCGGCGGGCGGGGTGAGAACGACCAGGGCGAGGATGGCGAGGAACCCGCAGCCGGCCATGAACGCCAGGGTGACGAAGCCGAACTCGCGGAACCAGATGTCGGCGCAGGACGGTCCGACGCCGCAGGCCCCGCCTTCCAGCGACGGCTTCCACTCGATCAGGTAGTGGTACGCCGAGACGGCCAACCCGAGCCCGGCCAGCGGACCGACGTACCAGCGCACGGCCCGGTCCCGCCGCAGCGCGGCGACGAGGAGGATCACGGCCAGCGGGTACATGGCGATGCGCTGGAACCAGCAGAGGCGGCACGGCACGAAATCGGCGACCTCCGAGAAGTAGAGGCTGCCGACCGTGGCGACGACGGCGACGAGCAAGGCCAACCACAGCGCCGCATCGCCGGCGGCGGTGAGCACGGCCCGGGCCGGTCCGACGGATGGGGCCAGCAGGCGGGCGACGACGACGGCCGTGGCCCCGGCCAGCGCGGCGAGGGCGAGCAGCGACGTGAACACCTGCACCGCCTCCACGTCCACTCCCCGCAGTATGGGGCCGCCGGAGGCGTTCAGGGCGGCGCGCACTCGCCCGGGGTCAGCGGGCCGTCGAGGCGATAGACGGCATGGTCGCCGTCGCCGAACACTCGCTGGGCGTGCGTGCTCTGGTCAAAAATCCACTCCGGTGGGCGCAGTGGGTACAGCCCGTTGGGCGTCAAGACGACGTAGTCGACGGATCCCGCCAACAGCGGGAGCCAGCGCTCACACTCGTCGTCACCTGCACGCCAGCGCGCGGGCAACTCGCCGACCGTGACGAGGTTGGAGAGGTCGAGGCCGAAGGCCGGGTACACCTCGACGCTGCCCCAGACGACAATCCGGGCGTCGTGCACATCGCGGTACCACGCCGTCAGCGCCGCAGGCGTCGGATCGAGTTGGCGATCGAGGTAGCGCTGGTCGCCGAAACGCTCCTCGGCGCCATAGCCGACAGCGATGAGCACCAGTGCGCTGATCGCTGCGACCGTGCGCTGCACGACCGGCGGCCACGAGCGCGGCCGACTACGCGCGACAAGCGCCGTCAGCCCGGCGCCGAGCACCACGACGACGATCGCCGGTACGGTGGCCGACGGCCAGGCCGGGATGCGCTCGCGATGTTCGACCGTGGCACTGGCGACCGCGACGACGGCCAGTCCTCCGGCCAGGCCGAGCCGGGCCGCCCGTGTCGGCGAGAGCAGGAGCGGCAACCCGGCGGCGGCGACGGCGAGCGTTGGCAGCGTGACGCGGAGGTTGTAGACGAACGTGAGGCCGGCCGTCGCCGGCGTGACGAGGTAGCCGACAACACCCGCCAGCACGACGACGCCGACGACCAACGCGGCCCACGTCCGTCGCCACAGCGCGGCGACGGCGGTGACGACCGGCGTCGCCACGACGATCGGCCAGACCGGCCCGAAGCCGTGGCGCAGGCCGGGGCGGTACGTGTCCTCCCAGGTGCCGCCGTCGAACACGCTGGCGCCGAGGATCGGGGCGCCGCCGTAACTCGGGACCACCGCCGCGGCGTGGAGGGGGCCCACCGACCATGAGGTCCACGGCAGCGGGTTGCCCAGCCGTATCCAGTTGCGCACGAACCAAAAGGCGCCCGTGATGAGGATGCCGCCGACCCACCAGCCGAGGATCGGCAGGCGGTGCCGTACGAGGTCATGGTCGTTGGGCCGATCGACAGGCCCCGCGTCGGCGGCCGGCCGAACCGACGGCGATCGCCACCGCGACGGTGACGACCAGGGCGGCGACGCCCACGGCGACACTCAGCTTGGACGAAACTGCCAACCCGGCCGCCAGGCCGGCCAATCCGAATGCGACGGGGTCGCCGCCGGCGTCGATGACGAGCGCCACCGCCACGAGCAGCAGCGCGAGCGCGGCGGTGTCCGAGAGGCCCTCCCCCGGCTGGGTGCCCGCCGCGGCGGGGAAACCGGCCACGACGGCGACGCCGGCCATGCTGAGATGCCCGGCGCCGACCCTCCGGCCGGGCACCATGCCGCCAGGAAGGCCAGGGCCAGCCAGATGGCGTTGACGAACGGCGTCAGCCAGTCGCGGCCGTAGGGGACGATGGCGAGCGCGTGCAAAAGCGACGGATCGAGCGGGAACCAACGGGTCGGCTCCGGACCGACCCCGTCAAGAGAGGCCAAGCTGCCCGTCTGCACGAAGCGGGCGGCGAACGGGAGGTGATACCAGAGCGAGTCGACGTGGGCCATACCGCCGGCGCCGGCCTGGTCGAACTTGGCCAGCCACTGGATGCCGACCAGCCCCGTGACGCCGCCGGCCAGCACGCCGTCGAGCGGCAGCGGCGGCTGACGAACGCGGCGGGTCGATGGGGGCGGCGGGGCCAGCGCCGCTCCGCGGTCCAGCCGCCCGGACCGGGCTAACCGAGCGAGCCCACCGCCGGCAAGGACCATGAGGGCGCAGACGATCTGACCGCGCAGCACTCCGGCAGCGGACGTGAGCCGGCCGACGGTGAGGAGCACGCTGAGGACCGTGACCGCCTCGGCCAGCCGGGCGGCGGCGCCCGACCAGGCCGGGAGCACCGCTCGGCGTACCTCGACGGCACCCCACGCGACGGCCCCGAGCGCGGCCACCAGCCCGATCGTGCCCACCATGTAGGCCGTCAGGCCGATGCCGCCCGCCACTACACCCGAATGGTAGGTGACAGGGCAGTTGCGACGAGCACGCGAGGTAGCGTCCGGCGCCGATGGCGGCGATCGTCTCCGAGGTCCGTCGCCGGCGCCGAGCCCGCCGGCTCGGCGAGCTCGAGTGGTTCGAGGTCGCCTACCGCGCCTACCTGGTGGCGTTGATCGGCGGCGGAGCCGTGCTGTGGGCGAGCTCCCTGGTCGAGGACCTCGCCGTGACCCCGGCCCAGCTGGCCGACGTGCAGCGCCTCGGCCCGTCGGTGCTCGGCGTGCTCGCCGCGGCGGCGATCGCCCTCGGGTTGCGCAGCGGCAGCGACGGCGGCCCCATCGCCGTCGAGGCCGGCGATGTCCAGCACCTCCTGCTGGCCCCGATTCCCCGTCGCTCCGTGCTCACCCAACCGGTCATCCAGCGCCTGCGGACGACGGCCTTCGGCGGCGCCGTGCTCGGTGGGGCCGCCGGCCTGCTGGCCGCCGACCGGTTGCCCGGCAGCCGCCCGGCGTGGGTGGCCAGCGGCGCGGCCGCGGGGGCCGCCGGCGGGGTTGCGTTCGTCGCCGTCGCCGTCGTGACCCACGCCGGGCGCCTGCCCCGGCCCGCCGCGACCGGGCTGGCCATGGGCGTCGTAGTCGCCCAACTGGCCGCCGCCGCCGGGTGGCTGCCGGCCGGCCCGGCCGACTCGATCGGCAGCCTGGCGCTGTGGGGCCTGCGCGTCCGCGCCGGTGACCTGGCCGGGGTCGCCGCCGTCCTCGCCGCCGCGGTGGTGGCCGTGCTGGTGGCCGGGCGGCTGCGCGTCGAGCCCCTGGTGCGCCGGGCCGGGCTGGTCGCGCAACTCCGCTTCGCCGTGACGATGCAGGATCTGCGGACCGTCATGCTGCTGCGCCGCCAGCTGCGCGGCGAGCACGCCCGTACCCGCCCTTGGTTCGGCGCCGCGTCCCGTCCGCCCACCCCCGGCGGGAACGGCGTGTCGACGGCGGGACTGGCGGTGGTGTGGACGAGAGGGTGGCGCGGGCTCCGGCGGTCGCCGGCCGCGCGGCTCGCCCGGATGGGCGGGCTGGCCGTGGTCGCCGGGCTGGCGGCCGTCGCCGTCACCGCCGGCACGACGCCGGCGATCATCGTTGTCGCCGGTGCCCTCCACCTCCTCGGCCTCGAAGCCGTCGAACCGCTGTCGCAGGAAATCGACCATCCCGACCACGCCGACGTGACGCCGCACCCACGCGGCTGGCTACTCGCCCGCCACCTGCTCGCTCCGGCGGCCGCCGTGGTGCCGTTCGGTCTGCTCGGCGCGGCGGTTGTCGCCGCCGTCCAGCCGGCCCACATGGCCGCCGCCTTCTCCCTCGCGCTACCCGTCACGTGGGGCGGGGTCGCCGGTGCGGTGGTCGGCGTCGTGCGTGACGCGCCCGATCCATTGGCCGCACCGGCGGCGACGGCCGTGCCGCCGGAGTTCGCCGGCTTCACCACCACGATGCGCCTGCTGTGGCCGATCGCTGTCAGCGTTGCCGGCGTGGTGGCGGTGGCCGTCGTCGCGGCCGCCCCCTCGGCGGCCGCGGTCGCCCGCAGCGCCGTCGCCACCCTGCTCCTCGTCGCCGTGGTCGGTTGGTGGGTCCGCCGGCGCGACGAGTGGCGCCAGCGGTGGCGCCGCTTCCTCGACGAGGGCCGGGCCGCGGCCCGCGCCTCGCGGGTGGCGTCATGAGTGGGGCGGCGCTGGCCGCATCCGGCCTGCTCAAGTCGTACGGCGACCTTCCGGCGGCGGGGCCGCTCGACCTGATGGTCGGAGCGGGCGAACGGGTCGTCGTGGTCGGCCACAACGGCAGCGGCAAGACGACGCTCCTGCGCCTGGTCGCAGGCCTGCTGGAACCCACCGCCGGGACGGTGACCGTCGGCGGCCACGCCGTCGGCTCGCTGCCCTCCCGCGCCGCGACGTCATTCTTGGGCGATACCCCGGTGTTCTACGACGACCTCTCCCTCTGGGAGCACGTCGAGTACCTGGCCCGACTGCACGGGACGACCGGCTGGGAGCAGCACGGCGCCGACCTGCTCGACGTGCTCGGCTTGACCGCGCGGGCCGACGACCTGCCGGTCACGTTCAGCCGGGGCCTGCGCCAGAAGGCGGCGATCGCCCTGGCGTTCGTCCGGCCGTTCGAGCTGCTCCTGGTCGACGAGCCGTTCGTCGGCCTCGACCGCGCCGGCCGCCAGGCGCTGCTAGACCTGTTCGCTCGAGCCCACGGTGACGGGGTCACGTTGCTCGTCGCCACCCACGAGCTGAGCACCGTCGCCGAGAGTGATCGCCTGGTCGCCCTGCGCGACGGCCAGCTCGTCTACGACGGTCTCCCCGCCGGCGCCGACGTCGACGACCTGGTCACCCACGGCTGAGGAGGCGCCTCGTCGCGCCTGGTGGCGGGCACGCTCGACGGTTGCCGAGCGTGGACGTCGGTTATGGTTCGCCCCATGTACGAGTTCGACGCCGTCAGCGTGTCCAGTTACGAAGCCGGGTCCCTCGCCGTCAAGCTCACGGAGAAGTCGAGCGACGGCTGGGAGGTCGTCGCCATCGTGACCGCCGGCAGCGACGTGACCGCCTACCTCAGGAAGGAGTCGAATTCGTCCGCCGCCTCGTCCACCGATTCGTCGGCCACCCCGACGACGGATGGGCCCACCGAGCCGGCGGGCTGGGGCACCGCCCCGGCCGCCGCGGACTCGACGGCCAGCGACTCCTCGACGACGGCCGGGGGGTCGTCGGCACCGGCGTGGGACAGCGGCACCGGGACGTCGGGCGGATCGGCGGGAACGCAGGGTGCGACCGGTGCGACCGAGGGGGGCTGGGGCTCGACATCGACCGGTGACAGCGGCTCGACCGGCACCGGTTCGGCCGGGGGCGGATGGGGCACCAGCGACGCCGGCGCCAGCGCCGGGTCGGGTTGGGGTTCGGGCGGCGGTGCGGCCAGCGCGCCCACCCAGCCGGCCAGCCAGCCGTCGACCCCCTCGGTGCCGCCGGGCTGGTACGCCGACCCGGCCGGACGCTACGAGCTGCGCTACTGGGACGGCTCGGCCTGGACGGAGCACGTCTCCCGCAACGGCCAGCAGTACACCGACCCGCCCGTCGCCTGAGCCGACGGTCCACCCACCGCCGGCGTTCCATACTCGCGGCAGCGTGATGCGCGCTACCTCGCTCGGCCACGCCGGGATCCTGGTCGAGAGCGACCACGGCTCGATCGTGTGCGATCCGTGGTTCGTGCCGGCGTTCTTCGGCTCGTGGTTCCCGTTCCCGCGCAACGACCAGCTGAGCGACGACTTGCGGGGGCGCATCAAGGCAGCCGACTACCTCTACGTCTCGCACCTCCACGGGGACCATCTAGACGAGCCGTGGCTGCGCGACCACCTGCGCCGCGACATCGGTGTCCTGCTGCCCGGCTACCCGACCCGCGAGCTCGACCGCAAGATGCGCGGGCTCGGCTTCTCCAACCTGATCCGCACGACCGACCAGGAGGAGCTCGACCTCGGCGGCCTGACGGTCGCCATCCACGTCGAGACATCGATCACCGACGGCCCCGGCGGGGACTCGGCCCTCGTCGTCAGCGACGGCGATGTGCGCCTGGTCAACCAGAACGACTGCCGCACGACCGACCTCGATGCGCTGCGCCGCCACGGGCCCGTCGACCTGCACTGGCTGCAGTACAGCGGGGCGATCTGGTACCCGATGGTCTACGAGCTGCCGGCCGACCAGATGCACCGGCTCGTCGACGCCAAGGTGGACAGCCAGCTGGCGCGGGCGATGCGCTACGTCGAATCGGTGGGGGCGGGCGCCGTGGTGCCGAGCGCCGGGCCGCCGTGCTTCCTCGACCCCGAGCTGT
>Ga0136617_10006968_pt1 | contig 10082 bp, 10 predicted proteins | sample AntDrymUQ3222106_2_FD_129672 | JGI IMG/M metagenome (GOLD analysis project Ga0136617, IMG submission 129672) | Polar desert sand microbial communities from Dry Valleys, Antarctica - metaG UQ322 (21.06) | ecosystem: Environmental > Terrestrial > Soil > Desert | place: Antarctica: Dry Valley... | reverse complement strand
GCCGTGCTTGAGGTTTCGCGCTCGCAATCAAAGGTTGCTCGGCGAGTTGATGGAGCCGGCCTACGGCCGGCGCCCAACCATGCAGGCGATCGACCGGCGGAGCCGGCGCGATCGCCGAAGCAGGGGCTCCGGCCCAAGGCCTCTGCCCCCGCACCCCCGCCACCACGCCGTCCGGCGACGTGAAGGGGGCGAGCGCCGATCCGCAGGGTCGGCGAGCGAGCTCGGTAGGCGCAGCCGATCCGGCTTGGCCGGTCGGCGGAGCCCGAGCATTAGACGCGGCGAAGCACGAAGCCGGTGCGCAGCTTGGGGGTGAAGAACGTCGACTTCGGCGGCATCAGCAGGCCCTCGCGGGCCGTGCGTTCGATCTCGGCGATGCTCACGGGGCGGATCAGCACGGCGGCGCCGGCGCGGGCGGCGGTCAGCGCGGCGACGACCTTGTCGACGCCGTGCTGGTAGGTCACCTCGGGCCTGGCCTCGCCGGCGGCGGCCGCGTCGTCGAGCGTCGCTTCCAGCCAGGCGCCGTCGATGGCGCGCACATCGTCGAAGGCACCGGGGCGAGGGTCGAGCCATTCGGTCGCGCCGTCGGGATGGACGAGCGCCAGCGCGCCCCGCGTCACCATCTCGGCCAACAACGCGCCCGTCGGGGGCGGCGCCGGCGACCGCTGGAAGCGACGGTCGAGGAGGCGCCCGAGCACAACGGCGTCGACGCCGGTGTACAGGCGGTGGATGGCCTCGATGCTCAGCTGGTCGGCGGTCAGCTCGCCGACGAAGGCCAGCGTCTGCTCGGCCGCGGTGTCGGTGCGGCCGCTCGCCGCCCGGACCTCGTCGCGGTAGATGCGGCTGATCGCATACCGATGGTGGCCGTCGGCGATGAGCACGTCGTCGGCGGCGACGGCGGCCGCGATCGCCGCGACCCGCGCCGGATCGGTGACGCGTTCGACTTGGTGGACCACGCCGTCGACGGTGACGGCCCCGACCGCATCACCGGGAGCGATCAGCAGCTCGGTCAGGCCGCGGGCCAACGTCAGGCCCCAGACGGGGGAGAGGTTGGTGGCGGTGGCCCGGGTCAGGTCGAGCCGGTCGGTGGACGCCTTGGGGGTGGTGCGCTCGTGGGGCAGTACGCCGCCGGCGCCCGCGTCGACGACCTCGAGACCACCGAGCACGCCGACCAGTTCCCGGCTGGTGCCGGTGGCGTCCGTGAAGCCCATCCGGTACAGCGTGAACGAGGGCGCGGCGTCGGTGACGAGCACCCCGGTGTCGAGCCAGGACCGCAACCGCGCGGCGGCGTCGGTGTAACGCTCGGCGCCGCCCCGCGGGACGTCGACGTGGACGATGTTGTGCGGGTCACGGGCGGCTAACGCGTCGACGTCATCGTCGCTCAACACGTCGTAGGGCGGGGCGATGACGGCGTCGAGGTCCGTGCCGGGGGCGTAGCGGACGGCACGGAACGGTTCGAGGCGGGGCACCGTCCCAGGTTGCCACGGCCGCCGTGGGAGTGCTCCAGGGCGTCTGCTCGTGCCGCGCCGGGCCATCCCGTTCGTCGACACACCTCTGCCGGATGACCCTCGGCTACTACGGTCCTCGCGTCGTGGTGTCGCTCGCTGTGCCGACGACCGTCTTGTGCGACCTCGACGGCGTGGTGTGGCTGGCCCACCAGCCGATCGAGGGCTCGCCGGCGGCGATCGCCCGGCTGCGCGCCGCCGGCGTGCGGGTGGTGTTCGTGACGAACAACTCGGGCGCCCGCATCGCCGACCACGAAGCTGCGCTGGCCGCCATCGGCATCCCGGCCCGCGGCCACGTCATGACGTCGGCCATGGCCGGGGCCGACCTCGTCGAGCCGGGGGAGCGGGTGCTCGTCGCCGCCGGCCCCGGCGTCACCGAAGCCTTGCTGGCTCGCGGGGCCGAGCCCGTCGCCAACGACATCGAACCGATCGGGCCGCTCGACGCCGTCATGGTCGGCTTCCACCAGGACTTCGACTATCACCGCCTGCGCCGGGCCACCCAGGCGGTCCTGGCCGGCGCCCGCCTGATCGGCACCAATGACGACCCGACCTACCCGACGCCGACGGGGCCGATCCCGGGCGGCGGTGCGTTGCTGGCGGCGGTGGCGACGGCGGCCGGCGTGGCGGCCATCGTCGCCGGCAAGCCGCACCGACCGATGGCGGCCACCGTGCTGGCCCGTCTCGACCACCCCGACCCGTCGTCGCTCGTGATGGTCGGCGACCGCGGAAGCACCGACGGGCGCTTCGCCAGGACCCTCGGATGCCGCTACGCCCTCGTGCGTTCCGGGGTCACCGCCCCGGGCGCCGCCGCCGATCCGCCGCCCGATCTCGATGTCGCCGACCTCGCCGCGGTGGCGGCGGCCCTGCTGGCATCGGGCGATGCCCCTGGACCAGGGCGTTAGGCTGGCCCGATGGCCAAGAAGAACGTGGTGCAGCAGTTCATCGAGTCGGGTATCCAGTTCGGCGAGATGTCGCGCAAGCAGGCCGAGTCGGCCGTGAAGAGCTTCGTCAAGCAGGGCGCCGTGCGCCGTAGCGAGGCCGAGGCCACCGTGCAGAACCTCATCGACCGCGGTCGCGAGACGACCCAGCAGGTCGCCGAGGCGATCCAGCAGGAGGTCGCCCGTCAGCTCGGCTGGCTGGCCAACCGCGTCGACGACATCGAGGATCAGCTTGAGAACTTCGTGTCGCGCGTTTCCAACGCCACCCCCAACGTGCCGGCCGCCCCGTCGGCCGCGGTGACGCCGGTGAAGAAGACGGCGGCCAGGAAGACGGCGGCCAGGAAGACGGCGGCCAAGAAGACGGCGGCCAAGAAGACGGCGGCCAAGAAGACGGCGGCCAAGAAGACGGCGGCCAAGAAGACGGCGGCCAAGAAGACGGCGGCGCGGTCGACGGTCAGGAACGTCGGTCGGGCGACGAGCTCGGCCGCCAAGAAGGCGACGTCGAAACGGGCGGCCGGCGCCGTCGGCTCGTCTGGCGTGCGGCGCGTCGCCACCAAGCGCTCCGCCTGATCGGTTCGTCGGCCCGGTGGCCGCTCGCCGGCGCCTCGACGGCGAGCTCGTCCGTCGCGGCCTCGCCTCCAGCCGCACCGAGGCGGCGACGACGATCGCCGCTGGTCGCGTGCTCGTCAATGGTGCCGTGGCCGAGAAGCCGGCCCGCCTCGTCGCCGCCGGCGACGCCCTCACGCTGAGCGGACCGCCGTCGCGTTTCGTCGGTCGCGGCGGCGACAAGCTCGACGTCGCGCTCGATGCCTTCGCTGTCGATGTTGCCGGCCAGCGTTGGCTCGACGTCGGCGCCTCCACCGGAGGTTTCACCGACTGCCTGCTGGCGCGTGGTGCCGCCCATGTCGTCGCCCTCGACGTCGGCCATGGTCAACTCCACCCGCGTCTGCGAGAGGATCCGCGGGTCACGGTGCTGGAGCGGGCCAACGTCCGCGCCGCCACCCCCACCAGCGTGGGCGGTCTCGTCGACGGCATCGTCGTCGACGTCTCGTTCATCTCACTGCGCGTGATCATCCCCGTGCTCGTCGAGCTGTGCCAGCCTGGGTCGCCCATGGTCCTGCTCGTCAAGCCGCAGTTCGAAGCCGGTCGGGTCGAGGTCAGCCGGGGCCGCGGCGTGATCACCGACCCGGTCATCCACGAGCGCGTCCGGGCCGAGATCGACGCCGCCCTGCGCGCTGCCGGCGCCGCCGTGCTGGACTGGATCGACTCGCCGCTCCTGGGCGGGCAGGGCAATCGCGAGCTCCTCGTCCACGCCCTCACCGGGGCCGGACGATGACGGCGGTCGCCTTCGTCGCCCATCACGAGCAGGATCAGGTGGCCGGCATCGCGCGGGCGGCCATCGAGTGGCTGCGGGCCGAGGGTCACGAGGCTTGGATCGTCGCCGAGGACGCGGCCGTCCACGGTCTCGATGCACTGGGCGCGACGGCCCCGCTCGGTGCCGCCGACCTCGTCGTCTCCCTCGGCGGCGACGGCACGACGTTGCGCACCGTCGGACTGCTCGACGGTGCCGCCGTGCCCGTGCTCGGCGTCAACCTCGGCCTGCTCGGCTACCTCACCGAGATCGAGGCGCCCGAGCTCATCTCGGTCCTCGCCCGTGTCGTCATGGAGCCGGAGTCCGGTGGTTGGCATCTCGACGTGCGCATGCTGCTGTCGATCGACGTCCGCGGGTCGGCCACGGGGTCGTGGCGGGCGCTCAACGAGGTCGTCGTCGAAAAGCACCAGGCCGGCCACACCATCCACTTGCTCGCCCGTATCGCCGGCGAGCCGTTCACCGGCTACGCCGCCGACGGCCTGATCGTTGCCACCCCGACCGGGTCGACGGCGTACTCGTTGTCGGCGCGTGGCCCCGTCGTCTCGCCGCATCACCGGGCACTCCTGCTCACGCCGGTGTCGCCGCACATGCTGTTCGACCGCACGCTCGTACTCGACCCGCGCGAGGTCGTCGAGATCGAGGTCGCCGGCTTCCGCGACGCCGAGTTGGCCGTCGACGGTCGGGTCGTCGCCACGCTGACGCCCGGTGACGTGGTCACCTGTCGCCCCGCCGAGCAGACGGCGTCGTTCGTGCGCGTCCGCCCGTACCACTTCCACCAGATCCTCAAAGCCAAGTTCGGCCTCACCGACCGCATCGGGGGTGGGGGCGCCGGTCCGGGCGCGAGTTGATGCTGGAGGAGTTGCACATCGAGCACCTCGGGGTGATCGAACGCGTCGACCTGCGCTTCGGGCCGGGGGCGACGGCGGTGACCGGCGAGACGGGCGCCGGCAAGACAATGCTCGTCGAGGCGCTGGAGCTGCTCGTCGGCGGGAGGGCCGATGCGGCCATCGTGCGCCCCGGGGCGCCCGAAGCCCGCGTCGACGGGCGTTTCCGGCGCGGCGAAGTCGAGCTGGTCCTCACCCGGGTCATCCCCGCCGACGGGCGCTCCCGGGCCTACATCGACGGGCGGCCAGCGACGGCCGCCGCCCTGGCCGAGGCCGCCGCCGGGCTCGTCGAGCTGCACGGCCAGCACGCCCACCAGAGCCTGCTCGGCGTGGCCACGCAGCGCACTGCTCTCGATGCGTTCGGTCACGTGGACGTCGAGCCGCGCCGCGCGGCACGGGCCCGCCTCGTCGAGATCGACGCCGAGCTGGCCACGCTCGGCGGAGACGAACGGGCCCGGGCCCGAGAGATCGATCTGCTCCGCTTCCAGATCGCCGAGCTGGACGCGGCTGGCCTCGAGGACCATGACGAGGAGGCCCGGCTGGCGGTCGAGGAAGACGCCCTCGCCGATGCCGTCGGTCACCGTGCCGCGGCCGGGACGGCCGCGGCGGCGATGACCGACGACGGTGGCGCGCGCGACGCGCTCGCCGCCGCGCTCGGGGCGCTCGGTCAACGGGCGCCGTTCCATGACCAGACGGCGCGCCTGCATGGGCTGCTCGCTGAGCTGGACGACATCGCCCGCGACGTCGGCGCTGTCGGCGAGGCCATCGATGACGACCCGGCCCGCCTCGACGCCGTCCGCCAGCGCCGCCAGCTCCTGCGTGACCTCGGGCGCAAGTACGGCGACGACCTCACCGAGGTGCTCGCCTACGCAGCGCAGGCGAGGTGCCGCCTCGACGAGCTGCAGCGGTTCGACCAGCGGGCGGCCGAGCTCGACGACGCCCGCCGTCGAGCCGTGGCGGTCGAGGCGACCGCGGCGCGGGCCATCGGTAGCGCCCGGCGGGCCGCGGCTGGTGACCTCGCCGCCGCCGTCACCGCGCGCCTGCGCCAGCTGGCGTTGCCGCACGCCGATGTGGACGTCGACGTGCCGACGGCCGACGACGATCCGGCGGGCGAGCGCGTGCAGTTCCTGTTCTCGGCCAACCCTGGCGCCCCGCTGCTCCCGCTGACCAAGGTCGCCTCCGGCGGCGAGCTGGCCCGGGTCATGCTGGCCCTGCGGCTGGTGCTGACGGCGGCCGAACCGACCGCCGACCAACCGGCGCCGGAGGCCACGTACGTCTTCGACGAGGTCGACGCCGGTGTCGGCGGCACGGCCGCCACGGCCGTCGGTGCCGCGCTGGCCGAAGTCGGCCGCCACCGCCAAGTCTTGGTCGTCACTCACCTCGCCCAGGTCGCGGCCCACGCCGATGCGCAGCTGGTGGTGACGAAGGCCGTCGCCGGCGGCGTCACGACGACAACGGTGCGCGGTGTCGAGGGTCCGGCCCGGGTCGAGGAGGTCGCCCGGATGCTGTCGGGGGACGACGGCGGCGAGGCCGCCCGCCGCCACGCCGCCGAGTTGCTCGAGACCTGACCATCCGGGCGCGTCGAGCCCTGCTCGCGGTATGGTGAGATCCCGTCACGAGTGCGGCCGCCGGGCCGGCCCCATGCCCACGAGACGGAGGAACCCATGCCGAAGCACATCTTCGTGACGGGGGGCGTGGCCAGCTCGCTCGGCAAGGGGTTGACGGCGTCGTCGCTCGGGCGCTTGCTCAAACAGCGCGGGCTGCGCGTCACGCTGCAAAAGCTCGATCCGTACATCAACGTCGACCCGGGCACGATGAACCCCTACGAGCACGGCGAGGTGTTCGTCACCGACGACGGCGGCGAGACCGACCTCGACCTCGGGCACTACGAGCGTTTCATCGACGAGAACCTGACCCGGGCGTCGAACGCGACGACGGGGTCGATCTACCAGGCTGTGCTGGCCGCCGAGCGCCGGGGCGACTACCTCGGCAAGACGGTCCAGGTCATCCCGCACATCACCGACGAGATCAAGCGGCGGATCCACCGCCTCGCCACCGACGACGTCGACGTCGTCATCACCGAGGTCGGCGGCACCGTCGGCGACATCGAGATCCTCCCGTTCCTCGAAGCGATCCGCCAGTTCCGCAAGGAGGCCGGCCGCGACAACGTCTGCTACGTGCACGTCACGCTGGTGCCATTCATCGGGCCGTCGGGGGAGCAGAAGACGAAGCCGACGCAGCATTCGGTCACCGAGCTGCGCAGCCGCGGCATCCAGCCCGATCTCATCGTCTGTCGCAGCGAGCTGCCGCTGTCCGACGAGCTGAAGATCAAGATCTCGAATCTTTGCGACGTCGAGGCCAAGGCCGTCGTCAACGCGGCCGACGCCCGCAACATCTACGAGCTGCCTCTGATCCTCCACGCCGAGGGCCTCGACAGCGTCGTCTGCGAGGTCCTGCGCATCGAGAATCGCCCCGTCGACCTGGCCCCGTGGGCGGCCGTCGTCGACCTCGTCGACGCGGCCAGTCAGCCGGTACGCATCGGCCTCGTCGGCAAGTACGTGCAGTTGCCCGACGCCTACCTCTCCGTCGTCGAGAGCCTGAAGCACGCCGGCTTCCACCACGGGGCCCGGGTCGAGATCGACTGGATCCACGCCGAGGAGGTCGAGGGCCTGCTGACCAGCGCCCGGCTGGCCGAACTCGACGGCATCGTCATCCCCGGCGGGTTCGGCGCCCGCGGCTTCGAGGGCAAGATCGCGGCCGCCCGCTACGCCCGGGAGGAGCGTGTGCCCTGCCTCGGGCTGTGCCTCGGCCTGCACGCCATGACGGTCGAGTTCACGCGCAACGTGCTCGGCCTCGTCGGCGCCAACTCGACCGAGTTCGACCCGACATCGCCGCATCCGGTGATCGATCTGATGCACGACCAACGCGACGTCACCGACAAGGGCGGCACGATGCGTCTCGGCGCCTACTACGCCGTGCTCGAACCGGGCAGCAAGGTCGGCGCCGCCTACGGCGAACCCGTCGTCAGCGAGCGCCACCGCCATCGCTACGAGTTCAACGCCAACTATCGCGCCCGCCTGGAGGCGGCCGGGTTCGTGTGCAGCGGCGCCTCGCCCGACCGCCGCCTCGTCGAGTTCATCGAGCTCGCCGATCACCCCTACTGGGTGGCGACCCAGGCCCATCCCGAGTTCAAGAGCCGCCCCGACCGTCCCCACCCGCTGTTCCGCGAGCTCGTCGGCGCGTCGCTCAAGGCGCGGGCCGAGCGGGGCGAGCTGGCTCCGACCCCGCCGTCGATCCGGCGCCCGTGACCACCGAGCGGACGGCGGAGTTCCGCCGCGTCGGTGAGCGCGAGGTGCACCAGGGCCACGTCTGGCGTGTCGTCGTCGCCGAGTTCGCCGATCCCGGCGGGCGGCCGTTCGAGCGCGACATCGTGCGCTCGCCCGGTGCCGTCGGCGTCGTGCCGCTGCTGTTCGATGCCGAGGGCAACGCGTCGGTCGTCCTGGTGCGCCAGTACCGGCCGCCCTACGAACGAGCGATCGTCGAGATCCCGGCCGGGATGCGCGACATCGACGGCGAGCCGCCGGCGGAGACGGCGCGGCGGGAGCTGGCCGAGGAGGTCGGCCTCGTCGCCGAGCACGTCGAGCTGTTGAGCGAGATGTTCCCGTCGCCCGCGCTGACCGATTCGGTGACGTCGATCTTCCTCGCCACCGGAGCGACGCCGACCGAGCGCCAGCTGCACGGGCCCGAGGAGGAGTACTCGACCGTGCTCCACGTGCCGCTGGACGAGGCCGTGGCGATGGTCGAGCGAGGCGAGATCAACGACGCCAAGACCGTCGTCGGCCTGCTCCTCGCCGAGCGGCGGGTGCGCCATGGCGATGGACGTGATGGACGCTGAGCTACCGCTCGACGTCGTCGAGTTCCTGCTGTGGATGGAGACCGAGCAGGCACGGGCGACCAACACGATCACGGCCTACCGGCGCGACCTGACCGGCTACCTCGCCTGGCTGTCGGCTCGCCAGCGTGACCTCGGCGACGTCGACACCGCCCTGCTCGAGGAGTTCGTCAGCATCCGTCGCGACTCGGGGGCGGCGGCGTCGAGCGTCGCCCGCCAGTTGGCCGCCATCCGCATGCTGCACCGATACCTCGTCGTCCACGCCGAGTCCCGCCGGGACGATCCGACGGCGGACTTGGAGGGCGTGCGGGTGCCGGCCGGGCTGCCCAAGCCGCTGTCGGAGGCCGAGGTGACGTCGCTGCTCGAGGCCGCCGTCGACACCGACCCCGTCGGCGTGCGCGACCGGGCGCTGCTCGAGCTGCTCTACGCCACCGGCGCCCGCATCTCGGAGGTCTGCGGCCTGTCGATGGGCGACATCGACTTCGACCAGCGCCTCGTCCGGCTGTTCGGGAAGGGGTCGAAAGAGCGCATCGTCCCGTTCGGTCGGGTGGCGGCGAGCGCCCTCGACGAGTGGTTCTCCCCGCGCGGGCGGCTGGCTCTGGCCCCGGCCGAGTGGCGCAGCCGGCGCGACGCCGAGGCGGTGTTCTTGAACGGCGCCGGGCGCCGGCTGACGCGCCAGGCGGCCTGGGCGGTCGTCAAGCGGTACGGCCGGCGGGCCGGGATCACCACCGAGTTGTCACCGCACGTCCTGCGTCACTCCTGCGCCACCCACCTGCTCGACCACGGCGCCGACCTGCGTGTCGTCCAAGAGATGCTCGGCCACGCCTCCATCTCGACCACGCAGGTGTACACGAAGGTCAGCCAGGAACGGCTGTGGGACGTCTACCGCAACGCCCACCCGCGGGCCCGGGCGTCGTGATCGTCGGCGAGTTCGGTCACCTGGCCCGACGGTTCGCCGGCTCGCTGTCACGACGGGCGCCGGCGGTGGCCGACGAGCAGTGGGCCGCCGACCACCTCGGGCCGGGAGAGCAAGCGTTGTGGGAGCGCATGGGCAACGCCGATCGGCGCCACGCCGTCGTCGTCGGCCGGCGCTTCGTCGAGCGCCGCCCGGCTGCCACCCGGGTCGAGGTGGCTGGCGCCCTGCTGCACGACTGCGGCAAGGTCGAGTCGTCACTCGGCACGGTGCTGCGGGTGCTGGCCAGCGTCGTCGGGCCGCGGGGAGCGCGGTTGCGCCGGTACCACGACCACGAAGCGATCGGCGCCCGCCTGGCGGCTGAGGCCGGGGCCGATCCCGTGACCGTGTCGTTGATCGAAGGCCACGGCCCCGCCGCCCCCGCCCTCCGCGCCGCCGACAAGACTTGAGTCAGTTTCTCGGGCTGGCGATCAGGCCGGTCGGAGGATGTGGGTCGCGCGGCGACGGTTAACGATGGCGCGCAGCGCCATCCATGCTGTCAGCGCGCCCCAGATGCCGGCGATGCCGAGCACGGGGTCGTC
>Ga0136617_10006967_pt1 | contig 10082 bp, 5 predicted proteins | sample AntDrymUQ3222106_2_FD_129672 | JGI IMG/M metagenome (GOLD analysis project Ga0136617, IMG submission 129672) | Polar desert sand microbial communities from Dry Valleys, Antarctica - metaG UQ322 (21.06) | ecosystem: Environmental > Terrestrial > Soil > Desert | place: Antarctica: Dry Valley... | reverse complement strand
TGGGCAACAGATATCGCGATGGCATTCAAGCCTCCACTTCAGTTCACGATTAAGATTGATCTATCGCCGGACGCAGGGGTTCTGGTCTTCGTCTTCATTATCGCGATAAGAACGGGCATCATTTTTGGACTGGTTCCCGCAATGCAAGCGAGCCGGCCAGATCTCATACCGGCGCTCAAGGCGGAAACCGTCAGAGCGGGAGTCGCTGGCAGGCGTTTCGGATTACGCAACATCCTGGTTGTCACACAGGTGACAGTTTCGTTTGTTCTGCTCATAGTTGCCGGACTGTTTATCCGGAGCTTGCGGAACGCAACGACCATGGACACCGGCTTCAACAATGCCAACCTGGCTCTCGCAACCGCCGATCTGAGTTTGCACAGCTACACCGAAGCGCGCGGCCGGGCGTTCTACGCTGACCTGGAAGAACGAGCGCGCGCGCTGCCTCGTGTTCGTTCAACGAGCCTGGCACGCAGTATTCCACTGGGACTCTCGTTTGATCGCCGCGGTATTCAGGTTCCCGGACGCGAACGAAAGCCGGGTGAAGACATGGAATTCGGGTGGAACACCGTGGGTCCCGACTACTTCCCCATGATGCAGATTCCCATAGCTCGGGGGCGCGGCTTCAACAAACAGGATCGTCCAGGCTCAGCCGCCGTCGCGGTAGTCAACGAGACGTTCGCCGATCATTTCTGGCCTGGTGAGAACGCCCTTGGCAAAACCTTTTCGAATGGCGAAACCACAATGGAAATTGTCGGCGTGGCCAGGGATAGCAAGTATGGTTCACTGGCGGAAGAGAAACGTCCATTTTTCTATGTCGCCTACGAACAGCAGTACGAACCGGGAATGACGCTCCACGTGCGGACGGAAAACGATCCCGCACAGATTTTAGCCGCCATCCGGGGCGAAGTCCGCGCGCTTGATTCTTCCTTGCCCATGCAGTTAATAACCATGGACGACCATCTGGCAGTCTCGCTTTTCCCGCAGCGCGTCGGCGCCACGCTACTCGGCGTATTCGGTCTCCTGGGACTTGGACTGGCGGCAGTTGGGCTGTACGGAGTGATGGCTTACGCAGTGTCGCGCCGCACGCGCGAGATCGGAATTCGCATGGCGCTCGGCGCAAGTGCGCTTGACGTGCGAAGCATGGTTGTGAAACAGGGAATGGTTCTCGCCGCAGTCGGCACCGGCATTGGGCTCGCTCTGGCACTCGCGGTCACGCGCTTCGCGTCCAGCTTCCTGTATGGCATAAGCGCCAGCGATCCACTGACGTACTCCGGTATCGCCGCGCTGCTCGCATTGGTCGCTTTCGTGGCGAGCTACGTTCCGGCGCGCAGGGCCACCCGGGTGGATCCCCTATCGGCCCTGAGATATGAGTAGCTCAGCGCATCCGAAGATCGGCCAGGACATGATATCCCTTCGTAACGTTGAGAAGTCGTACGACGCGGGCAGCAGCAGGACGTTCGTTCTCCGGCGCATAACGTTTGACATACCCATGGGTGAGTTTCTGACGATCATGGGACCGTCCGGCGCGGGTAAATCAACGCTGCTCGCAATACTTGGAATGCTCGATAGCTCATGGACTGGCGAATACCATTTCCTCGGACAGCCGGTGCACAGGATGCCGCCCAAGGATCGAGTTGCGCTCAACAAGCAGTACATCGGCTTTGTCTTTCAGCAGTACCACCTTCTGGACGATCTCACAGTCGCGGAAAACCTCGACATTCCGCTCTCGTATCGCAACGTGAAGAAAGGCGAACGCGAGGCGATTGTCGCCGACACGCTCGACCGCTTCCACATTGTCGGGAAGAAGGATCTTTACCCGCGGCAGCTCTCAGGCGGGCAGCAACAGCTCGTTGCGGTTGCCCGCTCAGTGGTCGCCAGTCCGAAAGTGCTGCTCGCCGACGAGCCGACCGGTAACCTCCACTCCGAGCAGGGACGCGAGATAATGGAGCTCTTCAAGAAGTTGAACGCTGCCGGTACTACCATCATTCAGGTCACACACTCAGACGTTAACGCCTCGTACAGTGATCGCGTGATAAACCTCAAGGATGGGTGGATGGTGAATCCTTTGTGATCCATGATACGTGATATGTGGTGGGTGATTGCGGATTGCGGACTGCGGATTTGAAGCTGGAAGGACACTCGTTAGACGCTGTTGGCTTCTTATCCGCAATCCGCAACCCGCAATCATTATCAGGTCGCAGTCCACTACTCACCTATCGGGCACTCCATGGACACGCTCCGGCAGGACCTCCGCTACGCCATTCGCACGCTCTCCAGGAATTCAGCATTTACCGCGGTAGCAGTCGTCTGCCTTGCGCTCGGTATCGGCGTCAACACCACTATGTTCAGCGTTGTAAACGCCCTGATGCTGCGTCCCTTGCCCTACAGGGAGCCCGCACAGCTGGTGGCGCTGTACCAGACCAATCCGAAAGACGGACAGTTCGACAACAACTGGTCTTTTCCCGATTTCTTCGACATGCGGAAGCAGAGCTCGTCATTCGAGGGTGCTGCTGCGCATTACAGCAGGTTTTTTACAATTACTGGCGGTGCCGAGGCTGAAGGTGTGGAAGGCGAGGTTGTAACTCCAACCATATTTCGGATTCTGGGAATCAAGCCAGTGCTCGGGCGCGACTTTGCCGCGGAGGAGGAGCAGGCGGGCAAGGAACACGTCGTTCTGCTTGGCCACGGCTTCTGGGAACGGCGCTTCGCGGGGGACAAAGCCGTCGTTGGAAAAACGCTGCTTCTCAACGGCATTGCGTACACAGTCATCGGCGTGATGCCTCCAAGGTTCTCGATCGACCTGGAACAGATCTGGGTGCCGATGGCACTGAACCCGGGCGTGGAGCATCGCGGCAGTCATTACATGGACGTCATCGCCCGCCTCAAGCCTGGCACCACCATCGACCAGGCTTCCAAAGACGTAAATGCCATCGCCGTAGGCTTGCAGGGACTTTATCCGCGAACGAACACCGGTACGGGCGCGACCGCGCGATCCCTTCGTGAGGAGATGCTGCCGGGCGAAGTGCGGCTGGTAGTCTGGGTAATGTTTGGTGCAGTCTGCTTCGTACTCCTCATCGCTTGCGCGAACGTCGCCAATCTTCTGCTCGCGCGCGCATCATCACGTGAACGGGAAATGGCTGTGCGAACCGCGCTCGGCGCTCGTCGCTTTCGAATCGTGCGCCAGTTGCTCACCGAAAGCGTTCTCATCGGCTTGATGGGCGGAGTTCTCGGCGTCGGCGTGGCCTACGCTGGGCTGAAAGCCATGATCGCAAACATCCCACTCGCATTGCCTTTCTGGATGGTGTTCGACATCGACCTGAAAGTCCTTTTGTTCACGCTGGCCGTTGGTTTGCTCACGGGCGTGATCTTCGGACTCGCGCCCGCACTTCAGGCGTCAAGGGCCAATCTCCAGGCGTCTCTAAAGGAAGGCGGCCGCGGATCCGGCTCGAGTGCTCACCGCAGCAGATTACGCAGCGGTCTGGTCGTCGCCGAGGTTGCGCTGTCGCTCGTTTTGTTGATCGGAGCGTCGCTGATGGTGAAAAGTTTCCTGCACATGCGTTCGGCTAACACAGGATTCGATTCCAGCAACGCGCTTACCATGCGCGTTTACCTCGGTGGTGATAAGTACGAAGCCTTCAGCACCCGGGTATCCATCTTCGAGCAGATCCTCGAGCGGGTGCGAACCGTGCCCGGCGTGACCAACGTGGCAGCCGTGAGCAATATCCCCCTCTCCGGCAGCACCAACAACAGCTCTTTCCAGGTCGAAGGGCAGCCCGTGGTACTTGGTGAAGTGCCAGCAGCGTCGCAGCGGGCAGTGACCGCCACCTATTTCGAGACGATGAGGATCCCGCTTACCGGCAGATCGTTCACCGATCGGGAAATGCGCGATAGCACACCGGTAATCATCGTCAACAAGACGCTGGCGGCTCGTTACTGGCCCGGGCAGGAGGCGACTGGAAAGCGAATCCGCATGTCAACGGATTCCACCCGGCCCTGGCTTACGGTTGTAGGTGTAGCGCCGGATATCAGGATGCGGGAGATCACCTCCGGCCCCGAGTCCCAGGTGTATCTACCATATGCGCTCGTGCAGAATCGAACGATGGCTTTCATCGTTCGAACGAACGGAGATCCCACCAATCTCATTGGCGCCGTACGCGCGGAAGTCCGCGCAGTGGATCCGACCTTACCACTGATCGAGGTGCAGACGCTTGAGCGACTCGTCGCGCTGTCGTTCTGGGAGAATGAACTATACGGAAAGATGTTCGGAACATTCGGCATCGTCGCTCTGCTGCTCGCGGCAGTGGGCGTGTACGGCGTCATGGCCTACGCCGTCGCGCAGCGTACGCACGAGATCGGGGTTCGTATGGCGCTCGGCGCGCAGGCCGCGGATGTGTTCAGGATGGTGGTCGGGAGAGGGCTGGCGCTTGCGGCCGGCGGGGTGTTGATAGGCCTTGTGGGAGCATTCGCGATAACCAGACTGCTCGCAGGCGTGCTATACAACGTAAAGGCAACTGACCCGGTCGTGTTCGTCAGTATTGCACTGTTACTCGCGGGAGTCGCGGCGGTCGCGAGCTGGGCGCCCGCGAGGCGCGCGACTCGCGTCGATCCACTGGTAGCCCTCAGATATGACTAGTCATGAGCCGCAGGAAGGGGCGCGCGTGCTCGTGGCTGACGACCAGCCGGACGTCATTCAGGCGCTCCGGCTGCTGCTCAAGAGTGAAGGGTACGTTGTCGAAACAGCGCGGTCCCCCGCCGGAATTCTGAGCGCAGTTGAATCCGAGGAGATCGACGCGGTGTTAATGGATCTCAATTACACGCGCGATACCACTTCCGGGCAGGAGGGGTTTGCGCTCCTCTCGAGACTGCTGTCGCTCGACGCGACTCTTCCTTTGGTAGTAATGACGGCGTGGGGCAGCGTGGATAGCGCTGTAGAGGCGATGCGACGCGGCGCGTGGGACTACATCGAAAAGCCATGGGACAACGCGCGACTGCTTGCCGTTATCCGCACCCAGATCGAGCTCGGACGTGCCATCAGGAAGACGCAGCGACTCGAAGGTGAAACGCGCCTCACACGTCCGGACGGCCTTCCGACACTCATCGCTGAATCTTCGGCGATGCAGCCGCTGCTGCGGCTGATGCAGCGCATTGGTCCGTCGGATGCCAACGTGCTGATCGCTGGTGAGCACGGCACAGGAAAGGAGCTGGTGGCTCGCTGGCTGCACGCCGCGTCGCCACGCGCAAGCCAGCCCTTCGTCGCGGTGAACATGGGCGGGCTGTCGGAAGGCGTATTCGAAAGCGAGCTGTTCGGTCACGTGAAGGGCGCTTTCACTGATGCAAAGGCGGACCGTGTTGGCCGCTTCGAGCTGGCACACGGCGGCACACTCTTTCTGGACGAGATCGCCAACGTCTCGATGGCCGGCCAAGCGAAGTTGCTTCGGGTATTGCAGACCGGCGATCTCGAGCGCGTGGGCTCGAGCAAGACTCGTCATGTGGACGTACGCATTCTCTCGGCGACCAACGTCGATCTTGGCACTGAAGCCGCGGCCGGCCGCTTCCGCGAAGACCTGCTCTTTCGGCTCAACACCATTGAACTGAATCTTCCGCCACTGCGCCAGCGGCGTGACGACATCCCGCCGCTGGCGATGCACTTTTTGCGCGCGCACTCCCAACGGTATCACAAGGTCCTGGCCGGTCTGGATCCGACCGCTATCCAGGCGCTGCTGGACCACGGCTGGCCAGGTAATATCCGGGAGCTCGACCACGCGATAGAACGCGCCGTGCTTCTGGCTCAGGGTGATACTGTGCGCGCGATTGATCTGGCGCTTCGCGCCGCGAGCGGCGCGGCCGACGCCGTACCGCGCGTCGAGAGCATGACACTGGAGGAAGTGGAGCGGCTGCTCATTCAAAAAGCACTGACGCGCTTCGAAGGTAATGTCAGCCAGGCCGCACGGGCGCTGGGCTTGAGCCGCAGCGCTCTGTATCGCAGACTGACGACTCATGGGTTATGACGATCGCCTGGATGCGTCGTTCGCTTCACAGGATGTTCAGCCTTCCCCCCTCCTCTCCCTCAACGAGGCTGGCTTCACGCACGCTGAATTCCGCTCGCCTGCCTCGCGCGCTGCCCTCCGCCCATAAGCTGGGCTTTGAGCGCCGCATCTTTTTCATGGCGCTGCTGGCGGGGATACCCGGCACGCTGGCCGCGATGATTCTACTGTGGACCGGAGGGTATTCGTCCAAGGTACAATGGACGTTCGGAATTCTTCTCGTGGGCTGGTGGTTTTTCTTCGCGCTCGCCCTGCGCGAGCGAGTGATCCGCCCCTTCCAGACGCTCTCGAACATGCTCGCGGCGCTCCGTGAGGGAGATTTCTCGATGCGCGCCCGTGGGGCCTGGCAGGACGACGCACTCGGTCTCGCGCTGCTCGAGGCGAACACCCTTGGTGAGACGTTGCGCAATCAGCGACTCGGCGCGATGGAGGCGAGTGCGCTGCTTCGAACCGTAATGGCTGAGATCGATGCCGCCGTATTCGCCTTCGACGGATCACACCGGCTTGTGCTCGTAAATCGCGGTGGAGAGAAACTGCTCGGCCAACCAGCCGAACGGCTCATCGGAAAGACGTCGGCCGCTCTCGGCCTTGGCGCTTTCCTCCGTGGTGACGCACCGCGCACCGAGCCAGCCACGTTTCCCGGCGGCTCAGGTAAATGGGAGATTCGCCGCACGACTTTTCGGCAAGTTGGCCTGCCACATCAACTGCTCGTGCTGTCGGATCTGAGCCGCGCGCTGAGAGAGGAGGAACGAGAAGCCTGGCAGCGGTTGATCAGAGTGCTCAGCCATGAAATCAACAATTCACTTGCGCCGATAAAATCGATTGCCGGTAGCCTGCGGAGTCTTTTCGCGCGCGATCCGCGCCCCACCGACTGGGACGAAGACTTCGAGCAGGGCCTCGACGTGATAGCGGGCCGCTCTGAATCACTGAGCAGATTCATGTCTTCGTACGCCTTCCTCGCGAGGCTGCCCCGTCCGCGCCTTCGGCCAGTGGATGTCGAAGCCTGGCTGCGGCGCGCAGCGCACCTGGAAAGACGGATGCAGGTGAGAGTTCTTCCGGGGCCAGCAATTGTCATGAACGCCGATGAAGACCAGCTCGATCAACTGCTCATCAATCTCGTCCGCAACGCAGCGGATGCGTCACTGGAGACCGGTGGCAAGGTTTCGGTTGAGTGGAAGCAGAACGGAGCGGGAGTCGATGTGTTGGTACGAGACGAAGGCCCCGGACTCAGCGACACTGCAAATCTGTTCGTTCCGTTCTTTACCACCAAACCCGACGGTTCCGGTATTGGATTGGCGCTAAGCCGCCAAATCGCGGAAGCGCACGGGGGGATACTAACGCTGACGAACAGAACTGACGGGCCGGGCTGTGAGGCGAGGTTGTGGCTGCCTGGGAAGGACTAGGGGGCGGGAGGCGGGAGAGGGGAAACGGAGGCGGTTCGCTTGTCAGGGCTGAGCGGCCTGATAGCGCCCCTCTCGCGTGCTTGTGCCAGTCGATTTCGAGACGGTGACCACAAGGCGACCGTAATCCAGGCTTGGCCCAGGCGGGCGCTGGGTCTCTGCGTCGCTACAATAACCAACCCGTTCCTGCTAGCGGGCTCCGGCATTCCCGTTTTTTCGCGTCTTGACGGCCGGAGGAAGCCATTGAGGAAACACGACTCCATATTGGTTCGCCCTGTCATCACTTCATCTTACCCTCGCCACATAACCCGCCAGACTCGCCCCTTCTCCGTATCCGTTATGTACACCGAACCGTCGTGTCCCTGCGCTAATCCCATTGGGCGGTAGCGCGCCTGATTCGGTGCGGCAATCGAGTCCGCGCCTTTGAAGCCGTCCGCGAACGCCTCGTAGTTTGCGGCTGGATTGCCGTTCACGAATGGGACGAACACCACCTTGTAGCCTGCCTGCGGAAGCGGTGCGCGGTTCCACGATCCATGAAAGGCGATGAATGCGCCGCCGCGATACCGAGCCGGAAATGCCGAGCCGGAATAGAAAAGCAGGCCGTTGGGAGCCCAGTGCCCCGGGAACGCCATGATCGGTGCTCCCTTCCCGGTACAGCGTCCCTGGGTGCGTCCGTCACCTCCGTACTCGGGAGCCAGAATCTTCAGGCTCAGCGTATTGTCGTGGTAGCAGTATGGCCATCCAAAGTCCTCACCCTGATTGATACGGAAGAATTCTTCCGACGGCTGCTCCGCGCCCTGCTCCTGCGTATAACTGCCGGGCCAGTTCTGAAAAAGTTGGTCGCGGCCATGTTGAGCGCCGTACAGCGTTCTGCCGACTGGATCGAACGCCAGCGCCACCACGTTACGAAGTCCGGTGGCGTAGCGCGTTCCGTTGGCCTGCGTCTGTCCCTTGCGCGTCGCATCGAAGCGCCAGATGCCCGCTCGCGTCTCGAGGTCGGGGCAAGGATCCTGACCCGGAGATCCCGACTGACGGTCCACTACCTGGCAGGAGTTCGTCGGTGAGCCGATGTTGACGTACATGGCTCCATCGGCGCCAAATGCGATTTCCTTGGCGCGATGGCTGCGGTCGTTCGGCAGCCCGGCCACGATGGTCTCGGGCGCGCCTGACGGTTGTAACTCTCCCGCGATAAGGGTATACCGAAGCACGGCCGCGTCTGTTGCGAAGTAAAGCGATCCGCCGTGCAGCGCGATTCCAGTACCGCCGTTGTCGCCGAATCGCGCTACGACGTCGGCCTTGCCGTCGCCAGTCGTATCGCGCAGCGCGACTATCCCTCCTGTACGTGCTTGCAGGTTGGCAATAGCGACATACACGTCTCCATTGGGGGCAGCCGCGATGTGACGTGCGCGGCCCAGGCTGTCCGCGAATACCACCGCGCAAAAACCCGGCGCAAGGGTTATCCCGCCGTTGTCTGCGTCGCATGATGGCTTGGACTGCTGGCTCGTCACGACACTTGCAGGCGACTCGTTTCCGACACGAGAGCTGCAGGCAGCCAGGGAGATTAGCAGAGCAGTAGAACGGGGAGTCAGGATTCGCATGGCGAAATTCCGGTGTGCGTTGAGGAGGTGAACTGCGAACTGCGAACTGCGAATTGCGAAGAGGAAGCTATGTCAGAAAACCCGGAACTGATAGCGGCTTCGTTGTCAGGCTCCTGCACGCGTTCATGGCGATTCGTGGGAGTCTTGTGCGATGCCAGGTGCACGCTTCGGCTGGTGTTACCGCCTTCTGAATCCTGAGCACCAAAAGACGCGCTGTCCTAACCGAGCACCAGGCACCGAACACCCAACACCGGTCGTAGGCGTGTTACCCCTGACCGAAGCCTGAACTGACCGTATTATCCGTATCTCTCTTCGCTGGAGTTCGCCGTGTCGCTCAGCATTCCATGTCGCGTATATCTGCTCGCGCTGGCCATTCCCTTTTTCTCGGCGTCGGCTCAGGTAACCAGGGCAGAAACCCGTTCCCTGCTCGGAGATTCTCTCTACCCGCAACGGGATACTACCGGAGCGATAGCCAGAGCCGATTCAGCTCTCGCTCGTCACCCCCGAGACATCGATACGCTCATGGCGGCCGGTGCGGCGAGAGCCAGTCTCTGGCATTACAACGACGCAATCGCACTGTACAGTCGCGGCCTGAAGATCGCTCCCCGCGACGCCCGGCTGTATCGCCATCGTGGACATCGCTACATCTCGCTTCGCCGCTTCAGGGATGCGATCCGCGATCTCGAGCGCGGTCGCAAGCTCGACCCGATGAGCTACGACATCGCATATCATCTCGGCCTCGCGCATTACATGGCGGGCAACTTCAAAACCGCTGCCGCGGAATTCGGTCGTTGCTTCGCCCTGGCAAAGAATGAGCGCGCTCTGGCCATGGACACCGCGCTCCGCCGCGGTTTCAAGAGCTGCACAACTCTCGCTACTGACGACGACGACAAAATAGGAATGGCTGAGTGGTATTATCGGTCGCTGATCCGTGCCGGACAAAAGAACAGAGCGGCCGCGCTGCTTATGCAGATCACCGATGGCATGAAAGTGCGCGGAAGCGGCGCCTACTATCAGAATCTGCTCGTCTCCAAAGGTCT
>Ga0136617_10006966_pt1 | contig 10083 bp, 7 predicted proteins | sample AntDrymUQ3222106_2_FD_129672 | JGI IMG/M metagenome (GOLD analysis project Ga0136617, IMG submission 129672) | Polar desert sand microbial communities from Dry Valleys, Antarctica - metaG UQ322 (21.06) | ecosystem: Environmental > Terrestrial > Soil > Desert | place: Antarctica: Dry Valley... | reverse complement strand
GTTCGATGGCGACGACCCGATCCACCCGGCAAGCCACGATGACGCGTGACGGCGCCTCGCCAAATAACGCTTCATCGATCCGTCGATGCGACCCGGCTGGCAGCGGAACGTCAACAATAACTCCGATCAAGGACGCGACCGCCATTTTTGCCAAGGCGACGCCAAGTCCACCGAGCGCGGGGTCGTGGGCGGTTCGAACCAAACCAGTTGCAATGGATCGACGCACCACCTCCTGAACGCGGGTTTCGAGTGCCATATCCAGATCGGGCGGCTTTCCCGCTACGCAACCGTGAATCTGCTCCAAATATTCAGTTGCTCCGATTCCGCCGGGAGATTGCCCGACCAGGACGACGACATCACCATCGCTCCATCGGATTGTCGCGTGCTTGGTGACGTCGTCTAACACACCGACGATGCCAATCAATGGAGTGGGGAGGACGCCGGTACCTTCCGACTCGTTGTACAGACTGACATTGCCGCTGACGACGGGGATACCAAGGGCCCGGCATGCCGTCGATAGACCATCCACCGCGGCGCGCAATTGAAACGCGCCCGTCGGATTCTCCGGGTTTCCGAAGTTGAGGCAATTGGTAATCGCCAGTGGAGTGGCCCCGACGCAACTCACGTTCCGAGCCGCTTCCGCGACCGCGTGTTGCGTGCCGAGGTTGGGATCGGTCGAGCAGAATCGCGAATTGCAGTCCATGGCGACCGCGATCCCCCGCGCGGTGTTCCGCAGCCGAAGTACCGCCGCGTCAGCGTCACCGGGTCCGATGACCGTATTGGCGAGGATCGTGTGGTCGTACTGCTCCCAAATTGACCTCCGGCTACCGACGTTTGGCGACGCCATCAACCGCCGCAGCACCTCGTTGGCTGAGCCGTGACCGTCATCGACGATGACATCGGAAAAATCGTTGAGGTCGAACACCTGACGTCCGTTCAGCCGAGGAGCCCCCTCAATCGCAAGGTCATACGTTGGGCAATCCTCAGTGAGCAGCGCGGTCGGAACATTTGCCGCGAGCACCCCTCGATCGAGGACGCGAATCTGCTCCTCGGCAATCACCCCTCCGATGACCGTCGCCGTCAGACCCCACGATTCGGCGATCGCTTGTACCCGATCGACACCATCAGGGGTGACGACCAACAGCATTCGCTCCTGACTCTCGCTCAGCATCACCTCGTAGGGCGTCATGCCCGCTTCCCGTCGTGGCACCAATGCGACGTCGATTTCCGCCCCGACCGAACCGCGGCTGGCGCATTCGACGACCGAACTTGTCAGGCCAGCGGCGCCAAGGTCTTGCATGGCGACAATCGAGTCTTCCGACCGAAGACTGAGACATGCCTCAAGCAGCAACTTCTCCAGAAACGGATTACCAACCTGGATAACACCGCGATGGGACGCCGTTGGATTTTCTACCGACGAGAAAGTGGCGCCGTGTAGACCGTCTCGCCCCGTCTCCGCACCCAGAATCAGGATCGCATTTCCGATCCCCGAAGCGCTCGAGCGCATCAGATCGTCGTGGCTCACAATGCCAACACACATGGCGTTGACCAAGGGATTCGAGGAATATGACGAGTCGAAAAATATATCTCCGCCAACGGTGGGTATTCCAAGGCAGTTCCCATAACCGCCGATCCCAGCGACGACGTTATTGAACAGGTAGCGGTTTCGCGACTGATCCAGCGGTCCGAAGCGGAGACCATCGAGCAAGGCGATCGGTCGCGCCCCCATGGCGAAGATATCCCGCACGATGCCCCCCACGCCCGTGGCGGCGCCCTGATACGGTTCAACCGCACTCGGATGGTTGTGGGACTCCACTTTGAATACGACTGCTAGTCCATCTCCGACATCGATCGCCCCGGCATTCTCGCCAGGGCCCTGCAAGACCCAGGGGGCATCGGTAGGTAGCTGGTTCAATAATCGTCGCGAGTGTTTGTAGCCACAATGCTCGCTCCACATTGCCCCGAACATCCCCAGTTCGACCATCGTTGGCGTACGCTGCAGTCCATTCAAGATCAATTCGTACTCGTCATCTCGGAGGGCGACCTCACGCCAGGCGCCATCTGGAATAGTGGACTTGTCGATGGCTGTGGTCAGAACGGTTTCGCTGATCATGTCTGTGCCCTACACCGCTACTGACAGGAAGTCGAGGAGGCCACGGAGCAGTCGCCGACCGTCGTCCCCACCCAACAGGAGCTCGGTTGCCCGTTCCGGATGAGGCATCATTCCGACCACGGTCTTTGCCTCGTTTGCGACAGCCGCTATTCCATGCAGCGAACCGTTGACATTCGTCTCGGACGTGACGCGACCCGACGCGTCGCAATACCGAGCGATCACCTGACCGGCATCCTCGATTCGGGTCAGCGTTTCGGAATCGGCAAAGTAACAACCGTCGCCGTGGGCTATCGGTAGGCGCAAGACCTCGCCTTCGTCACAACCGGTTGTCCACGGCGAGGCGTTCTGCTCGACGCGAATGTGGGTCCAACGGCATTGAAACCGAAGCCGCTGGTTACGAAGCAGTGCACCGGGCAAGAGATGCGCCTCCGTCAGAATCTGAAACCCATTGCAAATTCCGAGAATCGGACCGCCACGGATGGCAAATTCCCGAACACTGTCCATAATCGGACTGAATCGGGCGATCGCACCGCATCGCAGGTAGTCCCCATAGGAGAATCCGCCTGGAATGACGAGGGCGGCTATCCCGGATAGGTGGCGTTCACGGTGATCGAGCATTCTGACGGGGACACCAAGTGAATCGACCAGCGCGTGGTAAGCGTCCCAATCACCGTTGCTCCCGGGGAAGCTGATCACCCCGATCTGGGATCGGCTCATGGGGTCACCGCGGTTCCGACACCAGACTGAACGACTCGCACCGCGCGCGCGATTTCGTAGGTCTGAATCACGGGGTTGGCCAGAAGGTCTCGGCACATCGTCTCCGCGGCGGCGATCGCGTCGGTTTCGCTGACAGCGACCAACGCCACTTGAAAAAACTGACCGGCCCGAACCCGTGTGACACGTCGGTGCCCTAAGCCGTGAAGACCGTGCAGTATCGCCTCCCCCTCTGGATCGTTCACTCCAAGTTTTGGGGTAACGATGATGTCGACGAGCCAATCAAACTCGCCTTCATTGGCCGAGGTGATCGGTTCGTCAGATACGGCCATTCTGTTCGCCTTTGCTCATTGATTCACCCTTCAGCCGTTCGTATGCCTCCCGGTACCGCTGGGACGTGCCCGAAACGACGTCCGGCGGGAGCGAAGGCGCGGGATGGTGCTTGTCCCATCCAGATTGTTCGAGCCAATCGCGGACGTATTGCTTGTCAAAGCTTGGTTGTTCGATACCCGGTCTCCATCTGGCCGCCTCCCAAAAACGCGAGCTATCGGGAGTCACCGCTTCGTCGATGAGTGTCAATTCGTCACCAATCAGGCCGAATTCAAATTTGGTGTCCGCGACAATGATTCCTCGAGTTAGCGCGTGCGATGCGGCGAATCGATAGAGCTGGCGACTCGCCTCCTCCAATCGTCCGGCAAGTGTCGCGCCCACCAAGCGGGACAGCTCCCCAACGGCAATCGCCATATCGTGACCGTCATCGTGTTTGACCGCAGGGGTAAAGATCGGGGACGGCAGTCGCGATCCCTTCCTCAGTTGTGATGGCAGCCGGTGCCCAGCGACCGATCCTGAACTGGCGTAGTCGGCCCAGGCCGACCCAGCGAGGTACCCACGCACGACACATTCGACGTCAATTCGAGTCGCTTTGCGAACGATCATCGCTCGCTCTCCTAGACCGACGTCGATTGGCTGGATCGAACGAGGGAACTGGCTCACGTCGGACGAAACAAAATGATTGGGAACCAGGTGTCTCGTTCGTTTGAACCAGTAGCAAGAGAGCTTGGAGAGGACGGCTCCCTTCCCAGGAATCGGCGTCGGCAACACCACATCAAAGGCGGAAATCCGGTCGCTCGCGACCATCAACAAGGTGTCACCAAGATCGTAGGTGTCCCGCACCTTGCCCCGGCGAAAGAGCGGCAACTCGAAGGTGGTTTCTACCGGTGACATCACGAACCTCTGTCTGGCGTCGTCGACAGGGGATCCTCGGGCGACTCCAAGAGACCCAACCGTTGAAAAATGGCGTCAACGTGACGGAGTTGGTCGGTCGGATCGAAGAGCGTGGCCATCTCCTCCTCATCGATCAGCGATTTCACGATCTCGTCACCACCTACCGCCTCGCGGAACGGCGTGCCTCCATCCCACGCGGTCTCTGCCAGACCCTGAATGAGCCGATAGGCAGCTTGCCGATCCATTCCACGGTCCACTAGGAATAGCATCACTCGTTGCGAATAGATTAGTCCGCCGGTAAGGTCCAGATTGGCCATCATTTGTTCGGGACGCACGGTCCAGCTCGTGACGATCTCCGTCAGCTCATGAAGCATAAAATCGAGCACGAGACAGGCATCGGGAAAGATGACTCGCTCAACGGAACTGTGGCTGATGTCCCGTTCATGCCAAAGCGCGACGTTCTCCGCCGCGGTCTGGGAGTACCCGCGCAGCAATCGGGCCAACCCACTGATCCGTTCAGATTGATGAGGATTCCGCTTGTGCGGCATCGCCGACGAACCTTGGTTGCCTTGGTCAAACGGTTCTTCAAGTTCGCGGACCTCGGTACGCTGGAGATGCCGAATCTCCACCGACATCTTTTCGAGAGTGCCCCCGATCCCGGCGATGACCGCAAGAAAGAAGGCGTGACGATCACGTTGAACGACTTGGGTCGACGCTGGTGCGGCGCGCAGTCCCACGGCGAGACACACCTCCTCCTCAAGATCCGGAGGCACGTGAGCGTGGGTCCCGACCGCGCCAGAAACCTTGCCGACGGCCATATCGAATCGAGCCAAATCGAGTCGAGCCCGCTGACGCCGCAGTTCGTCAAACCAGACCGCGAGTTTAAGGCCAAATGTCGTTGGTTCCGCGTGTACGCCATGCGTTCGACCAATGGTCAGGGTGTCTTTGTGACGTACCGCCTGATTGTCGACCTCGCCGATCAATCGGTCGAGGGCCGTGTCGACAAGTGCTGCCGCTTCTCCGACCTGGATCGCCAAACCAGTGTCAACCACATCGGAACTTGTCAGACCAAGATGGAGGAATCTCGCAGCATCCCCAACCGTCTCACCGGTTGCTCGGACGAACGCGATCACGTCATGATCGGTCTCGCGTTCAATCTCTTTCATTCGCGTTGGGTCGCACGTCGCGGTGCGGATTCGCGCCATAGCTTCACCGGGAACCCGGCCGCGACGATACCAAGCGTCAGCGACCGCGATCTCAACCGCGAGCCAAGCGTCGATCTTTCGGTGTTCGCTCCAGACCGCGGCCATTTGTGGTCTGGTATATCGCTCGATCACCGCTGGCTCCGCTACTGATCGCCGCGAGTGTCCGTACACGTTGCCGATAGTATAGCTCAATGGTTGTTAGCGTAGAATGAAGCCGGTAGACTGATGAGTGGAAACCAGCCTATCGATGTCAGGCGGACGTGGACGGCATTGTGGACAGATCGCATTGACAGCGCCGGGACTCATGCCGAAGGACGTGAGTCGACGAGGAGAGAGCCGATCGAAACCTTCGGCGGGTGGCTCTCCGGCTAGCACGGTCGTTATGGGTGGGGCAAAACGGAGGGGCGACCCTTCCACAAAGACCACTCAACGTGCATCCCAGTCGTTTTCCGACATTCACGACTCCGGCATCGAACCCCTACTCCGTGTCTTCCTGTTCGGGGAGGCGGGCTGTCACCATGCTAGCCAGGAGGAACGCTGCGCTCTCATTCGGTAGCCGGCATGCCGCGGCGCTGGCTGACTCCATTGAGAGTTCATCGTGGAGGGTCGTTCCCCGTGTGCGGAGTCTTTGGATTTGTCGGTGAACGCCGTGACGTTGGCACGGACGTTCTCCACGCGCTTCGAACGCTGGAATATCGAGGATACGACTCCTGGGGTATCGCGTTGGAAAGCGACGGCAGGATCACCCTCGAAAAGCACGCCGGCCGGATCGCCGCCACAACCTCAACACTGCCACTTTCCAGAATAGGCTTCGGTCATACGCGTTGGGCGACCCATGGCGGAGTCACCGACGCCAATGCTCATCCTCACTTGGATTGCGAACGCCGGCTGGCCGTGATTCACAACGGAATTGTCGAAAACTTCCGACAACTTCGCGACGAACTGATCGATCGCGGACATCTCTTTCAATCGGAGACAGACAGTGAGGTTATCGTCCATCTGCTAGAGGACGCCATGAAGTCGCCGGGAGCAACGCTGCCGACAGCGTTGGCTGAAATCTTCCCCAAGCTTCACGGGCTCAACGCCGTCATCGCCTTGGATGTTCAAAGCCGAGAGCTCGCGGCGGTCAAGAACACTTCACCGTTGGTCATGGGCACCGGGGCCGAGGGGTCTGTCATCGCGTCAGACGCGCATGCCCTGCGTGGTCACGCGGACAAAGTCGCCTACCTCGAAGACAACCAGCTTGTCAGACTTAATCGAAGCGGTATTGTGCTGTATGACCGGAGCACGATGCGCGAAATTGGTCCGACTTATCATCCGATCCCCGACAGGAACGGTGACACGGGGCTTGGCAGTTTTCCACACTTCATGGCAAAGGAGATGGCTGAGCAGCCTGAAGTCCTCGAGCGATTGGTCCGGGACGGCGTCGATCAGATCGAAGCCTTGGCGGACGCGATCAAATCGTCATTCGGCACGTTCCTCGTCGGCTGTGGTACCGCCGCCTACGCCGCTACCACGGGATCCTACCTGTTCAGCCGAATAGCAAAACGACATGTCAACGCCCTCGTCGGCTCCGAGTTCCCTTATCATGAACACTTCATCACCCCCGAGAGTCTCGTCGTTGCATTGTCGCAAAGCGGTGAAACGGCCGACGTGATCGAAGCGATGCTGTCGGCGCGACGCTCCCAAGCCCGACTGGCTGCCATTGTGAACGCCGAACAATCGACGTTGGATCGAATGGTCGATCTGCGCGTTCACTTGAATGCTGGTGTCGAGCAATGTGTTCTGTCCACCAAAGCCTACACGGCCAAGGTGGCGGTCCTTCTTCTCGCCGCCCATCAGCTTGTAGGAAAGCTGAACGAAGGTCAGAAACTCGTCCGGCAGGCGGCCGACGGTATGCAGCAGATGCTTTCTTCTACCTGGGTTGACCAGGTCAAATCGGTGGCCCAGACGATCTCCTCGGCGAACAACCTGTTTGTCGTCGGCCGGGGTCTGTCCTATCCAACGGCGCTAGAAGCGGCGCTGAAGATCAAGGAAGTCAGTTACATCCACGCGGAGGGGTTCGCCGGCGGCGAGCTCAAGCACGGGGTCATTGCCCTTGTGACCATGGGCACTCCATGTGTCGTCTACGCGCCGAACGATGAAACGCGGGCTGACATGCTCTCCGGGGCGATGGAGCTCAAGAGCCGGGGCGGGTTCATCATCGGCATCGGTCCCGATCACGATCCCGTGTTCGATATTCACCTCGTCACGCCTGATGTCGGTGTCGCGGCGCCCTTGGTCAATGCCTTGCCCGCACAGATGCTTGGCTACCACGTGGCGTTGATTCGGGGGAACGATCCTGATCGCCCGCGCAATCTGGCGAAGAGCGTGACCGTCAAATGAACGTCAGCAACTCGTCCGGCGACTCTCCCTTCGACTCGATCGTCACGAATCCGTTGATCGATACTCACGCTCATCTTGACGAACGGGTTTTTGATGCAGATCGGGATACCGTTATTCGGGCAGCTCGGGCAGTTGGGGTCGTCGGGATCGTCAATATTGGCTATCGACCGGAGCGATGGGCAACCACGTTCGATCTAACGCGGCGCTATCCTCACGTCTCCTGTGCGATTGGGTTGCACCCGGCGTATGCAGACGATTTGACCGCCGAGACAGTCCCAAGCATCGCGTCAATGGTCGACGCGTCCGGCGTCGTCGCAATTGGCGAGATCGGACTCGATTTTTCCAGAGATTACCCAGCCGTCGACAGGCAAGTCGCGGCGTTTGAGGCTCAACTCACCCTCGCCTCCCACGTATCCGTTCCAGTCATCATTCATCAGCGACGCGCGCAGACCGAGGTCATCGAAACGCTCGCCCGGTTCTCGACCATCCAAACGGTCATTCTTCATTGCTTCGACGGATCGTCAGAGATGGCACAGTTTGGAATCGCACGAGGGTACTATTTTGGGGTCGGCGGTTTGGCAACACGCCAATCGTCGGTCGAACTTCGAGCGGTGTTAGCAAGTATCCCGGCAGACCATATTCTGCTGGAAACCGATGCACCCTACCTCGTACCGTCCGGTATCAACGATCGCCGAAACTCACCAATCAACCTGCCGCGGATCTGCCAGCGTCTCGCCGATCTATGGTCCTTATCCCCAGATGCGTTTGCCGCGGTGACCACGACAAATGCGCATCGGGCGCTTCACCTGCGTGAAATGGCGACCGCCGGTGCATGGAACGAGGGAAGCCGTGTCCGCTGATCTGCTCGTGGCAACTTCAAACCCAGGCAAACTCAGGGAATTTCGCGGATTACTCCCGGCGTCGATTCGTATTCAGTCGCTCGCGGATGTGGGATTGACCGCTCCGCCCGAGACTGGTGATTCCTTTCAAGATATTGCCATGACAAAGGCTCAGCTCGCCGCATCCGCCGCCCAAATGGTGACGCTCGCGGATGATTCAGGACTTGAGGTTGACGCCCTGGGGGGTGCACCAGGAATACGATCTGCTCGGTACGCCGGCGATCCGCCCTCGACTGAACGGAATTGTGCATTGCTGCTTCGGCAGCTCAAGGAGGTGTCGCGTGAACATCGGACCGCCCGCTTCGTCTGCGTCGTCGCGCTCGCTTCACCATTTGGTGTAATCGCCACGGAACGGGGATATTGTCACGGACACATCGCGTTCGAACCGTCGGGTTCGAATGGATTTGGGTACGATCCACTCTTTCTGTTACCCGATGGGCGCTCGATGGCGTCAATATTAGAACAAGAAAAAAACGCGATAAGTCATCGGGCGATGGCATGTCGCGCGATCCTTCCGACGCTCGTTAAGACCCTAGGGCTTGTTGATGAGGAGGTTGAGTCACTATGAATGATGCGGTCGAGCGCTCAACGACGCGCGCTGCCGCTTTCGCACCATCGTTCGCCGACTGGCGACGTCGCCAGCTCAAAGATGGTGGATTGCCGATCATTGCCATCGCGGGTTCTCGAGGAAAAACGACGGTGGCGCGGATGCTCGAATCGATTTTCACCGAGGCCGGTCTCCAATCCGCGATCTGGACTGATACTGGTGTCGAGTTCTCAGGCCGCCGGCAACGCGGCGAATTACTCCCTTGGACTCAAGCGCTCCGAAATCTTGCCAACGATAGTCTTGATGTCGCGGTGCAGGAACTTGACTGGGCGACGGTCAGCGCGGTCGGATTACCCCGTTCAACCTACCCCATCGTGGTCGCGACAAACCTCTGCGCCAACAGCGAATCGTGCATGGCCAATGGCGAGTCACGGCTCGCCAGACGTTCCCTTCAAACCGTCTTTGACGCGGTTCGTGAAGACGGTGCACTCGTCCTCAATGGGGAGGATTTCGCGGTCGCCGGGCGTTCAGCCAACCTCCGCGCGCCATCCATTTTGGTGTCGCTCAATCGGGACTCCCCGATCGTCCGATCTCACATTGAGCGTGGCGGTCTTGCCGCTTGGGTCGACCACAACGAACTATGCCTTGGTACGAGTGACACGACGTGGACCATCTGCCCAACCGCTCAGGTCGGGGTGGCGCTCGGTGGCGTCGTCGGGTTTGAACTACACAACGCCATGACCGCCGCCTCCGTCGCCCGGGTGTGTGGTCTCTCACCGACAACGATCGCCAGTGCGCTGGCGCGATTTACAGCTGGTCCAACGACGATGCCCGGATCGTTCAACGTCGTCAACATCGATGGGGCCACCGTGATCGTCGACCGTCCAGCACCCTCTTGGTTTCTTCGATTCATCCTCCGTGCCGTCAGCCACATCCCGCATAAGCGACTCTTATCCGTCGTCGGCCGCCTCGATCAAATTGACGACCATGATTTAG
>Ga0136617_10006965_pt1 | contig 10083 bp, 10 predicted proteins | sample AntDrymUQ3222106_2_FD_129672 | JGI IMG/M metagenome (GOLD analysis project Ga0136617, IMG submission 129672) | Polar desert sand microbial communities from Dry Valleys, Antarctica - metaG UQ322 (21.06) | ecosystem: Environmental > Terrestrial > Soil > Desert | place: Antarctica: Dry Valley... | reverse complement strand
CTGATCCGAGACCTCCGCCGCCGCCGCGGCCGCGAGCGCCGCGCGCTGGCACTGGCCGAAGGTGTACGGCTGGTGGAAGAAGCGCTCCTGGCGGGGATCGCTCTGCGAGGCGCGGCCGTCTCACCCACGCTGGAAGGTACTGCGCGCGGGCGGGCGCTCAAGATCGCGCTGGAAGCCCGCGGCGTACCTCTGGAAGAGGTCTCCGACGATGAGCTCGATGCGCTGGCCGGCACCGAGCATCCGCAGGGCATCGTCGCCGCCATCGAGCCGCGACAGTGGCGGCTGGAGGATATTCCGGTAGCGGTCGGCAGCACGATCCTGGTGCTCGACGCGGTGCAGGATCCGGGCAACGTGGGCACCATCGTCCGCACCGCTCTGGCGCTCGGCGCCGCCGGTGTGGTGGCGCTCAAGGGAACGGCGGAGCTCACCAACCCCAAGGTGCTCCGCGGCGGCATGGGCGCGCAGTTTCGGCTTCCCTCCGTGGCCGCGGATACGGGTGAGTTTCTGGCCTGGGCCACCGAGCGCAATGTGGAGATCTGGCTGGCCGCGGCGGACGCCGAGCCGATCACTCCTGGCGCCCTCGCGCGGCCCCGTCCCGCCTTGGCTCTGGTGCTGGGCAATGAGGGCGCCGGCGTCGGCCCCGCGCTCGAAGGCGCGGCCCGGCGTCGCGTGGCCATCCCGCTCACCCGGGGGGCCGAATCGCTCAACGTGGCGGTGGCGGCCGGTATCCTCCTCTATGAGGTCACGCGTGCAGCTTGATCCATCGCTTCCGCAGGGCTTCGTCGTCATCGCTGCCGCCCTCTTCGGCGCGGCCATCGGCAGCTTCCTCAACGTGTGCATCCTGCGCTGGGGAGCCGAGCCCAAGGAATCGGTGGTGCGGCCGCCGTCGCGGTGCCCCGGCTGCGGCCGGGCGCTCTCCTGGCACGAGAACATTCCGATGGTGTCGTGGCTCTTGCTGCGGGGACACTGCCGGGGATGCCGGCGGCCGATCTCGATGCAGTACCCGCTCGTCGAGCTCGCCACCGCGGTCATCTGGGCCGCGGTGGCGTGGCGCCATGGACCGAGCCTTGAGACGCTGCGAGGCTCGGTATTCCTCACCGTGCTGCTGGGAATCGCGATGACGGATGCACGCGCCTACATCATTCCCGATGAGTTTTCCTTCGGCGGACTGGCGCTGGGACTCGTACTTGCGCTGGTTGGCGGTCTCGACCGATTCGGCGTCGCTCTGCTGGGAGCGGCGGTGGGATTCGGACTGCTCTGGCTGGTAGCCGTGGCGGGAAGCTGGGCGCTCAAACAGGATGCGATGGGAGGGGGCGACATCAAGATGATGGCCATGGTAGGAGCGTTCGTCGGCTGGCAGGGAGTGCTGCTCACCGTGTTTCTGGGCGCCCTCATCGGGAGTCTGATTTTCGTTCCGCTGGCTCTGATGGGGAGCAAGAAGCTGGTGCCCTTCGGCATCTTCCTGGCGCTCGGCGCGGCCGTCACGTACTTCGTGGGACCCGCCATCTTCCAGTGGTACGCCGGCTTCCTGGTGAGCGCATGAGAGCCGCGTTCGGGATTGTGGTGCTCGCCGGGGTTGTGGCGCTGGGTGCCTGCCGCGGCGAGCCCCGGGCAATGGAGGCGGATGCGCTTGCGCGGCTGGTGGACAGCTTGCGGGCGCCGGTGGAGCGCGCCGCCGGACTTACCTTCAAATCTCCACCCAAGTCGGCGATGCGAAGCCGGGAGCAGGTGCGGGCCTATCTGGTGCGGAAGCTCGATGAAGAGCTGCCGCCGCGAAAGATGCGCGGACTGGAGACGGCCTACCGCCTCTTCGGCCTGCTGCCCGACACCCTCTCGCTCCGCTCGCTGCTGCTCGAGCTCTACAGCGAGCAGGTGGCCGGCTACTACGACCCCGATTCGGCGATGCTGTTCGGGGTGGTGGGCGCGGAGCGGGACCAGCTGCGGCTGGTGCTGGCCCACGAGCTGGTTCACGCCCTGCAGGGCCAGCATCTCGCTCTGGATTCGATTCTGGACGAGACATCCAACAACGACCGGCTGACGGCAGCGCAGGCGATCCTGGAGGGTCAGGCCACACTGGCGTCGCTGGAAGTGTTGGCGCCCGGCCAGAGCGTGGCGCAGAGCCCGGAGTTCTGGGAGCTGTATCGCGAGCAGGTGCAGCAGCAGCAGTCCCAGATGCCCATCTTTCGCACCGCGCCGCTGGTGGTCCGGGAGGCGCTCATCTTTCCCTATCTGCAAGGCGCCGAGTTCATGCATTGGTGGGAAAGCTCGCCCCACGCCGACACCCTGCCCTACGGGCCGCGCATGCCGGTCTCCAGCGAGCAGATCCTTTATCCCGAGCGCTACCTCCGCGGCGATCTCCCGGTCCGGATGGCCTTCGATCCCGATTCGGGGGTCGTCTACGAGGACGTGCTGGGTGAGAACGAGATCCGGGTGCTCCTGGCACGGCTGGCCGGCTCCAGCGAAGTGCAGACCGTGATTCCGATCGGGTGGGGCGGCGATCGTTTCCGGGTCTACGACACCGACGATGGTCCGGCGCTGGTCTGGTGCGTGGTGTGGGACGACGCGCGCAGCGGCGACCGGTTCGTTGGGCGTTGGGGTGTTGGGCTCAAGCGATCGCCTCGTCCGGGATACCGGGCGCTGCTGGAGCCGCTGGAACTGAATGGCCGCCCGGCTACGCGGTACGTGCTGGCGCCCGCGGGGTGGGCGCGCTGGGAGACGCTGCCGGGGGTGCGGGTCGGAGGGTGAGGGGGGCTCTGGGTGGCGCAGTTGCGCCGCACGCTGTCATCCCGAAGGAGCGCCAGCGACCGAGGGATCTTGCCCGAGGGTCCCCGACACCAGCGGAGCAGATCCCTCGCTGCGCTCGGGATGACAGCGATGCGCCCTCCTCCACAACGGGGCCCCCCGTCACCCCACCATCTGCCCCATCAGAAACGCGATCAATCCCACCATCCCGCCCAGCACATACCCCAGCCTCACGATCAGATCGAGCTCGCGTTGGGTCACGTTGCGGACGATTTCTTCCATCCGCTCGGTCGAGAAGCCCAGCACCCGCTGCTCCACCATTTCCTGCACCCGAATCTGTTCGACGATCCGGGGAATCTGGGTCTGCACCCAACCCCACGCCGAGTCCGCCACACTGGCCCGGATGGCCACCGCCGTCTCCCTGCCGAGCCAGTCGGCGGGCCGGCCGATCGGGCGGGCCAGGATCCGCCCCGCCACCTGGCCCACTCCCTCTTCCAACCACTGTCTCCCTCGCTCGCTCGCCAGCAGCTCCGCCGCCGCTTGCGCCACTCGCGGAGGCGGCACCGCGCCGAGCAGGTCGCCCCAGGTGCGCCGCTCGGCGGTGTCGAGCAGACGATCCGCGGCCCGAACGACGGCGTCCCGGGTACGCCCGTCGCGGGCCACCCGGATCAGCCAATCCCCCAGAGTGGCGGCCAGCGCGGCGCGCCGCTCCGGGGTGAACCGCCGCAGCCGCTCGCCGAGGGGGATGCGCAGGAAGTTCACCACGGCGTCGTTCACCGCGCGGGTCACCTGCGCCTTCATCTCGGGTCTGGCCAGCGACTCGGCGAACCGGTCGAACCCCTCGCGCTCAAAGCCATCTACCAACCGCTCGATGGTGCGGTCGGTGACGACCAGCCGAGCCAGGATCCGTTCATGGAGCAGGAGATCGCGCACCGAGTGATCGAAGGTGCCGCGGAGCGCCCCCTCCACCATGGCGCGGGCTTCCGGGTCGGCCAGCAGCGCGCTCAGCCGCTCCATCGCGATCGGCAGATAGTCGGTGATCGCGTGCTCCACCGCGCCGATGATGCCGGGAGGCAGCTGGTCGAGCAGCGGCTGATCATCCCGTTTCATCCGCTGCAACTGGCGCTCCACGAACCCGCGCAGGGTGGCCTCGACCTCGTCTCCCTCCGCGAGCCGTTCGACCCAGGTCCGCACCGTGCTTCGGAGTGCGTTCCTGGAGCCCTCGGTCAGAGCGGCCGCGACCGGCCGGTCGTGCAGGTCGGCTCGAAGCCGCTCCATCCAGCCGGCGATGAGGCCGGCGAATTCGGCTGACGCGGCATAGCTCGCCATCCGCTCGGCCAGCCGCGGTGCCATGCCCGCGACGGCTTCATCCAGCGTAGCGATCAGCCCGGGGCTCAGCTGCTCCCGCAGCGTGCCTCGCTCGCGCTCCAAGACGGCGTCGAGGATATTGGCCATCGCCTGGTCGAAGGCCTGGCGCACGGCGGGAGCGCTCAGCCGTTCGGCTATGTCGCCCGGCGTAAGCAGCCGCTCGCCTACCGTCTTCCCGATGCTCCGGGCCAGCCGCGCCTTGTTCTTGGGCATGGCGCCCTGAATTCGCAGGGGGCCGATGCCCCGAGACTCGTACGGGTGGAACAGCATCCAGATGGCCACCGCGTTGGTGATGCCACCCGAGATGGCTCCCACTCCGATGGTGACCATGGCCTGAACCAGCGTGCTGTCCATCGAGCTCAGTGCCCGCCGCCATCGAACATCCGTGAGACGCTGTAGATGAGCAGCCCCACCAGCCCGCCGACCAGCGTGCCGTTGATGCGGATGAACTGCAGGTCCCTTCCCACCGCCAGCTCGATGCGCTGCGTGGTCGCTTCCGGATCCCACCGCTCCACGGTATGGGCGATCAATTGCCCCACCTCGTGCCGGTGCTGCTCCACCACCCGCAGCACCGCCTCGATGATCCAGCCGTCCAGCTTGGCGAGCAGCACTTCGTCCTCCAGCGCGGCGGCGGCCAGGGCGGTGAGCCCGCGCTCCACGGCGCCCGGCCCGCCGGCGGATTCACCTTCGCCCGGGCGCTCCAGCGCCCGCTTGAGCTCGCCCCACAACGAAGCGCTCAGGCGGTGACTGGTCGGCAGGTCGAGCAACTGCAGCTTGATCGCCTCGGCGCGGGCCATGGTGTCGGGAGATTCCTGGAGCTGGACGATCCAGTCCATCACCAGGTCGTCGAACTGCCGCCGGAGGGGGTGCTCGGGGTTCTCCCCCACGTCGAGCAGAGTGCGCTCGATGCTGGAGACGACTTTGTCGTGCAGGCGCTCGTCTACGAAGCCGGGAACCCACCAGGGACTCTCCTCGCTGATGCGCTCGCGAATCAGCGTGTCGTTGGCGGCGACGAGCCCCGACAGGCCGCGGATCACCCGATCGAGCAGCTGTTGGTGCCGGTCGTTCATGGTGAGCAGCTCCAGACCCTTGGCCAGAATCGGCGCGATCGGCATGCGCCGGAGCGGCTCGACCACGCCCCGGTCGAGCAGCGCGTGTACGTCCTCGTCGCGCACCACCGCGCTGGCGCCCCGCAGCACCCCCGCGGCCTGCTGGGCCGCCGTCTTGGCGTGCTCCGGATCCCGCAGCCATTCGGCCCCGCGACGGGAGAGCTCCGCCGCCCGCAGCTTGCTGTTCAGCACCTCATTCGAGAGGAAGTTGTTCTGCACGAAGTTGCCGAGACTCCGGCCGATGCGATCCTTGCGGCTGGGGATGATCGCGGTGTGGGGAATGGGGATGTTCAGCGGGTGCCGGAAGAGGGCGGTAATAGCGAACCAGTCCGCCACTCCTCCCACCATGGCGGCCTCGGCGGTGGCGCGGATGTATCCGAGCCAGGGGTAGCGCGGTTCGAAGATGCGCGCCGCTACGAAGACGCCTGCCATGGCGACCAGCAGGCCGGTCGCCCGGCGCTTCATCTGATCGAGTTGGCGCTGTCTCTCCGCCGCGTCGGCGACCGGCTGCAGCATGGGGCTCCCGCCTGGCTGAGATGAGTGAGGTGGCGCAGCCGTAAGGTAATGGTTCAGCTTGCCCAAACCCCGTCTCGCGTTTATGCTTACGGGCTTATGTTCGACGAGCTGTCTGCCAAACTAAACGCCACGCTCCAGAAGTTGACCGGGCGGGGCGTTCTGACGGAAGAGGCGGTCAAGGAGGGGCTCCGGGAAATCCGCCGGATCCTGCTCGAGGCCGACGTAAGCTTCGACCTTACCCGCGATTTTCTGGAGCGGGTGCAGGCCAAGGCGGTCGGGATTACCTCGCTCAAGGATGTCCGGCCCGGCCACCAGCTGGTCAAGATCGTCTATGACGAGCTGGTCGCCATGCTGGGCGAGAAGCAGGCGCCTCTCGCCCACGCCACGGTTCCACCGACGGTCATCCTGCTGGTCGGGCTGCAGGGCTCGGGCAAGACCACCACGGCGGGCAAGCTGGCCCGGCGGCTCAAGCTGGAGCAGAAAGCGCCGTTCCTGGTGGCGGCCGACGTCTACCGTCCTGCCGCCATCGAGCAGCTGCAAACGCTGGGGCGGCAGATCGAGGTCGGAGTCCACGGCGACACCGCGTCGAAGGACGTGGTCAGGATCGTTCAGGACGGCATCGCCGCGGCCGGACGGGCTCGGGCCCGCACCGTCATCGTGGACACCGCCGGCCGGCTGCAGATTGACGAGGAGATGATGGGCGAGCTCCAGCGGCTCAAGGCCGCGGTCAAGCCCCACGAGATCCTCCTTGTCGCCGATGGAATGACGGGCCAGGACGCGGTGCGCATTGCCAGCGGATTTCACCAGACGCTGGGTGTCACCGGGGTCATACTCACCAAGATGGACGGCGATGCCCGCGGAGGCGCCGCGCTCTCCATCTACGGCGTCACCCATGCGCCGATCAAGTACATCGGTGTGGGCGAGAAGCTGGATGCGCTGGAGCCGTTCTACCCCGACCGCCTTGCCGGGCGGATCCTGCAGCAGGGCGACATCCTCTCCTTGGTGGAAAAGGCCCAGAGCACGGTTGACGAGAAGGACGCCGAGCGGCTGGCCCGAAAGGTCACCTCCAAGAAGGGCATGGACCTCGAGGACTTCCTCAACGCCATGCGGCAGATGCAGAAGATGGGCCCGCTCAAGAACGTGCTCGGCATGCTGCCGGGAATGAACCCCGCCATGCTGCAGGCGGCCAAGATTGACGACAAGAAGCTCAAGCACGTCGAGGCCATCGTGCTCTCGATGACGCCCAAGGAGCGCTCCAACCCCGATGTCATCAACGGACAGCGGCGGCTCCGGATCGCCAAGGGCTCGGGCCGCACGGTCCAGGAAGTCAACCTGCTGCTTTCGCAGTTCAAGCAGATGCAGAAGGTCATGAAGAGCGTGGGAAAAAGCGGGGGAATGGGTCTCAAGCTTCCCTTTGGCCGTGGGCCTTTCCCCAGTTAACTCGCACCCTCAGGAACGGACATGGCAACTCGTATTCGCCTGCGTCGCGTAGGCCGAAAAAAGCTCCCGCTCTACCGCATCGTGGTCGCCGACCAGGAGTCGCCCCGCGACGGACGGTTCATCGAGATCATCGGGACCTACAATCCCAAGGGCGAGACCGCGGCGGACAAGATTCAGGTTGACGGCGAGAAGGCCCGGATGTGGATCGGCCGGGGCGCCACGCCGTCTGAGACCGTGCAGTCCCTGCTCAAGCAGGCCGGGGTGTTCAAGCCAGCCACGGTCTGATGGCCGAGGATGCCCGCCACATGGTGGTGGGCCGGCTGCGAAAGCCGCATGGACTGAAAGGCGACTGCACCCTCTTCCCCCTGACCGCCGATCCCGCCGCCGTCTTCGCTCCCGGCCGCCCGGTCTGGCTGGTGGGGCTCGACGGCGAAACGGTGGCGGGGCCGGTGACGATCGAGCGGAGTCGGCCCTATCATCGCGAGTGGCTGGTCAAGTTCGCCGGTGCCGACGGGCGCGATGCGCTGGATCCGTGGCGGGGATTGTTCCTGGCGGTTCCAGCCGAAGAGCTCACCCCGCCGGGTGAGGGCGAGGTATATCTGCACGAGCTGACCGGATTCTCGGTCCGCTTGGCCGACGAAACTCCGCTGGGGCTGGTGTCGGAGGTGTACGACCTGCCCAGCGGCGTGATGATCGAGGTGCAGGGCCCGAAGCGGGAGTTCCTGCTCCCCTTCAAGAAGGAGTTCGTGCGGGAGGTGGACCGCGAGGGGCGCCGGCTGGTGGTGACGCCGCCGGAGGGGTTGTTGGAGTGAGTGGTGCGCTGTGTCATCCCGAGGAAGCGTAGCGACCGAGGGATCTTCTCCGCCTCGCTCGAGCCATTTCCGGGCGAGATCCCTCGCTGCGCTCGGGATGACAGGCGCATGCTGACCATCAACGTCGTCACCCTCTTCCCCGAGATCTTCGCGCCGTACGTCGCGACCAGCATCCCGGGTCGCGCTGCCGCCGCGGGACTGGTCCAGTTCAACCTGGTCGCCCTGCGCGACTTCACCCACGACCGGCATCAGACGGTAGACGACTACGCCTACGGCGGCGGGGCGGGGATGGTGCTCAAGCCCGAGCCCTTCTTCGAGGCAGTGGACAGCGTGGCGCCCACCGGCCCCATCGTCCTCCTCTCGGCCCGGGGCCGGCGGTTCACCCACGACGACGCGGTGCGTTACTCGCTGGGCGCCGGGCTCACGCTCCTCTGCGGGCACTACAAGGACGTGGACCAGCGGGTGGGAGACGGCCTGGCCACCGAAGAGCTCTCCATCGGAGACTTCGTGCTCTCGGGCGGCGAGCCCGCGGCGCTCTGCGTCCTCGATTCCGTGGTCCGGCTTCTGCCCGGCGCGCTGGGAGACCATGAGTCGGCCAGCGGAGATTCGCACTACGACGGTCTCCTGAGTCCGCCGAGTTATACCCGCCCTCCGGAGTATCGGGGGCGGGCGGTGCCCGAGGTCCTGCGCTCGGGAGATCACGCCCGGATCGAGGCGTGGCGGCAGGCGGAGGCGGAGCGGCTCACGCGGGAGCGGCGCCCCGACCTCTGGGAGCGACACGATCAGCAGTGAGGCGAGCAGTTCGTCAGGCGAGGAGTCGTCAGGTTAGATTGGAGCGTCGCATTCATCGCCAGGCGCCGGACGGCGCGGAGGATCTATCATGCAGCGGTTGGCAGAAGTGGCCCGCGAGGGCTTGCGCACGGATATTCCTGCGTTCGAGCCGGGGGACACCGTTCGGGTGATGGTTCGTGTCCGCGAGGGCGACAAGGAGCGGTTGCAGGCCTTCGAGGGCATCGTCATCGCCAAGCGGGGCGGGGGCATCAGCGAGACCTTCACCGTCCGAAAGGTGTCGGCAGGGGTGGGGGTGGAGCGACTCTTCCCGATCCACAGCCCGACCATCGCCACGGTGGACTTGGTCCGCCGGGGCCGGGTGCGCCGGGCCAAGCTGTACTATCTCCGAGCGCTGAGCGGCAAGGCCGCCAGGATCCGGGAAAAGCGCGACACCTGAGGGCATTGCTGTGCGCCCATCGCTCTTGCGGGAACGGGCCGCCTGGGCCCAAGCGCACCTCTTGATCGGTGTGGATGAAGCGGGCCGCGGGCCACTGGCGGGACCAGTGGTCGCCGCGGCCGTCGTGTTTCCGGTGGGCTGCACCGCGCTCCGCGGTCTGCGAGACAGCAAGACCCTTCCCGCCTCGATTCGCCTCCGCCTGGCTGAAAAGATCCGCCGCCGAGCCCTCGGCTTCGGCTTGGGCGCCGCGTCCAGCCGGGAGATAGACCGCTACAACATCCGGGTCGCCACCGCGATGGCAATGCGGAGAGCCATCGCGCGGGTGTTCTGCCGGGGGCCGCTGTCGGGCGATTTCTCGGTTTGCCGGATAGTGATTGACGGACTTCCCCTCCCCGAGATCGGCTACGAGCACGAGGCGCTGGTTGACGGCGATGCGCGCTGCCAGTCCATCTCGGCCGCCGCCATTCTCGCCAAGACCGTCCGCGACCTCCTCATGCACCGCCTGGCGCTGCGGCATCCGCTGTACGGGTGGCAGACCAACGTGGGGTACGGCACGCCGGAGCACCAGGACGGTCTCAACGCCCACGGCGCCACCCGGCATCATCGCCATTCCTTTGCACCCGTGGCCCAGCTTCCGCTCGCGCTATAGCTCGGGTGCCGCCCTCAGTCCGGTGCTCTGACAGCAGGTGGAAGGACACGAAGGGCACGAAGGACGCGAAGGAAAACAAAAAATCAGTTTGTTGTTTCTTCGTGTCCTTCGTGTCCTTCGTGCCTTCGTGGTGAATACAGCACCGGAGCCCAATGCACTCCCCGTTGTCCATCTATTCCGCTGCTCTGCTGCTGACCACCGCCCCCTTATCGCTCGGCG
>Ga0136617_10006964_pt1 | contig 10086 bp, 9 predicted proteins | sample AntDrymUQ3222106_2_FD_129672 | JGI IMG/M metagenome (GOLD analysis project Ga0136617, IMG submission 129672) | Polar desert sand microbial communities from Dry Valleys, Antarctica - metaG UQ322 (21.06) | ecosystem: Environmental > Terrestrial > Soil > Desert | place: Antarctica: Dry Valley... | reverse complement strand
AGTCACGACGTCGGCGGCTGCGGGCGAGGGTACGAGGAGCCCGAGGAGGTCGGCTGACTTGACCCGTGACCCGAGCGCGGCGCTCGGGTCCCCCGACGCTCTCGCTGGGGATCGGGTGTGTACCGTGCCGGCTATCGCGTCCGTTGCCAAATCCTCGGTAGGCGCACTCGACGACCAGGCTGAGCTGCGTGCGGACATCCGCGAGCTGGGCTCCCTGCTCGGCAGGACACTGGTCCGCCAGGAGGGCCCGGAGCTGCTCGACCTGGTTGAGCGGATTCGCAGCCTGATTCGCTTGGACCGAGAGGCTGCCGCCGAGCTGGTCCGCCAAGTGGACTCGTCCACTGCCACGAACTTGGTACGCGCCTTCGCGACCTACTTCCACTTGGCCAATATCGCCGACCAGGTACACCGCGGCAGGGAGTTCGCACGCGCGCGTGCGGCCAGTGGCACGTGGCTCGGGCAGGCCGTGGAGCGCATCCAGGCGGCCCAGCTGCCGCGCGGCGAGCTCGCCGCTGAGCTGGGTCGGCTCGCGGTCCGACCGGTCTTCACCGCCCACCCGACCGAGGCCGCTCGCCGCACGCTGCTTGCGAAGCTGCGAGAGGTGGGCGACGTGCTCGAGCGTGGCGAGGCTGCTCGCGCGCGTGACCGGCTCGAGGAGCTGATCGACCTGATCTGGCAGACCGACGAGCTGCGCATCGCCCAGCCGGATGTGGTCGACGAGGCGCGCAACGCGGTCTACTACTTCGACGAGCTCCACGGCGACGCCATCCCCGAAGTGCTGGCCGGGCTCGCGAATGGGTTCGAGCGCCTCGGGGTTGAGCTGCCGGTGGATGCGCGCCCGGTGCGGTTCGGCAGCTGGATCGGCGGTGACCGCGACGGTAATCCGAACGTGAGCGCCAGCAGCACCAGGCGCGTCCTGGATCTTCAGCACGCTCATGGCTTCAAGCGGGCGCTGGCGCTCCTCGACGAGCTACGCGCGACGCTGTCTTCCTCGATGCGGATCGCCGGGGTGTCGGACGCGGTGCGCGAGTCGCTGGCGCGCGACCTCGAGGCACTCCCGGAGGTCGAGGATCGCTACCGGCGTCTCAACGCGGAAGAGCCATACCGGCTCAAGCTCACCTGCATGCGGCACAAGCTCGTGAACACCCGGGCGCGACTGGCGGGAGAACGGCCCCACGAGGATGGACGGGACTACGCGGGAATGCACGAGCTGATCGGCGAGCTGGCGCTGATCCGCGACTCGCTGATAGCCCATCGTGGCGGGCTCATCGCCCGGGGTCGGCTCGAGCGCTCCATCCGCACGCTCGCGGCGTTCGGGCTCGAGATGGCCACCCTCGACATGCGCGAGCACGCGGAGGCGCACCACCACGCGCTGGGCCAGCTGGTCGACCGCCTCGACGGCGAACGTCCGCGCTATGCCGAGCTCGATCGCGACGCCCGCCTCCGCCTGCTCGCACGCGAACTCGATTCCCGCCGGCCCTTGGCGCCGTACCCACCGCCGCTCGACGCCGCAGGCGCCCGGACATTCGCCGCCTTCACGGCCATCCGCGAGAGCCACGAGCGCTACGGGCCGCAGGTGATCGAGTCCTACATCGTGTCGATGTGCGAGGGAGCCGACGACCTGCTCGCGGCGGTCCTGCTCGCACGCGAGGCGGGGCTCGTCGACATCGAAGCGGGATCGGCCGCGATCGGGTTCGTGCCACTGCTCGAGACGATCGAGGAACTGCGGCATGCAGACCGGCTGCTCGACGACCTGTTGCGCGAAGCGCCCTACAGGCGCATCGTGTCTCTGCGGGGTGACGTGCAGGAGGTGATGCTCGGCTACTCCGACTCGAACAAGCAGGCGGGGATCACCACCAGCCAGTGGGAGATCCACCGCGCCCAGCAGCGCCTCCGCGACACGGCGCGACGTCACGGGGTCCACCTGCGGTTGTTTCACGGTCGCGGCGGGACCGTCAGTCGTGGCGGGGGGCCGACGCACGACGCGATCCTCGCGCAGCCTCCAGGCACCCTCGACGGGGAGCTCAAGCTGACCGAGCAGGGCGAGGTCATCTCGGACAAGTACCTGCTGCCGGCGCTCGCCCGCGAGAACGTCGAGCTGATGGTCGCGGCGGTGCTGGAGGCAACCGTGCTCCACCGCCGGCCGCGCATGTCCGGCGAGACACTGGCGCGCTGGGTCGAGGCCATGGAGACGGTCTCCGGCGCAGCCTACGAATCCTACCGGGGCCTGATCGACGACCCAGACCTGCCCGGCTACTACCTTGCCACCACGCCCGCCGAGCTGCTGGCCGAACTGCACCTCGGCTCGCGCCCGGCTCGCCGGCCCGACTCAGGCCGAGGTGTCGAGGGGCTGCGGGCGATTCCGTGGGTGCTCGGCTGGACCCAGTCGCGTCAGATCGTGCCGGGCTGGTATGGCGTCGGCAGCGGCCTCGCGGCAGCGCGAGCAGCCGGCTTCGGTGACCGGCTCCCCGAGATGCACTCCGACTGGCGGTTCTTCCGCAACTTCCTCTCGAACGTCGCGATGATGCTCGCCAAGACCGACCTCGACCTCGCCGCCCTGTATGTCGAGCGCCTCGGGGAGCCTGGTCACTCGCGCGTGTTCAGCTCGATTCGCGCCGAGTACGAGCTGACGGTCGCGGAGCTCCGATGCGTCACCGGGAATCCCGAGCTGCTGGGAGACAACCCCGTGCTCGCTCGCACGCTCGAGGTTCGCGATGCCTACCTGAAACCGCTGCATTACCTCCAGGTCGAGCTGACCGAACGCTGGCGCTCATCCGCCGACCAACCGGATCAGCACGCCGCACGCGCACTGCTGCTCACCGTGAACGGGATCGCAGCGGGCCTACGCAACACCGGTTAGCGCCGTCGGTCGGGCCGAACATCCACCCAGCCTCCGGGCTAGCCGAGCTGCCCAGCGACGTTGTGAGCGGTCTTCCCCGTCACCCTGAAGCACACCGAGGTGGTGCACCATCGCGGCCGGCCGTCCGTGGCGGCGCGCGATCACGCCCACCGGATCCTGTCGACCTTCGCCCGGCTCTGGGTCGGAGCTTCGCGCGCGCGTCAAAGGTAGGGCCCGTGGCTGGACGCGTTGGCGAGGCGCCTGTAGCGTCGCGGAATGGCAGACATCGTGAACCTGGATCGCGCCGGAGCCGCCCCTGACGGCACCGTGGTCGAGGCGCACGAGCTCGCCCGCGTCTACGGCGAGGGCGACACGGCCGTGCAGGCGCTGCGCGGCGTCACACTCGGGGTCGAGCGCGCGAAGCTGACCGCGGTCATGGGGCCGTCCGGGTCCGGGAAGTCGACGCTGATGCACCTGCTCGCGGCGCTCGACGAGCCGACCGAGGGCTACGTCACGATCGCGGGAACCCGGCTCGGCGAGCTCAACGACACCCAGGTCACGAAGCTGCGCCGGCAGCACATCGGCTTCATCTTCCAGTTCTTCAACCTGCTGCCGATGCTGACGGCAGAGGAGAACATCGCCCTCCCGCTGACCCTCGCGGGCACGAAGCCCGAGAGCAGCTTCTTCGACGACCTGCTCGGCAAGGTCGGTCTCCAGGATCGCCGCAAGCACCGGCCGTCGGAGCTCTCCGGCGGCCAGCAGCAGCGGGTCGCGATCGCGCGGGCGCTCGTGAGCCGGCCCAGTGTGGTCTTCGCCGACGAGCCCACCGGAAACCTCGACTCGAAGACGGGGGCCGAGATCCTCGAGCTGCTCCGCGGCTCGGTGCAGGACTACGGGCAGACGCTGGTCATGGTCACGCACGACGCCCGCGCGGCAGCGACCGCAGACCGGATCCTCTTCCTCGCGGACGGCCTCATCGTCAAGGAGCTGCGCGGCGCCGACGAGCATCAGGTGCTGGCAGCGGTCGAAGAGATCGCGTTGCGATGATCCGCGTCGCGCTCCGGGGCCTGGCAGGGCGGAAGTTCCGGACGGTGCTGACCGCGATCGCGATCGTCCTCGGCGTCGCGATGATGAGCGGCGCCTACGTCCTCACGGACACGATCGACAAGGCGTTCGACGCCATCTTCGTCGAGTCGTACGCCGATACGGACGCGGTGGTCACCGGCAAGGACGCCGGCATCAGCTTCGAGGGCGAGACGGCGCCGCCCGGTCCGATCCCGGAGGGCGTCCTCGAGCAGGTGCGAGGCGTCTCCGGCGTCGAGGTGGCGGCCGGCACGGTGACGGACTTCCAGACGAAGCTGATCAAGGCGGACGGCGAGTCGATCGATACGGGAGGCGCACCGTCCTTCGCGTTCGGCGTGGAGACCGCGCCCGAGTACGACCGCTTCAACCCGCTCAACCTCGTCGAAGGGCGCTGGCCGTCCGGGGGGCAGGAGGTCGCGATCGACGAGCGGGTCGCCGATGAGGAGAACCTCGCTCCCGGCGATCGGATCGGCGTCGCGGCGCTCGGGCCCGCCCGGCAGTACGAGATCGTCGGGATCGCGACGTACGGCGATCTCAGCTCGCTCGGCAGCGCGACGTTCGCCATCTTCGACATCCCCACCGCCCAGGCGCTGCTGGACAAGCGGGGCGAGCTGGACGCCGTGCAGGCCGCCGCGGAGGCCGGCGTCGCGCCCGAGGAGCTCGTGCGCCGCATCCGGGCGGAGGTCGGGGCCTCCGCCACGGTGCGGTCGGGGTCCGCGCAGGCGACCGAAGAATCGGACGAGGTCGCGACCTTTACGACGATCATCCGATACTTCCTGCTCACCTTCGCGGGCATCGCCCTGTTCGTCGGGGCGTTCGTGATCTTCAACACGCTGTCGATCACCGTCGCGCAACGGACGCGCGAGTTCGCGACGCTGCGGACGATCGGCGCGTCGCGCCGCCAGGTGCTGGGCTCCGTGATCGTCGAGGCGCTCGTCATCGGCCTGCTCGCGTCCGTGATCGGGCTGTTCGCGGGTCTCGGGCTCGCGGTCGGTCTGAACGAGCTGTTCGTGGCGCTCAATCTCGACCTGCCCCAGACGGACACGGTCTTCGCCACGCGGACGATCATCGTCTCGCTGCTCATCGGGACTCTCGTCACGCTGGTCGCTGGTCTCTCGCCGGCCCTGCGCGCGACGCGGGTGCCGCCGATCGCGGCCGTCCGGGAGGGAGCGAAGCTGCCACGCTCGGCGCCCGCCCGCTTCGCGCCGTCCATCGCGGTCGTGACGGTCGTGATCGCCGTGCTCGCGCTCTCGTACGCGCTGCTCGCGGACGGCGTCGCCACAGGCACCCGGTTCATCCTGCTCGGCGTCGGCGTGCTCGCGCTGTTCGTCGGCGTCGCCCTGCTCTCGTCGCGCCTCGTCGTGCCGCTCGCCCGCATCGTGGGGATGCCGGCGCGCCGGATCGGCGGCGCGGCCGGGAAGCTCGCGGAGGGGAACGCGATGCGAGACCCCGGGCGCACGGCCTCCACCGCGGCCGCGCTGATGATCGGCATCGCGCTCGTGACGTTCGTCGGCGTGCTCGCGGAGGGTCTCCGTGTTTCGAACAGCGACGCGATCGAGCAGCAGATCCAGGCCGACCTCGTCGTGACGTCGCAGGACGGCTACACGGAGTTCCCGGCGGCGGTCGGCGACGAGGCTGCGGGACTCGACGGCACGGAGGTCGTCAGCAACGTCCGCCAGGACGTCGCGGAGGTGAACGGGAAGGGCGCCAACCTGACCGGCCTCGACGGGAGCTCGATCAACGCCGTCTACGACTTCCGCTGGACCGAGGGCTCGGACGAGGTCCTGGCGGGCATGGGCGATGATGGAGCGGTTGTGCCCGACGACGTCGCCGACGACAAGGAGCTCGCGGTGGGCGACTCGTTCACCGTGCTGACCGCGGACAACGAGCGGCGCGAATTCGTCGTCCGCGGGATCTACGACGGGAGCCCGTTCTATCCGCTGCTCGGAACCGCGAGCATCTCGCAGTCCGCCTTCGACGGGCTCTACGAGCGGCCGCGCAACCGCTTCACGCTGATCAACGTGCCGGGCGCCCCCGGCGCCGCGCAGAAGACGAGCGTCGAGCGCGGCCTCGAGAGCTTCCCGGACACCCGCGTACTGACCCGGCAGGAGTGGATCGACAAGGAGGACGAGGAGATCAGCCAGTTCCTGCTGCTGCTGTACGTCCTGCTGGCGCTGTCGGTGGTCGTCAGCCTCTTCGGCATGGTCAACACGCTCGCGCTGACGGTGTTCGAGCGGACCCGCGAGCTCGGGATGCTGCGGGCCGTCGGCATGACGAGGCGTCAGGTGCGCCGAATGGTCCGGCACGAGAGCGTGATCACCGCGCTGATCGGCGCTGCGCTCGGACTGCCGCTCGGGATCTTCCTCGCGCTGCTGGTGACGCAGGCGCTGTCGGAGTACGACCTGCAGTTCGCGATACCGTCCGGCGCGCTGATCACGTTCGTGATCGTGTCCGTCATGGCCGGCATCGTCGCGGCGATCCTGCCGGCTCGTCGTGCGGCGCGCCTGCGCGTGCTCGAAGCGCTCCAGTACGAGTAGCGAAGGCCGTAGAGCGCGCCCGGAGACGCCGCTCAGTTCTCGCGCACGATCAGCAGGCTCGTCGGCGCATGATGCGCGAGCTTGCTCGCGACGCTGCCGAGCATGAAGCGCCGCAGTCCGGTGTTGCCGTGCGCACCGATGACGATCAGGTCGGCGTCCTTCTCGTCGGCCACGTCGAGGATCGTGTGCGCGGGGTCGCCCTCGCGCACGTACTTCTCGACCTCGATACCCGCTTCGTCCAACCTGCGCTCGTCGCGGGCGAGCAGGTCAGCCGCCACGCCGCGCAGGTCGACCGGCTCCTGCCGGGCGGTCATGCCGATCCGCTCCAGCGCAGACTTGCCGGGGTAGGCGCACACCAGATGGACCGTGGCACCGCTTCCACGCGCCAGTTCGATGACCTTCTGCACGGCTGCCTCGGCGCCCGCCGAGCCGTCGGTTCCTACGACGATTGCGTCCATGTGCGGAGCCTACGTGAGCTTGAGCGCGCCGGAGAATATCGCCGACCCGAACGACGAAGTCCGACTCGGCTCGGCATGAATGGAGCGGGGACGGGATCAATCCGGGGAGCAAATTGAGCGCAACCGACCGCAGGGTGGGGCTGCGCGCCGCTTAGAGTCGCGCGATGTGCTTCGCCGTGATGGCTTTCGTGCGGGCCGCGCTGCCCGCTCCGCGTGCGCGAGTGCGCTCGAGGTCGGAGCGGGAAACGGCGAATTGGCCGCCGCGCTCGCGCATGCCGGCTACGAGATGATGGCGATCGACCCGGCCTCGGAGTCGCCCAACGTGCGTGCCGTACCGCTACACGAGCTCGACGAGCCGCCCCGGAGCTTCGACGCGGCAGCGGCCGTCGTGTCGCTGCACCATGTCCAACCCCTCGCCACAGGCGCACGGCTCGTCGGTAGGCGCCGGGACGAGTAGGACGCGAGGAGATCGATACGGCTGGGGTGGCCGGGCGGTCGCAGGTTCAGATCCTGTCTCCCGATGAGGGAAAGCCCGGCAAGGCCCGACACGTCTGCTCGTCGGCGCATCGCGGCGCCTTCGTCCTGCGCGCCCGCCTGCCGCGATGATCCGCGTCCTGCTCGTCGACGATGACGCGCTCGTGCGCTCCGGCCTGCGGATGATGCTCGCCGGCGCGGCGAGCCTCGAGGTGGTGGCCGAGGCCGCCGACGGCCGCGAGGTACTCGGCGCGGTCGACCTCCACCGGCCCGACGTCGTCCTCATGGACATCCGTATGCCGCGGCTCGACGGAATCGCCGCCACACGCCTGCTCGCCGGGCAGCCCGATCCGCCCGCCGTCCTCGTGCTCACGACCTTCGACGCCGACGAGCTCGTCCTGCGCGCTGCGGGCCGGCGCGGCCGGCTTCCTGCTCAAGGACACCCCCACCGGCGGAGATCGCGCGATCGAGCTCGTCCACGCAGGCGACGGCATGCTCTCCCCCACCGTGACCCGCCGACTCATCTCGATCGTGGCTGGCGACTCGGACGCCGGCGCCCGCACCGACCATGCCCGCAAGCGACTGGCGACGCTCAGCCCGCGCGAGCGCGACGTCGCCCTCGCCGTCGGCCTCGGCCACGCCAACGCCGAGATCGCCGCGACGCTGCACCTCTCCGTCGCGACCGTCAAGGGCCATGTCTCCCGCCTCCTCGACAAGCTCGAGGTCGACAACCGCGTCCCGATCGCGCTGCTAGTGCAGACCGCGGGCGAGCACCAGGGGTGACGCGGCCAAGCGTTCGATCTCATACGCGGGCTGCGGCCACATCCACGAGCGGGACGTCGCAGCGTCAGCGCGCGCGCCCGCCTCGTCCTTCACGCGACGAGGCAGCTCGAGGTCGATGGCGGCGCCTGCTGGTCGACCCGATGCCACGGTAACGCCCGAGCCGGTTGAGCTGGAGTCGGGAAGCTGGTCGATGTTCCTGCGCATGTGCCCTCCGCACTCGCTGATTCTGCTCTGGCACGGCTTCTGCTTCTGCCCCGCCGCCTGCCCGCCACCGGCACCACGCTCGCACGCCGCAGGACGGCATCGATCCCCGCGTGATCGCGATCGCGTGGCGCGCCCAGGTGCGCCTGCACAAGCGCTACTCGCAGATGAAGGCGCGCAATAAGCCCGCCGGCGTGATCACGATCGCCAACGCCCGCGAGCTGGCGTGCTTCTGCTGGGAGGCCGCGACGCTGGACTGATCCCCACCGACACGCCATCACCCGGTGGCTCGACGCTGCCGGGGTCCGACGTTCACCACAAGGGCCCAGCAAGCGCCGCACTCGATCCGGGTCGCGTCCGTTCTATGGGCACCGGTGGTCGAGCTCAACCGGGCCGCGGCAGTCGGCGTCGCCTCGGGCCCGGAGGCGGGTCTCGAGCTGGTCGAGCCGCTGCTCGCCGACCCGCGCTCGAGGGCTACCAGCCGCTGCACGCGGCGCACGCGGAGCTGCTGTGCCGTGCCGGCGACCGGGCGGGCGCCACGGGTGCGTACGAACGGGCGATCGCGCTCGCCGCCAATGCCGTCGAGCGCGCCGAGCTCGAACGACGGCTCCATGCACTCAAAGCCGGCTGACTCACTGCTGTCCGAATCGTGGCCTCTTGAGTTCCCCGGTACACGGCACGAACTTCACCGACGCGGCGGTCGGCTCTCGGGTGCGCGGATGCGCACGAGGTCCTTGATGATCGTGAAGTCTCTTGGGTTGGTGGTGAGAAGGATGGCGTCGTGGAGGTTTGCCGTGGCGGCGATCGCGAGGTCGGCGGTGCGCCGGCGGGGGTTCCCGCCGCGGTTGGCCACCGCTGCCTGGAGTCGTCCCCACTCGCGCGCCACGCGATCGTCGACCGGCAGCGGATCGGGATACCGGGCCTCGAGCAGGCCGAGGCGCGCCGCTCGCAGGGCACGGGTGTCATCGTCGCCAGCGACGAGCAATCCGAAGTGCAGCTCGGCGATCGAGACCGTGCTGATCGCGGTCTCCAGTCCGGGCTCGAGCGGGTCGGCTCCGATCAACACCGACGTGTCGAGCACGGCGCGCATTCGCTACTGGGCCCACGGGTCGCGCAGTCCCGCACCGAAGGCCGTGATGTCGCGGGCGAGCGTCTCGTCAGGCGGGAGGCTCCAGAGCTCGTCGAGGTCGACGGCGTCGACCCACTGCCGGGAGCGCACGGGACCCAGCTCGGCGACCGGACGGCCGGAGACGGTGATGGTGATCCGCTCGCCGGACTCGGCGCGGCGGAGGACCTGGCCCACGTTGTTCCGCAGCTCCTTCTGGGGGATGATCGCCATCCAGACAAGGTAGCAGTATTGCTACCCGGACGGCAGGCGCCCGCGCCGCGTCGTCTCACGTACCTGGGCCTGATCATGGCCGTGTGAACTCGTCCGGGTCGGGGCCGGTCCGCTCGCCGCGGTCGAGGGCCTCGATCTCGGCCAGCTCCTCGGCCGACAGCTCGAAGTCGAAGATGTCGATGTTCTCCTGGATCCGCCCTACCGTGGCCGACTTCGGGAACACCACCGTGCCGAGCTCGATGTGCCAGCGCAGCACCACCTGGGCAGCGGTCTTCCCGTGTGCGGCGGCGATGGCGACGATGGCGGGGTCGTCGAGCACCAGTCCCTGCGCCAGCGGGCTCCAGGCCTCGGTGACGATGCCGCGGTCGGCGT
>Ga0136617_10006961_pt1 | contig 10088 bp, 12 predicted proteins | sample AntDrymUQ3222106_2_FD_129672 | JGI IMG/M metagenome (GOLD analysis project Ga0136617, IMG submission 129672) | Polar desert sand microbial communities from Dry Valleys, Antarctica - metaG UQ322 (21.06) | ecosystem: Environmental > Terrestrial > Soil > Desert | place: Antarctica: Dry Valley... | reverse complement strand
GCAACAATCAAGGAAGTCCCGCTTCTCGCCCTGTCATGACTTCGATGATCTTTATCAACTCGCGGGCATCACAGCGCGAGCACGGGAAAGCCCTACCCACCTTGACAACTGTCAGCCATATCAGCGCTGAAGCTGAGCAGCGAAGAACGGGAGCAACTGACCAAACGCTACACCGAGAATACCGAGGCCTTCCAACTTTACCTGAAGGGCCGCTATTTCTGGAACAAGCGGTCTGCTGAAGGCTTACAGAAAGCCAGCGAATATTTTCAGCGGGCGATTGAACGCGACCCCGGATACGCGCTGGCTTATGCCGGGCTGGCCGACTGCTACAACCTGCTCAGTTACTACAACGGCCTCTCGCCGAAGGAGTCCTTCCCGAAAGCCAAAGCGGCGGCCATCAAGGCGCTGGAGATTGATGAGTCGCTCGCCGAAGCGCACACCTCGCTGGCCCTAGCGACCATGTGCTTCGACAGGGGCTGGGCCTCCGCTGAGCGGGAATATCAACGCGCCCTCGAACTCAATCCCAACTACGCGACCGCTCATCAATGGTACGCCGAATACTTAGCCGCGATGGGGCGGCAAACGGAAGCCCGGGCCGAAATCAGGCGAGCCGGCGAGACCGATCCGCTGTCGCTGATCGTCAGTGCGGCGGAAGGGTATGTTAGCTATTACGGGCGTGACTTCGACGCGACGATCAGGCACAGCGAGAAGACGCTCGAAATGGATCCGAACTTCGTTCCAGCCCTCTGGTTTCTCGGCTGGGGCTATGCGCAGAAGGGGATGTTTGCTCAGGCCGTCGCCACCTTTCAAAAGGCGGTCTCACTATCTGACGGCAATTCGCGGATGATGGCCGAACTCGGACACGCTTATGCCGTGTCGGGACAGAAAGCGAAAGCGCGGGAGATTGTCCAGCAGTTGGAGATGAAGTCACAGCAGCAGTATGTCTCCCCGTATGAGATTGCGCTGGTCTACGTGGGCCTTGATGAGAGAGAGCAGGCGCTGGTCTGGCTGCGGAAGGCCTTTGAGGATCGAGCCTGGCAGTTGATGTACCTCCGGGTAGAGCCAAAACTTGACCATCTCCGCGCGGACCCGCGATTCACCGATCTGCTGCGCGACGTTGGGCTTGCGCCCTGAGATGATGGAAAAGACGTCATCCTCCTCATCCCATTTTCCTGAAGAGTGTTCGGTCAGAATGACCAGGCAATAAACGGTGATCCGCGAGGAAACTGCCACGATTTGCGCAGCGTTCTTCACGCCGTCTGTTGTCAACGGAAAGCCAGACTAAAATTCACTCTTCATGACGCTCCCATCTTTCATCACGAACTCAACTGATTCCAGAGTGCAGATGTCTTCGAGCAGGTTGTCAGCTACCGCTATGAGATCGGCCCGCTTGCCCACTTCAAGAGGGCCGATCTCATTTTCACCTAGTGGGTCAGTTTGAAATTCTGAGCCAGTATTTATCAATGCTCTAAGTTGAAACTGACCCACTAGGCGCTTTTTTTGTTGCTTGCCCTGCCGAATCAGAACGTGATCTTGAGGGCCAATTGCACCAGGCGCGGGAAGTTGTTCTGTTGAATCGACAGTCTGCCGAAATCCGGACTCGTGAAGTCTGTGTTCGGCCCGCGCAGGATTGGCGTGTTTGTTAGGTTGAACGACTCGGCTCTGAGCTGCACGCTATGATCTTTTTTTGTACTTGCCGAACCATTAGTTCATCTTCGCTAACATCTGGCCTGAGATTTCTTTCAACATCTTCGCGCCTACCATAGCTGTTATGTTACAAGAATCCATCCGAGGATTGAATTCAACTATAGCTGCTCCTACGATGGGTTGTTTTACTCTATGAATCAAGTCAATTGCCTGTCTCGTAGATAACCCGCCGGGCTCACGGTGAGATACTCCGGGGGCATACGCAGGGTCTAAACCGTCCACATCAACAGAGATATATAATGGCGTGTCAAAACCAAACTCTAAATCATCTCGCCAATCTTTCATTTCATATATCTCTACACCAAAGCGTGCTGCTTGCTCTCGCTGATGTCCATTGATCGTGCGAATCCCGACCTGCACCAGCCGCTTTACAAGTTTTTCTTCCATGATTCTGGCGAACGGAGAGGCGTGAGAATACCTGTTGCCCTGAAATTCGTCGTAAAGGTCAGGATGGGCGTCAAAGTGGAGGATGCTTAAACTTGGATGCCGCTTCGATACCGCTCGGATGATGGGGTAGGTGATTGAATGATCCCCGCCAAGCGACAGCGGACGAAGATTGTTAGTAAAAGCGTGTCTGCAAACAGGTTTGGTAAGCTGTCGAGATGAAGACACCCAGACGAGTTCCTGATGACTTGTGGGAGGAGGTCGAGCGTCTGCTTCCGCCCACACCGCCACCCGAACATGGCGGACGCCCGCGGACCTCTGAGCGGTTGATCCTTGATGCCATCCTCTATGTGTTCTGGGCCGGTTGTGCGTGGCGTGCGTTGCCGAAAGAGTTTGGCCCGTGGCAGACCGTTTATGACCGCTTTGCAGAGTGGAAGCGTGCCGGGGTATATGAGCAGATTCATGCCAAGTGTTTGCACCTCTACGATGAGCGTCAGGGCATTGAGTGGGAATGGCAAGCGGGCGACGGCACCTATGTGAGGTCGCCGGAGGGGGGAAAAGAATGCGGGCCCAATCCCACTGATCGCGCCAAACCCGGAGTCAAAGACCATGTTTTGGTTGATGGCAGAGGAGTTCCGCTGAGCATCTTGGTGACGGCCGCCAATGTTAACGATTCTCCGGTGCTCGACCAGTTGATCAACCACTGTGCCGTGGTACGGCCGCGTCCGAGCACGAAAGAGCGACAGCATTTGTGTTTGGATGCGGCCTATGACAACGCCACGGCGCAGCGAGTGGTGCTGCTGGAATGCTATGAAGGACATATCGCACCGCGTGGCGGACGTGATGAGAGTTTGCCACGCCACGAGAGTGGGCAAGCACGACGCTGGGTGGTTGAACGAACTCATGCGTGGCATGATCGGTTCCGCCGCTTAGTGGTCAACTGGGAGAAGACACTCACGAGTCGCACGGCCTTTCTGTGGTTAGCATCTGCGCTGGTGGCTTACAGAACTTAGTTTGCAGACACGCACTAAGGGGAACGCAACGAGAATTTCCCTTTTCAACCGCTGTCCGATATCCCCGCCTTTTACTTCACGAGTCGTTGCTTATCAGTCTTTCATTCCCTTTAGGCCTATAGCTAGAGATGGGAGCTTCTCCAGAACGCGTAGCAGCGTCTCGAGATCATTGCGACTCAGTTCGAGGAGCTCGTTTGGTGGAGTATGGAATTCCTCCATCAGCTCTGCTCTCATCTTCACACCCTTCGGCGTCAGTATGACGAGTTTAACCCGGCGGTCCTGCGGGTCGGCACGGCGCTCGGCGAGTCCAGAACGCTCCAGACGGTCCACGATCCATGTCGCATTTGAAGCGTCGCATTCCCACTCGTCGGCCAGGGATCGCATCGTCCGCCCTACATCCGAGTCGAGGCTCGAAAGTGCGCGGGCATCGTTAGGTGTCAGTCCGCGCCGCCCAAGGCTTCCGGTGCGTTGCGGAGCCGTGCGCATGAGGAAGTCGAACATCAATCCCCAGGTCCGATGCGCTAAAGCCGTTTTGCTAATTGTCGACGACTTGTTCATACCCGTAACGATACACAAAATGTATTTATCATTTCAACTGATTCTATATTTGAGGTACTTCTATATTTGACATACTTCAAGTATATCAGGTATTTTCTACCCGTGAAGGGAATAGCTAGGGGCTTGAATCAAGGGCGTGTTTTCACTAGGCCCGTTGCCGGATGTTCATAAGAAAGCAGTAATTGAAAGCGAGGAAATTATGGCAGAAAGAATAGAAAATACTCAGGGAACAGTTCATCGTTCGCTGCCACTCGGCATGGCCGCCGTTATGTTTGTTCTGCTTTTTGTCGCAAGCATTGTGGCCAACAACATTATGACGGGCGGCGCACCTTTCCCGAATCCCAATAATCCAATTGAGCAATTGCAGAGTTATTACACGCGCTTTCCTGATGCGCTGCGCCTGACCTCTTTTCTGCAATTCGGTGCGGCGATTCCGCGCGGAATATTTACAGCCACAGTCATCAGCCGTTTGTTGTTTCATAGAATCGAGGCGGCTGGAGTGTACATCGCACTCTTTGGCGGTTTGTCAGCGGCTATTTTTCTCGGCATTTCGTCTTTGTCTACTTAGGTTTTGTCACAACCCGGCGTGGCAACGGAAATAGGCGCAATGCGAGCCGTTCAACTACTCGGCTTTGCCACCGGCGGTGTCGGTCATACTACGACCTTAGGATTACTCCTCGCGGGTATCTCTGTGCCTTGTTTGTTCTCGGGGTTAACGCCGCCCTGGGTGGCTTGGTCAGGACTAATAATCGCGGCAATTGCCGTACTCTCAATTTTCAGTATGGTTTTCCCGGCAGCTTCAATCTTTCTGCCATTGGGAGATTTCCGGCGTATCTCTGGTTGATTGCGGCGGGTTTTACACTACCGAAAAAGAGAAAAGCAGGTATCTGATTTTACACCATTGTTTGAGGCCCCTCTCTTACTTCACGAGAATTTGCCTTCTCGTGAATTAGCGTCACGGGAACTATAAGCGCTCAATTTTAAAAAGGGGTTAAGCGCTTTTTTCTTGACTTGTTGATTCTTATTCCTCGCGCTCGAGCGAGAGATGAAATCTGATTAATTGTTGCTTCTGTAAACGGTCGCACGCAATTGATAATCGCTAGCGAAAGTGCTCCCCATATACCCCGCAGTTTCCCCAAAGTACCCATACAGTTAAAAAATCGTTTTTACAGCAAATTTGAAAGAGGTTTTCTGACATCCTAAGGAGTTGTCGTATGTGAGTTGGCATCTACGCTCGTGTCGTCAACCCGCATCATTCTTCACTTTCTTCCTGTGATGACACCGTATTTTTTGAGAATCTCCATGGTTCGCTCAATTGACAGCGCCTCCACGCGATGGCCGTCCATTCCGGTGATGGTCGTCGCTCGCAGCAGCGAGTTGTAGATGGCCTCTTCGGTCGCTTCGACGGCAGCGAGGAAAAGTGGTGACATCGCTTCGTTCGTAAGCACTTGGACGTGACGGACGGTCTCGCCGGATTTTATGCGGCTCTGCGGCGCGGCGCTGAAGGCGATCACGTAATCGCCGCTGCCGTTGGTGGAGGGCGAGCCGGTGCGCGCCAGCCCCAGCATTGCGCGCGCCGCCAGCCGCCGGAGGTTGCGCGCGTCGAGCGGAGCGTCAGTCGCAACGACAATGATGATTGACCCGTCGGCGCGATCACCCGGCGCGTCGCTCGCGCTGCCCCGTTGTCCCTTCTCGCGTGGTCCGAGTTGATCTTTCAGATAGTAGTTTCCGAGTTCACGCCCGACGGGTGCGCCGTTAATAGTGAGCACCCCGCCGAAGTTCGTCTGCACGAGGACGCCGACCGTGTACCCGCCTAAGCTTTGTGGCATGACGCGCGAGGCAGTGCCGATGCCACCCTTGAAGCCGAAGGCTACAGTGCCTGTGCCTGCCCCGACCGACCCTTCTTCGGCCGCCCCGCCCTTAGCGGATTTGAGCGCGGCGAAAACGTCTTCGCGGCTGACGTGGCGGCCTCGGATGTCGTTGAGGAATCCGTCGTTCGTTTCGGCCACGACGGGGTTGATCGAACGCACTCTCTCGTTGCCGGGCAGATTCAACATCCAGTCGAGCAGCGCGTCGGCCACGCGCGGCACGTTCAGCGTGTTCGTTAGCAAGATCGGCGTCTCAATCTCGCCGAGTTCATTCACCTGCGTCGAACCCATCAGCTTGCCGAAGCCGTTTCCGACGAAGACGGCCGCCGGGACTTTCTCCGCAAATAAGTTGCCTTCGTGCGGCAGTACGGCGGTTACGCCGGTGCGGACGTTGTCGCCCTTGATGACGGTGGCGTGCCCGACCCGCACGCCGGCCACGTCGGTGATCGCGTTCAGCTTTCCCGGTGGCAGCACGCCCACAGTGACGCCGAGACTGCGCGCGCGCGGGCGTGATCCTTCACTGCCTGTTTGACTCGCGGGCATAGGAAACAGAAGAACGGCGAGAATGATTTTCAGACCAAATGAATCACAAAGTTGAGATTGCATTCAACCCTCTGTGGCTTTCGAGGTTTAAGGATGAGTTCAATGGCAGTTTGCAGATGAATGCGACAAACCAGCTTTCGTTAAGAGGCATCCCAGGTTGAGCCGACGAATACAGGTAGCTCATTAGCCATGCTGTAATATTACAGCGTGACCAATAGAGACTTGAAAGCTTTCTTCACGAGAATATCCAAACTCAGGAAGTAGGGAAAGAAGGCGGTACGCCAATCACCAGCGTGGTAACGGATTCGGTCAAAGTAACTTAGAATGCGGGCGCGCGGGTGCAGCTATATCTGTTTAGAGATAAGGACATTCGGGCGCGTCGATCAATTGCTTATATCTGTGTTGAGGACTTACTTGTGAGCCGCCGAGCATTTTCTTTGCTTCTTCTCTTGCTCTTGTCAGCGTTAGCAGCCGCTTGCGAGGGCGGCCAGCCGCCCGAAGACCGGCGGCCTGAAATCACTTTGGAAAATATCCGCGAAGACATCAACGGCAAGCGGGTCAGAGTGCCGGCGGAGGGCGGCGTTTCGGAACCCTCAAGTTGCGTTTCGGAACCCTCAAGTTGGCGATTCGACCGCTCCGAGCCGAAGGAGATAGAGATCTTGGAGAAGCAACTCGCGGGCGATCAGGCGACATTCGTCATTGACCTGCGGACGCGCACATCACCGCGCGCGGAGCAGCAAGGGTGTACTACGAAAAAGCTGGCCGGCAGGCTTCGTTTGCATTATGAGTTGCAATCTGGTTTGGCGCTGCGGAAGTGGGAGATCGTGCGGGTAGAAAACATCTCTTTCGCGTATCAGAATGAGTGACCCGGCCATCATCTCCCATCAAGCAGAGAAAAGGGAGCGGCAAAAAGCTATTAGTGATGCGTTGCAAGACAGTAGATTCCGCAAGGTCAAGTTCTGACTTTTACAATTAAAGCTGCGTTAGAGTTTATCCGTTTGCCACGTTAACTTGCGGACTCGCCACATTCACCTGCCCGCCATTGTTGACGATCACTGGCGGCGCGTACCGCCTCAAGTCTCTTAACTGTCGCAGCACTCACCCGACGCCTCGATAGCATTCCTTTCATCATTGTCTTTACAAATGCGGGTTGATTGCTTCGTGTTCGGCGCGGGTTAATTCGGGCGTTAAATACACCCCCATTTTACTCCTAATTTTACATCACGAGAATTTGCCTTCTCGGGAAGTAACGTCACGAGAAGTAAAACGCGCTCCATTCCATAACAGGGTTGAGTGCTTTTTTCTTGACAAAGTTTTTTTGATGACTGGTCGGGAACGTGGTAGATTTTTAGTATGACCATCACGATAGACATAGCCCCTGAGACAGAAGAGAAGCTTCAGGAGCGAGCCAGGAAGAGCGGCGCAGATGTCGCCGAGTACGTAAAAGGGTTAATTGATAAAGATCTTACGACTCCCTCGCTTGATGAAATTCTTAGACCCTTACGGGAAGAGTTTCAGGTAAGCGGCATGACTGAGGAAGAACTTGATACCCTGGTGGACGAGGCACGCGAAGAAGTATGGCAGGAACGGCAAAAGACAAGGCGTAAAGTCTCATGACCGAAGAGACGGTCGGCTCGCCTCCTCCTGGTGTAGTCTTTGATTGTAACGTGTTTATTCAAGCTCTTCTTAACGTGAAGGGGCCTGCGTATGCGTGTAACGAACTCATTAAGAATGGTAACGCCACACTTTTTTTAAGCCTCGAAATTGTCGCAGAGCTTCGCGACGTTCTACACCGGCCCACGTTCCGCAGAAAGTTTTCGCACCTTACAGACAGCAGAATAGATGCGTTTCTAAAAGACCTCTTGAGCTATGCCACGTTACAAATTAATGTCCCGAAAATCTTTACGCTTGAGCGAGACCCGAAAGACGAGATGTATATCAACCTCGCACTTTCCACCGGCGCAACGTATGTCGTGAGCCGGGATAATGACCTTTTAGATTTGATGGATAAGCAGAAGCCAGGGGGCAAAGTGTTTATCGCCCAATTTCCTTCACTCACTATTCTTGACCCAGTAGCTTTTCTTCGAGCGCTGCAAGAGACTCTTCACCTTATCTCTATCCCCGACATGAGAGAATCAATCCGCGAAGGCATGGAGACGCCACTTGAAGAGTGCGAAGAAACGCCCGGCCAAGATTCGTAAGATGGCCGTTATCGGAAATGCAATTGAGGCCTCCAGATGTAGCTCGAGCTACATCTGGAGGCCTCAATTGATGGAAACCGGGTTACCTTAAATCCCCTGCCAATTTACCACCTAACCACGCACAAGGCAGAACAAGTAGTATAAGCAAAACAGAATACCAAGCAGGTGAATGTTCCCACATTTCTATTGAACCGAGTATAGTTAAAACAAGTCCTATTATTCCAAGTGGCTATGTTGCAAGAAATGATTTGAGGCGTAAAGGGGCGTCGAGCGACTTTCGCTATGCGGCGACACCGAACAGCTCTGCAACAAACTTCGCCTGCCCCGCTACGTCTCTGCCATCCAATCTTTTCACCTGCCCCTTGTGTAACATGTGCAGCGCCTCGATACCCTCTATCGTCCGCTCCGCCGTGTGGAAAGAGCGGAAACATGGCATCGCCCGCCACCTCCTTCTGATGAATCTGTGATCTTGTTCGACGACGTTCGTCAGATATTTCGTGCGCCGCAGGCGGCAGTCGAAAGGTCTCACCTTCTCCTCTTGTGAGGCGGTAAATGCGTCCGGGTAAGAGGCGTGTTTATCGACAGAGATCGAGAACGGAAGTCTTCGATGGTCGGCCTTCATCATCTTTTGAAAGAAGCGCTTTACCGCCGGAATGTCACGTTTCGCGCTCAGCATAAATTCGATAGTATTCCCCTCTTTATCAAGTGCGCGATACAAATACTTCCATTGCTTCCCGACTTTGACGTACGTCTCATCGATGCGGTAGGAAGCTCCAGCCAGCTTCAGGTGCGGGCGGGCGCGTTTATTGATCTAGGGCGCATACGTCTGAACCCATCTCCAGACCGTGACATGATCCACCGTGAGTCCGCGCTCACACATCATCTCTTCAAGGTCGCGGTAGCTTAAAGAGTACCGGCAATAAATAGTTTGTCCGCAAGTGACAAAAACGAGCATGCTCGCCGCTCGTGCTCGTCGGGATGACATAGCGAACATCGATTTCCTCTTCCGTGACGATCACCCGGTCGATCAATAGCTCGATCAGCCGCCGCTTCTGCTCGAAGCTCGCACTAGCGAGCGCTTCGCTGACCCGCCGGCAGTAGTCTTCCACGCGACCCACCATCCCACTCAATTCATTACGTCGTTCGGCCTGCTGCTCCAACTCCTGCTCCTGACTTTCGAACGCCTCCGTCTTTTCCTCAACTTCCCGTCGCCGTCGCGCATATTCTTCGAGCCTGATGACGCCGCCCATATACGCCGCCGTCAGACGTTCCAATTGCTGCTCCAAGCTCACACGCGCTCTGCGCAGGCTCGCCCGCCGCGCCCGCATCTCCTCCGGCAGCCACTGCCCGCTCCATGCCCGCTCCAACTCCAGTGCGATCAACTCCGGGTGCCGGATTACTTCGCACAAGTCCTTCCAGACCACTTCGTCGAGTTGCCCAACGGGCGTGAGGCGGGACCGGCAGCGACCTCCTTTGCTCACCGCCTCCATCGCCCTCTTGCCCGCACAGGTATAGTAGGCGTATCCCTTCAGCGTGCGCCCCGTACAGGCGAGGCCACAGAGGCCGCAACTGACCAGCCCGCGCAGCAGGTAGTCATGCACCTTATTGTTACGCGAAGCGAACTGTCTATTACGCGCCAACTTCTGCTGCACAAGATCATATTGCTCCTGAGTGATGAGAGCCGGGATCGAACCGGCCGCGACCCATTCCGCGCGCGGCCGCGGAGCCGTCGAGCCGTCATGACGCTTCCCTACGGATTGCAGTGCTGAGCGCCGCCTGAGTGACCGGCGGGCGCGGGAGCGACACGCGTAAAG
>Ga0136617_10006960_pt1 | contig 10089 bp, 11 predicted proteins | sample AntDrymUQ3222106_2_FD_129672 | JGI IMG/M metagenome (GOLD analysis project Ga0136617, IMG submission 129672) | Polar desert sand microbial communities from Dry Valleys, Antarctica - metaG UQ322 (21.06) | ecosystem: Environmental > Terrestrial > Soil > Desert | place: Antarctica: Dry Valley... | reverse complement strand
GGTCCGGTCGGCTCCGCCCGCCCGTCTCGCCTGCCTGCAGGACGGAAGCGGCCAGTGGGGCGAGGTCGGGATCTACGCAGCGCCCGAGCCGGGCAATCGGCGTTACGGGGTGGGGCTGAGTCACACCGTCGACGTGCGCGAGGACGGCTCGCCACTCGACCCCGACGGTCTTCGGAAGCTCGCGGAGCGGACGCGGAGCTACGTCGCCAGAGCTCTACCCGGGCTCGATCCGGCCCCACAGGGGGTCCGTCACTGCTGGGTGACCGAGCTGCCCTGGAGCAAGGACGGCGTCGGCGTGTGGGAGGCCGGCGGAGCGCTGTTCGTCAGCGGACACAACCTCTTCAAGCAGGCCCCCGGGCTGGGGCGCGCGCTGGCGGCCGCCGCGGCGGGTGACGACCTCGCGGCGGACCTGCAGCCGGGCGCCCGACTCGGCGACGGCGCCGCATCGTTTGACACCCCGCGAAGCCCGATTCAGCAATCGTGAGCGAGGCTTGGCGCGGCGCCACAGGTGATGCAACTGAGAGCAGAAGCGACGGGACTCGAACCCGCGACCTCCGGCGTGACAGGTCGGCCTCCCGACCCACGGACCATCATGAAGCATCGAGGTGTTGCGCCTGGGAGTCAGCGGGAGTTCAGCGGCCTCGGGTATGGGACCCGGCTTCTACGGGTGCGGCTTGCCCTAACGCCGTGCGGACGGATCGCTAGACCGGCAGGCTTAAGGAACTAGTTGCCGGGCGCCTCTGGGGATGCTGACGGCGCCGACAGGATCTCGCGCACCGCCGGAATCCCGTACACGTGACGGCCGACCTGCGTTTGGGCGCCTGCGTTGCTCTTGAGGCGGTCGGTGGCGCGCCGGGCGAAACGCCCTTGCGGTGTCTTGAGTGGGCGGGGCTGACGCGCCGACAGCGCGAACGGGTCATCGGCGTGCTCTGCGGCCAAGAATGCTGCGGCGCTTGTCATGAGACCCGCTTCCGTGTCGATGGTTTCGGTGGCGGCCGGCATCCTCCGGCCGATCCTGATGGCGAACGAGGGTGTCCCGTCGAGAAGGCGGGACACCCTCGTCACGGACGGGCGCCCACAGGCGCTCGTCATACGGCTCGGTGCCCTTCTACGGGCGGCGGGGCGCGTTCGCCACGGCGTTCGCGGTGGCGTCGCAGTTCGCGCCGCCGTTCCTCAGCTGTACGGCGAGAATGTTGGCGTTGACGTCGCAGACGTTTGCGGCGATCCCGATCGGGAGCTGCACCGTGTTGTTGTTGATGTCCACTGCGTCAACGATGGTGACGTTCACGAGCCCGCCGGTGATCACCGGTTGGGCCGAGGCCGCGGGAGCGGCGACGGCTCCGGTGGACAGGGCGCCGGCGGTGAGCAGGACGGCGAGACGGCGATTACGGCTATGGGCGAGCTGCATGGAAAAAGTCCCTTCGGTTGCGATCCGGCATGAACCGGACCTATGGCGATGCACGCTCCCGCGGTGAGCGAGGGACCGATCACTTCCGGTGATCTTCATGTCCCGTCATAAGACTGCCCGTACTCTGCGTGAGACAATCATGTCTCACATAAAGATTCTGTAGACTAAAGACTGGATGTCGCCTCCACCCGCCATGACCGCCCTTCCGCAACGCGTTGCGGCCGCCATCTTGGAAGGGGCAGCTCGAGTGTTGGCCACGGACGGGCCTTCGGCGAGCATGACCGACGTCGCTGAGAGCGCCGGCGTGGCGCGGGCGACGGTGTACCGCTACTTCCCGAATCGGCAGACGCTCCTGGAGGAGCTGGCGCTCATGGCGCTCGGTGAGACCGAGGACCGCCTGGCCTCGAGCCGGCTCGATGAGGTGCCGGTGCCCGAGGGGCTCACCCGCGTGATTCGCGCGCTGGTCGATGTGGGCGATTCCTTCATCGTGCTCGCGAGAGAACGGGTTCGTCCCGATGATTTCGAACGCACGGTGTCCGCGCCGGTGGCCCGGCTGTTCGAACGCGGCCAGAAGCAGGGCGAGATCCGAGATGACCTGCCCATCCAGTGGCTCACCCAGACGCTGGTTGGCGTGGTCGTGAGCGTGCTCACCACCGTTCCGAAACGCGGGCGCGAAGACACCGTTGCTGCGATCACAAGCCTCGTGCTCGACGGCGTGACGCGACGCGGTCCGCGCCTGCCATGACGATCAGGTGCTCGATCGGCCGACGGCCGTGACCCTCGCAACCCAGACCTGGGAGAACCCATGATGCAGAGCCAGCCAGCGCGACGGACGGTCCCGCAGGCTTCCGAGGAGAACCGCCGACTGCTGCATGAGCTCGTGGAGTACCTCCGGTCCAACCATGGGGAGCTACGCGAGCAGTGGGCGATGCGGATCACGGACGCGGAGCTCCTGACCGTGATGACGGCGGACGAGATCTTCTCCGAAGTGACGGCGGTCTATGAGAACTACGTCGCTGCGCTCGAGACGGGCAGCGTGGAGTCGCTCCAAGCGTATGCCCGCGACCTCTCCGAGCGCATCATCCCCCGGGGGGTCGAGACGCACGAGGTCCTCGGCATCGTGCTCCTCCTCCGTGACGTCCTGGCTCGCGCGCTGTTCGTGAAGTACGAGCATGACGGTGGCCTGCTCAACCGCATTCTCGATGCCTATGAGCCCGCGGCCAATCGCATCGCCGTGACCGTCGGTGTGAGCTTCGTGGAGGAGCGCGAGCGGGTGATCCGCGAGCAGCAGGAAGCGATCCGGGAGCTATCGACGCCGGTGCTCCAGGTCCGCGATCGGCTGCTCATCCTACCGATCATCGGCGTCGTCGACCCACGCCGGGCCCGCCAGCTGACGGAGCAACTGCTTTCGGCCATCCAAGCCAACCGAGCCCGCGTGGTGGTGATCGACATCACCGGCGTCGGCTCCATCGATCTGACGGTCGCCAACCACCTGGTCCAGACGGTCGAAGCCGCCCGGCTTATGGGAGCCAGCGCCATCATCACGGGTCTCTCCTCGGAGATCGCCCAGACGCTCGTCGATCTCGGTGTCGACCTGAGCATGATGCGCACGGTCGGCGATCTCCAGGGTGGCCTCGAGGAAGCAGAGCGTCAGCTCGGCTACCGCGAGAATGGCTCGTCGTCGGCGAGCGACCACAGCGCGATGTAGGCAGAGCGATGTCGGTCGCCATCCTCGCCCAAGGCGACTACCTGATCGCCTCGATCCAGTCGGATCTCAGTGACACGGAGATTCTCGCCCTGCGTGATGACCTGTCCGAGCGGATCGGCCGGCTCCGCTGCCGGGGACTCATCGTCGACGTGGCTGCGCTTGAGGTCATCGACTCGTTCGTGGCCCGTGCCCTGCGCCAGATCGCCATCACGGCCAGGCTCCGCGGCGCCGAGACGGTGATCGTCGGAATTCAACCCGACGTCGCCGTGGCGATGGTTCAGTTCCGCCTCAACATGGAACCGCTGCGCGCGACGTTGGATCTCGACGAGGCTCTTGCGCTGCTGGATCGCTGGACAGGAGGCCATGGCTTCGATCAACGGTGAGATCCGGATCCCGATCAACACAGACACTGACCTCGTCACCGCGCGCGCCGAGGGGCGGGCGCTCGCCCAGCGGCTCGGTTTCTCCCGTCCGGATCCCACGCTCATCGCCACCGCAATCTCCGAACTGGCTCGCAACATCGTCATGCACGTGGGCCACGGGGAGATCACGATGCGCCCGCTGCGGGAGGATCAACGCTTTGGGCTGCTAGTGGTCGTCCGGGATGAGGGTCAAGGGATCCCGGACGTCGACGCGGCGCTACGCGACGGCTTCGCTTCCCGTGGCGGCCTCGGTCTCGGACTTCCAGGAGCGCGGCGGCTGATGGACGAATTCGAAGTGACATCGGAGCTTGGCCGGGGCACCACCGTCACGATGAAGAAGTGGCGCGTCCGAGACGATCTGGAACGCCTCCGTGAGCGCCGCGGGCTCAGCAGCTGACTCGCCGCTCGACTGGGCGGTCCTGGCACGTCCCCGTCATGGCCAGACAGTCAGTGGGGACGCTGGCGTCGTCAAGCTTGTGCCCGGCGGCGCCATGGTCGCCGCCATCGACGGATTAGGTCACGGCGCTGCGGCGGCGACCGCCGCAGGAATTGCCGCGACCATCGTCTCTCGGTCAGATGACCGTGATGTGCGGGCCTTGATGACACGGTGTCACGAGGAGCTCCGAGGAACGCGGGGCGCCGCGATCACCCTCGCGTGGCTTTCGTTCAGCGCCTGCACGATGACGTGGGTCGCTCTCGGCGACGTTGAAGGTCGCCTACTCCCCGCCCAGCGCGGGGAACACCGAGGTCGGGCGCTACGACTTCCCGGCGGGGTGGCCGGCCATGACCAGCCGACGCTCGCTCCGGAGACGGTGGAGATTCACCGAGGCGACGTCATCGTGCTGGCCACGGACGGCGTGGACGGGATCTTCGCCGATGCTCTCGAGCTTGTCGGGGCGGCGCACGAAATCGCCGAGAGGATCATCGACGCCCACTGGAGCGGGACGGATGACGGGCTGGCCATCGTCCTTCGCTGGCTGCTCGACGGCGAGCAGAGAGCAGCATGAACACGCTTTCCGCAGCGTACCTCGCAGCGTTGCGCGCCTACCTGCGATGTCCCGGGGAGGTGACACTGCGGGCGGCATACGAGCTAGGCCGCGACAAGGTCGGACAGGAACGCGGGCTGCTCGAACTGTCCATGGCCCATGACGACGCACTCGTCGCCGTCCTCGGAGCTGCGGCCCCGGCGGCGACATCGTGCAAGCCGTCCGCGGCGCCGGCGAGTTCTTCCTCGAGTGCATCTCGGCCTTTGAAATGGTGCAACGGGGTGTTCGCGAAGCACACGAAGCCGCACGTCTGGAGCGCCGGCATGCCGAGATGCTGCGTTCGCTCTCGACCTTCCTCAGCGATTCCTCGCTTGCGCTTGAAGCACCCGACGCGCTGGCAGAGATGCGTCACCTCGTCGCTGAGCAGGCGAGAGAGTTCATCGGTGCAGAGTGCTGCTTCGTCACCACTCGCGCCGGCGCTGGAGAAGGGCAACGCTCGGCGTCGCACGCTTCAGTCGACACGGGTTGGCGTGCCTTCGTCCGGTGGTCGGACTTGTCGGCGGTGGAAGCGACGGTCTCCTCATCGCATGGGGCGGCACGCTTGAACACCGATGAGATTGAAGGTCTTCTGGGCGGCTCGGTCGAACGCGCGGGGACGCTTGCGTTGCGCGGCTGGCTCGGCGCGCCGCTGACGGCGCTTGGCGGCCAGCAGCTGGGGTCTATCCACCTGGTCAACAAGACGATCGGCCAATTCACGATCCTCGACGAGGCGATCGCGATGCACCTTGCGCAGATGTCCGCGGCGGCTGTCGAGCGCGCGCAGCTCTACGGCTGACACTGACTGCGCTGGAGCCGCCGCTGGGCGGACAGTGCCCTGGCTTCTTCGTCGATCCACACGATCATTGAGAAGCCACCGAAGGGAGGCCATACGGGAGCGACGGGACTCGAACCCGCGACCTCCGGCGTGACAGGCCGGCGCTCTAACCAACTGAGCTACGCCCCCAGGGCAGGTCCGGAGTGTAGGACACCCACCGGTTCAACGGGCTCCACGCTCCCGGCCGATAACCGGCTACCGGCCGAAACTCAGGAGCTCGGGGCGGTTTCCGGAAGGCGTCAACCAATCAGTCAGGAGGTGGAGCTCATGGGGAAGTATGCCAAGCGGCTTCGCGCAGGTCTCGTCTTGGTGCCGATCACGGTGCTCGCGACCGCATCGACGGCGCTCGCCATGGACATCTCCGGCACACCGGGGAACGATCGCATCAGAGGTACGAGCAGCGCCGACAACATCAGCGCGGGTGCGGGGAACGACCGCGTCCGTGGCCTCGGCGGCAACGACATCGTCAACGGCGAGGCGGGACGTGACCGTCTGTTCGGCAACGCGGGCGACGACAGGCTCAACGGTCTTGCGGGTGCTGATCGCCTCTACGGCAACGCAGGTGACGACACCCTCCGCGGCGACACGCCGAACGCGGGAGACCTCATCAGCCGCGATCGCCTCTTCGGAGGACGGGGGAACGACCAGCTGTTCGGCGGCGACGGGCGCGACCGGCTCCACGGCGGCGACGGCAACGACTCCAGCGAGGGCCAGGGCGGCCGCGACCTCATGTCGGGCGGCACCGGCGACGACACGCAGCGCGGGGGCGCCGGAGACGACCTGATCTTCGCGAACCTGGGCGTCGACACGACCTACGGCGGCGAGGGCGACGACCGTCTGTGGGCGCTGGCTCGCGGCGATGTCCCGCTGCCCGGTGTGGACTCCCTGCGCGGCGAAGGGGGCAATGACCGCTTCTTCACCCGTGACGGTGAGGCCGACGTGATCAGCTGCGGCGAGGGCGATGACGTCGCTCTGCTCGACACGGCCGACGTGATCGAGGACGCTACCGCCGAGAACGCCAACGGCTCATGCGAAAAGGTCGTCCGCGCCGCTCCCAAGGTCAAGGAAGCACGGTCTGAAGACGCAGTGCAGTCCCCGGGCGAGGACGGCAAGCAGCAGTAGGCCGTGTCGCGGTGCGGGTAACCGCACCGCGACACGCCGGGTCGCTCCATGTGAGTATTCGCTCGGCGCTGTGAGGCTCCATGTCGTGGTTCCCACACGATGAAGAGGAGTTCACGAGTGCCCGCATCTCGCAACCTCGCAGCGCGCGCCGGCGCGTGGAGCGCGCGCCACCGGAAGATCGCCATCTTCGGCTGGCTCGCGTTCGTGATCGTCGCATTCATGGCCGGCAACGCCGCCGGCATGAAGAATCTCGAGGTCTCCGACACCGGCAACGGCGAGTCGCGTGCCGCCGACGAGGTCATCGCCGCCGCCGGCTTCCGTGACCGTGCCGGCGAGCAGGTGCTCGTCCAGTCGCGCGACGGCAAGCTCCGCGCGTCTGCCCCGGCGTTCACCTCCGCGGTACGTGACGTCGAGCGGCGCCTGCGCGCCGAGTCCGCGATCGAGCGGATCGAATCGCCCCTCGCTAAGGACAACGCAGGCCAAATCAGCGATGACGGGCGCTCCGCGATCATCACCTTCGAGATCAAGGGCGACCCCGAGAAGGCCGACGAGAAGATCGACCCGATCCTCGCCACGGTGGCCGGCGCGCAGAAGGCACATCCGGAGCTGCGCGTGGAGCAGTTCGGTGACGCGAGCGCCGACAAGGCTCTCTCGAAGGCGTTCGAGGACGACTTCAAGCGGGCGGAGTTCCTCTCCCTCCCGATCACCCTCCTGATCCTGCTCATCGCCTTTGGTGCGCTCGTGGCCGCCGGGATCCCCCTCCTGCTCGCGCTCACCGCGGTGGCCGCCACGCTGGGCCTGCTCGGCCCGATCTCCCAGGTCTTCCCCGTGGACGAGTCGATCTCGTCGGTGATCCTCCTGATCGGCCTGGCCGTGGGCGTCGACTACTCGATGTTCTACCTGCGCCGGGAGCGCGAGGAGCGTGCGGCCGGCCGTGACGAGGACGCCGCGCTGGCCGCCGCAGCCGCCACCTCTGGCCGCGCCGTGCTGATCTCCGGGTTGACCGTGATGGTCGCGATGGCGGGGATGTACCTCGCGGGCAACGCCGTCTTCACCTCGTTCGCCACGGGCACCATCCTCGTGGTCGGCGTGGCGATGCTCGGCTCGGTGACCGTGCTTCCGGCGCTGATGTCCAAGCTCGGCGATCGCGTCAACAAGGGTCGCGTTCCCTTCCTGGCCAAGCGGCGCGAGCGCAGCGGTGGGGAGTCGCGGATGTGGAACGCCATCCTCGACCGGGTCCTCAAGCGTCCGTGGGTATCGGCCGTCGCTTCGGCCACCGTGCTGATCGTCATGGCCCTTCCGGCCCTCAACCTCCACACCGTGAACCCAGGCATCCAGGGGCTGCCGCGAGACCTCGCGGTCATGCAGACCTATGACCGCATCCAGGCCGCGTTCCCCGGCGGCAACGTCCCGGCGGTCGCCGTGGTGCGCGCCGCCGACGTGACCACGCCGGCGGTGAAGCAGGGAATCGCCGATCTCGAGAAGGCGGCGTTGGCCTCAGGCCAGATGGGAGAGCCGATCGACGTGGAGGTCAATCCGGCCAAGAACGTCGCCCTGGTCTCCATCCCGCTGCAGGGCGAGGGCACGGACGAGAAGTCCGACGCGGCGCTCGCGACCCTGCGTGGAGAGCTCATCCCGTCGACGGTCGACCGGGTCCCGGGTGTCCGCACGGACGTGACCGGCTTCACGGCCGGCTCGCGGGACTTCACCGATCAGCTCAAGAGCTCCCTGCCCTACGTGTTCGCCTTCGTCCTGACACTCGCGTTCCTGCTGCTGCTCGTGACCTTCCGGTCGATCGTGGTCCCGATCAAGGCGATCATCCTGAACCTGCTGTCGGTCGGCGCCGCGTACGGCGTGCTGGTCTGGGTGTTCCAGGATGGGAACCTCGAGGGGGTCCTCGACTTTCAATCCATCGGCGGGATCACGTCGTGGCTGCCGCTCTTTCTGTTCGTGATCCTCTTCGGCCTCTCGATGGACTACCACGTGCTGATCCTCAGTCGTGTCCGCGAGGCGGTGGACCGCGGGATGTCCACCGACGAGGCGGTGTCGCACGCGATCAAGGCGACCGCCGGCGTCGTGACCAGCGCGGCCGCCGTGATGATCGGGGTCTTCGCGATCTTCGCCACCCTGAGCTCGCTCGAGTTCAAGCAGATGGGCGTCGGCCTGGCGGTGGCGGTGGCGATCGACGCGACGCTCGTGCGAGCCGTCCTTCTGCCCGCGACGATGAAGCTGCTCGGCGAGCGCAACTGGTACCTGCCGCGCGCGCTGTCGTGGCTCCCGAAGATCGATTACGAGGCGCCCGCTCCAGCCCGCGCCTGACCCCCACTGGTTTCAACGGCCGGGCGCGGACACCGCGCCCGGCCGACGCGTACGATGCGCGCCATGGCGCGCATAGGGCTCTTGACCGGCGGGGGCGATTGCCCGGGACTCAACGCGGTCATCCGCGCGATCGTGCGCAAGGGGGAGGACGTCCACGGGCACGAGCTCGTCGGCTTCCGGCACGGATGGGCCGGCGTGCTGGCCGACGAGGCGATGGAGCTCCACCACGGCACCACGTCGGGGATCCTGCACCGTGGCGGCACCATCCTCGGCACCTCGCGAACCAACCCGTACAAGGACGACGGCGGGTCTGCCAGGGTGCACCAGACGCTCGCCACACGCGGGATCGACGCGCTGATCCCGATCGGCGGCGAGGACACCCTGGGCGTCGCCCGGAAGCTCGCCGACGAGGGCGTGAACGTCGTCGGCGTGCCCAAGACGATCGACAACGACCTGGCGGGCACGGACTTCACGTTCGGCTTCCAGACCGCCGTGCAGATCGCCACGGACGCGATTGACCGTCTGCACACCACCGCCGAGTCGCACAACCGGGTGATCGTCGTCGAGGTGATGGGTCGTCACGCGGGCTGGATCGCGGTCTATTGCGGGTTGGCGGGCGGCGCCGACGTGGTGCTCGTTCCCGAACGGCCGTTCGACATCGAGGAGGTCTGTGAGCGCATCCAGCGCCGTCACAACCGCGGCCGCACCTTTTCGATCGTCGTGGTCGCGGAAGGGGCCATGCCGAAGGACGGGCACGTTTCCGGGCTCGAGCGGGGTCAGGTCGACGCCTTCGGTCACGTCCGCCTCGGGGGGATCGCGCTCGATCTCGAGCGGGAGATCGAGCGGCGGACGGGCTTTGAGTCGCGCATGACCATCCTCGGCCACGTCCAGCGCGGCGGCACGCCCGTGGCCTACGACCGGGTGCTCGGCACGCGCTTCGGGGTTGCGGCGATCGACGCGGCGACCGAGGGCCACTTCGGGGTGATGACCGCGCTCCGCGGGACGGAGATCGAGCTCGTCCCACTCGATGTGGCCCTCGCCGCGCCCAAACTGCTCGACCCGGGCCTCTACGAGACGGCCGAGGTCTTCTTCGGCTGAGGGCGGCTGTCGCTCGTGGACGAGGGAGCGATCTGGGCGCGTCGGCGCCGAGGTCGCCGGATGGCCAGCGCCTCAGTGGTTCGGCCCGTCCGGGTCGAGCTTGACCTTGTAGAGGACCTTGCCGTCGATGTCGCGCAGCCTCACGGTCATCT
>Ga0136617_10006959_pt1 | contig 10092 bp, 8 predicted proteins | sample AntDrymUQ3222106_2_FD_129672 | JGI IMG/M metagenome (GOLD analysis project Ga0136617, IMG submission 129672) | Polar desert sand microbial communities from Dry Valleys, Antarctica - metaG UQ322 (21.06) | ecosystem: Environmental > Terrestrial > Soil > Desert | place: Antarctica: Dry Valley... | reverse complement strand
CGCCCGCGGCGAGGCGTCGTGAGCGACCAGCCCTCGCGTCGACCTGGGCTGGTCGGCCCTGGTGCCGTCACTGAGAACATGACGGAGAGCTTCAGTTGCGCCAAGTGACGCGCGCAGCCCAATACTGCACCGGGATCTGCAATCGAAAAGTGCACCGGATCGCGACGCCGCTGATCGTGTCCGCCTCGTCTTCGAGGCTGGCTCGGTCGGTGATGTCGAGCGAGAGGTGCGGAGGTGCGGAACGCGTTGGAGTGGGCGCAGGTGCGGGCGTTGGCGGCGGACGGGGTCTCGCAGCGGGAGATCGCGGCGCGGCTGGGGGTTAATCGGCGGACGGTCGCGAGGCTGGCGGCGGCGGATGAGCCGCCTCGGTATCGGCGCGCCCCGCAGGGCTCGCGGCTCGATCCGCTCGAGTCGGTGCTGCGGCGGCTTTTGGAGGAGTGGCCGCAGATCAAGGCGCCGCGGCTGACCGAGATCCTGCGCGACGACTACGGCTACACGGGCTCGCTGCGGCTGGTGCAGGCGCGGCTGCGGGAGTTGCGGCCGCGGCCGGTGCGGCCGGCGCAGCGGACGGGCTACCGGCCGGGGCAGGTGCTGCAGCTCGATTGGGGCGAGTTGCCGACCCGGCCGCGGGTCGCGGGGCGGGAGCGGCGCGTCTACGCGCTTGTTGCGTCGCTGCCGTACTCGGGCGCGCAGACCGCCTTCTTCAGCCTCGACCTCACGGCCGAGTCGTTCCTGGAGGGCCACGTGCGCGCGTTCGAGTGGCTCGGCGGCGTGCCGCGCGAGTGCGTCTACGACAACCTGCGCTCGGTCGTCGCCCGCCGCGAGGCGGACACCGTCGTCTGGAATCAGCGTTTCCTGCACCTGCGCGGCCACTACGGCTTCCACGCGACCGCATGCACGCCGGCGACGCCGCGCGAAAAGGGATCGGTCGAGGCGGCGGTGCGTTATCTCAAGAGCGGCTTCTGGCCGGTACGCAGCTTCGCGACGCCGTGCGAGCTCGACCGCCAGTACGCCGATTGGCGCGACCGAATCTGCAACCGGCGCCTGCACGCGACACGGCAGGTCGCGGTCGACGAGCGGCTGGCCGAGGAGCGTGCGGCGCTGCGGCCGCTGCCGCCTGCGCGCTTCGACTGGTCCGGGCACCGCACGACGCGCGTGCCCGTGGACGGCTACCTGCGCCATGGCGGCTGCTTCTACCGCGCGCCGGAGCGGCTCGTCCACGAGCGCGTCGAGCTGCGTTTCGACCGCGACCAGGTCTGGATCAGCCACCGCGGTAGCGAGGTCGCCCGCTACGAGCGCAGCTATGAGCAGGGCCTCTGGCTGCCGCCGCCGATCATGCGGCCCGAGCCGCCGGCAGCACCACCGGCGCTCGTGCTGCCGCGGACCAGCGTCGCGCCGCCGGAGCTCGCCGACTACGCCGAGCTGTGCGCGTGACGAAGGCGAAGCTCGGCGAGCGGCTGCCCTATCTGCTCGGCAAGCTGAAGGCGCCGCGGGTGCTGGAGCGGCTCGAGCAGACAGCGGCGCTCGCGCGCGAGCAGGAGTGGCCCTACGAGCGTTTCCTTGAGACGCTGCTCGAGGCCGAGGTCTTCGCCCGCGACGCCTCCGGCGCCAGGATGCGCATCCGCGCCGCCGGCTTCCCGGCCTTGAAGACGCTCGAGGACTTCGACTGGAGCGCGCAGCCCTCCGCGGAGAAGCCGCTCGTGCTGCACCTCGCGCAGCTCGCCTGGATCGAGGAGGCCGCCAACGTCTGCTTCTTCGGCCCGCCCGGCACCGGCAAGACCCACCTCGCGATCGCGCTCGCCCTCAAAGCCTGCGAGCGCGGCCACCGCGTCGCCTTCGCCACCGCGCAGGAATGGGTCTCGCGCTTGGAGGGCGCACAGGACCGCAACCAGCTCGAGGCCGAGCTGCGCCGCCTGGAGCGCTACCACCTGCTCGTCGTCGACGAGGTCGGCTACCTCCCGCTCGAACGCCAGGCCGCGAACCTGCTCTTCGCGCTCGTCTCGCGCCGCTACGAACGCGGCTCGATCATCGTCACCAGCAACCGCGGCTTCGAGCAATGGGGCGAGATCCTCGGCGACGCGATGGTCGCAGCCGCGCTGATCGACCGGCTCGTCCACCACGCGACCATGATCACGCTCAAGGGCAAGAGCTACCGCCTGCGCGAACGGGGCCTCGACGTCGCGCCCGCCGCTCAGGCTCCGTCGCTCCGCGACTCCGCCTGAGCGGCCACGACACCTCTTCGCTCCAATTCCGGCGCTCGGCGCGAAATTCGAGGCCACAGCAGCCCGCCTAACGGCCTGCGGGACGCTCATCCGACTCTCTACCCGGCCTCAAGTGGTGCACTTTTCGGCTGCGCAAAACGGTGCACTATTCGGCTGCGCTTGACACCAAGTCACGAACAGTCGCTTGCGAGTGTCGCGCGCCCAGATCGGCGCGTACTCCGGACACGTGCGCGACAAGCACAGAATTACGTCCTCTGGGATCGGCCGTCCGCAGGAGCAGCGATGGAAGTACCGCCGCCGCCGCGCTGCCGCGGACGCGCCGCGGCCTGCGGTGTCCATTGCGCCTCTCATCGCTCGCCCAGCTCACGCAGCAGAAGCTCGGCAATCCGCCGCAACTCTTGTCGCGACGATCCTGTCCCGTAACTGTCCAACTCAGAGTGGCTAACAGTTGTGGAGAGTGCGGTTGGCCGGCCGTCCGCATCCACAAGAAGTCCCTGCCAGGAGCGAGGCCAAATTCGCCCCAGGGGAGCGCTGTCGATTCAGCCTCCGGCCGATTTCGAGCCCAGTACCCCCCATGAACCGTCTGCCCGCCACGGACTCGCTATTCTCAGAGCAATGAGCTCGCGCCTGATCTTCGGCTTGATGATGGCCCTGCCGCCAGGGCTTCTCGACGCGCTCTAGTTTCTCCGTCGACACCGGCCTCTGCAGTTGGGGTCGGCGCACTCATCGGATGCTGGCCTTGAGGGCCAGAAAGGAAGGCACCGATGAACAAACGACGCTTCTACATCACAACCGCGATCCCGTACGTGAACGGCGACCCACATGTCGGGTTCGCGCTCGAGTGCGTGCAAGCGGATGTGCTCGCCAGACACCGCCGACTACGGGGTGAGCACGTTCGCTTCCTGAGCGGAACGGACGACAACTCGCTCAAGAACGTTGAGGCGGCCGAGGCCGCAGGCGCGCCGGTCGCGGAGTTCGTTGACACAAAGGCGGAGCGATTCGCAGCGCTACGCGGACCGCTCGAGCTCTCGAACGACGACTTCATCCGCACAAGCGTCGACCCGCGGCACCGTCCGGGCGTGGAGCGGCTCTGGCGCGCGTGCGCCGCGAGCAACGACGTGTATGAGCGGAACTACGAGGGTCTCTACTGCACCGGCTGCGAGGCGTTCCTGCCACCGAGCGAACTTGTCGACGGACTCTGCCCGGAGCACCGTCAGGCACCCGAGCGGGTCGCGGAGCGCAACTGGTTCTTCCGCCTATCCCGCTACGAGGACGAGTTGCTCAGCCTGGTCGAGAGCAGACGACTTCGGATCGAGCCGGAGCACCGGCGTAACGAGGTACTCAGCTTCATTCGCGGTGGCCTCGCCGATTTCAGCATCTCGCGGTCGCGCGAGCGCGCACGCGGGTGGGGCATTCCGGTTCCAGACGACCCGAGCCAGGTGATCTACGTCTGGTTCGACGCCCTGGGCAACTACATCACTGCGCTCGACTACGCGAACAGCGGCGACAGCTACCGCGACTGGTGGGAGAAAGCGGACGAGCGGGTGCATGTAATCGGCAAAGGCATCACCCGCTTCCACGCCGTCTACTGGCCCGCAATCCTCCTTGCCGCCGGTGAGCCTCTGCCGACCGCGATCTTCGTGCACGACTACCTGACGGTGAACGGACAGAAACTGTCGAAGTCCCTCGGGACGCCGATCGATCCCGTCGACCTCGCTACTCGCTACGGGATCGACGCTCTGCGCTGGTGGTTCCTCCGGGACGTGCCGCGGTCAGGGGACGCCGATTTCCGGGAAGAGCTGCTCGCTGTTCGCGCGAACGAGCTCGCCGACGGTCTCGGCAACCTCGTCAACCGCGTGATCACCCTGGTCAACCGCTTCGGCCCGCCGGGCGGTGGCTCCGTCGGGTCACGATCGGATGCGGCGGCGTCAGCGTCGCTCACAGCGATCGTGAGGACACCCGGTGAAATCGATAACGCGCTCGGCCGCTTCGACTTCAGGCACGCCGCGGCGCAGCTCTGGGACCTGGTCGACGAGGCAAACCTCTTCGTCACGACAACGCGACCATGGGAGCTTGCGAAAGCTGAACAGAACGCAGACGCCGCCGCATCTCGCCAGCTCGACGAGGTGCTGAGCATCCTCCTCGTGTCCTGCCGCACGCTCGCCCGCGAACTCCAACCGTTCCTGCCGGCGGCTGCCGCTCGGATCGAGCGCGCACTCGCGGAAAGCGACCCGGAGCTTGGCCGCCGACTGTTCACGAAAGCAGAGCTCGTAAAATGACAGCCATGGCGTTCGATGGATCAGGCACACACCCACGCTCGTGCCATTCGCCACGACCGTGGGGAAGTCTTACACCTCTTCACCTCCGCAGTCGAGACGTCCGAGTGCGGGCAACTCGTGAAGCGCGCCCAGCTCGGGCCTCAGGGCGTCTCAGAGGCGAAGGTCGGCAAGGCGGCGGCGCTGTTCCTGGCCGACTACGACAAGCGAGCGGCTGCGGAGTAGCGCGGGGCGTTCTCGCTAGGCCGCCTGGAGGAGCTCCGCGAGCTGGGGCGGATGAATCTGCTCCTCAGTGTCGGCGAGCTCATCGGCGCGCCACCACCGGTACTCGGTGTGCCGAGCAGCGGGGTCGGGATCGGGTGGCGGCAGCTTCACCGCCACCGCGTCGGCGCTGGCAAGGAACACGGCCTCACGTTGGAGGTATCGTCGCCCGTTGAAGGTGAACTCGGTGTCGACGGTGCCGAGGTGCGCTCGAAGTTCGTCGATGGCGATGCTCGTCTCCTCGGAAAGCTCGCGAATCGCGGCCTGCTCGCGTGTCTCGTTGGGCTCGATGCCGCCACCCGGAAGCTCCCACCACTCTTCGGTTGGCAGCACCGCACGAAGCAGGAGCACGCGCCCCTGATTGTCGAGGACAGCTACACGAACGGACTCACGCTCGATCGTCTTCATCACGACCACCTTAAACCCGCCGGTCGGTCGTGTCACCGCCGTGGCGCTGGGCTAAAAGCGAGGGCTTTCATGGGCGGTACTGGGCTCGAACCAGTGACCCCCAGCTTGTCGAGCTGGTGCTCTCCCAACTGAGCTAACCGCCCCCGGAGGCGTGAGTGTAGCGGCTAGAAGATCTCGGGGCACCACGGCGCGGGCTCGCTCGCGAAGAGCGCGTCGGCCCGCTGGAGGGCTCCGGGGGCACGCTCCTCGACCCGCCCCGCCCTCGCCAGCTGCGTGAAGCCGAAGCCGCCGAGGTAGACCGACCCGAGCGCGGCCACGTCGAGCGCCAGCTCGGGCTCGTCGAAGCTCCGCTCCGCTTCGCGGGCCTCGACCCGCCAGACGCCGTCGTTCCACGGGCAGAAGGCGTCGGTCACCGCCAAGACGACGCTTCCCTCACCGGCGTACGTTCTCGCCGAGAGCGCGGCGCCGACGTCGACGAGCCGAGCCCAGAGCGCGTCCTGGACGCGGAAGCGCAGGCGCCGCGGCTCGGGAACGAACAGGAGCAGCGGGTGGTCGACCGGGAGGAGCGAGGCGTTGACGCTCTGCATCCAGTCGATGTCGAGCAGGAAGCGCCAGATCGCCCGCGTCGCCGCCGGCGTCTTCCCCACCGCCTCGACCACGTTGACCGATCCCGTCGAGCTGCCATGCTCCCACGCCATCTTGAGTCGGTAGAGGGCGTAGGCAGCCGGCTCGCCGTCCAGCTCGAGCAGGACGCGGGTGAGCCCTCCCGCGCCGCCGCGGCGCCACTCCGAGTCGTCGAGCGTGCGCAGCTCCCACCAGTCAGGGCTCCGCGAGACCATGCCGGGCGTCGCCGCCGCGATCGAGTCGTAGAGCGGCGGCAAGACCTCGAGCGCCTCGGCCGTGTCGATCATGCGCGCGTCGCCGGCGGACTCGGCTGCGAAGCGCCCGTGCTCGCGCCGCACGTCCACCGAGCCGCTCAGCGAGGCGAGCCCGTAGCCGAAGCGGCCGTAGATCGACCCCTCCGACGCCCACAGCGCCGCAAGGGGCTCTCCGCGCTCGTGCACGTCGTCGAGCTGCTTGCGCATCATCGCCATGAGGATGCCCCTGCGCCGGTGTGTCGGCAGCACGCCCACGACCGTGACCCCCGCCGTCGCTACGCGCGCGCCCGGCACAGTCATGGTGAACGGAAGGACGCCCGCTCCGCCGACGATCCCCGCGCGGGAGTCGTGCGCGGCGTGCATGCGCTCGGCGGGCAGGAGCCGCTGGAGCCATGGAATGCTCTCGTGGCTCGACTCGCGCCCGAAGTAGTGCCAGAGCGGCGCGACCGCAGGCACCAATTCCTCAGGCGCACACGGCCGCACCTCGACCGTCATCAGCCGATCACTTCGAGCGGCGCGTAATCGAGCATCAGGCGCCGCTCGCTGCCGTCGCCGGCGAAGCGCACGGTGACGACGCCGCCCGCCTCGATGGCGGTGACGACGCCCTCTCCGAGCGTCCCGTGACGAACGTTGTCGCCTGTCCGCAGCTGCGGCACATCGCCGCGAGGCTCGACCGGCGCCGCCGCCCGCGGCGAGCCGTAGCTCGACCAGGAGGCGGGGCGCAGCCGCTCGCGCTCGACACCCTCCTGCGGCAGCTCGTCGATGAAGCGGGAGGGGAGGTTGTACCCGCGGTTGCCGAAGAGCGACCGCGACGACGCGTGCGTGAGCGTGAGCCGCTCCATCGCGCGTGTCATGCCGACGTAGCAGAGCCGCCGCTCCTCCTCGATGCCCTGCTCCTCGATCGAGCGCGAGTGGGGAAAGATGCCCTCCTCGACGCCGATCAGGTACACGGCCCGGAACTCGAGGCCCTTCGCGTTGTGCAGGGTCATCAGGGTGACGAGGTTGCTCTCGCCGCTGAGGTCGTCCTGGGCGGCGTGGAGCGAGATCTCCTGGAGGAAGCTCGAGAGGCTCGGCTCGGCGGCCGTCTCGCCGTACTCCCGTGCCACGCCCACGAGCTCCTGGAGGTTCTCGAGGCGGCCCTGCGCCTCCACCGTGCGCTCTGCCTCGAGCGCCTCGCGGTAGCCGCTGCGCTCGAGCACCTGCTCGATCAGCTCCGCCACGTCGAGCTCCGCCACGCTCGCCGCCAGCGACTGGAGCGCCGCGTGGAGAAGGCGCAGCGCTCGCAGCGGCGCCCCGGAGATCCCCGCCTCCTCCGCCTGTCCGAGCGCATCCCACAGAGAGCTGCCCTGCGCGTCGGCGTAGGTCTGGAGTCGGGCGAGCGAGGCGTCGCCGATGCCGCGCCGCGGCCGGTTGGCGATGCGCTGGAGCGAGACGCCGTCGGAGGGGTTGTCGAGCACCTTCAGGTAGGCGAGGACGTCCTTGATCTCCGCGCGCTCGTAGAAGCGGGGCCCGCCGATCACCTGGTAGGGAACGCCCTGGCGCACGAGGATGTCCTCGAGCACCCGCGACTGGGCGTTCGTGCGGTAGAAGACCGCCACCTCCGTGCCCGAGTAGCCCTCCTCGACGAGCCCGGCGATGCCCGCGGCGACGAAGCGCGCCTCGGCGTGCTCGTCCTCGAGCTCGATCACGCGCACCGGCTCGCCCTCGCCGAGCTCCGACCACAGGCGCTTCTCGCGCCGCTCGCGGTTGTGTGCGATGACGGCGTTGGCGGCGCCGAGGATCGCGTTGGTGGAACGGTAGTTTTGCTCGAGCGCGATCGTCTTCGTCTCGCCGAAGTCGCGCTCGAACTCGAGGATGTTGCGGATGTCGGCGCCGCGGAAGGCGTAGATCGACTGGTCGGGGTCGCCGACCGCGCAGACGTTGCGGTGGCGCTCGGCAAGGAGCTGCAGCAGGCGGTACTGCGCGTGGTTCGTGTCCTGGTACTCGTCCACGAGGACGTAGCGAAAGGCCTTGCTCCAGCGCTCGCGCGCCTCCGGGAAGCGGTCGAGCACCTCGACCGTCAGGTAGAGCAGGTCGTCGAAGTCCATCGCGTTCGAGCCGTGCAGTCGGCGCTGGTAGCGCTCGTACACGTCGGCCACGGTCTGGTCGTAGAAGGAGGCGACCCGCCGCCGGTACTCGTCCGGGCCGACGAGCTGGTTCTTCGCGTTCGAGATCTGCGCGTGGATGCCGCGGGGGACGAAGCGCTTGGGGTCGAAGCCCTCCTCCTCGAGGATGTTCTTCACGAGCCGCACCTGATCGGCGCTGTCGTAGATCGTGAAGCTCGACCGGTAGCCGAGCCGGGGCGACTCGCGGCGCAGGATGCGGCCGCAGGCGGCGTGGAAGGTGAGGATCCAGATGGCGCGCGCGGTGCCCCCCAGCAGGCGCTCGAGCCGCTCGCGCATCTCCGCCGCGGCCCGGTTCGTGAAGGTGATGGCAAGGATCTCGTTCGGCCCGACGCCGCAGGCGCGCACGAGGTGGGCGACGCGTTGGGTGAGGACGCGCGTCTTCCCGGACCCCGCCCCGGCGATCACGAGCAGCGGGCCCTCCGTCGTGAGAACGGCCTCGCGTTGCGCGGGGTTCAGGTCGGCGAGATAGGCCTCGGGTGAGGCGGCGACGGCCACCCGCTCGATGCTAGCGAGCGCCCTCCGGGGAGGCCACGGCGAGCAGCGTCCGCCGTGGCCTCCTGGAGCTGAGGTGCTAGCGCCGCGCGCGCAGAGCGCGCGTGACGTTCGTCGTGTTGCCGGCCGCGTCGCGAACCGTGATCCGCAGCGTCAGCGCCACCGTGCGGCGCGTCCGCAGGTTCCGCTGCGAGCGCGTCGTGAAGCGGAGCCGGAAGGTGCTGGTACCGGCGATCTCGGTCGTCCTCGGAGCGGTGGACGCGACGAGCGTCGAGCCCGAGAAAACCCGCGCCGTAACGGTGCACGCCTCGTTGCAGTCGACGCGGACGCCGACGCCGCTCGCGAGCAGCGCGCGGATCCGCACAGAGGCGGTGACCCTGACCGAGACGGTGGGAGCCGCCGAGTCGACGGGTGCCGTGCCCGCAGCGGCGAGCGCCCGGATGACCGTGCCGCCGCCGATGCGGCCGACGAGCGTCGTCGCGCCCGTGCCGAGGTTGATCGTGTAGAGGCTGGACGTGCCGCCGACCTCGAGCGACGCATACGCGACGCCGTCGACCGACGAGATGTCGAAGCCGACGCGATCGGCGGTGTCGACGCCGAGCGCGCCGATCGTGACGAGTGTGCCGTCGTTGGGCGGGTTCTGCAGCGCCAGCACGTCACGGCCCGAGTCGATGGCGAAGAGCTGCGTCGTCGTCGCACCGGCCACGTTGTTCGTGTACGCCGAGCCGACGATCCGAGGCGTCGCCGCCGCTCCGCTGTCGCCGGCGGCGTAGGCGAGCTGCCCGTCGACGGCCGCGATCGCACCCGTGTCTGGGTTCAGCCTGAGGTTCTGCCGGGCATCGCTCGCCAGGCGAATGCGGTCGACCGTGGGGTTGAAGTCCCAGCCGAACTGTCCCCCGCTGATGCCGGGCGTGAACGACATCGTGCCGACCGCGGTCAGCGCTCCCGTGGCGGGATTGAGCGTGTAGATGCGGCTCGCCGTGGTGAAGGCGTAGACCTGCCGGTTGGCCGGTCGCACGTCGAGGCCGAGGATCTGCTCCCCGCTCGCGAGGCCCGTGATGGCAACGCGCGAGATTGCCCGCGTCGTCGCGCCGCTGAAGGTGACGAGGCGGTTCTGCTCGTCGGCGGCGTAGAAGAGCTCGGCGGCCGATGCTGTACCGGCGTGACCGAGCGCTGCCGCCGAGGCGGCGATGAGAGCGGCGAGGAAGGCCGGAAGAGCGAGCCGGTTACGGCGCCTGGAAGGTACTGCGTGCACTGAGAAACCTCTTGATATTGAAACGGTTCTCCGGAGCTATCGGCCCGCACCGCCGAAAAGTTCAAGCTTTTCGGTAAAGATTTCGTGGTGCGTTAGCGACTCGCATGGTGGTGGAGGTCTAGCGGGACTCGCCCT
>Ga0136617_10006958_pt1 | contig 10093 bp, 7 predicted proteins | sample AntDrymUQ3222106_2_FD_129672 | JGI IMG/M metagenome (GOLD analysis project Ga0136617, IMG submission 129672) | Polar desert sand microbial communities from Dry Valleys, Antarctica - metaG UQ322 (21.06) | ecosystem: Environmental > Terrestrial > Soil > Desert | place: Antarctica: Dry Valley... | reverse complement strand
GCTGACCGCGTGACCGTCGCATTACAGGACCGCCGCGTCTTCAGCGCCAAGGTCATCGGACGCGACCCTCTTACTGACGTGGCTGTCATCAAGATCGAAGCGACTGGGTTGCCGGCCGTAACGTTGGGCAATGATATAAACACGCGCGTAGGAGAGTGGGTGCTTGCGATCGGCAACCCCCTGGCACTCGATTTTACCGTTACAGCGGGCATCGTGAGTGCTCTCAATCGTGGCGGAGGATCGCTCCGTATGCTCTACGGTGGTAACCCTTCAGCGATCGTCGACTACATCCAGACGGATGCCGCAATAAATCAGGGCAATTCCGGCGGCCCGCTCGTGAACGCACGCGGCGAGGTGATCGGCATAAACAGCGCGATCGCCAGTCCAACGGGTACCTACGCTGGCTACGGTTTCGCAATCCCGATCACTTTGGCCAAAGACGTGATGGACGACCTGGTCAAGACCGGCCGGGTGGAGCGCGCCATACTCGGCGTCCTGATTAACGATGTAACGCCCGAGGACGCGCAGAGTGCCGGCCTCAAGGAGATCCGCGGCGTCCTCGTGAACGGATTTAATCCAACGGAAGGAAGCCCGGCGGAGCGGGCGGGTGTTCAAGCTGGTGACGTTATCGTCTCCGTAGCCGGGCGCGATGTGGACCGCGTTTCTACCCTTCAGCGATTCGTGCGCTCCTTGCAGCCCGGCCAGACAGTTCCGGTCGTCGCCATGCGATTTGGAACGAGAAAGACTTTCCGGGTAAAGCTTGGTGAAGCGAAAGCCGAGGAACAGGTAGCCAGTGCCGAGCGCAGTGATGGCAGATCGGAAAGAAGCGAAACCTTCGACAAGATTGGTATCTCGGTCGCGCCCTTGACTGCTGAACAGGCGCGCCGAGCTGAGATCTCAGACAATGAGCGCGGCGTGGTGATTACCGACGTGAACGTCAACGGTCCCGCTTACCAGCGGCTAGTCCCCGGACTTGTCGTGGTGGAAGTGCTGCATCCGGAGCGGCGGCGAGTAACGACGGTCGCTGACCTCGAGGGCTTGTTGTCGAAGGTAAAAACGGGGCAGGTCGTGACGCTCCTGGTGTATAGCATTCAGGACCGAAATGCGGAAAAGGCAACGCGCGTCGTAAGTGTCCGGGTAGGCGGATAACGAGCTCCGTGCTCGGTGCTCGGTTAGCACGGGCGGGACAGGTGCCGGGAACCGGCAACCGCGTGTTAACAACCGGGCACCGAGCACTCGGCACCGAACACCGCACTCGTAGAGAATTTCCACTAGCTTGAACGTCGCTGCAAGAGCGAGAGTGGCGGAACTTGGTAGACGCGCTGGACTTAGGATCCAGTGGAGCAATCCGTGGGGGTTCGAGTCCCCCCTTTCGCATTTCCCTGTTGTCACAGTGACTGCATGCATGTGAGGCGACCCCGCACGGTTGCAATGCGGAATGAATCGCAGGCGGCCAATGCTGCCAATGTCTTCTGGCGCCTATCTGCCTCCTTTGATGCACTGATTACCTTTGCGGTATGGATATCCAGATCACACCCAAGAAGTCCGAAGGGCTCGAGCGGATTATTGAAGTTTCCGTCGCAGCGTCAGAGCTCCTCAGTGCGGAGGAGAGGGCGGCCAAAAGATATGCTTCGCAGGTAAAGCTCCCGGGCTTTCGTCCTGGCAAAGCGCCAACCGGCATGGTGCGCAAGCGCTTCGCGCAACCAATCCGGCAGGAGGCAGTTGAACACCTGCTTCAGGCCGCTTACCAGGAAGTACTGGAGCGGGAAAAGATCTCACCTGCCAGCCAGCCGCGAGTCGAGCATGTCCACTTCGACCACGGTAAGCCACTGACTTTCGAGCTTCACGTCGAGGTTCGGCCCACTATCGAAGTAGCTCGTGTAGCGGGCTTTCGGGTCACCAAGCCGTCCCACCCCGTAACGTCCGATCAGGTGCGTGAACAGTTGGACCATTTGCGCGACGAGCGCGCGGCCTGGTCCCCGGTCACTGATAAAGCATTGCCCGGGGACCTGGTCGTAGCCTCACTCGGCACCTCCGATGAAAGCGGTGAGATGAGTGAGGATAAGGAATATCGGATTGTGCTCGGTAGTGGGCAGGCACTGCCGGGGATCGAAGAGCTGATAATGGAGGTTGCACCGGGTGATACAGCGGAACGGCCGGTCCACTGGCCTGAAGACTTCCCGGATGAGGCTCAGCGCGGAAAGACAAAGAAAGTTCGTGTCACTGTTAAAGAGGTAAAACGAAAGGCGCTACCGGAAATGGACGATGCGTTTGCGCGTGAGGTAGGTGACTTCGATTCCATCGATGCCCTTACGGCGGCCGTGCGAGAGGATCTTGTGCGCCACGCTGAGCGTGAGGCCGACTCCCAGGTTCGCAACCGTCTCATGGACGATATTATCGGAGCCAATTCGTTCGATGTACCGCCGAGTTGGGTGACTCAGATGGTACAAGCTTACATGGAGGCCTATAAGGTTCCGGAAGAAGAGCAGGAGCGCTTCAAGACTGAACTTCGGCCAGTTGCCGAACGCCAGGTACGACGGGACCTGGTTATCGATACGCTGGCCGAACGCGAGTCGCTGTCGGCGACCGAGGCGGAAATCGATGACAAGATTGGTGAGGTCGCGGTAAAGCGAAACGTCGATCCGGGTCAGGTGTACGCTTCGCTGCAGAAGGCCGGACGTCTGAAGGAGATCGAGCGCAGTATAACAGAGGATAAGGTGTTTGCCTGGCTGCTCAAGCAGAATACGGTGGAGAATGAACAGTAAGTAAAAGGCGAGCACCGGAACCAGGAACCACGGACGAGGCGAAAGCGAGATATTTGAATTGCAGGGATTGATTGCAAGTGCTGTAGGTGCCGCCAACGAAAGACGAGAGCCGAATGCGTACCACTACCAACCCAGGGACTTATGATGGCAACGATCTATCCTCCTTACGTAATTGAGCGGTCCAGCCGCGGCGAGAGGACGTACGATATCTTCTCGCGTCTGCTAATGGATCGCATCATCTTCTGCGGCACGCCGATAAATGACGACGTAGCCAACATCATCATTGCACAAATGCTGTTCCTGGATGCGGACAATCCGGAGCGCGATGTCCATTTGTACATAAACTCCCCTGGTGGAAGCGTTTCGGCGGGGATGGCGATCTATGACACGATGCAGTACATGAACGCGGCGGTGCGCACTACGTGCATGGGGCTCGCCGCCAGCATGGGCGCCTTTCTTCTCGCCGCCGGACGGCCTGGCAAGCGGACATCCCTACCTCACGCCCGCATAATGATTCACCAGCCTTCAGGCGGCACTCAGGGAACGGCAGCCGACATCGAGATTCAAGCACGCGAGATCTTATACCTGCGTGGCAAGATGAACGAGCTCATGGGGAAGCACACTGGACGTCCCGTCGAGCAGATCGAGCGAGACATGGACCGGGACCGCTTCATGTCGGCAGAGGAAGCTAAAGCGTACGGAATCATCGACAACGTCATATCCCACCGAGCCAACCTGGTCCCGGTTGGCGTCGAGAAGGAAACAAAGTAGCGGTGCGCGAGCTGCTGTTTTTGGATCTGCGACACATTCCGGAGTAAACAAGTGCCCATTGACCGCCCCGACGCGTCATCATTATGGTTAGCTGAGCCCTGCCGTGCCGGTGTCCGCTCCGGTGCACCCTACCCCGCTTGAACGATGGCCCGGACCACCATGTCGCACGATAAGCACTTACGCTGTTCCTTCTGCGGAAAGTCCAAGGATTCGGTTCGGAAGTTCATTTCCGGCCCGTCGGTCTACATCTGCAACGAGTGCATCTCACTTTGTAACGAGATCCTTGCGGAAGACGAAGAGCGCGAAGTTGCCGAAGCCATCACCCAAGTTCCTACCCCGCAGGAAATCAAGGACACACTCGACCAATACGTAATTGGGCAGGATCGAGCCAAGAAAGCCCTCGCCGTCGCCGTCTACAATCATTACAAGCGCATCAATAGCATCTCGACACGCCCCGATGACGTAGAGCTGGACAAGTCGAACATCCTCCTCATTGGTCCCACTGGGGTGGGTAAAACGCTATTGGCACAGACCCTGGCGCGAATATTGGACGTGCCCTTTACCATAGCCGACGCGACAACTCTCACCGAGGCGGGCTACGTCGGCGAGGACGTGGAGAATATCCTCGTACGGCTACTGCAGGCAGGTGATTTCAACGTCGCCGAGTGCGAGCGCGGCATCGTCTATATCGACGAGATCGACAAAATTGCCCGGAAGTCGGAAAACCCAAGCATCACGCGGGACGTGTCGGGTGAAGGGGTTCAGCAGGCGCTGCTCAAGATACTCGAGGGAACAGTTGCCTCCGTTCCTCCCCAGGGCGGCAGGAAGCATCCCCAGCAGGAATACATCCAGATCAATACCAAGGACATCCTGTTCATCTGCGGTGGTGCGTTTGACGGACTTGAAAAGATCATTGAGGCACGCACCGGACGCCGCCAGATCGGTTTTTCCAAGGAAGAGTTGAACAAGGGAAAGGACAAGAACGTCGTGAAGAATCCTTTCGCCGAGGTCGAGCCCGACGACCTGCTGCGGTATGGCCTGATTCCCGAGCTGGTTGGAAGGCTGCCGGTCTCGGTCCCCCTTGAAACGCTGGACGAAGACTCCCTCGTCAAAATCCTCAAGGAACCGAAAAACGCTCTGGTAAAGCAGTACGCCAAACTGTTTGATCTCGAGGAGGTAAAACTCACCTTCGAGGAGTCGGCGCTCCGAGCCGTGGCGCGCAAGGCACTCAAGCGTGGCACCGGCGCCCGCGGACTTCGTGCTATCCTCGAGGATATCATGACGGAAATAATGTTCGATCTTCCTACCCGCGACGACATCACCGAGGTGAAGATCACGGAAGCGTCCGTCCTGAACGGCACATCTCCTATGCTCGAGATCTCGCCGAAGCGGAAGAAGAAGGAAGCGTAAGAACCGGGAATCGGGACACACAACGACTAATCAGGACGCAGGGGAAGCGAGTCATAATTGGCTGCTTCCCCGTCGTGTTTCTGAAACCTGGTTTCTTGTCCTATCTCCTTGTTTCGGGTTCCCGAACCCCGATTCCCGATTCCCGATTCCCGGCTCCTTGTTCCTGTCCGTGGTTTCGGGTTGTGTTGCCGATTCCCGATTCCCGATTCCTGTTATCTTCCCCTCATGCCCCTCTCCATAATTCGCGACGGGGAATCGTTCACCGTCGCCGACAGGCTCCCTGTGCTGCCGCTCCGGGATGTAGTCGTATTCCCGTACGTCATAATCCCGCTGCTGGTGGGACGTGCCGCGTCACTCGCCGCGGTGGATGCAGCTTCGGACGATCGCTGGATTCTTCTCGTTGCACAGCGAAATGGCGACGTCCAGGATCCCGCGGCGGCCGATCTTTTTCGCATAGGAGTAGTCGCGCGTATCGTGCAGCTGACGCGACTTCCCAATGGGACGAGCAAGGTGCTGGTGGAGGGCGTCGCGCGGGCCCGCGTTACGCGGTATTCAGCAACTGACCAGTATCTCCGCGCGGCGATTACACCGGCGCCACTTTCGTCCGATGCCCAGGAGAGCGGCGATCGCGCGCGTGGGCGGCGGGCCCTGTCTCTCTTTGAGGAGTACGCCGTGCTGCACCGCCGTATTCCGGCCGAAGTCATCGGGATAGTGCAGGGACTCGAATCTGATATTCAGCGAGCCTACGCGATCGCGGCGCACATTCAGGTTGGACTAGAGCAACGCCAGGAACTTCTTGAGATTCCGACAGTCGGCGGCCTCGTTGACCGTGTAGCGGAATTGCTTCAGGGCGAGATCGAGATTCTTCGTCTCGAACGCAAGATAGAGGACGACGTACGGGGCACGCTTTTCCAGAACCAGCGGGAGTTTTACCTGCAGGAGCAGCTCAAGGCGATTCACCGTGAGCTGGGAGAAGATGATGCTGATGACCTCGCCGAACTCGCGACTCTCATTTCCACCAAGCCTCTTCCCGAGGCCACTCGAGTGCGAGCCGAGCGGGAGCTGCGAAAGTTGCGACGATCCTCCCCACTCTCCCCCGAGTCGTCGGTAACGCGCAACTATCTCGAATGGATGCTCGCTCTCCCCTGGAGCGAGCGATCTGACGACGTGGTCGACGTAAACCATGCGCAGAGTGTCCTGGACGAAGACCATTTCGGCCTGGAGGAAGTGAAAGATCGCATCCTCGACTATATCGCTACACTCGCCGTAGTCGGTCGCCTGGAAGGACCGATTCTTTGTCTGGTTGGTCCGCCCGGCGTCGGCAAGACTTCGCTTGGCCGGTCCATAGCACGAGCCCTCGGCCGTCGGTTTGTCCGCATGTCACTGGGAGGAGTTCGGGACGAGGCCGAGATTCGCGGGCATCGTCGCACCTATATCGGCTCGATGCCCGGGCGGGTGCTCCAGGCGATGCGGCGCGCGGAGGTCATCAACCCAGTGCTGCTGCTCGACGAAGTGGACAAAATGGGACAGGACTGGCGGGGTGATCCCGCTGCCGCGCTCTTGGAGGTACTCGATCCGGAACAGAATCGCACATTCAGCGATCACTATCTGGAGATGGATTACGACCTCTCGCAGGTCCTCTTCGTGACGACTGCGAATTCTCTCGCGACGATACCAGATCCATTGCGCGACCGTATGGAGACAATCCGGCTTCCCGGGTATCTGGATCACGAGAAGCACGCAATCGCGCGGCAGTTTTTGATCCCGAAGCAGCTAAAGCTTCACGGTATTGATCCGGCGCTTGTGACTCTGAGCCAGGCGGCCCTGGCTGCAATCGTTCGGGCGTATACTCGCGAGGCCGGCGTGAGGGAGCTCGAGCGCCGGATCGCCAGAATCGCACGGAAGCTTGCGCGACGTATGGCGTCTTCACCCGGCGCACCGCTCGGTCCTACCAGCATCGGTCCTGATGATCTGCAGGCTTTGCTTGGTGTGGCTCAGTTCGATCCAGATGACTGGTCGGTGGAAGATCGAGTTGGCGTGGCTAACGGGCTCGCATATACTCAGACCGGTGGCGAAATGCTCGAGATTGAAGTGTCCAGCGTGCGCGGTCGCGGCAAGCTGCAGCTCACTGGTACGCTCGGCGAAGTCATGAAAGAGTCGGCGAGCGCCGCTTTGAGTTTTACGCGTGCGCGCGCGCGGCACCTTGGTGTCGATGCGGACTTTTACCGGACACGGGACATTCACGTACATGTGCCGGCTGGAGCCACGCCCAAGGACGGACCGTCCGCTGGCATTGCTATCGCAGTAGCGACCGTCAGCGCTCTCACTGAGGTGCCTGTGCGCGGTGATATGGCCATGACTGGCGAGATCACGTTGCGTGGCCGGGTCTTGCCAATCGGCGGGCTCAAGGAAAAATCGGTAGCGGCACTCAGGTCCGGTGTGCGTCAGATTATCATACCGGTCGCGAACGCCCGTGAGATAGAGGAGATGCCCGCTGAAGTCCGTGCATCGGTCGTTTTTCATCCGGTGTCGACCATGGATGAAGTGCTCGCTTTGGCACTCAGATTACCCGTTGCGGTGGAATCATCTGTTGCCTCCGTTGCCGGGGAGCGAGCTCATTGAGTCTCGAGACGCATGGCGCAGACCCGCTGGTAATCCGGCGCCTTGAATTTCTCGGTGGCATGGCTTCAGCCGATGGCTGGCGCCCGGAGATCGATCTTCCGGAGATCGCATTCGGAGGACGCTCAAATGTGGGAAAGTCGTCGCTCATAAATCGCCTGCTGCGGCGCAAGGCGTTCGCGAGAGTGAGTCAGTATCCGGGAAAAACGGCCGAGATCAATTTCTATCGCGTCAACGACGAGTTTCTCCTGACCGATCTGCCCGGTTACGGCTACGCGCGCGTGTCCAAGGAAATGCGCTCGCGGTGGGCGACGCTAATCGATGGGTATCTTCGAACGAGCCCAAGGCTAATCGGCATCGTTCAACTTATAGACGCGCGGCATCCTCCCTCCGAAAGCGATCACGATATGTTCGCTTTTCTTGCGGACATAGGCCTCCCTACGATCGTCGCCCTTACGAAGGCAGACAAACTCAAGCCGGGCGATTATCCAAAGCGTGTCGCCGCGGCAGCACGCGACCTGGGCCTCGACCCGGAACAGCTGATACCGTTCAGTGCTATTACCGGCGCTGGCAGGGACGAACTCGCGGAAGCCATCGTCTCGCTCCTCGGCCAACCATCCTGGAGAACATGACCTCGCTACCCTATCAAGTCATCGGCATTGGTATCACCGCCCTGCTCGCGGCGTGCGGTTCGGCGTCTCAGCAGGGTGCTGGCACACCACCGCCCGCGCCAACAGCGGAGGGCCGGGCAACTCTCGATACCGCAACCTCAAACCTCGTTCCACCGGGCTATGGCGCCCTCAGACAGGACGAGATCGCCATCAGGTACACCTTCCCCGCCATGCAGGTGCGCGTACTGCCCCTGGATGAGTCCGTGATCAGGCTTCTCGCGCCTGATTCCTATCGGGCACTCAGGGACCTTCAGGAAGGACAACGGGACGCGATAGCCACCATGGCTCAGCGGCACAATCTCCGCCGGCCAAGTCTCTGGTATGTGTCGTACTTTGGTATCGAACCAGAAGCGCGCTTCAGCCCACTGGAAGTTGTTATAACAACGGGGGGGCGAGATTTTCGGCCGCTCGAACTGATTCCTCTCACCGCGGGATTTGGCGAGCAACGGTTACGCCAGCGTGAGACGCACAGCGCAATATTTGTTTTTGATGGGGCAATTGACGTTTCACAGCCGCTGACGCTGACGGTTGAAGGAGAGCAGAACAGCAGCTGGGGTTCAACGTTGCGAAACATAGAGCGGGAGCGATCCAGAGCTCGGTCGCGAGCGGCTGCGGAGGGAAAACCTTAAGTTGTCGCCTCCGCCAAGAAGAGTAGTAGTCGAGTGCAATACCTTCCGTCGACACTTCTTCACAGCTGCCTGTTGCGCCGTTCACCGGCCGAGCATCAATGTTCGAAGGTTATACGGATGCTTCGGATGGAACGGATTGATCGGATTGACTCGTGAGGAGACATAGCTCTTCGCACCCAAGGAACGATCCGCTTGATCAGTTTCTATCCGAAGCATCCGTATAACCTTCGAACATTGATGCTCGTGCACTTCTACTGTCCCGGCAGCGATGACGAATGCTTATCCGGATAGGGGGATGAGGTAAATCGTAGAGACCTCCCTTTCTTGGCCTTCCAGCTTTTGGAGTACAAAATGGCATTCCTCCCCCTCCGCAATCTCAACCCTTCAGCCGCTACGTCGGTGCTGCACGCGTGGCTGGAGAAACTAGGCGACTCACTAGCGGATAGCGCAGTCGACCGCGCGCTGGTTTGCCGAAGAACTCTCTGTGAAATTGTTTACCCGGAATACGCTTCTAGTTGGGAAACAGCGACTGAAGACGACAAGTTGCCCATCGCGACGCGCCTCGCCTTGCTCGCACTCGACCCTCGCAATGTCACTCTCGAGCCCGAATACTACGCCGAGTGCGACGATGCCCGGTTTCAGAGGGTCAAACCGCTCCTCTGGCTGTGGTATTCCTTTGACAGGACGGCGTTGGCTGGACAGAACGTCGACGCAGGAGTTCGCTTCCGCCGAATGCTCGCGCCGCTGATATTCAAGCAGTGCGGGCGCAACTTCAAGGCATTCCAGCACGTCGAGTTCAGCTTTGGATACAATCTCGAAGTTGGTGACGACGTTGTCATTCACCGGCACGTATTGCTCGACGACCGCGGTGGAATCCTGCTCGGTAACAAGGTCTCCGTGAGCGACTACGCAAATATTTACAGCCACACTCACAGCATTGTCGACCAGCGCGAGGTCACCAATGTGCAGACCGTAATCGAGGATGGCGTCCGAATAACGTATCACGCCACGGTACTCGCCGGTGTACATGCCGGAACGCAAGGTATGATCGGCGCCATGGCTGTTGCGACCAAGAACGTGCGCCCCTACCACGTGAACGTCGGTATTCCGGCCAAGAGCATCACGGTCAAGCCAAATGCACCGACCCCTAGCGAAATACTATCGACGACGAGCCAGAGGATGAGACGCGAACAGTGAGCAGTGAGCAGTAAACGGCAGACGACGGTAG
>Ga0136617_10006957_pt1 | contig 10093 bp, 7 predicted proteins | sample AntDrymUQ3222106_2_FD_129672 | JGI IMG/M metagenome (GOLD analysis project Ga0136617, IMG submission 129672) | Polar desert sand microbial communities from Dry Valleys, Antarctica - metaG UQ322 (21.06) | ecosystem: Environmental > Terrestrial > Soil > Desert | place: Antarctica: Dry Valley... | reverse complement strand
TGCTCGAGCCGCAGATCGAGGAGAGGCACCGACGTCCACGCGATCACCAGATCCACGCGCGGCAACTCCAGTACCGGCGCCGCATCGGGCCGCGCCCGGTCATGGATCGCCAGACCGCGAATCGACAGCTTGGGATTCCACCCGTCCCATCCGGTGTCGATCGCGGTAATGGCAACACCGGCATCGAGCTCGGCGGCGAGACGCGCGATGATCTCGCCGCGGTAACTGTCGATGCGCGGAAAGATGATGAAACGAACCGCGAGCAGCGCGACACAAAACAACGCGACGAGAGCGGTGATGGCAGCGCCTGCAATGCGCAGAAAACGAGAGGCGCGCGTTTGGATCAAGGCGGCATCTGAAGTAGGAAGGAGGTGGTAAATGAAGTGGAAGCAAACGCGACGGGCATAATGCGCGCACCGCACACAAGCCACTCGATTGTAGCCGAACGATCGAGCCGCCCCTGCCATCGATGGACCTCGAACACGCGCTGGCGTTCAGTCGCTACGCGACGCGCATGCTGGATTCGCTACCCGAGTTGCGCGAAGAGCTTGTCGCCACGCTGGATCGCCCCTTCGACTGGCCGAGCGCGCGCGGCGTCATGGCGCGTCCGGAAAACGCTGAAACATCGGTGCTGGCGACGACGCTGCGGACCTTGCGCCGGCGGGTTTTCCTGCACACGCTTGCGCGCGATCTGACCGGACGCGCCCTACTTCCCGAAGTCTGCGAGGCGATGACGACACTCGCCGACCTTGCGCTGGGCGCTGCCGTGTCGCGGCATTCCTGTGAATTGGCGGCAACGCATGGTGAACCGTTAGGCAGCGAGTGTGGCGATCCGCAGCAACTCATTGTCGTCGGCATGGGCAAGTTAGGTGGCGCCGAGCTCAACGTTTCGTCGGATATCGATCTCGTGTTCGTCTACCCGGAAGAAGGCGAAACCGCGGGACCGCGCACACTTTCCAATCGCGAATTCTTCGACCGTCTGGGGCAACGAGTCATTCGCGCGCTCCACGAGTCCACCGCCGACGGCTACGTCTTCCGCGTCGACATGCGGCTACGGCCTTATGGAGAGGCGGGAACGCTGACGACGTCGTTTGCCGGCCTCGAGCAGTATCTGGTCACGCAGGGAAGAACCTGGGAGCGCTATGCGTGGCTCAAGGCACGCCCGCTAACCGGCGTCAGGCACGACGAACTTGATGGACTGATCACGCCGTTCGTCTATCGCAGGTACCTCGATTACGACGCCTACGAAGGTTTGCGCGACGTGCATCGCCAAATTCGCGGGCACCGCACGCGCCGCGACGTCGCTGCCAACATCAAACTGGGCGAGGGGGGGATTCGCGAGCTCGAATTCATCGTGCAAGCGCTGCAGATCGTGCGGGGCGGCCGCGAACCCAGGCTGCGAGAGCGAGGCACGCTGCCGGCGCTGGCTGCGCTAGCCGTCCGCTCCTCGATGCCGCCGAAAGCCACGGATGTGCTGCGCAGGGCTTACCTGTTTTTGCGCAATCTCGAACATCGACTGCAATACCGTGACGATGCGCAGACGCATCAGGTGCCCGAGGACGCGAATGAGCGCGCCGCGGTCGCTGCCGCTATGCGGTGCTCATCGGTCAGCGAGTTCGACCTGGGGCTGGCGCAACAGCGGGCCGTGGTCGCGCTGCATTTTGTGCAGGTTTTAGGTGGCCCCCAAGCGGCGGAGTCGCGCGCCGAGGATCCGTTGCGCACTTTGTGGGAGGACCCCACGCCATCGCCGGCGGCGATAGCGACTTTGGCAAACGCAGGTTTTTCTGATGCTGCGGGCATCCTGGCGATATTGTCGCGCGTGCGGACGAGCACCCGCCTGGTTGCGCTTCCGGAATTGTCGCGCCAGCGGTTCGACGTGTTGCTTCCGCAATTGCTGGCCGTCGCGGCGGCGCACCCGGGCCGCGCCGGCGCGCAGCCGGTATTCGTCAGGCTCTTGGCACTCCTCGAAGCAGTGAGCCGGCGCAGTGCGTACTTAGCACTCGTCATCGAACACCCGCAGCTCCTGCCGCGTCTCGCCCAACTGATGGGCGCGTCGGCGTGGGCGGCTGAGTACCTGACCCGCCATCCGATTCTGTTGGACGAATTGCTTGACGCGCGCATTCTGCTCGCGGAGCCGGATTGGGCTGGCTGGAAGCAAGAGCTCGCGCAGGCGCTCGTCGAGCAAGCGGGCGACGCTGAGCGGCAGATGGATGCGCTGCGCCACTTCCACCACACGCAAACATTCAGGTTGCTCGCGCAGGACTTGAGTGGACGCCTTACCGTCGAACGTCTCGCCGATCACTTGTCCGCGCTCACCGATCTGGTACTCGCCGCGACCCTGGACTTGTGCTGGTCGCAGATTGCGAGCCGTGGCGCTCGCCCGCCCAGATTCGCGATCATCGGCTACGGCAAGCTCGGCGGCAAGGAACTGGGCTACGCGTCGGATCTCGATCTCGTGTTCCTGTACGACGTGGCCAAGCATGACCGCTACGCACCGACGCGGCCGCAGCGCTACACGCGATTAGCGCAACGGGTGAACACGTGGCTGACGACGACCACAGCGGCCGGACCCTTGTTCGAGACGGATTTGCGCCTGCGCCCGGATGGCGAGAGCGGGCTGCTGGTCTCGAGCTTCTCGGCTTTTCGCAAATATCAGCGCGAGCACGCGTGGCCGTGGGAACATCAAGCGCTGACGCGTGCCCGCTTCGTCGCCGGTGACGCGCGGCTAGGAGCCAACTTCGAAAGCGAGCGCGAGGCGATCCTCTGTCTGCCCCGCGATCCCCACGCGCTGGCCGAGGCGGTGGTCGCGATGCGCCGCAAGATGTCCGCGGGGCACCCGAATCCTACGGCGCTGTTCGACATCAAGCACGATGCAGGCGGCATGGTCGATATCGAATTCGCCGTGCAATATCTGGTGCTCGCCCACGCGCACCGCCATCCGCTGGTAACCCGCAACCTGGGCAACATCGCGCTGCTCGAGATGGCGCATCAACTGGGTTTGCTCGCGCCGGACATCGCGCATTCGGCCGCCGATGCGTACCGGGAATTCCGGCGTCTACAGCATGAAGTCCGTCTCACCGGGGCACCGCACGCGCGGGTGCCGCCCGAGCCGGAAACAGCACGGCGAGCGGCGGTCGCTGCGCTGTGGGAGGAGGCAATCGGCGCCGATAGGGTCGAGCGGGATCAGCGCAGCCAGGATCGGTAGCCGCTCGCCCCCGGGATGCGCAGGGAAATCCGCTAAACTCGCACACTTTGCCGAAAGTCTTAGGAGAGTTGCCGATGTCGATGGCCGACCGCGACGGGTGGATTTGGTACGACGGCAAAATGGTCCCGTGGCGCGACGCCACCACGCATGTGCTCACGCATACGCTCCATTACGGCATGGGCGTGTTCGAAGGCGTGCGCTGTTACAAGACCGCGGAGGGCCCGGCTATATTCCGGCTGCGCGACCATACCGATCGGCTGTTTCGCTCGGCGCACATCTTCGGCATGAAAATACCGTTCTCCCGCGACGACCTCGATGCCGCGCAACTTGCGTGCGTGCGCGACAACAAGCTCGAGTCGTGCTATTTGCGCCCGCTTGTGTTCTACGGCTCGCACGCGATGGGCGTCGCCGCAAAATCGAATCCTGTCCGAGTGGCCATCGCCGCATGGCCCTGGGGCGCTTATCTGGGTGCCGAGGGGATCGAAAAAGGGATCCGCGTCAAGACCTCTTCGTTCACCCGCCATCATGTCAACATTCACATGACCGGCGCCAAAGCGTGCGCCAACTACCTGAATTCGATTCTCGCCAACCAGGAGGCGACGCATGACGGATACGATGAAGCGCTGCTGCTTGACCCGCAAGGGTACGTCTCCGAGGGATCGGGCGAGAACATCTTTCTGGTGATCAACGGCGAGTTGCACACTCCGGACCTCTCGTCGGGTGCGCTGAACGGCATCACGCGCGCGACGATCTTCACATTCGCCAAGGAGTTGGGGCTTAAGCTCACCGAGCGGCGCATCACCCGCGACGAGGTTTACTGCGCTGACGAAGCATTTTTCACCGGCACCGCGGCCGAAGTCACGCCCATTCGCGAAGTCGACAACCGGATGATCGGCGAGGGCGCGCGCGGAGAGGTCACACGCAAGTTGCAGTCGCTCTTCTTCGACGCCGTCAACGGCAAGACTCCGGCGAAGAAAGCCTGGCTCACCAACGTATGACCCGGGAAGCCGATCCGAATACCAGCGTCCCCCAGGACTCGTGGGTGTCCGTGAGCAGCGCAGACGCGCCAGTGTTCTGCCCGAATCCGACGATGCCATTGTGGTCGTCGCATCCACGCGTGTTCCTGGAATTAGGCGACCGCTTGGAGGCCATGTGCCCGTACTGCGGCACGCGCTATCGGCTCACGAGCAACGCGCGCAAGGCAGAAGATTGACGTCGCTACAGCGCTCATTTGGCTATTAGCGCGGGTCAGCGGGTCGCGCGTCACCTTATGCTTGAACGTTCTTAAGTACCTTGCGATGACCCGCGAAAGAGTCCTGATCGTCGCGCCGTCCTGGGTCGGAGACGCGATTCTTTCCGAGCCGCTCGTCGCGCTCATTCGAGATCCGTTTGTGGATCCGCTCGTTGATGTTTTAGCGGCGTCGTGGTGCGCGCCCGTCTACCGGCGAATCCGTGGCATTCGCAAGATCATCGAGAGCCCGTTTGAAAAAGGCAAGCTCGATTTCCGCGGAAGGCGCCGCCTGGGGACCGATCTGCAACGGGAGCGGTATTCGCGCGCGTTGGTGTTGCCCAACTCGTGGAAATCCGCGCTCGTACCCTGGTTTGCGCGTGTTCCGCGGCGCACCGGTTACTTGGGCGAAGCGCGCTTCGGGTTATTGAACGACGCCCGCCGCCTTGCCGTCAAAGCGCTGCCGCGCCTAGTCGACCGCTTTGCCGCGCTCGCTGCCTCGGCGGGTAAACTCGTGCCCTTTCCACCGGCGCCCGTGCTCGTTCCCGACCGCGCCAATCTGCTGGCGGCGATCCGCGCGCTGCGGCTGAAAACCGATCGGCCGGTGGTTGTCCTCTGCCCTGGCGCTGAATATGGGCCGGCCAAACGCTGGCCGCCGCATCATTTCGCCGAATTGGCCGCGATGTTTTTGCGCGAAGGTTCTGCGGTCTGGATCATCGGCTCGCCGAACGACAAGATCGCCGCCAATGCGGTGGTCGCGGCGTTGGGGAAGGATGTCGACAAGGTACGCGACTTAACTGGCCGCACCGATCTGGGTACGGCAATCGACCTCTTGTCGGTCGCTTCGCTGGTCGTCAGCAACGATTCCGGCCTGATGCACGCGGCAGCGTCCGTCGGCGTCCCTCTGGTGGCGTTGTTCGGTTCGTCCTCACCGGTGTACACACCACCACTGTCCCCCACGGCGCAGGTCGCCAAAATCGAGATCGCGTGCAGTCCCTGTTTTCAGCGCGAATGTCCGCTCGGCCACTTCCGGTGTATGCGCGAGCTCATGCCGAACGTAGTCTACAATCTCGCCCGCATGCCCCCTGAGTTCGTCGTCTCGCCGGAGCCCGTCACCGTTTCGCGGGCGGTTTGACCAGATACGGCAACGCAATGGCGAAACTTCGCACTGCACCGATCTATACGTCGCCGCAAGACGCGGCGCTCGCGTTCTACCAGGCGTTCGAAGCGCGCGACCTCGACGCGATGATGGCCGCATGGGCGGACGACGAGGAAATCGTCTGTGTGCATCCGGGCGGCCCACGGATGGTGGGCTACGATGCCGTGCGCACGGCGTGGGAGCAGCTCTTTTCGGGCGACGCCAAACTATCGTTTCGACTTGACGAGATCGTCGTCATCGAAACCGTCGGCCTTGCGATGCAAAGCGCGATCGAGCACGTGTCCACGTCTGCCGGGACGGCGCGAGGCACAGCGGTCGCGACCAACGTTTTCATGCGCACGCCGTCGGGCTGGCGGGTGGTGTGCCATCACGCATCACCGGTCGCCGCGCTGGTGGCGGCCCCGCCGACAGGCCCGCTGCATTAAGCGGTGCGAAGGCCCCCTGCTTTGGGTGCCTTTGCGAATGCCCCTGAGTTAAAAACTACGCGGTGCCTCCAACGGTGAGTCCGTCGATGCGCAACGTCGGCTGGCCCACGCCGACCGGCACGCTTTGCCCATCCTTGCCGCAGGTGCCGATGCCGGCGTCGAGCGCCAGATCGTTGCCGATCATCGACACGCGGGTCAATGCTTCGGGGCCATCGCCGATCAACGTCGCGCCTTTGACGGGATACGTCAGCTTGCCGTTTTCGATCTTCCAGGCTTCGGCCGCGGAAAATACGAATTTGCCGCTGGTGATATCGACTTGGCCACCTGCGAAATTCGCCGCGTAGAGCCCGTCCTGAACTGACGCGATGATCTCCGCCGGGTCGCGATTGCCGGCGAGCATGATCGTGTTGGTCATCCGCGGCATCGGCATATGCGCGAACGATTCGCGGCGACCGTTGCCCGTTGGGGCGACGCGCATCAGTCCGGAATTCATCCGGTCCTGCATGTAGCCTTGCAAGACGCCATCCTCGATCAACACCGTGCGCTGGCTGGGATTGCCTTCGTCGTCGATGTTGAGCGAGCCCCGTCGCTGCTCCAGCGTGCCATCGTCGACGACGGTGACGCCTTTAGCCGCCACGCGCTGGCCGACGCGGCCGGTAAACGCGCTCGTTCCTTTGCGATTGAAATCGCCCTCGAGCCCATGGCCGATGGCTTCGTGCAGCAGGATGCCCGGCCACCCGTTCCCCAACACGACGGTCGTCGTGCCGGCAGGTGCTTCGCGTGCAGACAGATTCAGCACCGCCTGATCCACCGCCGCCTTCGCATAGCGAGACAGAATATCGTCGCCAAAATAGGCGTAGTCGAAGCGTCCGCCGCCGCCGGCATAGCCCTGCTCGCGCCGCCCGTTCTCCTCGACGATCACCGTGATCGACACCCGCACCAGCGGCCGGACATCGGCGGCGAGCAAACCGTCGCTGCGCGCGATCAAGATCGTCTCGTGCTCGCCTGCGAGCGACGCCATCACCTGCACAACCCTTGCGTCGAGCGCCCGCGCCATCCGTTCGAGCCGTTCGAGCAGCGCAACCTTGGCCGCTTCGGCGAGGCTGCCGACCGGGTCCGCCAACGGATAAAGGGCGTGCGCAAGCCCCGATCGGGTCAGCGGCGCCACCGTCGACTGCCCTTGCCGGCCAATCGCGCGCACCGCCACTGCTGCCTCCTCGAGCGCAGCCAGAGAAATGTCGTCGGAATACGCGTACGCCTGTTTATCACCGGCGACTGCGCGCACGCCAACACCACGATCGATGCTGAACGCTCCGGATTTCACGATGCCTTCTTCCAGACTCCAGCTCTCGAACTGCGCATGCTGAAAATAAAGATCGGCGAATGCGACATCGTGCGCGTGGATGTTGGCAAGGACGCGCGACAACGCCGCGGTATCGAGCCCGGCCGGTGCAAGCAACAACTGTTGCGCATCAGCGAGCACCGCTTGGGCGACGGGAGCAACGGCAAGGTTAGTCAAAACAGGCCTTTTGCTTAAGGGCGGGGCGCAACAAGGATAGTCGGGGCGGCGGAAGGCAGGTTCAAGCCTCCCATTTTACGCCTGTCGCCTTCGCTCCGAACCCTGCCCAAGATACGTTGCGGCCACGCGCGGGTTGGCGGCGAGATCTTCGCTCGCGCCTTCCAGCACAAGCTCGCCCGTTTCCAGGACATACCCGTAATCGGCAACCTGCAACGCCGCGCGTGCATTTTGTTCGACCAGCAGAATGGCGACACCGCTCGCTTTGAGCGCCGCGACGATGCTGAAAATCTCACGGACCACGAGGGGCGCAAGCCCAAGCGAAGGTTCGTCGAGCAGCAACAGCTTCGGTTGCGCCATCAGCGCGCGGCCAAGCGCCAACATCTGGCGCTCGCCTCCGGACAGCGTACCGGCGAGCTGGCTCTGGCGTTCTTCGAGACGCGGAAAGCGCGCGAACACGTGCGCAAGCATCTGGCCCATGTTTCGGCCCACGGCGTTGCCCTGGCGGCGGCGCGCGGTGAAGGCACCGAGCTCCAGATTCTCGGCGACGGTCATCGTCGTAAAGAGTTCCCGCCGTTCGGGCACCAGCACCAGTCCGCGGCCGACGCGCTGCTCGACGCTCACGCTCGCCGCCGACGCGCCTAAATAGCGAACCTCGCCGCGCGAGGGAAGGAGGCCCATCACCGCGCCGAGCAACGTCGTCTTCCCAGCGCCGTTGGGGCCGATCACCGTCACGATCTGCCCCTCTTCCACGACCAGCGAAACGTGATGGACGGCCTCGACTTTGCCGTACCCGACGCACAGGTCGCGAACTTCGAGGAGCTTCTGCGAAGTTGCCATCGCTAAACGGATGCCGCCGAGGAACTCATACAACTCCACCCAGATACGCTTCGACCACGACCGGATTCCTTTGAATATCGCTGGGGTGACCTTCGGCCAGCTTTTCACCGAAGTCCATCACCACCAGCCGATCGGTCAGACCCATGACGAAATCCATGTCGTGCTCGACCAGCAGAATGGTCATGCCCTCGGCTTTCAGCGCACGCAAGAGCCGCGCGAGCTCCTGCTTTTCGAGGTAGCGCAAACCGGCTGCGGGTTCGTCGAGCAGCAACAACTCGGGATCGGCAGCGAGCGCACGCGCAATCTCCACGATGCGCTGTTGTCCGAGCGACAAACTGCCCGCCGCGTCGAACGTGTGGCCGGCCAAGCCAACGCGCGCGATGGCGCGGGCGGCCTCAAAGCGGGTGCGCGCTTCTTCCCTGCGGTCGAGGCGCAGCGCGGCGCGGATGACCCCAGCTGTGCCGCGCAGGTAGGCGCCCAGCGCTACGTTATCCAGCACGCTCATCTGGGGAATCAGCTTGACGTGCTGAAAGGTTCGGATCAATCCGAGCCGGGCGATCTGGTACGGTGCGCGCCTGCCGATGGCGGCGCCGCGAAAGAACACATCGCCGGACGTCAGCGGCAAGGCGCCGGAAATGAGATTGAACATCGTGCTCTTGCCGGCGCCATTCGGACCGATCAATCCCAGGATTTCCCCGTAGTTTAGCGCGAACGACAGATCGTTCACCGCGACCAGGCCGCCGAATTGCTTGCGCGCGATTCGGATTTCAAGCAGCGCCGATGGCGGCGGCTTCCGCGTCCGAGTCGGCAGCGGCTCGGCGTCCGGAACCGGCGGCGGTTTGCGCTTCGGGATTGCGCGTTCGACCCAGGGCCACAACCCTTCCCGTGCGAATTGCAGCAACAGCACCATCAGCAGGCCGAACACCACCAGCTCGAAGTTGCCGGTGCGCCCAAGCAAGTCCGGCAAAAATCTCTGCAGCATCTCTTTGGCCAGGGTAATGAGCGTTGCACCGAGCACCGCGCCCCACACACTGCCGGCACCGCCCACCACCGCCATGAACAGGTATTCAATGCCTTGATTGATGCCGAACGGCGATGGATTCACGAACCGTTGCAGGTGCGCGTACAGCCAGCCGGAGACGCAAGCGAGCATCGCCGCATAGACGAACGCAATGATTTTGAGTCGCGCCGCGTCGACACCGAACGCCTCGGCCATGGCGAGGCTGCCGCGCAGAGCCCGCAGCGCGCGGCCGGACCGCGAATCGAGCAGATTGGCCGTTGCCCACAATGCAGCGAGCGTGATGCCCCAGATGAGCAGGAAATAGCGGCGTTCATCGCGCAGCTCGACCCCGAACACTTGCAGCGCCGGAATACCGGTCATCCCGGTGTGGCCGCCCAGGAACTGCAAGTTGCCGAATACGTAATAAAGGCTGATGCCCCAGGCAATCGTCGCGAGCGGCAGATAGTGGCCCTTCATGCGCAAGGTGATGAAGCCCAGGAACAGCGCGACCGCGGCGGTGAAGGCGAGGCCCAGCACAAGCGTCGCCCACGGCGATGTCCCGTGCTGGGTCGTCAGATACGCCGTCACGTACGCGCCCAGGCCGACGAACGCGGCCTGGCCGAACGACGTCTGCCCGGCGACTCCGGTCAGCAGCACCAGACCCAGCGCCACGATGCTGTAGAGGCCGATGTAGTTGCCCAACGTCACCCAGAAGGGCGG
>Ga0136617_10006956_pt1 | contig 10093 bp, 8 predicted proteins | sample AntDrymUQ3222106_2_FD_129672 | JGI IMG/M metagenome (GOLD analysis project Ga0136617, IMG submission 129672) | Polar desert sand microbial communities from Dry Valleys, Antarctica - metaG UQ322 (21.06) | ecosystem: Environmental > Terrestrial > Soil > Desert | place: Antarctica: Dry Valley... | reverse complement strand
GTCCGGCGTGCGCCGCCGAAGCGGTGCAGGGCATCGAGCCCGCCGTCGAACACCATCCGGCCGTGGTCGATCACCATGACCCGCGAACACAGCTGCTGGATGTCGTCGAGGTCGTGGGTGGTGAGCAAGACGGTGACTCCGCGGGTCGCGTTGGTCTCCTTCAAGAAGCCTCGCAGGTTGGCCTTGCTCACCACGTCGAGTCCGATGGTCGGCTCGTCGAGGTAGACCACCTGCGGGTCGTGCAACAGCGCGGCGGCGATGTCGCCACGCATCCGCTGCCCGAGCGACAGCTGACGTACGGGGGTGTCGAGGAGGTCTCCGAGGTCGAGCAGGTCGGTGAAAGTCTTGAGGTTCTCTCGGAACCGCTGCCGCGGCACCCGGTAGATCCGGTGCAACAGCTCCAACGAGTCTCGTAGCGGCAGATCCCACCACAGCGAGGTCCGTTGGCCGAAGACCACGCCGATCCGGCGGGCGAGCGTGGTGCGGTCGACGTACGGCGTCAGGCCGGTCACCGTGACCTGACCGCTGGTCGGCACCAAGATGCCGGTGAGCATCTTCACCGTCGTCGACTTGCCTGCCCCGTTGGGACCGATGTAGCCGACCATCTCGCCTGCGGCCACCTCGAAGCTGAGGCCGTCGACCGCGCGCACATGCCGCGTGGTCCGCCGCAACAGGCCGGCTCGCTGCCGTACGGTGAACGACCGGGTGGCGTTGCGGACCTCGATCACAGGCTCGTTGCCGCCAGGGTCGTACGTCGGGGTGGTCACATCAGCTTCCTGTCGATCGGTAGTGCCGCAGTCCTGTTCGCCAGCCGGCCGCAGCCAGCAGCCCGAGCGCGAGCGCCGCGACGGGCGCGGCGAACCGCATCGCTCCGGGCAGTCCCAGCGGATCCGGCATGTCGAGGATGTACAGGCTCGGGTACCAGTTGACGAACGCGATGGGCACGACGAAGGTCAGCGTGCGCACGGCCTCGGCGGGATAGATCGTCAGCGGGTACTGGGCCAAGGTGCTGCCCCCGTAGGTGAAGGCGTTGGCCACCTCGGACGCGTCGGTGGTCCAGAACTGCAGCACAGCCCCGAGCGTGAACAGGGACACGAAGATCGTCGCACCGCACACGACGAGGTACGGAACCATCGCGACGCGCGCGGGGGTCCAGTCCAGGTCCAGCGCCTGGACGGACCACACCAGGACGAACACTCCCTGGCTGATCCGCCCGAGCCGTCGCAGTGCGAACTGGTCGGCACAGACTTGCGTGAACGCCGAGACCGGTCGCAGCAGCATGGCGTCGAAGCTGCCGAGTCGGATGTGCCGCCCGAGCCGTTCGACATTGCCCACGACGAGATCCGCCACGCCGAGGGCCAACGCCGAACCGGCGTACAGGAAAGCGATCTGCGGCAGGTCGAACCCGCCGAGAGTGTCGACGTTGCTGAAGAGGATGAGGATCGCCACGAAGTCGAGGCCGGTGATGACGAACTGCCCGACCGTCAACAGCACGAACGACGTCCGGTACGACATCGAGACCCGCACCCAGGTCCACGCGAGCAACGTGAACGCCCGGATCTCGCTGCGCAGGCGTTCACCCACCCTGGACCACCACCCGACGAGTGGCCGCGCGAAGCAACGCCCGGCAGCAGCCGAGCAGGACGAGCAACCAGAACGTCTGCAGGGCGAGAGCCTCGACTGCGTCGAGACCCGTGCGTTGACCGAGCCAGATGTCTGCCGGTACCTGAAGGAACGACGACCACGGCAGGAGCAGCGCCACGTCCCGTGTCCAGCCCGGGAACAGCACCAGCGGCACCACGAGTCCGGACAAGAACATCGCGAGGACGGCCGCGAGGTTCTTGACTCCACTGTCGTCGAGCAGCCAGAAGGCACTCGCCGACACGAGCATCCGGATGCCGAAGCTCACCACCACGGCCTGGACGACGGCGACGGTGAACAGGGTCCAGGTGAGCAGATCGCCGGGATAGCGCAGGTCGAACAGCAACGCTCCCAACAACGTCGGCGCCAACCCTCGGGTCGCCAGGTGGTACGCCGCCCTCCCGAGGTCGCTCACGAGGTACCAGCTCAGCAGGCCGACGGGGCGGTGGAGGTCGATCGCGACGTCACCGGTCCGGATCCGGTCGGCGAGCTCATCGGTCGATCCGCCGTTCCAGACGGCGACCGTCATGATCATGGCCTGCCCCAGCCAGACGTACGTCAACGCGTCGGTCACGTCGTAGCCACCCGCGTCGGGGTTCTGCTCCCACACCGCGATGTAGGTGAAGCAGATGATCACGCCGAACACACAGTTGGTGAAGATCCCGGCCAGCGTCGCGGCCCGGTAGGTGGCGTAGCGGCGAAAGCTCCGGGAGGCGACTGCCCACCACAACCACATATCCAGCCGAGCCAGCCGAGCCACCCGAGCACCCACGACGGGCCATCATGCCCCACGATCTGAACCTGTGAGGTTTGCGAGGCATCGACGGATCGGCCGCCGTGGGTGAGACTGCCCCGGGATGCCCGTTCGGGGCGCCCGGCGACGAGGAGGTCCAGATGCGTTCCACCACAACCCGAGCCGCGATCGCGGTAGCGGCGGCGACAGCGGCGGCATTGTCGGTCGGTGGCCTCGCCCCGGACCAGGCAGGCGCGCCGGCCAAGCAGCCAAGTCTGAGCGCGGTGGCGGCCGCACCCGACCCGGAGTTGACGGCCGCGCTCAACGACATCCTCGACGATCCCCGACTGGTGGGTTCGATGGCGTCGCTGGTGGTGCGGGACGCGGCCACGGGGGAGACGCTGTACGAGCAGGAGCCCGGCCGACGGCTCAACCCTGCCTCGAACGCCAAGCTGTTCACGTCCACGGCCGCGCTGGACACGCTCGGCACCGACTACACCTTCGTCACCGACGCGCGCGCCGTGGGACGCATCGACCGCCGGTCGAAGACCCTGCGCGGCGACCTCTACCTTCATGGCGGCGGAGACCCGACCATGCTGGCCGAGGACTACGCGGACCTGGCGTCCCAGCTGGCCGATCGCGGCATCCAGCGCGTCAGTGGGGACCTGCTCGTCGACGACAGCTTCTTCGACGAGGTTCCGCTCGGCGTGGCCTGGTCCTGGGACGACGAGGCGTACTACTACTCCGGCGTCACGTCCGCCCTCACGGTGTCGCCCGACACCGACTACGACTCCGGCAGCGTCATCGTCGAGACGAGCCACGGGCGGCGGGTCGGATCACCGGTCACCGTGGGGTTGGTGCCCCAGACCAGCGTGGTGAGGATCAACAACCTCGCGAAGACGGGCCCGGCCGGCTCGGACAACACGCTCTCGGTCGATCGTCGGCACGGTTCACGCGTCATCGACATCACCGGCAGCATGCCGATCGACGATGGTCCTAGTCAGGACTGGGCGACGGTTCCGAACCCGACGGCGTACGCGGTCGACGTGTTCCGACAGGCCCTTCGGGCGGAGGACATCTCGATCGGCGCCACCCGCGCGTCGGGTACCCCTGGCTATGCCCGGGTGATCGCCGCCCACGAATCGATGAGCCTGGCCGACCTACTCATCCCCTTCATGAAGCTCTCCAACAACATGCACGCCGAGGCCTTGGTCAAGACCATGGGCCGTGAGGTCGCCGACGACGGCAGCTGGGACGCGGGTCTCGACGTCGTCGCGGCGTACGCAGAGGAGCAGGGCGTCGACACCTCGGTGCTGCGGCTGTCCGACGGATCCGGCCTGTCGCGCTTCGACCTGGTGAGTGCCCAGAACGTATCGGACCTGCTGGTCGGGGTGCGGGGCGAGCCATGGTTCGACACCTGGTACGACTCCCTGCCGATCGCCGGAAACCCGGACCGCTTCGTCGGTGGGACGCTGCGCAGCCGGATGGCGGGCACGCCGGCGGCCGAAAACCTGCACGCCAAGACGGGATCGCTGACCTCGGTGACCGCCCTGTCGGGCTACGTGTCCAACGCCGACGGACGCGCGCTGGTCTTCTCGATGATCTCCAACAACTACCTGTCGAGCCCGCGCAGCCTGGAGGACGCGGTCGGCATCACGTTGGCGTCGTGGACCGAGGAGGACGGCGGGGAAGTCGCTACCGTCGACGTTCGCGACCTACGACGCACGACAACGTACGGCCCGGCAGGGATCGAGTGCTCCTGGGCAAAAGCCTGCTGACCGACTCCAGCCGGCCGTCAGGCTTGGTAGGTCCCGACGATCTGCGCGCGGGCCAGGGTCTTGAACGCCAGGTTGAACGAGGCGACGGTGGCGGTCGCGTCGGCGTCGATGCCCAGCTTCTCTTCACCGACGGCGTGGACGACGAAGTAGTAGCGGTGCGGGTGGTCACCCTCGGGCGGAGCGGCTCCGGTGAACCCGACACCGCCGAGGTCGTTGCGCAGTTGAAAGGCGCCGTCCGGGAGGCCGTCGGCAGCCGCGCCGGTGGCAAGCTCGGTGACGGTCGCCGGGATGTCGATGACCGCCCAGTGCCAGAAGCCGGAGGGGGTCGGTGCGTCGGGGTCGAAGCAGGTGACGACGAAGCTCTTGGTCTCGTCGGGAAACCCTGACCAGGCCAGGTGCGGGGATGTGTCGCCCTTGTCGGCAACGTGGTCATCGCTGAGCGGTCCACCGTCGGTGAAATCTTGACTGGTGATGCTGAACGCCTCCACGGCGGGCAGCTTGGCGTACGGATCTTCGGCTCTGGGCCGCTCGAGAGTCATGCCGCCATCCTGACATCTGGGCCAGCGATCGGCCCGCTGAGCAAGGCAGACCAGACCCAGACGTACGAATCCGGGGTCTGAGACGCGTGCGTGACGGCGGGAGGAGCGGCATACGGTGACGCGATGTCCACGCTCGATCCGGCGCCGTACCCCGTGGGTCTTCGGCTCGCGGGTCGCCGGGTGCTCGTGGTGGGTGGTGGCAAGGTCGCGCAGCGCCGAGTTCCCGCCCTGGTCGCCGCCGGGGCAAGCGTCGAGGTCATCTCGCCCGAGTCGACGCCTGCGGTCGAAGGACATGCGCTGTCCGGAGAGGTCGTCTGGACGCGCCGCGGCTACCGCCACGGTGACCTCGACGGTGCCTGGTACGTCGTGGTCGCGACCGACGACCCGGCCGTCAACGCACAAGTCTCACGCGACGCCGACGAGCTGCGAATCTTCTGCGTCCGTAGCGACGACGCCACCCAGGCGACGGCGTGGACGCCAGCCGTGGGTCGGCACGGGCCACTCACCGTTGCGGTGCTCGGGAGCCGGGACCCGCAACGTTCGTCGTCGGTCCGCGACGAGATCCTCAACCGTCTCCGCAAGGGCGAGATCGTGGCGCACAAGGACCGCAACCGGCAGCCCGGGGTGACGCTGGTCGGGGGCGGGCCGGGCGACCCCGACCTGATCACGGTCGCGGGGCGGCGTGCCCTCCAAGAGGCCGACGTGGTGATCACCGACCGGCTCGCGCCACGGGAGCTGCTCGCCGAGCTCGCGCCGGACGTGGAGGTGATCGACGCGACCAAGCTGCCGCGTGGGCGCGCCGCGAGTCAGGACGCGATCAACGCCGTCATGGTGTCGCGCGCCCGGGACGGCCACAGCGTGGTGCGGTTCAAGGGCGGAGACTCGTTCGTCTTCGGGCGCGGGTACGAGGAAGTACAGGCCTGCGCGGAGGCTCAGGTGCCGTGCCGCGTCGTACCCGGCCTCACCAGCGCCATCGCTGTGCCTGCCCTCGCCGGCATTCCCGTGACCCACCGCGGCGTCGCCCACGACCTGACGGTGGTGTCGGGGCACCTGCCGCCCGGACACGCCGACTCGATGGTCGACTGGGAGGCGGTGGCCCGGCTGACCGGAACCGTCGTGTTGCTGATGGCGGTGCACAATCTTCCCGCGATCGGCGCGGCGTTGCTGGCGGGTGGGCGAGGCCCCGAGACCGGGTGCGCCATCGTCCAAGACGGCTCGATGGCGGCCCAGCGCACCGTGGTCGCGAGGCTGGCCGAGCTCGGTGCGGTCGTAAGCCGTGAGGATGTCCGGCCGCCGGCCATCGTCGTGATCGGCGGCGTCGTCGACCTGGCTGAGGGTCACGATGAGCACGACGAGGCGACAAGTACGGCGAGGATGATGAGACCGAGGTCATGGCCGAGCTGATCGAGATCACCGATCCCGCAGACCCCCGTCTTGACGACTACCGCAACTTGCGTGACGTGACGCTGCGCCGCACGCTCGAGCACGAGTACGGGCTGTTCATCGCCGAGGGGGAGAAAGTGGTCCGGCGGGCGGTCGCTGCCGGGTACCGGCCGCGGTCCTTTGCGATGACGGCCCGCTGGCTTGACGGCCTCGCTGGTGAACTGGCCGCGAGCGACGCTCCCTGCTACGTCGTCGGAGACGCCGAGGTGGAGGCGGTCACGGGCTTCCACGTGCACCGCGGTGCCCTGGCCTCGATGCACCGTCGACCGCTGCCGACCGTCGCGGACGTCCTCGCGGACGCCCGGCGAGTGCTGGTGCTCGAGGACATCGTCGACCACGCGAATGTCGGGGCACTGCTTCGCAGCGCTGCCGCCCTGGGTGCCGACGCCGCGCTGCTCTCACCGCGTTGCGCGGACCCGCTGTACCGCCGTGCGATCAAGGTCGCGATGGGGGCCGTGTTCAACCTGCAATGGACTCGGGTCGACGACTGGTACGAGGCCATTTCAGACCTGGCAGCGCGCGGGTTCACCACGGTGGCGCTGACGCTGGCCGAGGATGCCGTGCCCCTCGACGACGTGTCGGTGAGCGGCCCGTCGGCACTGCTGGTGGGCGCGGAGGGTCCGGGGCTCAGCGCCCACTGGCAACAGGCGGCAGCGGTTCGCGCCACCATTCCGATGGCGGCCGGCATCGACTCCCTGAACGTTGCCGCGGCGGCGGCCGTGGCATGTAACGCTCTGTGGTCACAACGACCACATGAGTGCTTATAGGACCTCACTCGACCACGGCCGTACCTACGGCCACTTTGTCACAGATCGGTGCGTGGCTAGACTCCCATTCGTGATTGGGGGTGGAGGGACGTACCACATGTGCCTGCCCGCCCTTGGGCTGGATGACCAGGGATTTCGTCGATTGACGCCCTCTCGTCGGCCCGCCGTCGGTATCATCGCCGCACGGGTTGACTCCTTGCCTGTCGTGATCCGTCCCACGTCCAACCTGTCGGATATGTCCGTGCCCTACCCTGAGAGCTCGCGAGGTCGACGGCTGTGAAGGAACCCGCCGCTGACGCGACCATGGGTGTCGTCCGCCGCCTCCACGACTTGCTGGCCGCACTGCACTCCACGCCCGACCCTCATGCCTCGCTGCGCACCGTGACGGCGTCGCTGGCCGACCTGCTCTCGGCGCGCCGCGTCGTGATCCATCTCGCGCACGAAGACGACATGGTCGCGGTGGCCGAAGCCGGGAGCGCCGTGACACCGGAAACCGACGTCGCGCCGTACCGCGCACCGCTGCTGGCTTGGCGGTCGCTGCTCGCCGCATCGACCCCGGTCGGGACGCTGCGCTACTGCGCTGATGGGCGCGCCCACCTTCCCGCCGCCGTCGAAGGACCGCGAACGCTGGTCAGCCCCGGCCAGGTCGAGGCGGACCAGATCCATCCCGTGCAGGTCGAGCCTGGCCCGGTCGACCGCGGGCCGGTGCTCTCGCTCGTCGCCGATGGTTTGGACGGAGCCGACGCCGCCGCGGACGAGCCGTTCACCGGCTGGGGTCCGCACAGTCTGCTGGTGGCACCGTTGAGTGCCGGGGGACAGCTGGTCGGGGTCATCGCCTTGCGTTTGGACGCCGGTGAGCCACCGCTCGACGCAGTGCGGTGCAGCATGCTCGAAATCTTCGCGCTCCAGGCGGCGGTGGTGATCCACCAGCACCGGATGGCCGCTCGTGCCTCGTCGGATCATCTCGCCCTGCGAGTGAGCGAGGAGCGCTTCCGGCTCGCCTTTGACAATGCTCCGATCGGTGTCGCGGAGATCACGGCGGGCCCCGACGGGCCGGTGATCGCCCGGATCAACCGTGCCGCGGGAGCCATGTTCGGTGCCAGCGTCATCGGCGCCCGGCACCAGCCGGTCGACAGCGTGTTCGCCGTCGTCCGTGGAGATCCGATCTCCTATCTGATCGACAGCGTGCTGGAGCGTGATCGCAGCACGCTGCGGGTCGAGGTCGCGTTCATCGGCTCCGACGGCGGGGAGTTCTGGGGTCTGGTCGAGGCAGCGTCGCTGGAGAGCAACGAGGGCGAGCCAGGCGTGCTGTGCCAGATCGTCGACATCACCCAGGCGAAGGCCGAGGAGCGCGAGCTCGCGAAGCTCGCGCAGCACGACGCACTCACGGGTCTGCCGAACCGCCTGGTCATCATGGAGCGACTCGAGGCCGCCGTGCGTGAGGCGACCGAGGACCAGGCCACGGGTGCGTTGCTGTTCTGCGACCTCGACCAGTTCAAGGCCATCAACGACGAGCGCGGACACCTCGTCGGCGACGACGCACTGGTGGCGCTGGCGACCCGTCTGCACTCCGTGGTCCGCACCAGCGATACGGCTGGCCGCTTCGGCGGCGACGAGTTCGTCGTCGTGAGTTATCCGCTGCCCGAGGAAGCCGCCGAGCGGTTGGCCGAGCGGATCGCGATGGCGATGAGCGCGCCGATGGAGATCGACGGCGAGGAGCTCACGGTCGGGGTGAGCATCGGGATCGCCATGATCACCCCGGGAATGTCTGCCAACGAGCTCCTGCGTCGGGCAGACGGGGCGATGTACGCCGTTCGCTCGCGCCGCGACCGACCGCTGTTCGTCCTCGACGCCGGCTGACCCTGGTCTGCGGGCGGAGTTCAGTTCAAGACGCCTGGGCTGGCCAGCCGATGGGGTAGTCGTCGGCAACCTCCGCAGCCTCTTCGAAGAGTCGCTTGCGCTGCTTGGTCGGCACCTTGTCGCCGAACACGATGCCGCTGAGGTGGTCCGTCTCGTGCTGCAGGCAGCGGGCCAGCAGACCGTCTCCGACGTACATCACGGCCTGTCCGTGGTGGTCGAAGCCGTTCACCTGAGCGTGGTCGAGCCGCGCGCACTCGACGACCGCACCGGGTAGCGACAAGCATCCCTCGTCACCCACGTCGAGGTTGCGATCACCGTCGCCGGGGATCGTCAGGACGGGATTGCAGACCACGCCGGCGACGGACTCGCCGGGCTGCCCGGTCGGGCAGTCGAACACGAACACCGCGACGTCGTGCCCGATCTGGTTGGCGGCCAACCCAACCCCGTCGGCGGCGCGCATCGTCGCCACCATGTCGGCCACGAGACTGACGAGGGCATCGTCATACGTCGTCACGGGTCGGCACGGGCGGTGCATCACGGCTTCGCCCCATCGCGTGATGGGACGGGCCTGACCGCCGTCGGGGAGCACGCTCACGGCGGGACGCTATCGCAGCCCGGCGGCCGTCTCGGCGCCCTGTCCGCTCAGGCGAACTGCCAGGAACGCTTCGACAGGCGGCCCGCCGGTTCCCCGTTTGCTATGGAGAGAAGGCAAACGCCTTCTGTCCATAGCAAACCTGCCGCTGTCTCTGTCCGGTTGCGGTGTTGTCGTGGCAACGGCCACCTGGTGCAAGGAGTCTGGGACAGGGGCCGCACGGGTACGACGGTCGGCGAGGCGGTCGGGCAAGGGACGTCAAGCGAGGTGCTTCAGGGCTTCGCGGCGCGACAGCGCAGACATGCCCTCCGCGTGGTGGTCCACGAAGGCGAGCACCCAGGCCGGATCGGTCTTCGCGTACTCGCGCAGCGCCCACCCGACTGCCTTGCGCAGGAAGAACTCCCGCTCGGTGAGCGCCGGCACGATCGCATCGGAGAGCAGGCGTACGTCGGTGCGCTCGCGATGGCCGAGTTGGCAGATGATCGCGACCCGGCGCAGCCAGATGTCGCGCGACCCGATCCAGCCCCGCACGACGGGTTCGGCGCCGTCACGGTCGACCAGCAAGATGTCGCCGACCGCATGGGAGGTGTCGTCCACGACATCCCACCACGCGGCGCGCACGACCAGGTGCTCGGTGAGCGGCAGGGCGCCGACCGTCAGGTAGGTCCGGTACGTCGGATGCCTCAGCAGCCCAGCGGCGACGTACCACTCCTCGCGATGGGTGGCCTCGTCGAAGAGCG
>Ga0136617_10006955_pt1 | contig 10094 bp, 8 predicted proteins | sample AntDrymUQ3222106_2_FD_129672 | JGI IMG/M metagenome (GOLD analysis project Ga0136617, IMG submission 129672) | Polar desert sand microbial communities from Dry Valleys, Antarctica - metaG UQ322 (21.06) | ecosystem: Environmental > Terrestrial > Soil > Desert | place: Antarctica: Dry Valley... | reverse complement strand
TTCGGGATGACCGTCGTCCACACCGCGCGGCGCTCCGGCCTGGCCCTGGCCGACCTGCTCGAGCGCGCGGACTTCGTCTCCCTGCACTGCCCGCTGACCCCCGCGACGCGCGGGCTGATCGACGCCGAGGCCCTGGCGCGGATGAAGCCGACCGCGTTTCTCGTCAACACCGCGCGCGGCCCGATCGTCGATCAGCCGGCGCTGGCGCGCGCCCTGCACGAGGGCGCCATCGCCGGGGCCGCGCTCGACGTCACCGAGCCCGAGCCCCTGGCGCCCGACGACGCGCTGCTGGCCGCGCCGAACCTCCTCGTCCTCCCCCACGTGGGCTCGGCCACCCATGCCACCCGCGAGCGGATGGCCGACCTGGCGGTCGACAACCTCCTGGCCGGGCTGGCCGGGCGAACCCTGCCCCACGAGTTCGCCGGGCCCGGATAGCCTGGCCCCCGTGTCGCCTCAACGCACGCTCGCGCTGCTCATCTTCTCCACGGTGATCTTCACCACCGGGATGGTCCTGGTCTTCCTCGGGGTGACCGTCCCGGGGATCGTGCTGCTCGTCATCGGCGGGGCGCTCGACGTGGTCGCCGTGACCATTCACATGCGCCTCCAGATGCAGAACGCGGCGGCCATCAGCGACGCCGAGGACGCCGCGGAGGCGCGCCGGACCGAGCAGCTAGCCCGCGCGCGCGAACGGGACGGCGCCTAGCCCGCGGAGGCCGAGGTCGGCCTGCGCGGGACCGGCGCCGATCCGCACGCGGAGCACGACCGAGCCGAGGCGCTCGCCGGTGGGCCGCAGGTCGGCGAGGACCGCGGCGATGGCGTCGGACGGGACGCCGCACGCCTCGAGGAACTCGCGGGCGCGCGCGCCGTCGAGGTCGCTGCGGGTCAGCTCGAGCTCCTCGACGCGCCGGTCGGCGCCAGGCGCGGCGGCGGCCGGCGCGGCGTCGATGACGCGCAGCACGCATGCCGCCATGTCACGGCGCGCGCGCGCGGTGCGAGCCGCGAGGGTGGCGAGCAGCGCCTCGGCCTCAGCGCCCTCGCCAAGCGCTGAGAGATCGCGCCAGAGGGAGCGCAGGTCTGCGGGCTCACCGTCCGGCGAGTCGCGGCTCACGTCGCCGCCGTGTGGTTCGCGCACGACCTCGCCGGTGAAGAAGCACGCGACGGCTCCGCGCGGCAGGCGCATGGTGGTCTGGCGCGACGCGACGGCGCCGGCGCCGATCGCCGGAACGGCCGCGGCCGTCACCGGCGCGTAGGAGGGCGCGCCGAGGATGACGGGGGGCGACAGCCCCGCGGTGGCCCACGTCAGGGTCGCCGCCTCACGGTCGTGCACGGCTGCGGCAACGCAGGCCTGGTCGGCGCCGAGCTGCGAGTCGAGCGCGTCCATGGCGGCCTGCAGCGCGGGGCGGGGAGCCATACCCGCCTCGAGGTAGGCGCGCAGCGTGTGGCGCACGAGCGCGGTGAGCCCGAGCGCGCGGCGCCCGTGGGCGGTGACCTCACCGACGACGAGGCCCAGGCACGCGTCGTCGAGGCGGAACACCTCGTGGAAGGCACCACCGGCCGCGGCGCCCGCGGCCGGGCGGTAGGCCGCCGACGCGGCGAGCCCGGCGATCGCCTCCGGCGGGGGCGGCAGCAGCGCCTCCTGGAGCAGCCCGACATCCTCGAGCAGTGCCGCGCGCTGGCGCTCGAGCCGGCGCGTCCGGTTCACCATCCAGCCCGAGCGCCCGGCGGCGAGCGCCAGCAGCAGGGCGAGGCCGGCGATGATCGCCCACATGAAGCCGGGCACGACGCCGACGACCTCCTTGACCGTCCGCACCACGGTGCGGGTGACGGGGGACGCGCGGCGCGGTTGCGCCTCCGGGCGCGCCCTGGCCGGCCTGCGGGCCGGCGTGGCGGACGGCGTGGCGGAGCTCGTCTCACCCGACGCGGCGCCGACCCCGCCGGCGATGGCGCCCGGGGCGCTGGCGGGCGTGGCGCCGGGCGCTGGCCGGGCGGCGGGGTTCGTGACGGCCGGTGTGGGGCCGTGCCTCACGACGCCCGGCGCGATGGCCGCGGGCGTGCTCGTCACCGGGGTGCTGGGAGTGGCGGGAGCTGCCGCCTGCGCGGGCGGGGTCGCAGCCTGGCCGCTGCCGCCTGCCGGCGCGCTCGACGTGGCCGGGGCGGGGTTCGACGCCGCCCTGCCCGAGCCCGAGCTCGATTTGCCGCCGGGCCGGGAGGCCACGGGCTGCGCGTTGCGAGCGGCACGGCGCTCCTGGCGCGTCACCTGCCGCTGCTCCTGGCGCCCCTCCCGCGCCGCCCGGCGCTCGGCGCGCGCCGGCCGGGGGGTCGCGGTCTGCGGGGCCGCGGCGGCGGCGGGCATCGCGTCGCGCCCGGCGCCACGCGGCTTGGCCGCGCCGGGGACGGCGCCGGTGACGAGGCCGGCGATCAGGCAGGCGGCCGCGGCGAGCGCGGCTCGCCGGTGGGTGAGGTTTCGAGTGGTCTGGTCGGTGTGGCGCAGTGCGACACCCGTGGGCGCGACATGGCTTCACCCCACCCTTCGGACGCCCGAGCGGGGCCTTGAAGCGGTCCGGCAGGGCTCGAACAACCGTTTAGACCGATCCGGATTCCGGGGCTCTGGGAATCCGGCGCAGAGTCCGGCCCGAGCGGCGTCGCACTAGCATCGGCGCCATGCGCGTCGCCGTCGTCGACATCGGGACGAACTCCACCCGCCTGCTCATCGCCGACGTGAGCGCCGGCGCGGTCGTCGAGCTCGAGCGCCGCAGCACGGTGACCCGGCTCGGCGAGGGCGTCGACTCCAGCGGCCGGCTCGGGGAGGCCCCGATGGGGCGCGTGCTCGCGACGCTCGACGAGTACCACCGCGCGATCTCCGAGCACGGGGTGGACGCGACCACCGGCGTGCTCACGAGCGCCGTGCGTGATGCCGACAATGGCCCGCAGTTCACCGCGCAGGTACGTGAGCGCTACGGGCTCGACGTGCGCACGATCGACGGCGACACGGAGGCCCGGCTGACCTTCGCGGGTGCGACCGCGGGCCGCGACCCGAGCGCCGCCGGCCCGCTGCTCGTGTTCGACATCGGCGGCGGCTCCACCGAGTTCGTGGTGGGCGGCGGAAGGGCGGTGTCCTTCCACGTCTCCACCCAGGCGGGAGTGGTGCGCCAGTCCGAGCGCCACATCGACTCCGACCCGCCCGCCCATGCCGAGCTGGAGGCACTGGCGTCCGACGTCCGCGGGCTGATCGCCGAAGGGGTGCCGCCCGACGTGCGGGCCTCCGCGTCCGCGGCGATCGGCGTGGCCGGGACGGCGACGTCGTGCGCCGGCATCGCCCAGGCGCTCGAGCCCTACGACCCCCGCGCCGTAGAGGGCTTCCGGCTCGACCTGGGCGAGGCCGAGCTCATCCTCGCCCGGCTGGCGGCGATGACCGACGACGAGCGCCGCCGGGTCAAGGGCCTGCATCCCGACCGCGCGCCGACGATCGTCGCCGGGGTGATCATCCTCATCGAGGCGCTGCGCGCCTTCGGGCTGGACACGATGGAGGTCTCCGAGCACGACGTCCTCTACGGCGCCGCGCTCGAGCGGGCCTCCGGACCGCCCGCGGCCTGACCCGCACCCGCTGCACGCTAGAGGTCCAGCCGCCGGAACACGGGCCGCGGCAGGTGGCGCAGCACGGTGAAGACGAACCGGAGGATCGGTGGCGCCCACACGGTGTGGGCGCCGCTGCGCAGGCCCCCGGCGATCGCGTCGGCGACCTTGTCGGGAGTGGTGGTGAACGGCACGGGCTTCATGCCCTCGGTCATCTTCGTCTTCACCATGCCGGGGCGCACGACCATGACCTGGACGGCGTCTGCCGCGAGCTCGTCGGCCAGGCCCTGGGCGAAGGCGTCCAGACCGGACTTGGACGAGCCATAGACGAAGTTCGAGCGCCGCGGTCGCTCTGCGGCCACCGACGAGAGGACGACGAGCGCCCCGTGGCCCTGGGCGCGCAGCCGCGCCGCCACGGCGACCAGGGCCGACGCGAGCCCGGTGAAGTTCGTGTGCAGCACCGCGGCCGCGGTGGCCGGGTCGGCGAGCGCGGCCTCCTGGTCGCCGAGCACGCCGGCGGCCACGAGCACGCAGTCCACGTCACCGAAGCGCTCCCACACCGCCTCGGCGAACGGCGCATGGGACGCCACGTCGTCGGCGTCGAAGGCCACCGCCTCCGCCGTCTCGGCGCCCGCGCGGCGCAGCTCCTCGACCGCTTCGCCGGCCTTCGCCGGGTCGCGCACAGCCAGGATGACGGTCCGGCAGCGCTCGGCGATCAGCCGGCGCACCGTGGCCAGCGCGATGTCCGAGCCCCCGCCCAGGACGAGCACGGTCTGCACGGAGCCCAGGCCGTCCTTCATGCCAGGGCCACCGGCCGGCGCGACGCCGCGCGGGTGAGCGGGAGCCGGCGCCCGAGGTCCGAGCGCATGACGCCCTCGGGGTCCAGTCCCGCGCGGATCTCGTTCCACTCGTCCAGCCGCGGGTACATCGCCGCCAGCAGGTCGGGGCGCAGCCGCGCGTCCTTGGCCAGGTATACGCGCCCCCCGGCCGCCGCCACGAGCGCATCGAGCTCGTCCAGGAGCGCAGCCAGCCCACCGGCGGCCGCCGGGAGGTCGAGCGCCAGCGTCCAGCCCGGCAGCGGGAAGGAGAGCAGCCCGCGCTGGGCCCCGAAGCGCTTGAGCACCGCCAGGAACGACGCCGCCCCGGCGGCGGAGAGGCGCTCGAGCACGGCGCGCAGCGTGTCCTCGGCGCCGAAGGGGACGGCGAACTGGTACTGCACGAACCCGCGCGACCCGTACATCCGGTTCCAGCCGCGCACAAAGTCCAGGGGGAAGAAGAACGGCGCGATCGCCTCGAGGTGACCGCGCTCCTCGCGCGGCGCCCGGCGGTAGTAGGCCTCGTTGAACGCGGAGATCGTCGCGCGGTTGAGCAGCCCGCCGGGGATCCACGGCGGGGCGGCCAGCTTCGCGGGGCCGGGCGCGCGCAGCGGCCGCTCGCGCTCCTGCGCGCTCAGCTCCTCGCGGGTGGCGTGGTCTCCGCGCATGAGCACCGACCGGCCCAGGCGCCGGCCGCGCGCGAGGCAGTCGATCCAGGCGACCGAGTAGCGGTAGTCCTCGTCGCGCGCGTCCATGCGCGCCATCACGTCGTCGAGATCGGAGGCGCGCTCGGTGTCGACGCGCACCAGGGAGGTCTCGATGGGCGACAGCCCGAGGGTGGCGCCGACCACGACGCCGGTCAGGCCCATGCCACCCGCGGTCGCGGCGAACACGTCCGCATCGCTGTCACGGGAGACCGTGCGGCGCTCTCCGGCCGGGGTGACGAGGTCCAGCGAGACGACGTGCTCGCAGAAGGAGCCCTCGACGTGATGGTTCTTGCCGTGGATGTCGGCCGCGATTGCCCCGCCCACGGTGACGTAGCGCGTGCCCGGCACGACCCTGGGAAACCAGCCCAGCGGCACCAGCAGCGCGATGAGCGCGTCCAGCGAGACGCCGGCGTCGACGGTCACCCGCCCGTGGGCGAGGTCGACGTCACGCACGCCGGCCAGGCCGCGCATGTCCAGCACGCGGCCGCCGGCGTTCTGGGCGGCGTCGCCGTAGGCGCGTCCGAGGCCCCGCGCGATCACGCCGCGACCCGGGGCTGCGCGGAGGAGCTCGGCGACCTCGTCGGCGCTGTGCGGGCGTGCGAGCGCCGCGCGCGAGGCAGCCGTCAGGCCCCAGCCGCGCAGGACGGCGGGCGCCTCCTCAGTGGGCGAGGGAGACACCGATTGCATATATGACGGCCCAGATCGCGCCGAAGACGAGCAGGGTCCGGTCGCCGAGCACGAGCTCCTCGGGCGCCTCGCCGTGACCCTCCTCGATCAGCAGGGCGTAGCGCAGGATGAACAGGACGAAGGGGACGATGGACAGCTCGAACCACGGCCCGGTCTCCCCCGCGGACTGCTCGAAGGCCCACAGGCAGTAGCCCAGCATGCAGACGCCGGAGGCGACGGAGTACACGTAGCGCAGGTAGGCGGCCGAGTACTCGGCGAGGGTCGCGCGGGTCTGGGGATCGGGGCCGAGGTCGAGGTGCTCGGCGTGGCGCTTGCCCGCGACGATGAACAGCGACCCGAACGACGTGACGATGAGAAACCAGCGTGAGATCGGCACGTCCACCGCCACGCCGCCGGCGACCGCCCGCACGATGAAGCCGGAGGCGACCACCGCGATGTCGAGGATGGGCTCGTGCTTGAGCCAGAAGGTGTAGGACAGCGTCATCACCACGTAGAGGGCGACGATCCCCATGAGCTCGAGGCGCACGCTGGCCGCGATGGCGAGGCCGGCGACCATGAGCAGCGCCGCGGCGATCCAGCCGCTGCGCACGGAGATGAGCCCGGCGGCGATCGGGCGGTTGCGCTTGGTGGGATGGCGGCGGTCGGCCTCGACGTCACCGATGTCGTTGACGAGGTAGGTCGCGCTGGAGACGAGGCAGAACGCGACGAAGGCGAGCGCGATCCTGGCGGGGGTCGAGCCCTCGGTGAGGACCCCCGCCGCGCCCGGGGCGGCGAGGACGAGGATGTTCTTGGCCCACTGCTTGGGCCGCAGCGCCCGCAGGAAGACGCGCGGCGCGCTCGGACGCGGCGGGGCGAGGACCTCCGCCGTGGGGTCAGCGGCGCGGTCGGCGGCCGCGGGAGCACGAGGGGGCGAGGCGATCTGGAACTGTTCCGGCAAAGCGGGCCATTCTAGTGTTCACCCCCTCCCTCCACCCCACGCGCAATCCGGCGCCCACGCCGTGAGTGACGAGCGCCCCACCCTGCTCGAGCGAATCGGCGCCGCGGGGGCCAGCGCCACGTCGCTGGAGGGGAAGTCCTCGCGCACGCAGCGGATCGTCACCCTGGCCATGGTCGCGCTGGTCGTCGGCTTCCTGGGCGGCGCGGTCGCAAGCCAGTGGTCGCGCCTGCCCGACATCGAGTGGCGCCTGCGGCCGGCGTGGCTGGTCGCCGGCGTGCTCGCGCTCGTCGCCTTCCAGTACCTGCACGCCCAGCTCTGGGTCATGATCATCCACGCGCTCGGCCGGCCCCTGGACGGCGCGCGGGGCCGCATGGTCTGGAGCGTGACCCTGCTGGCGCGCTACGTACCGGCCAACGTGGCGCTGGCGGTCGGGCGTATCGCGCTGGCCGAGCGCGAGGGCGTGCCCAAGCGGATCAGCCTCGCCTCGATCGTCTACGAGCTGGGCTTCACGTTCGCGGGAGCGACGATCGTGGGCGCCTACTTCCTCGTGACCCTGCCCTCGCTGGAAGATGAACCGCTGCGCTGGCTCGCCCTGGCGATGCCGGTCGCGGCCGTGGCGGCGCTTGACCCGCGCGTCTTTCACACCCTCGCCGACCTCGCCCTGCGCAAGCTCGGGCGCGAGGCGCTGCCGCTTTCCATCAACCGCGGGCAGGTGCTCGGCTTCGTCGTCGCCTTCGCCGGCTCGTTCCTCGTCGCCGGGTTTGCGGTGTACGCGTTCGCCCAGGGCATCCACGGCCTGGGCGACGGCGGCCTGGGCATCGCGATCGGCTCCTACTCGGTCGGCTTCGCGGCGTCCGTGCTCGCCTTCTTGATCCCCGGCGGGCTCGGCGCGCGCGAGGGCGGGATGGTCGCCGCGCTGTCCCCGGTCCTTCCGGTCACCGTGGCGCTCGCCGTCGCCGTGGGGATCCGCCTGGCGCAGATCGGCGTGGAGGTCGCCTACGCGACGATCACCCCGGCGCTGGCGCGCCGCGGTGCGAGCTGACCGGCCCGGCGCGCTGGTATCGTGCCCGCCCGCGGGCGGGCGGTCCTCCCGTCGTCGCTCCGCGCCCCGCCGCCGCGCCGCTCCTCGCCGGCGGCCTGTCATGTCCTCGCCGTCGGCCACAGCCCACTCCGGCCCGCCGCGCTCGGCCCATACGCGGCTGAGCGGCGCCGGCGCGCGCCTGCTGGCCGACACCCCCGTCGGCGTCCGTGAGGTCGGCCTGTGCGGGCTCTTCCTGCTCTTGCTGGGCTTCGCGGTCTTCGGGGTGCACGTCGCCGATGGAAACCGCTACTGGGCCGACGACTGGTACCACACGCGCCTGGTCGCCCAGGCCGACGGTCCCTCCTTCTGGGACACGGTCAACCCCCAGACCGCGGAGTTCCGGCCGCTGCTGGTCACCCTGATCGCGCTGCCCTACCACGTGCTGGGCCTCGAGCCCGCCTGGCATCTCGGCCTCGCCGTCGTGCTCGCGGCCGGCGCCTCGCTGTCCTTCTACTGGCTGCTGCGGGTGCTGGGCATCGCCGCGCTGCACGCCGGCCTGGTCGCCGCGCTGATCCTGCTCTTCCCGTGGTCTGACTCCTCGCGCCTGTGGACCACAGGCTCCATCCTGAACGTCGCGCTCATCCTCTACTTCGTGGGGACCGCGCTCGGCCTGCTCGCCTTCCGGCGGGAGGGCTGGCGGGCCGTCGCGCTCATCGCGGGCGCGGTCTCCTGCTACGTGATGAGCATCATCACCTACGAGATCGTGGCGGCCGCCGAGGTGGCGTCCGTCCTGCTCTACGCGCGCTATGCGGGCTGGCGGCCGGCGCTGCGGCGCTGGCCGCTGGACCTGCTCGCGATCGGCGTGACGCTGCGCTTCGTCTACGTCCACATCCCGGAGCGCTACAAGACCGAGACGACGCCGCGGGCGGTGGCCGGCCACGGTCGCGACATGGCCGACGAGAGCCTCACGCTCCTGCAGACCTCGCTGTTCCCCGGAGTCTTCTCCGGCCGGGTGCTCGGCCTGCTGGTGATCGCGGCCGTGCTGGTGGGCGCCGGCGTGCTCTGGCGCCGGCTGGCCCCTGAGGACGAGACCCGCCGGACGCTGCTGCGCTGGTTCGCCTTCGCCGCCGCGGGCGCGCTGCTCATCAGCGCCGGCTACGCCGCCTTCGTGCCCGGGAAGTCGACCTACCTGCCATCGAATCCCGGCGTCGGCAACCGGGTCAACCTGCTCGCGGGGTTCGGATTCGTGATGGTCGCCTACGCCGTCCTCATGCTGGCCGGGACCCTGGTCGCGCGGGCCACGTCGCGCGGTCCCGGCCTGGCCGCGGCGCTCGCCGCGGCAGCCAGCGTGGCGATCGGCGCCGGCTACATCGTCATTCTCGGCGGCGACATCCGCAACTGGGACCGGGCCGCCGACCTCCAGCGCCAAGAGCTCGCGGTCATCGGGCGGGTCGTCCCGCCGCTGCTGGCCGACGTGCGCGCCAACGGCCCGGCCGGCCCGGGCAAGCCGTCCGTCTACGCCTTCGGCTGGCCGACCTACACCGCCCCCAGCGTGCCGGTCTTCGCCCTGCGCACCGACCTGCGTGACGGCGTGCGCCTCACCCTCGACGACCCCAGGGTCACCGCCCAGCCGGTGCGCCGGACCGAGCAGTTCCAGACCCGCTGGTTCTGCGAGCGCCGCTACATGTTCCCCAAGGACATCTCCATGGACATCGCGGAGGGCGCGCCCTACGGCCGCGGCATCTTCGTCGACATCCCGACCGGGCGAGGCGTCATCCCGCGCAACCAGGCCGAGTGCTTGCGCTACGCGCGCGCGTTCGGCCACCCGGCGATCGCGTCGAAGTCGAATGTGCGAGGCCCAACGTGAGCGACCCGTCCCCATCAAGCGCCAGGCGCGCCGGCAGCGGCGACCCGTCCCCCTCCCGCGCCGAGCGGGTCCGCGCGGCCCTCCTCGTGCACGCGCGCCACCCGCTGGCGCCCTTCGGCGTGCTGGTCGCCGCCTACCTCGTCCTGCGCGCGGGCGCCTTCTACGCGGTGATGCCGCGGGCCTTCCCGGACACGCGCTCATACCTCGAGGTCGCATCCCATCCGGTCTGGAGCACCGACTTCCTCGCGGGCGCGCGCTCGTGGACGCTGCCGCTGGTCTGGAAGCTCGTGCCCGACTCCGACGTCTGGCGCACGCGGGCCCAGTTCGGGATCTCGGTCGTCTGCTGGCTGGCGCTGGCCGGCGCGATGGCCCAGAGCGTGCGCGGCCGCAGCTACCGCGTCGCCGTCTTCGCCGTCGTCCTGGTCTTCTCCATGAGCCTGTCGGTCATCCAGTTCGACACGCTGCTGATCTCCGAGTCGATCTCGAT
>Ga0136617_10006954_pt1 | contig 10094 bp, 10 predicted proteins | sample AntDrymUQ3222106_2_FD_129672 | JGI IMG/M metagenome (GOLD analysis project Ga0136617, IMG submission 129672) | Polar desert sand microbial communities from Dry Valleys, Antarctica - metaG UQ322 (21.06) | ecosystem: Environmental > Terrestrial > Soil > Desert | place: Antarctica: Dry Valley... | reverse complement strand
GGCGACGTGGACCTGGACGGTCACGTTGGCGGACTTGGCGGAGTCGTGTGACTTCGCCGACGCCGTGGCGGGAACCGCCACGAGGGCGGCGAGCGTCGCCATGACGGCGACGGTACGACGATGCTGAGACATTGATGCCCCTTTCGGCAACTGGGCGGCCTGCATGAGGCCCCTGGTTTTGCGCGCCCGCCTCGCGACGGGTTTGCCTTTTCGATCTGTGGCTGCCTCTACCACGCGCCAGGACGCGGCGTGTGATGGAGTACTCGAGAAGTTGGCACGTTGGCGCTCTAACCGGAGGGGCGCCCGAAGAGCTGCGACAGCATGGAGTCGATCCCGCCGAGGACCTGCTGGACCGGCGCCAGGACCTTCGGGAGCGACGGCGACGACGAGGGCGGTCCTGGCCGCGTGGCGGTCGGCGCCGGAAGCTTCAGGCCGACTGCCGCCAGCATGCGGTCGATCGTCGTGCGCAGCGCGCCGAGCGAGCCCTGCAGCGTCGTGCTCGCGCTCTGCAACGCGCTCGTCGTGCCGCTGGTCGCGGTCGTCTGGGCCGTGTGGAGGGCGGCGAGGACCTGCTCGCGGATGTCGGTGAGCTGCTGGATGGCGAGCTGCGCCGGCGTCTTGGCGGTCGGGCGGGGGCCGGCGGGCGCCTGCTGCGCGGACTGTTGCGGCGCCGGGGCCGCAGCCGAGACCGGGACCGGCACCGGGGGAGCGGGGGCCGGCGCGGTCGCGCTGGGAAGCTTCGGCGCGGGAGTTGCCGGCGTCTCGCCGTGCGCGGCGACGAGCGTGCCGGCGCCGGCGCGCGAGCGCAGCGTGCCACGCGCGGAGCGCGCCTTCGCGCCGCGCGAGCGCGGTGCGGAGGTCTTCGCTGCGGCCCGCGCCACGTTCGCCTGCAGCGCGGTGGCCGTCGGTGAGGCGGGGGCCGGGGCGGGCCGCGCGGCCTGCGTCTTCGGCGCGGCAACGGCGGGCTTGGCCACGTGCTTGATCTCGACTGCTGCTGTGCCGGTCGTCGCCACGACGGCGGCAACGGTCAGCCCCTTGAGGAACACCGGCATGCTGCTCCAGCCGGCCAGCGTGACGGTCGCTGCGCCGCCACCGCCCACCGCGACGAGGGCTCCACCGCCGGCGCCGCCGCCGAGCATGCTGGCGAGGGCGGCGCCGGAGAACCAGGGGCCGAGCAGGTGCAGGTCAGCGCTGCGGGCATGGATCGCGCGCTGGAAGGAGGCGCAGTCGTCGCAGGAGCGCAGGTGCGCGCGAATGCGCCGCGCGCGCAGGCGGCGGCGGTCGCCGTCGGAGATGCAGTGGCGCACGCTCACGCACGCGGTCGCGCGGCCGTCGACGGCTTCGTGCAGGGCGCCGCGGGCGTCGAAGACGGCGCGTCGGGCGGCCTCGTTGGAGACGCCGAGCGCGAGGGCGATCTCGTCGTAGCTCAGGCCGCTGAGCTCGCGCATGACGAGCGCGCCGCGCTGGCGCTCGGGCAGTCCGCGCAGGTCGTCGACGAGCTGGGCGAGACGGACGCGCTGCTCGGCGTCGACCTCGGGGCCGGGCACGGTGGGCTCGTCGAGCTCGCGCAACTCGGCGTGCGGCTGCCGGCGCCGGACGATGTTGATCGCCTCGTTGTGGGCGATGCGGTACAGCCACGGGCGCAGCGGGCGGCCCGGCTCGCGGCGCGGCAGGCTGCGCAGCATGTTCTCGAGCGCGTTCTGGGTCGCGTCGCGGGCGTCCTCGTCGTCGAGCAGGATCGAGCGGCAGTAGCCCAGCAGTGGCCCGTGGTAGCGCTCGTAGAGGGTGGTGAAGGCGGCGTCGCTGCCGGCCGCGGCGCGGGCGGCGAGCGTCTCGTCGCCCAGGCGCGACAGCGCGCCGATCCGGGCCGAGTGGGGCGCGAGTGTGGCCGTCGCGGACATCGTGCTGGATGTATCGGCAGCAACGGGCCGATCTTTGAGCCTCCGTAATCTTGTGTCACGTGCCCGTCCAGGCCTCCATCGGTTCGTTCTTCGATGCCGTCGGCTCGTTCTTCGACAGTCTCGCCCGCGTCGGTTGGGGCTCGCTCGCGCTCGGGGCGGCGGCGTTCGTCATCTACCTGACGCTGCGCTCGCGCGCGTTCTTCAACACGTTGCGGGCCGCCTATCCGACTGAGCCGATCCCGTTCCGGCGCATCTGGGGCGCGTACATCGCCGCGTACGGCTTCAACAACGTCATCCCGGCGCGCGGCGGCGACGTCATCAAGCTCTTCCTCGTCAAGCAGTCGATCCCGCACGCGACCTATCCGGCAGTTGGCGCGGCGATCTGCGTCGAGGCGATCTTCGACGCGGTCATGGCGGTCTTCATCCTCGGCTTCGCGTTCAGCCAGGGCGTCTTCCCCAAGCCGCCGGACTTCGCGCAGCTCAACGCCTTTGACCTGTCGTTCTTCGCCGGCCATCCGCGCTTCACGCTCTTCGCGCTGACGCTCGCGGCGGTGATCGCGCTTGTCGGCTTCGCGGTCCTCTCGCAGCGGGTGAAGGCCTTCTGGGCGCGGGTGCGCCAGGGGCTGACGATCCTGCGCGACCGCCGCCGCTACATGCGCGAGGTCTTCGCGATCCAGCTCGCCGGCTGGTGCTTTCGCTTCGCCGCGTTCTGGCTGCTGCTGGAGGCCTTCAACGTCGGGGGCTCGGTGCGCAATGTCCTGCTCGTGCTCGGCGTCAACGCCGTCGCGGCCGTCGTGCCGTTCACCCCCGGCGGAGCGGGGGTGCAGCAGGCGCTGCTCGTGAAGGTCTTCCAGGGGGCCGCGACTGGCGCGACGGTGGCGGCCTACTCCGTCGGCCAGCAGATCGTCATCGCCGTCTCGACGCTCGCGGTCGGCTTCGTCGCGCTCGTCTCGATCTTCCGGATCCGCTCGTTCAAGGAGGCGATCCGCCTCGGCCAGGCCGAGCGCGACGCCGAGTGGACTGCGCAGGAGGCCTACTGAAGGCCGCTGCGCGCCTCGCGCACGAGCGCGACGGCATCGGGGAAGACGGTGGCCATGACCGAGCGGATCTGCTCGGCCTGCTGCTCGATCGTCCCCTGGATGTTGACGCGGTTGATTGCCGCGACGGTCATCTCGACCGCGAGCTTGATCGCGTTGTCAGCCCAGACAAGCCCCTGCTGGGCCTGCATCTGCTCGGCGAACTCCGCCATCCGCCGCTGCAGCTCCTCTGGATCACCGAAGAGTCCTCCGAAGCCTTCCATCGCCCCATCGTAGCGGGCGGGGCCAGTAGCCTCGCGACCATGCCGGAGATCGAGGGCGCGGGGGTCGCGCTGCACTACGTCGAGCGTGGCAGCGGGCAGCCGCTGCTCGTCATCCACGGCCTTGCGTCCGATGCTCAGGTGTGGTCGTCGCGGCTCGAGGTACTGGCCGACGCGGGTGCCCGCGCGATCGCCTACGACCGCCGCGGCTACGGCTGCAGCGGTGCGCCGGAGCCGTACGTCGCGACGACCGTCCAGGAGCAGGCGCAGGATGCCGCCGCCCTGCTGGAGCGCCTCGACGCGGCGCCGGCGCTGCTGGTCGGCGACGGCTTCGGCGCGCTCGTCGCGCTCGAGCTGCTCGTGCGCCTGCCCGCGCTCGCGACCGGCGCGGTGCTTGCAGACGTGCCGCTGTTCGCGTTCGTGCCGACGGCGACGGAGGCGCTCGCGGCGCAGCGCGAGCGCCTCGAGCAGGCGTTGCGCGACGGCGGGCCGCAGGCCGCGGTGCAGGCGTGGCTCGGCGACGAAGCCGACCCGGACAGCGTTTCTCGCGCGCGCACGTGGCAGCGCGGCTTCTTCGCCGACTACGCCGGCCAGGCGAGCTGGTCGCCGTCGCGGCGCGAGCTGCGTGCGATCGGGGTGCCCGTGGCGGTTGTGACCGGCCCGGCGTCGCCCGCGCACACCGTTGCCGCGGCGGACGCGGCGGCGGCGCTGCTGCCCGCGGCGCGGCGCACGTGGGACGGCGGTGTGGTGGGGGCGGCGATCGCGCTGCTGGGGTGAGGCGCGCGCGGTTGCTCGGTCGGCTTGGGGGTGCGCGGGGGCTTGCGAACGGCGGCATTGAGGGAGGGGGTCCAGGGCGTAGTGGCGAACCGCGCGGCGATTGGCGAGTTATTCGGCGTGGGCGCTGAAAACTCGCCAATCGCCCCGCGGAGAACGCGCCGGCTCGGACCCCTTCCTTCATTGATGCTGTTCGCCAGCATCTGCGCGGCAACTGTGGCTCGCGCCGCCATGCGCGCTCGCGCTGCCACCGGCCAACCCCCTACGCCCGCCGCGCCACCACCGCCACGGTCCCGCCGCGCCCCAGCAGCCCGAACGCCGCCTCGGCGAGCACGGCGGCCGGTGCGAGCGGCAGCGCCGCCGCGGTGACGAGCGCGTCGCGGCTGCGCAGGCGCGCGTTGCGCTTGAGCGCGTGGTAGAGCCACGAGGGGGTGGGCGTCGCGCGGCTGACGAGCGACTGCCAGAGACCGAACGGGTTGTGCTCTGCGAGCACGTGATGGGTGCAGACCGGCTCCAGCCCGCTGGCGCGCAGGAGCCCGTGCAGTCCGGCGACCGTGAAGTGCGTGCGGTGGCGCGGCACGTCGAGGTGGTACCAGCGCGCGCCGCCGACGCGCGCCTGGACGCTGGCGAGGTTCGGCACGCCGACGAGCAGCAGCCCGCCGGGTCGCAGCCAGCCCGCGATTCGCGCGAGCGCCGGCCCCGGCTCGTCGAGATGCTCGAGCACGTGCCAGAGGGTCGCCGCATCGAGCGAGCCCGCGGGCACCTCGGTGTCGTCGATGCCGCCGCGCCGCAGGTCGATCCCGAGCGCGCGCGCACCCTCGACGCCTCGCAGCGAGGGCTCGATCCCGAGCGCGTACCAGCCGGCCGCGCGCGCCTCGGCGACGAAGCGCCCGCGCCCCGCGCCGATGTCGAGCAGGCGCCCCGGCGTCTGCGCGCCGGCGCTCGCCAGCAGCGCGAGGCGCCGGCGCGCGAAGGCGCGCAGGATCGGCGCCGCCAGGCGCGAGCCGCGGGGCGCGCCGCCGCCGTAGGCGCCCGCCTCGTGCGCCTGCGCGGGGGCGGGGGCGAGGGTCACCGCGGTGCCGCACCGGGCGCAACGGGCGAGCTCGTAGTCGCCGGGCAGCGCCGGGTCGGAGCCCGGGACCGTCCGCCAGGCGGCGAGTGCGGCGCCGCCACATGCCGGGCACGCGCGATCGCTGAGTCCGTCCAGGACGAGGCCGCGCCGTCGCTGCGCGCGGAGGGGGTCGTCCCCCGGGTCCTGCCTCGGGAACCCGGGGTCGCGCGCCATGGCGCACATTGTGCCGCCGCGCCCTCGCGTTCCGCGCGACGGCGGTTCGAGGACTCCGCTGCAAGCGCCTGCCACCCACACCGAGCTGCGGCGCAGGTGGCCGCCGGCGCACACCGGCACCCGGCGAACGACCGCAGGACGTAGCGGTAACGCGCCAAAGATCGACCGACCGCTCATGGGAACCGCGCGCGTTGCCGATGAGTTCGGACGTTCGGGGGCAGCGCCCGGGAGCGAAGGGAAGCCATACCTTCAAACAACCCCGGGAACCCGTATCCCCGCCGTCGTCCTCTCGCCGCAGCCTGCGCACGATTGCCACGAGCCCTGGCCGCCCGAAGCCCCGCCCTGCCGGGCGCTGCCTCCGCCGCGTTCCAAGGTCGCCCGAACTCGGTGACGCTACGCGCGTCACGCCAAGCACCAGCAAGGACACCCTCGTCATGCGCTTCCCTGCCCGCTCTCGGTCACGCGCTCACCAAGGTCACCGACACGCAGGGCGACTACGCCGAGCGTGACGTGCTGCTGACGGTCGGCTCGGCGGCCAACCACACGCCGACCATCACCGCCGACGAGACCTCCCCCGTCTCGATGCAGTCGGGTGGCACAAGGTCATCACCTTCACCGCTCCCGACGAGGACGCAGCGAACACCGTCGCCATCACCGGCGCCGGCCTGCCTGCGTGGGCCATCCTGAGTTCCACTCCGGGCAACCCCGGTACCGCGACGCTGACGCTCGACCCGCCGGCCGGCGTGACCACGGGCTCCTACGGGATGAACTTCGATGCCGCCGACAACGACTCGTCGGTGCCGCTGACCGCGTCGCTGAACCTGCAGGTCGTGGTGCAAGCCGACCCGAGCACCACGCGCACCGGCCAGCCCGCGGAGCTCACGACCGCTACGAGCGCCGGCTTCACGTTCACGTCCAACGACCCGAAGGCAACCTTCGAGTGCAAGCTCGACGGCGGCGCGTTCGACCGGCGTGCACGAGCCCCAAGGGCTACACGTCGCTGGCCGACGGCACGCATGACTTCGCCGTGCGCGCGGTCGACAACCAGAGCAATCCGGATCCGACGCCGGCGTCCTATTCCTGGATGGTGGATACCGTTGCTCCGAGTACGACGTTGGATCATTCTGGTGTGCCGTCGGTGAGTGGCTCGGATGCTGCGACGTTTGGTGCGGCTGGTGGGTCGGGTGCGACGTTTAGTGCAAGTTGGACAACGAGCCGGCGATGGCGGCCCGGCAGCGCGCGTTCGAGGAGCGCTACGTCAACGGCCGGTCGCTGCTGTCGCCGCCGCGCTTCTTCGACCATCCCGTCGACGAGGTCGCCGCGCTGCACACGGCCTCGCACGGCTTCGTGCTGACGTTCTACCGGCAGGACCTGAGCGGCAGCGAACGCGCCGGGCTGCGACGCCTGGAGGCGCTGGCCGTCGCGCAGAAGGCGCCGGTCCTGACGGCGCCCCGCGCGCAGGGCCCGGCGCTGGTCGCCATCCGCGAGGGCGTGCAGATGACCTGCTCGCAGGCCGGGCCGGCACAGGTTGCCCGTCTGCGCGCGTTCGCGGCGACGATGTACCCGTCGCTGAAGACCGACCGCATGGGGCCGCCCACGTAGACGCACTGGCCGGGCCGGTCACATCCGTGCGGCGGCAGGCAAACCCTCGCTCGCTTGGGCGCACGCTGCGCCCGCCCCGTCACCCGCCCCGGTCGTGGAAGTAGAACCCCGGCAGCGCCGCCCGGGTGATCTGTGCGGTCATGTGGTGGGCGAGCTCGAGGTCGCCGGTGCGGACGGCCAAGTCGTCGAGCGTGACGATGCCGGTCAGGCGGCCGGCGTCGAGGACCGGCAGGCGGCGGATCCCGTGGCGCACCATGAGCTCGGCGGCCTCCTCGACGTCCATGCCCGGCGCGGCCGTGACGACCGGCGACGAGCCGTGAGCAGCGACGGGGTCGGTGGGATCGCGCCCGTCGGTGAGCGCGCCGAGCGCGAGATCGCGGTCGGTGACGAAGCCGACGATCGCGCCGTCCTCGTCGACGAGCACGACCGAGCCGACGTTGCGCTCGCGCATGAGCTCGGCGACCTGGCGGACCGTCGCCGACGGTTGCGCGGTCACGACGCCCTCCGTCATGACGTCACGAATCTCCACGACCGCAACATACACTTGCGCCGTGCCCGCCACCGCCGACGAGACGCTCGCCGACGAAGGCCGACGGCGCACGCAGGCCGGCGCGATCGCGATCGCCGCGGGCATGCTGACGATCGGCAGCGGCGCCTTCGCCGCCATCGTCTACAGCGACAAGCCGACGGTGCCCCTGCTCGAGGCGCTGCGCGAGCGACTCTCGCCCAACCCGCCCGTTCCGGGGCTCAAGGTCCGCCAGGCGCTCTTCTACGACGACAACGCGGTGCAGATCATCCTCGTGTCCCTCCTGCTCGCGCTGGCCGCCGCCGGGATGGGGCTTGCCCTCTCGCACCTGTATCGCTCGACGAAGGCGCGCCGCCCCGAGCTGTCGCGCGCCGCGATCGTCACTGCGATCGCCGGTGCCGCACTCGTCGCCGTCGCCGAGCTCGCGCTCGCGATCAGCATCACCGTCCAGGCGCATGCGCTTGCGAACAGCGCGCAGCAGACCGCGGCCGCGGCGCGCGACGCGCTCATGCCGCCGACCGCGCTGGCGGCGGGGATCCTGCGTCAGCTCGGTGTCTTCGCGCTCGGCTTCGCGTTCATCGTCATCGCGCTGAACGTGATGCGCGTCGGCCTGCTGACGCGCTTCATGGGCGTGCTGGGGATCATCGTCGGCGGCCTGTTCATCATCCCGCTCGGAGCGTCGCTGCCGATCGTGCAGGCGTTCTGGCTCATCGCCCTGGGCGCGCTGTTCCTCGGCTTCTGGCCCCCGGGACTGCCGCCCGCGTGGGTCACGGGCGAGGCGCAGCCGTGGCCGACCCAACAGGAGTTGCGTGAGCAGCGCCTGGAGCGCCAGGGCGAGCCCGGGCGCCTGGAGCGCCAGGGCGAGCCCGCGGCGTCGCGGCCGCGCAAGGAGCGCCCCGAGCCACCGGAGACGCCGGCGCCCGAGGCGCCCGCGCGCCCGGCGCACCCCTCGTCGAAGAAACGCAAGCGCAAGCGCCGCTGAGGCGCGCGCCGGCGTTCCCTCCTGTCCGTTCTACGGATGGGGTCGGTCCTACGCTCCTACGGGGTCCTGCCGTGATCCGGATGAGTTCCATCGGCTGAGACGGACGTGGTACACGCGGCCCCGCGTAGGGCGCTACCGTGCGACCACGATGACCTACGAGGAAGCCTGCGCCGCACACTCGTGGCACGTGCCCGAGCGCTACAACATCGCCGCCGACGTCTGCGACAAGCACCCGCGCGAGAAGCTCGCGATGATCCACGAGGATCCCGACGGCGTCGTCCGCGAGGTGACGTGGGGCGAGCTGCAGGACTCATCCGATCGCTTCGCGCGGCTGCTTCGCGACCGCGGCGTGCAGCCCGGCGACCGGGTGGCGATGCTCCTGCCGGCGATGCCCGAGACCGCGGCCGCCTTCCTCGGCACGTGGAAGGCAGGGGCGATCCTGCTGTCGATGTCGATCCTCTACGGCGACGAGGGCATCCGCCACCGGCTCAACGACTCGCAGGCGCGGGTCGTCGTGACCAACGCCGCCAACCGCTCGCGGGTGGAGGGCCAGGCCGACGTCGTCGAGCTCGAGCCCGGCGACCTCGACGCCGGCGACACGGACGTCGAGCGCGTCGACACCGCCGCCGACGACCCCGCCCAGCTCTACTACACCTCGGGCACGACCGGCCTCGCGAAGGGCATCCTCCACGCCCACCGCTACATCCTCGGCCACGAGGAGTTCGTCTACTGCCACGACATCCGCGACGGCGAGCGCTTCCACGGCATGGGCGAGTGGGCCTGGGCCGCCGGCATCTGTCCGCTCATCGGGCCGTGGCGCCTGGGCGCAGTGCAGCTGGTGCTGCAACGCAAGGGCGGCTTCGACCCCCACCAGCAGCTCGACTTCCTCTCGCGCCACAAGGCCTCCAACGTCTTTGCGACCCCGACGGCGATCCGCTCGATGATGGGCATCTCCGACGCCGGCACGCGCTACCCGCAGGAGTTCCGCATCGTCTGCTCCGCGGGCGAGCCGTTGAACCCGGAGGCGATCCGCTGGTTTCGCGAGCAGTACGGGGTCACAGTGCTCGACTACTACGGCCTGTCGGAGTCCTACCCGCTCTGCGGCAACTTCCCGTTCATGGACGTTCGAGAAGGCTCGATGGGCAAGCCCATGCCGGGCTATGACGTCGTGATCCTCGACGAGGACAAGCGGCCCGTCGAGCAGGGCGAGCGTGGCGAGATCTGCCTGCGCGCGCGCTCGAACCCGCACTATCCACTCGGGTACTGGAACAACCCGCAGGCCGGCGAGGAGACGTTCGGGGGAGAGTGGTTCCACACGAAGGACGCCGCCAGCCAGGACGAGGACGGCTACGTCTGGTACGAGGGCCGCGCCGACGACGTCATCATCTCGGCCGGCTACCGGATCGGCCCGTTCGAGGTCGAGTCCGCCTGCCTCGAGCATCCCGCCGTCGCCGAGGCGGCCGCCGTCGCGTGGCCCGACGAGCGGCGCGGCAACATCGTCAAGGCGTTCGTCGTGCTCGCCGGCGGCCACGAGCCCAGCGACGAGCTCGGCAAGGAGATCGGCGCGTTCGTCCGCGAGCACCATTCGGCCTACGCCTATCCGCGCCTCGTCGAGTTCGTCGACGACCTGCCCAAGACCCTGACCGGAAAGATCCGCCGCATCGAGCTGCGAGAGAGGAGCAAGGCAACGTGAGCGTCGACGCTTCCACGCACGAGAGGCTGGCCCG
>Ga0136617_10006953_pt1 | contig 10095 bp, 8 predicted proteins | sample AntDrymUQ3222106_2_FD_129672 | JGI IMG/M metagenome (GOLD analysis project Ga0136617, IMG submission 129672) | Polar desert sand microbial communities from Dry Valleys, Antarctica - metaG UQ322 (21.06) | ecosystem: Environmental > Terrestrial > Soil > Desert | place: Antarctica: Dry Valley... | reverse complement strand
CGGCCTCGACACCGCGTACGAGATCCTCGAGACCATGTACCTGCAGGGCCGGGACCGGCTGCATGCGCCGGCGCCGGTGCTCAAGCAGATGGTCACCGCCGGCCTGCTCGGTCGCAAGACCGGGCGCGGGTTCTACACCTACGACGGACCGGACAGCCCGACGGTGGTCAGCGACGCCGGCACCCCGGCGCCCGACGAGCAACCGGTCATGCGACGCCCGGTCGACACCATCGGGGTCGTCGGGTCGGGGACCATGGCCACCGGGATCGTCGAGGCCTGCGCACAGGCTGGCTACGAGGTCGTGTACATGGCACGCAGCACCGGCAAGGTCGCCCAGCTGAAGGAGCTGGTGACGCGGTCGCTGGACAAGGCAGTGCAGCGGGACACCCTCACCGACGCCGATCGCGACGCCGCGCTGCATCGGGTGCGTGGCACGAGCCGACTCGAGGACCTGGCGGCGGCCGACCTGGTCATCGAGGCGACCGCCGAAGAGCTGAGCGTCAAGAAGGCGCTGTTCGAGAACCTGGACGAGATCTGCAAGCCGGGGACCATTCTCGCCACCTCGACGTCATCGCTACCTGTCATCGAGTGCGCGGCCGTCACCAGCCGTCCCCAGGACGTCGTCGGCATGCACTTCGCCAACCCTGCCCGGGCGCTGCGGCTGGTCGAGGTGATCTCGACCGTTGCGACCGGTGACGACGTAGCCGAGACTGTCCGTGCGGTCTGCCGCCGACTGGGGATGCACCCGGTGTCGTGCGGCGACCGGGCTGGGTTCATCGTCAACGCGCTGTTGTTCCCGTACCTCAACGACGCAGTCAAGATGCTGCAGGCCCACTACGCGACCGCCGACGACATCGACACCGCGATGAAGGAGGGCTGCCGGCTGCCGATGGGGCCATTCGAACTGCTCGACATGGTCGGCAACGACGTCTCGCTGGCGATCCAGCGCACCCTCTACCTGGAGTTCCGCGAGCCGGGGTTCGCCCCCGCGCCGCTGCTCGAGCACCTGGTGACCGCTGGGTACCTGGGGATCAAGACCGGGCTTGGCTTCCGCGACCACGCCCGGGAGACCGCCGGGCCGGTGGGCGGCTGAGGGCGTCGATGGCGCGCAGGCACCGGCGTCGCGCCGACCCCACCAGGGCGCCCGTCGCCGTCGGCGTCAGCGTCGTGCAGCGCGCGGACGCCGAGTGGTACGTGCGGTCCGTGTCTGGATCGGCGTCGACGCGCACGTACCGCTGTCCCGGTTGCCAGCAGCCGATCCGTCCGGCCACTCCACACGTCGTGGTCTGGCCCGTCCAGCCGTCGATGCTGGCAGCCGCGGCGGGGGAAAGCGGGTTGACCGAGCGCCGGCACTGGCACACCGGCTGCTGGGCTCGCGGACGATGAGCCGCCAGGCAGCAAGTGGCAAGGCGCACGCGGACGTCGCCGATCCGGACGGTCTGGCCGATGCCGCTGACAAGCTCTACGGGGTGGGACCCGAGGGGTTCGTCGCGCAGCGGGACGCCGCTGCCCGGGAGGCACGCGACGGCGGCGACCGGACCCTGGCGGCCGCCATCGGTGGGCTGCCCAAGCCGACGGTCGCGGCCTTCCTGCTCAACCAGCTGGCGCGCCGCCGCCCGGACGCCGTCGAGCAGCTCGCCGTGCTCGGGACCGAGCTGCGAGCGGCACAGCAGAGCCTGGCCGGGGATCAGATGCGCGCGCTCACCCGACAGCGTCAGGCGGTCGTCGCAGGGTTCGTGCAGCAGGTGCAGGCGCTGGCCGCGGAGCTGGACCGGTCGGTCAGTGACCAGGTCTCCCAGCAGGTGGAAGAGACGCTGCGGGCCGCCGTTGCCGACGCCGGAGCCGCCGAGGCGCTGCGCAGTGCCCGGCTCACAACTGGGCTGAGCTACGTCGGCCTCGGGGAGGTGGACGTCTCCGCCGCCGTCGCCGCGCCGCGGGCGGTCCGGGACGCCCCGCCCGTGTCCAAAGCGCGGGCTGGGCCGGACCAGCCACCGGCTGCGCCCCAAGCACATCTGGACGAGCTGCGGCGCGAGCTGGCCGAGGCAGCGGCGGAGCAGGATGAGGCGGTCGAACAGCTGGAGACCGCCGACGACCGGGCACGCGCGTACGAGGCCGAGCAGGCCGAACGCCAAGACCGGGTCGCGAGACTGCGAGACGAGCTGTCGAGCGCGCAGGCCGCTCTCGAGGAGTCCGCCGCACAGCTGCGGGAAGCCGAGCGTGGACGAGACGATGCCCGGCGGGCGGCACAGCAGGCAACCGAGACAGCCGAGCGGGCACGCGCAAGGCTCGCCGATCAGGCGCCGTGATCCACACCCGACACTGACGCTCTCGCGGCGCCCGTCCCTCACTCAAACGCATCAGGGTGTAACACTCTGTCAATTCTGGGACCCTTTTCGCGGTTCCTATGCACGCTCCGTAGCGAGAGTGGGACGCTCCGGCTGCCCGCCATCAGGCATCGAAGCCGCGGCGAGTTGCCGGCGGCGACTCCACCGCTCAGCGAGGGGGAACCTGCATGCACATAGCCCAGTCAGCGCCCATGACCGACCTTGCCCCGGAGATCCACCGCCAACGCCTGGTAGTCGAGGGCCTCAGTCCCACACCCCTCGACGCCGCCGCCATTCGCCGCTACCTCAGCAGTCTGTCCGACACGATCGAGATGATCACCCTGGTCGAACCAGTCACCCACAAGTCTCCGCTCTACGGCTGGGCGGGTGGGATCCACTGGGAGACATCCGGTGCCCACTTCTACGCCTGGGAGACTCCGCGGCTGTTCTTCAGCGTCGACGTTTACGCGTGCAAGCCGTTCAGTGCCAGCGCAGTGGTCGAGCTGACCCGGAGCTATTTCGACTGCAGCCACGTTGTGGCGAGGGAGTTCTGATGGCCGCGAGCTTGCGGCTCGTCTTCAACCCGACCGGTGATCTGGAGGCGGCCGCCCGCGACTGCGAGGCGGATGTCTTCCTGCAGTGGTACGGAAACACCAGAGCGCAGCTCGTTGACGAGTACGGACCGTACGAGCGGGATTCGGTCTTCCTCGCCGTCGTAGACGAGCACGACGACGTGATGGCGTGCGGGCGACTGCTGACAGGAGCGACGGGACAGCTGAAGACGATCGTCGACGTCCAGCGTCCGCCGTGGGCCGTCGACGCGCCCCGGGCCGCGGCCGCGGTCGGGATCGACCTGACCAGTACATGGGACCTCGCCACGATGGGCGTTCGGCCGGGGATCGGACAGGGGGCACATCGGATTGCTTTCACGCTGTACCACGGCTTCACCACGGCGATCAGGGTCAATCAGGTTGGAGCGATGATTGCCATCCTCGACGGGCGGGTGCACCAGTTGGTCGCCTCAGCAGGCGTGCATCTGCAGGCCTTGCCCGGTACCACCCCGGCTCGATAACCTGGGCTCCGCCTCGAGCACCCCGGTTTACGCCCGCGCGGCGACATATTTCGACTACCAACGGCGCAACGCTCCTGAGGCTCACAGACTCCTCACGATGGGAATCGGCCTCGACGGAGTACAGGTGCCTGCCCGCGAGCACTTCCGGTTGCCTGCCTCGGTGCCGGATCGCGTCCCCGCCGGCCGTGGGCTGGCCTCAGTGGGCGCTGCTGGCGTCGCCCACCTGAGGTAGGGACGCCGGATCGCGTGTAAGCGCCGCCGACCACTGCCGGACCCACGGTCCCACCGATGTGAACGGCATCGGTGGGGCAATGTGGTAACCCTGCAGCACGTCGACGTTCATGGCAATCAAGGCCGCAGCCGTCGGAGCGTCCTCAACTCCCTCTGCCACCAACCGCAGACCGAGCGAGTGCGCCATCCGGGTCGTGGTCTCGACGATGACCCGGCTGCTGTGGTCTCGGAGCAGCGTGGCCACAAAGGACCGGTCGAGCTTCAGCTCGCTTACCGGTAGATCGCGGAGGTACGCCAGCGAGGAGAAGCCAGTGCCGTAGTCGTCTATCGCGGTCTGCACGTGCCTGTCGCGCAGCTCGAGGAGCCGCTCACGGGCTCGCTCGGGTTCGGCAATGAACGAGTCCTCGGTGACCTCGATGAGTAGGGTGTCCTTCGGCAGCTCGGCGGCGGTCACTGCCTCGAACAGGAAGGGGATGACATGGCTGCCGAGTATCTCGGGCGGGGCGCAGTTGAGCGCAACCCGGAAGTCGAATCCTTCACCGACCCAGCGTCGCGCGTCGTCGACCACCTTTCGGATCACACTTATCGACAGCGCTGGCATCAAGCCGTGCCGACGTGCCTCCGGCAGGAAGGCGGCTGGTGTGAGCAGGCCCTCGACCGGGTGCTGCCACCGGATCAGCGCCTCGACAGCGAGCACGGCTTGGGTTGCTGCGTCGACCTGGGGTTGATACCAGATGACGAGCTCACCTTCGCGGATACCGCGACGCAGATCCTCCGTTCGGCGAAGCCGCTGGTGGGTGACGCGGTCTTGCGCCGCGTCATACAGCGCACAACCCACTCGCGTCGACTTGGCCTGGTACATGGCCACGTCGGCGCGGCGCAAGAGGTCGGTCGACGTGTCACCGCGGATGCCTAGCGCAACGCCTACGGAAGCCGACACGGAAACGGCGAGTCCGCGGATCTCGACGGGTTCGGCCAAAACGTCTGTCACGGCACGCCCGAGCTCCATGGCCTCGATCGGGTCGTCTGTCAGCGCCACCAGGGCGAACTCGTCGCCGCCGAGTCGGGCGACGGCCAGGCCCGGCCTGAGTCGCACCTGCAGCCGCTGCGCGACCAGTACCAGCACGCGGTCGCCGACGGTGTGGCCGAGGCTGTCATTGATGTCCTTGAAGCCGTCGAGATCAAGCAGCATCAGCGCCAGTCGACGGTCGTCTGCCAACTGTCGGTCGAGGTCAGCGAGAACGGCTCGTCGGTTGGGCAGACCAGTGAGTTCGTCCGTGCGGGACAACCGAAAGGCCTCGGCAGCTCCCTGGGCCTCATGCAGCGCGAGCGCCAGCCGCCCGCCGGCAGCCAGCAACGTGACGAGGGCGGTCGCCGTCACGCACCAGCCGATCGGACCAGCTGGACCCATGGCCAAAGCGGTCACGGCGACGCCGGCCGCGAGAACCAGATTGCGAGCACGCAGGCGCTGATCGACGATTGCGCCGACCTCTGCGGGCCGGACGACCGCGGCGTAGGCCACAACTGCAAAGCTCGTCGCATAGAGGAGATTGAGCGCGACGCTGGATACGTATCTGTCGCTGGGCAGGGTCAACAGGAAGCTGCAGTCGGCAACCGCCAGGCCCACGAAGCCGGCGAGCAGGGCGGCTGTGCGCCGGGATCGGTCGCGCTGTTGAACCAGTAGCTGCGCCAGAACGATCAGCGCGAGAGTGAGGTCGATGGCCGGGTACAGCAATGCCAGCAGCAATTGAACACCCTGCCCATCGAAAACCAGCGAGACGGGCCCGAGCCCGATCAGCGCGGCGAGGCAGGCGGTCGCGCCACAGATCACCGCGGCTTCAAGCCCGACAACCAGCGTCGGCACTGTTCGGCGGGGAACGTCGGTGAGCAGGAACGCCACCATCCCGACGTACGAGGCGAGGAAGAATCCTTCACCGGGGCGACGGGAAGGTGACGGTGGTAACGACTTCGGCTGCGCTGAGCATCGCCGAACCGACACCCCACAGGCAGATGCCGGCAGTCAGAAGCAACAGTGGGGCGCGACGATGGGCTTGGCGAGCAGCGGCAACGCACAGTCTGCTCACCAGAGCGGTGAAGAAGATGGCGATGCTGGCTACGAGTGCCATCTCGCTGACGATGGTGCCCACGAGCTGGGGCACGAACACCACACTGATGGCGAGCAACACGAGCAGCCAGGCGAAGGGGTTGAGCAGGTGCCATCTGCTTGCGGGCGTGGCGGTGCCGAGGGTGTGCGCAAGCATCGCCTGTGCGCCCGTGGACATGGCCGTTGACCCTCCGATGCCGGTCGACGTCCCCCGTGCATCAAGGGGGTACCTGCTCAGCATCACGCCCCCCCAATCGCGAGCGACCAGACCGCTGGAACGGGGCATGAACGGCCGACCATGTGTGTCCGGATGGATGAGGCAGGCTCCTCCAACACCGCAGCTCGCTACGGTTGCTGACCGTGAACCCGCGACCGATCCGCGGCACCTCCGTACTGCCTGCGCGGCGAGAGCCGGTGACGTTGGAGACCGCGGACGGCCTGTCCCTTGTCGGTGAGCTCGCACTGCCGCTGGAGCGCGAGCCGGTCGCCACGATCGTGTGCCTGCACCCCTTGCCGACCCACGGCGGCATGATGGACAGCCACCTGATCCGCAAGGCGTCGTACCGCCTACCCGCGCTTTCGGACATGGCGGTGCTGCGGTTCAACACCCGAGGCACCACCAGTGCCCAGGGCACCAGCGGTGGCACCTTCGACCACGGCGAGAGCGAGCGGTTCGACCTGGCTGCGGCGATTGACTACGTCGAGTTCGCCGAACTGCCCTCGATCTGGCTGCTTGGCTGGTCATTCGGTACCGAGCTGGTGCTGCGGTACGGGTTGGAGCCGGGCGTCGTCGGTGCCGTCCTGATGTCCCCACCGCTGCGCGCGGTCACGGACGCGGACCTGGACGCGTGGGCGGCGTCGGGCCGACCCCTGACGGCGCTCATCCCGGAGCACGACGACTACCTGCAAGCCACCGAGGCACGCAGCCGGTTCTCCCGGGTGTCCCAGGCCGACGTCGTCGCCGTCGAAGGCGCCAAGCACCTGTGGGTCGGGCACACCGAGCGGGTGCTTGACGAGGTCGTCCGGCGGGTGGCCCCGCAGACCTCCGTACCGCTGCCGCGGAAGTGGGATGGACCGATGGAGCAGGCCGACTCCTCGATGTACTCCAACCGGACCGTGGCGGCGTTGTCCCCGGAGGCCGAGGAGCGCACGGGATAGCCTGCTGGCGACCGCTGAGACTGGGGGAATCATGTCGCCGCCAACCACACGCCCGGCCGGAATCGTCCTCGGCACGGTGCTGCTGGCTGCTCTGTTGGTGGCAGCCGGGAACCACGCGGCGAACGCTCCGGTGAGGAGCGGATCCACGGTGGTGTCCGCACTGGGGGCAGGCGTCGGTACCGGGCAGGTCGCGAAGCGGCCGCTGCTGAAGCCGAACGCGCGACCGTTGGCGGCCAACGGGCTCTACGTCGCCGGCGGCTCGGGCCAGCGGGTGCTGCGCTTCGAGTCCGGGCTGGCCAGCGTCGGAGCCGGCGTGCTGGAAGTGCGGCCCAACCAGGCCGGGAACTGCCCGCCGAGCAAGCAGCACGCGAGCCAGATCCTGTTTCGCGACCGGGACGGCAACGGTCGGTTCAACCGTGCCGTCGACAAGACGTCGGTGCGGCGAGACGCCGGGTGCATGCTGTTCCACCCCAGCCACGACCACTGGCACTTCGAGGCCGCGGCGCGTTACGCGCTCTGGGACCCGGACCGCACGCGCGACCCCGTCGTGGTCAGCCGCCGGAAGATGAGCTTCTGCCTCCGCGACACCGAGCGGGCACCCGAGCGATGGGAGACGCCGAACTACCGGCAGTACTACGGCGATTGCCACCAGCACTCGCCGCAGGGCATCTCCATCGGCTGGGTCGACGTCTACGGCAGCTACCTGCCCGGTCAGTCGCTGAAGCTGCCCCGCGCGATGCCGACCGACGTGTACTGCCTGCGCACCACGGTGGACCCGCAGAACCAGCTTCGTGAGTCCAGCAACCGCGACAACCACAGCCTGCGGGCAGTCCGCATCCAGGGTGATCGCGTGACGGTCAGACCCACCGCAAGCTGTCGCGCACTCGACTAGCCCACGCCTCCACCGTCCAACGCCGGTCAGAAGCGCTGGTCGGCGCTCTCCAACTTCTGCGGCTGTGCCCGCTCCTGCGGCTGCTCCGGTAACTCGGCCTGCGTCGATCCACCCGGCCTGGTCCCCTCGTCCGGCTCGGGCTGCTCCTGCTCGATCCTCACCTGCGGGTCGTCGGCCCTCTCATCGTCGGCCAGTTCATCGTCGGCCAGCACCACGTCGCGTTGCTGCTCGTCGGTGCCGAAGCTCGCCACCAGGTCGCGCAGGGCTGCCAGCTGGGACACGATCCCGTCCCGACGGCGCTGCACGGTGTCCAGCTCGTTGCGGGCCGCAGCCGTACGCCGATCGAGGTCGCTCTGCGCCTGCGCCGACATGTGCTCGGACTGCTTGCGAGCCGCAACGACGATCTGCTCGGCCTCCCGCCTGGCCCGCGTCACGGTTCGCTCCGCCTCACCGGCTGCGTCCTCACGCATCTTCCTGGCCTGCAGCGTGGCCTCGTTGGCGCGCTGCTCGGCGGCATTGGCCCGGTCCTCTGACTCCCGCACCAACCGCTGGGTCTCCTCCACCGCCTGGGTGTGCGAGTCGGCGGCCTCTCGGGTGAGGCGCTCGCGCTCCACAGCGAGTACCCGACGGGCCTCGGACACCTCACGCTCCGCGACCGCCCGAGCCTTCTCGGCCTCGCGCTTGGCCGAGGTCCGCAGGCTCGTGGTCTCCTGCTCGGCGGCGAGACGGACCTGGTCGGCCTCCCGCTTGGCGGCGGCGAGCGTGTCGGCCGCCTGGGCGCTGGCGGCGGCCCGCTCGTCCTCGGCGGCGGCGGACAGCCGCAGCCGTTGCTCCTCGAGGTCCTGCAGGTGCACCACCTTGATGTCGTCGACCTCGCCAGCCGCCAGGGTGCGCAGCGCCTCGGCCTCCCGCTCGGCCAGGCTCACCATCTCGTCGGCATGGGCACGCGCCCGGCTCAGCACCTCATCGGCCTGGTCCTCCGCTAGCGACAGCAAGGTGGCGGCCCGACCGCCGAGCCCGGCGTACGTCGGCGACTCGGCCTCGGCGACCTGGGTGCTCAGCTCGGCGAGCTTGCTCTCGAGCTCGGCGACTCGCTGCTTGGCCGCTGCCGCCTGCTGCTCTGAGGCCGTGAGCGCGGCGCGCTGATCCCGCAGCCGGGCGTCGACACTGGCCTTGTCGTACCCACCCCTCCGCACAATCGGCAGCTCGCCGGAACCGGTCGTGGCCGGCAGCTGGGTGGTCTCGGCCTGGTTGCGGCCACGGTCGAAGATGGACAGTCCTGGCTGGTCCGACATGGCGTGCATCCCTCGGGGTCGTCCGGTCGTGGTGGATCGAGCCTCGTGACCAGGGCTCGTTGCGCACGTTCCTGCATCGATTATGACCTCAGGTGCCGCGGAACCGGTTGATCGCCTGCAGGTGTCGCGCCCGCTTCTGCTCGTCGCGCACACCAAGGCCCTCCGCCGGCGCCAGACACAGCACCCCGACCTTGCCTTGATGACGGTTGCGGTGAACCTCGTACGCCGCCTGCCCGGTCTCGGCCATAGGGTAGGTCTTGGACAGGGTGGGGTGCACGAGACCTTTGGCGATCAAGCGGTTGGCCGCCCACGCCTCCCGGTAGTTGGCGAAGTGCGACCCCACGATGTTCTTGAGGTTCATCCACAGGTAGCGGTTGTCGTACTGGTGCATGAAGCCCGACGTCGATGCGCAGGTGACGATCGTGCCTCCCCTGCGGGCGACGAAGACGCTGGCCCCGAAGGTCTCCCGACCCGGGTGCTCGAAGACGATGTCCGGATCGTCACCGCCGGTGAGCTCGCGGATGCTGGCGCCGAACCGGCGCCACTCCTTCGGATCTTGGGTGTGCTCGTCCTGCCAGAACCGGAAGCCCTCGCCGGTGGCCTCGGAGCGGTCGATGATCAGCTCGGCGCCCAGCCGCCGGCACAGGTCGGCCTTGTCCGGGGACGACACGACGCAGACCGGGATCGCACCGCCGTTGAGTGCCAGCTGGGTGGCGTACGACCCGAGCCCGCCGGACGCGCCCCAGATCAGCACGACGTCGCCCTGCTTCATCCCGGCCCCGTTGCGCGTCACCAGCTGGCGGTAGGAGGTCGAGTTGACCAGCCCGGGCACGGCCGCCTCCTCCCAGGTCAGGTGGGTGGGCTTCGGCATCAGCTGGTTCGCCTTGACCAGGGCAATCTCGGCCAGCCCGCCGAAGTTCGTCTCGAAGCCCCAGATCCGCTGCTCGGGGTCGAGCATGGTGTCGTTGTGCCCGTCCGGGCCCTCGAGGCTCACGTCCAGGCAGTGCGCCACCACCTCG
>Ga0136617_10006952_pt1 | contig 10097 bp, 6 predicted proteins | sample AntDrymUQ3222106_2_FD_129672 | JGI IMG/M metagenome (GOLD analysis project Ga0136617, IMG submission 129672) | Polar desert sand microbial communities from Dry Valleys, Antarctica - metaG UQ322 (21.06) | ecosystem: Environmental > Terrestrial > Soil > Desert | place: Antarctica: Dry Valley... | reverse complement strand
TCGCGCCTGAACGTGTGAATCTCGTGCTCGAAGCGGTTGAGCGCGATCTGGCGGAAAACGGTCGCGATTGCGTCGTCGATCCGGCCGACGAGCAGGTCGAGGCGGGCGCGCGGGTCACTCTCGCGCTCCATCAACTTCTCGAACGTCAGCGCCTCGGCGAAGACGGATGCGGTCTCGGCGAGCGTCAGCGGTGTCGAGGCGTTGAGCAGGCCGAGATCCTGGGCGAGCGTGCCATGGAGCCCGTGCCCGAGCTCGTGCGCGAGCGTCAGGACGCTGCGCCGCTCGCCCGCGTAGTTCATCAGCACGTACGGGTGCACGTCCGGGATCAGCGTCGCGCAGAAGGCGCCGAGCATCTTCCCGGGCCGCGGCGGCGCGTCGATCCAGTCGCGTTCGAAGAAACGGCCGACGATCTCGCCGGCGAGCGGCGAGAAGCCGGCGAAGGACTCGGTCACGAGCTCGCGCGCGTCCTCCCAGGCGATCGTCCCGGGCACCTCCTGCAGCGGCGCGAAGCGGTCGTAGTCGGCGAGCCGCTCCAGCCCGAGCAGCTTCGCCTTGAGCGCGTAGAAGCGCTGCGGAATGTCATAGCGCGCGACGATCGCGTCGATCAGGCTCTGCGCAGCGTCGTCCGGGATCTCGTTCGCGAGGTTCCGGGCCGAGATCCAGGTCTCGTACCCGCGGAGGCGATCCTCGACCGAGCGCTCGCTGAGGATCGTGTTGAGGACGTATCCACGCGTCCGGATTCCCGGCTGAAGAGCTTCCGTAACGGCTTCCGCGACCTGCTTGCGCTCGCTCTGCTCGGTCAGGCGCGAGAGCTTCGCGAGCGCCTGGTCGAGCGAGAGATCCTCACCGTCGAGCGGGACGCTCAGGTCGGAGAGGAGCTCGTTGAAGAGCCGTCCCCACGCGCTCGAGCCGGTCAGGCTCTTCTCGGCCGAGATCTTCTCCTCCGGCTCGGTCAGGAGATGCGGCCGGTAGCGGCGCTCCGAGCGAAGGAAGGACGCGTAGCGCTCGAGCGCCGGATCGGCGAGAAGCCGGTCTGCGACCTCGTCCTCGAGGCCCGCCCACTCGAGATCGAAGAAGAGGAGCTCCGTCTCGATCTGCGTGTTCTGCTCGCGCACCTTCTGCGCGAGGGCGCCGCGGCTCTCGTCGGAGCTGTCGGCGGCGAGCCGGAGGCGGGCGAAGGCCTCGACGCGCGTCGAGATCGAGCGGATCCGCTCGCCCTCGGCGACGGCCGCCGCGAGCTCCTCGCCGGAGAGCTCGCCGAGCTTGCCGCGGTAGCGTGCCCGGAAGGCCGTCGCGGCCGCTGCGGCCTCGTCGAGATCCTGCTGAATCCGGGGATCCTCGGGGCTCTCGAAGAGGTCGCCGAGATCCCACTCGACCGGCTCGGCGCCGGTGACGGTCGTCGCCATGGAGCGAAACCTACAGAGCCGGGGTCGGGCCTCGCTCCAAACGAGGCCCGACCCGTCGTCGTCTTCTCTCTCGGCGTCAGGCGCCCGCCGGCCTAGCCGACCGTGGACGTCTTGTCACGCATTGCAGGGCGCGGCCGGGACGTCGAGCCGCAGGGTCGCCGTCGACGGCACGACGAACGTGCCCACGAAGACCGCCGGCTCGGTGCCGTCGTTGCGGACGAGGTTCACGAGCCCGGGCACCTCGACGTAGGACTGCCCCTTCGAGTACGTCGTCTTGGTGCAGTCGTTCGCGTAGACCGTGACGGCGCCCTGGACGACCGTCATGAAGCCGGGGCCGGGATGCCGGTGCCAGCCGGTGTTCCCGGCAGGCGGCAACGTGATCCGGAGCGTCGTCACGTCGAACGGGGCCTCGTAGGTTCCGCGCCAGGGGCTCGCCTTCTGGTTCGGGAACTTGCCCCGCACCTCGAGCATCAGCGCGTCGGCGGTCGTGCCTCTTGCGAGCGATTCCGTGCTCTGGCCGGCCGGCGGTGTCGCCTGCGCGACTCCGAGAACCGCGGCGAACACAACCCCCACCGCAAGCGTTGCGGACATCAGCATGAAGCGAACGTTCATCTTCATCACTCCTCGTTTCGTCATTGACTGGGCGGCTCGAGCGCCGCGCTTCGGACGCGTTCGTGGAGCGTCACCGCGTGCTCGAGCTTCCTGCGAGCGCGGGCCACGTGCCACTCGACGGTCTTGAGGCTGAGGCCCACCTCGTCGGCGATCTCGCGGTGGCTGCTTCCGCCGGCGACGAGCAGCACCAAATGCTCCTCGATCGTCGACAGCGCGGGCACAGACGACATGGACACTCCTTCCTCCTCGACTTCGCCCAGGGTGTCGAGCCGCGCTGACGCGCCGCTGACGCGGGACCGACACGGGGCTGCGACAATCGCCGCCGGGTGGAGTTCCGCATCTTGGGCCGGTTCGAGGTCGTCGACGGAGACAGGGATGTGACCCCGCCGCGACCGAAGCAGCGCGCGCTGCTCGTGCTGCTGCTGCTCAGGGCGGGAGAGCACGTCGGCGCGGACGAGGCCGCAGAGGCGATCTGGGAAGGACGACCGCCGCCCTCGGCGCGGAACGCGATCCAGGGCCACGTCGTCGCCCTCCGCAAGGTGCTCGGCCCGGACCGGATCGAGACCCGCGAGGGCGGCTACACCCTGCGGCTCGAGGAGGACGAGCTCGATCTCCACCGCTTCGAGCGCCTGCTCACGAGCGCGCGCGACGGCGCAGCGGACGAGCGGGCGGAACTGCTCACCCAGGGGCTCGCCCTCTTCCGTGGAGCCCCGCTCGACGACTTCCGCTACGAGGCGTTCGCGACGGCGGAAGCGAGCCGGATCGAAGAGTTGCGGCTCGAGGCTCTGGAGTCGCGCATCGACGCGGACCTGGCGCTCGGACGGCACGCGGAGGTCGTTCCGGAGCTGGAGCGGCTGGTCGTCGAGAGCCCCCTCCGCGAGCGCCTGTGGAGCCAGCTCGGCCTGGCGCTCTACAGGGGCGGCCGGCAGGCAGAGGCGCTCGGGGCGTACCGGCGCGCGAGGAGCGCTCTCGTCGACGACCTCGGGATCGAGCCGGGACCTGCGTTGCAGCGCCTCGAGCGCCAGATCCTGAATCAGGATCCCGACCTCGATCTGCCCTTGGGCCGGGCGCCGCGGGACCGGATTCCGACGCCGCCGACGCCGCTCCTCGGGCGGGAGCGCGAGCTCGGCGAGGCACGCGACCTGCTCCTGTCCGACGAGATCAGGCTCGTCACGCTCGCGGGGCCGGGCGGCACGGGCAAGACCCGGCTCGCGCTCGAGGTCGCGCGGAGCGCCGCCGCCCACTTCCCGGACGGCACGCACTTCGTCTCGCTCGGATCGCTTACCGACCCGGACCTCGTCTTGCCCACGCTCGCGCACGCGGTGGGCGTCGGCGAGCGCGGCGGCTCACCGCTCGAGGATTCCCTCGCGGATCGTCTCACCGGCAGCGCCTCGCTCGTCGTCCTCGACAACGTCGAGCACGTCCTCGCGGCCGCGCCGGTGCTCGGGCGCCTGCTCGCGGCCGCGCCGGGGCTCACCCTGCTCGCGACGAGCCGCACGCCCCTCCGGCTCTACGGCGAGCATCTCTACCGCGTGCAGCCGCTCTCCCCGGACGCGGCCGCCACCCTCTTCGTCGACCGAGCGCAGGCAGTCGGAGCCGACGTCGATCGCGACGAGTCGACGCGGGCGACCGTCGAGCAGATCTGCCGCCGGCTCGACCGTCTGCCGCTCGCAATCGAGCTCGCCGCGGCACGTATGGACGTCCTCTCACCGGCAGCGCTGCTCGCCCGGCTCGAGGAGCCGCTCTCCCTCCTGACCGCGGGCCCGGTCGACCGGCCGGAGCGCCAGCAGACGCTCCGACGAACGCTCGACTGGAGCCACGAGCGGCTGGAGCCTGAGGAGCAGCACCTGTTCGCGCGGCTAGCCGTCTTCGCGGGCGGTTGGACGCTCGACAACGCCGACGTGATCTGCGGCGACGGCGTCGACCTCGTCGCCGTGCTCTCGTCGCTCGCAGATACGAGCCTGGTGCAGGTAGATCCGGCCGGCGCCGAACCGAGGCAGCGGATGCTCGAAACGATTCGCGAGTACGCGGGCGAGCGGCTCGACGCCTCGGGCGAGGCTGAGGTGCTCGGACGGCGCCACGCTCTCCACTTCCTCGCGCTGGCCGAGGAGGCGGAGCCCCACCTCCGGGGGAGCCCCGGTGAGTGGCTCGACCGTCTCGGCCTCGAGCACGACAACCTCCGGGCTGCTCTCGATCGACTCGACGTGGCGGAGGAACGGGAGCTCGGACAGCGCCTCGCAGGAGCGCTCTGGCGGTTCTGGTACCTCCGCGGACATCTGACCGAAGGCGGGCGACGCCTCGAGCACGCGCTCGCTGCCGACCTGGAGCCGACGCCCGCACGCGCAAAAGCGCTGTTGGGAGCGGCAGTCATGGCCGCCAACATTGGCGATCCCGCGACGGCGAAGGCACGAGCGGCGGAGAGTCTCGCGCTCCATCGCACCCTGCGCGATCCGTGGGGAGCCGCGTACTCCGAGTTCATGCTCGGCCATGTCGCGCCCGAGCGCGCAGAGGCGGTGCCGCTCTACGAGAACAGCGCCCGGATCTTCCGGGAGCTCGGCGACGAGCATTCCGCGCTCCTCGCGACCCGTCATCTCGCGCGGGCCCACGCGGCTCTGGGCGACGTCGACCGCGCCCGAGCCCTCCACGAGGACAACCTGACCCGCGCCCGGACGTCGGGCAACCAGCGCATGGAGGCGAGCGCACTCGGCGAGCTGGCGGAGGAGGCGCTCGACGAAGGCCACGCCGAGCAAGCTGCGTCGCTCCTCCGAACGAGTCTCGCGATCCACCGCGACCTCGGCGACGTTCTGGACACCGCCGTCGACCTCTGCCGCTTCGCCGCCGCACTCGAGTTGGCCGGGGAGGCCGCAAAGGCTGCGAGCCTCCTCGCCACCTTCGAAGCCATGGGGGACGTCGTCGGCGGCAGGAGATCCGGAATGGCGGAATTGAACGGGCGGACGCTGGCACTGATCCACGCGCAGCTGGACGAAGCCGCTTTCGGCGAAGCATGGAAGGAAGGTCTCGCCATGACGCTGGACGAAGCCGTCGTGTTCGCGCTGCGGGCGCAGGAATGAGTCTCGTCACACGGGCGACGACCTATTGTGCGGCCCCATGAGCGCGAACAGCGACATCCAAGGGCGGACGGCGCTCGTCACAGGAGCGGCATCCGGAATCGGGCTCGCGACGGCGCGGCGTTTGCAGGCCGCCGGTGCCCGCGTCGTCCTCAGCGACCGGGCAGGTGAGGCGCTCGAATCGGCGAGCTCGGCGCTCGGGACGATGGCGATCGCGCGGATCTCTCCGATCGCGAGGACGTGCACCGGCTCGTCGCCGAGGCCGGGCCGGTTCAGATCCTCGTCAACAACGCGGGGCTTCAGCACGTCAGCCCGGTGGACGAGTTCCCAGAAGAATCGTGGGATCTTCTGCTCGCCGTGCTGCTGACCGCGCCGTTCTTGCTCACCAAGGCGTTCCTCCCGGGGATGATCGAGACCGGTTGGGGCCGGGTGATCAATATCGCCTCGGTGCACGGCCTGATCGCATCGCCCTACAAAGCCGCGTACGTCTCGGCCAAGCACGGCTTGCTCGGGCTGACGAAGACGGTCGCGCTCGAGGCCGCGGCGCGCTGCCCGGACGTGACCGTCGCACGCGATCTGCCCCTCGTACGTGCGGACGCCGCTCGTCGAGGCCCAAGTCGCCGCTCAGGCACGGGTGCACGGGGTCGCCGAGAGCGAGGTGCTGGAGAAGATCTTCTTGGAGACGAACGCGATCAAGAGGCTGATCGAGCCGGACGAGGTCGCGGCGGCCGTCGAATTCCTCTGCAGGCCCGGCGCCTGGGCGATGACCGGCAACGTCTTCCCCATGAACTCGGGCTGGCTCGCGCACTGATCTTGTTGGCGCAAGCTGAGCATCCGCGGAAGCGAATGCTCAGCGCGCGAAGATCCCTGAACGGGCCGCCCGCGGCCCGAGGACATTCATACAGCGGAACCAGCCGCGCTCCGTTCGTCGATCCCGTGCGGGGCGCCGTACTCGGCGAGCAGATCGAGGAACGGCTGCGGAGGGAAGGCCTCGGGGCCGAGCACGCCCGATCCGCTCCACGTTCCGGTCGCGAGCAACTCCAGCGCAACCACCGGGTTCAGCGCGGTCTGGAGAACGACCGCCTGGTGCCCCCACTCCCGCATCGTGTGCTCGTTGTCAAGCACGTGGTAGAGGTAGGTCGCACGCGGCTCGCCGTCCTTGCCGATCCCGGTGACATACGTGCCCGCGCAGGTCTTCCCGCGCATCCGGTCACCCAGAGTCGCCGGGTCGGGAAGCGCAGCGGCGACGACGTCCCGCGGCGCGATCTCGATTCCACGCACCCGCACCGGCTCGGTCGAGTCGAGCCCGAGCTTGTGCAGCGTCCGCAGCACCTCGATGAACTCGTCGCCGAGGCCGTACTTGAACGTGACGCGCTTGCAGTCGACCCAGCGAGGGACGAGCAGCACCTCCTCGTGCTCGACGTTGACGCACTCGACCGGCCCGATCCCCTCCGGGAAGTCGAAGATTTCGGCTTCGGAGAACGGCGCAGTCGTGAACCAGCCCCGCTCCCGCTCCCAGATCACGGGCGGGTTTAAGCATTCCTCGATCGTCGTCCAGATCGAGAATGTGGGCGCGAAGTCGTAGCCCTCGACGACGAGGTTCGCGCCGTCGCGGACGCCGACTTCGTCGATCTCGGAGAAGAGCTCGTCCGCGGCGTAGCGCGCGAAGACGTCCGAGAGCCCGGGCTCGACCCCGATTCCGACGAGCGCGAGGAGTCCCCGCTCACGCCACTCGGCCTCGCGCTCGAACTGATGGTCGCCGAGCTTGACCCCGGTCTCCTCGTGCGGACGCTCGGGGTGCGGGCGCGAAAGCGTCATCGCCATGTCGAGGTAGGTGCAACCGGCGTCGAACGCTCCCGCGAACACGGCCTCGTTGAAGCGCGGATCGACGGCGTTGAGGATCGCGTCGGCGCGCTCGGCGCGAGCGAGCGCCGCCACCGAGGCGGGGTCGGAAGCATCGACGGCGGCGGCTGCGAAACGTGGGTCACCTTCGCGCTCGACGGCAGCCCGAGCCCGGCCTTCGTCGACGTCGGCGAAGGTGATCCGCTCGAAGAAGTCGCGGCGCTTCGCGACCGCTGCGACTGCAGCGCCGACGCCGCCCGAGCCGATCACGAGAACGCGCACGGGGCGAACCTACATACTCTCGCCTGGATGAGCGGTTACACGATCTTTCACGCCGGCGAGCTCGAGTGGAAGCCGCGGCGCGAGGGCGACCCGCGGCTCGCAGCCGAGCTCTCGGGGGCGATGACGCAGTCGCGGGCGAACCTCTTTCGGTACCCGCCCGGGGCGATCGGCCGTCGGCACATCGACCCGATCCAGGAGGAGGTCTTCGTCGTCCTCGCGGGGACGCTGACGATCCACATGGGTGAGGGCGACGAGCCCGAGAAGCACGAGCTCGCAACGGGCAGCGTTCTCGTCGTCCAGTCGGGAACGGCGCTCCAGCTCTCGAACCTCGGCGAGGACGAGCTGCACCTCTTCATCGTCGGCGCGCCGCCGGAGCGCGGCGAGACCGTCTTCCTGGACCGGGTCGAGTGAGCGGCTTCGACGACGTCCGCCGGCTCGTCCCGCGAAAGGTGTGGGAGGGAATCACCGCCCGCGCGGTCCACGGGGAGCGGCTGACGCTCGCGGTGGTCGAGCTGGAGCCCGGCGCGATCGCGGAGGAGCACAGCCACGACCACGAGCAACTCGGGATGGTCCTGCGCGGCTCGCTCCGCTTCCGGGTCGGGGACGAGGAGCGCGAGCTCGGCCCCGGCGAGACCTGGGAGATCCCCTCGAACACGGCGCATCGCGCGGAGGCGGGCTCGGACGGCGCGACGGTGCTCGACCTCTTCGCGCCGCCGCGCTCCGAGTGGGAGCAGGGCGAGGCGGGCGAGCCCGGCCACGGCCGCTGGCCCTAGGCGATACCTGATCCGATCGGCTGCGAGCGCCGGGCTAGTCGCCCTGCGTCTCGTCACCGGGATCGCTGTTCACGATCGGCGGGAGCATGCGTCAGAGCGTACGACGGCCGTCGGCCGGACTAGGCGAGCGCGGGTGCTTCCGCGCGCACGAACACGAGCTCGCCGTTCTGGGCGTCCACACGGATCGTGTCTCCCTCGTGGAACTCGCCCTCTAGGAGTCGGAGCGCGAGCGGGTTCTCGATCAGACGCTGGATCGCGCGCTTGAGCGGGCGGGCGCCGTAGGTCGGGTCCCAGCCGGTCTCGGCGAGCACCTCCTTGGCCGCCTCGGTCAGCTCGAGCCCGAGCCGGCGCTCGCCGAGCCGGTCGCGCAGGCGCTGGAGCTGGAGCTCCGCGATCTCGCCGAGCTGCTCCTTCCCGAGCGCGTCGAATTGTACGACCTCGTCGATCCGGTTCAGGAACTCGGGCCGGAAGTGCTCGCGCATCTGCCCGGAGGAGCGGATGTTCGAGGTCATGATCAGGACGGTGTTCCGGAAGTCGACCGTGCGGCCCTGGCCGTCGGTAAGCCGGCCGTCGTCGAGCACCTGGAGGAGGACGTCGAAGACCTCCGAGTGGGCCTTCTCGATCTCGTCGAGGAGGACGACCGAGTAGGGGCGGCGGCGGATCGCCTCGGTGAGCTGGCCGCCCTCGTCGTAGCCGACGTAGCCGGGCGGAGCGCCGACGAGCCGCGAGACGGTGTGCCGCTCCTGGTACTCGGACATGTCGATCCGGATCAGGGCCCGCTCGTCGTCGAACATGAACTCGGCGAGCGCACGAGCGAGCTCGGTCTTGCCGACGCCGGTCGGGCCAAGGAAGACGAAAGAGCCGATCGGCCGGTCCGGATCCTGAAGTCCCGAGCGCGCGCGGCGAAGCGCATTCGCGACCGCCTCGACCGCCTCGTGCTGGCCGATCACGCGCCGGTGCAGGCGATCCTCCATCTGGATCAGCTTCTCGGTCTCGCCCTCGAGCAGGCGCGAGACGGGGATCCCCGTCCAGGCGCCGACGACGGCGGCGATGTCGTCCTCGTCGACCTCCTCCTTGACCATCGGCGACTCGGGTGCCGCGCGCTCCTCGAGCTCCTGCTCGAGCGCGGGGAGCTCGCCGTAACGGATCTCGGCGACGCGCTGGAGGTCGCCGGCGCGCTCGGCGCGCTCGGCCTCCATCCGGAGCTCGTCGATCTTCCCGGTGATCTCGCCGATCCGGTCGAGCATCCCCTTCTCCTCGGCCCAGCGCGCGGCGAGCTCGTTGCGGCGCTCCTGCGCCTCGGCGAGCGCACGCTCGATCGGCGCGCGAACGGCCTCGGACTCCTTGCCCATCGCGGCCAGCTCGATCTCGAGCTGGCGCACGAGCCGGTCGGCCTGGTCGAGCTCGACGGGCGAGCTCTCGATCTCCATCTTCAGCCGTGAGGCGGCCTCGTCGACCAGGTCGATCGCCTTGTCCGGGAGCTGGCGGTCGGAGATGTAGCGGTCGCTGAGCACGGCGGCGGCGACGAGGGCGGCGTCGCGGATCCGGACGCGATGGTGCGACTCGTACTTCTCCTTCAGCCCGCGCAGGATCGCGATCGTGTCCGCGACGGAGGGCTCGCCGACGAAGACTGGCTGGAAGCGGCGCTCGAGCGCTGCGTCCTTCTCGATGTGCTTGCGGTACTCGTCGAGCGTCGTCGCGCCGACGGTACGGAGCTCGCCGCGGGCGAGCATCGGCTTCAGGAGCTGGGCGGCGTCGACAGCGCCCTCGGCGGCACCCGCGCCGACGATCGTGTGCAGCTCGTCGATGAAGAGGACGACCTGGCCTTCCGCGTTCTTGATCTCCGCGAGCACGGCCTTCATCCGCTCCTCGAACTCGCCGCGGTACTTGGCTCCGGCGAGGAGCGCGCCGACGTCGAGCGCCCAGACGCGCTTCCCCTTCAGGCTCTCGGGGACGTCGCCCGCGACGATTCGCTGGGCGAGACCCTCTGCGATCGCGGTCTTGCCGACGCCCGGCTCGCCGATCAGGACCGGGTTGTTCTTCGTCCGGCGCGAGAGCACCTGGATCACGCGCCGGATCTCCTCGTCGCGGCCGATCACGGGGTCGAGCTTCCC
>Ga0136617_10006951_pt1 | contig 10099 bp, 19 predicted proteins | sample AntDrymUQ3222106_2_FD_129672 | JGI IMG/M metagenome (GOLD analysis project Ga0136617, IMG submission 129672) | Polar desert sand microbial communities from Dry Valleys, Antarctica - metaG UQ322 (21.06) | ecosystem: Environmental > Terrestrial > Soil > Desert | place: Antarctica: Dry Valley... | reverse complement strand
GGCTTGCGCTCACAGACGCGCTCGATAACAGCCGCGCGGTCTAGCGTCTCACCCCTGGCCAGTGCTGCCGCTAATAGCCTATCTACCAGCTGAACGTACAGGTCTGCCGGCGCTGTACCCTGGATCGTGGTAGCTTCACCTCGAAGCAACTGCGCCTTGTCAGTAAACACGCCGAACGCTATAGCCTTATCCCTTAAACCGGCGTCGTTTATATCAACCTGGCGCACACTCTTAGCTACCCAGTCAGCTAACTCCTCGCTAACTTGTGCGCGCTCCTCGTTTTTACGTTCGCGCACATTAACGCTTCCGGGGGGCAACTTCTCCGGGTTAGCGATCCAATACTTGATAGTTCCCCAGGGTATTTCCAACTCATTAGAGGCACGCAGGATATTGCCGCCGTAGTAGTCCACCAGTGAGAGGGCGTTGCCTATCTCGTCTGGGGCGTACTGGTAGGGACTACGGCGGGCGGGCGTAGCGCCCTTGTCATTGACTGTGTTAATTCGTCTGCTCATAAGTCGCTCCTTCAATTCGTCTGCTCATAAGTCGCTCCTTCCCCCTAGCCGGCAGGCATGCGCGGCGGCTCGGCTCGGAGCGCGAGCGCCCCGCCCGCCACCACCGACCCTCGCAAGGCGAGGGTCGGCGGGGGCACAGCAGCAGCAGAGGCGCGCGCGGACGTGGCCCGCGGGACAAACTCTTTCTTCTTCACGATGACTCCTTTTAGGTTAGGTGTAGAGCAGGCATGCAACCTCTTGCCCCTCGTCTACGTTTGTGTTCTCCATTTGCAACTGGCCGCTCCCGCCGCGCCGCGTGATCGTGCCGGCGGCGACGACGCCTTCCACCCCCTGGTCGCGGCGCACGTGCCGGAGGCGGAAGAAGGTCACGTCGCCCGACGTGACGGCCCGGTTGCGCATGAGCATTTCGCGGTCAACCGTGACGGGCACGTGCTCGGCGCAGATGCCCATCAGGATGAAGAAGCGTTGCGGGACAGGGTAACTCACCACCGTTTCGGCGCGGGCCGCCTCCTCGAGCGTGGCGGGCACGGGGCCGGCGCAAAACTCCAGCGTGCCGAGAATTAGTTCGGCCATCGCCTCCGGCCCTTGAACGCCCATCAGCCCCCCCCCTTCAGAAGTCATGGCGCGTGTAAGCCTTGCGCCTCAGCCGCTCCTCCTCCGCCTGCACCGTCTGGACGGCCAAGCCAAGCGCCGCGCCGAACCTGAGCGGCGCGTCCCGAAGCGTGCGCCCCAAGCCAAGCGCCGAGGGCGGGTGCGGCACGAAGCGTTCGTGCTCCGCGGCGGCTCGCCGGAACGCCTCGGCGATCCCGCTCATGCGCGCCACGACTGAGGCGACGAGCGCGTCCCCTCGGAGCGCGCGGCGTCCCACTCGGCTTGCAGCCGCTCCTCCTCGGCCTCCAACTCGGCAATGCGCGCCCGCTCCTCCTCGCGCTCCTGCTCGGCGCGCGTCCGCGCTAACTGCCGGCGCAGGTCGGCTAATTGCGCGTCCGCGGCAGAGGCGGCGGCGTCGAGGGCGCACGCTTCGGCCTGCGCCTTCGTCACCCCGGCGAGAGCGCCTCTGCCCCGGCCCTCGACGAGGCCCGCGCGGGCCTCGGCGAACGCGCCCGAAGCACTCGCAGCGTCGGCGGCCAAGCGAGCGCGACGCGCCTCCAGGTCGGCGATCTGCCCTTCTATTCGTTTCGTCTCGGTCATGTCAATAGTGCCCTCCCGGCCCGTCGCGCCTCTTCAGCTCCTCGAACCGGCGCCGCCGCCGCATCTCCTCTTCGACCTCTTTGCGCTTCTCAGCCGCGATCCGGTCGTAGAACTCCGGGCCGGGCCGCTCCTTCTCCTTCTTCTCTTTCTCGTCGCTCATAACTGCCCCCTTTCGTTCGTAGCGTCCAACTGCGTCAAAGTTTTTAGCCGTTTCGCTCACACCTGAAACGGCACTAATTCGTAAAGGCGGCGACAACCCGTCCCGTCAAGTTGCAGCATCCACCCGTCATCAAATTGATAAGACCACCCGCCGACATAGGCAGGAGCGAGAGGACGAGCCGCCGCAAGGCAATCGGGACAGAGCCAGCCGGGTATTTCTTCAAAGCACTCACCCCAACACCGGCGACAGCTTCCCAACACAGTCAGCGCGATCTTATTCATACCGTCACCTTCGATCATCACATCCATTTCCCCGGCGCGTACTCCAACTCTGAGACATGCGAGCGCGCGATCTTCGCCGCTTCAGCGCAGACCTCGCACAGTTCCCGCCGCGCTATTTGCGCCGCCTCGGTCTCGGAAACGTCGCCCGCCTCGCACATGATGTAAACGCGCTCGGCTATCAGATCGGGTTCAACGTCGGGACTTGGGCAGGCATGGTAAACGTGACGGTCGTATGCCTCCATGCGCCCAACCCAGTCGGCTTCATCCCCGATCTCTTCCTCGACTTCGGCGGCGGCGACGTGGAAAGGGACGCCCGCCCGCAACTTTTCACTGAGGGCGAACTTGATCGACTTTTGATAGGTTTCATAGGTTGCGGGCGGCGCGGTTTTCTGAGGGGGGGTGTTGGACAATTTGTCCAACACTACACCATCGGAACCCGCATTTTTACTGGCTTTCGCGTTTTCGGTGTCTGCACTTTTGCGATCTGCCGGCAGATCGGTTTCCGCCGTTTTGTCCACCTTCTTATTCTTAAGATCAGGGTGGACAGGCACGGCCACCTGTTCGTCGTCTTGAACGCCTTCGGCTTCGTCGTCGAGCGTGGCGAGCGCGGCGATCAAGTGCGCTCGCGCCTCTGCCCGCATCTCGGGCGGCAAGTCGCGTCGCAACCCTTCAGCCAACTTCTCGACCTTCGAGACGGCGCGCACCATCAGGAGGGCGGGTGTGTCCGGCTGCTGAAGGCGCTTCGGCTTGATCTCGTCCGCTTCGTCTTTCGTGTGCGCTCGCCGCGCCGGGTCGTCTCTGAGGATCGCGACGTGCGCGGCGGCAGCCTGGGCGAACCGCTCGAACCGCTTGCCCTGTACCTTCATCGCGGCCGCCGCGATCTCGGCTATGTCCTGGGCGCAGGGGGCGTGAATCTGCGAGGCTCTTTTCTGTCCGGTCTTGAGGTCCATCGAACCGGGGATGCGGCGCAGGGCGACGATGCCGGTGCGCTTCTCTTCGACTTGATAGTCGTCAAAGGCCCGCTTCCACGCTTTCGCCAGCGTGCTCTTTTCCGTGTGGCGCGCGGGCAGTGCGCGAAGCCGCTCCATTTCTTCCCGCGACACGCCGCGCAGGTAACAACCCATCTCCCAATCTTGCCGCGTGATCGCATGATCCAAGCCCGCCGACGCTTCGATGGCCGCGTTCAACGTGTCTTTAATTTCGGGGTTGTAGCCAACGAACTGAACGAAGAGACGAAGCGCAAGCGATTGATTCGCGTAAGCCCTGCGCGCCGGTTCGTCTTGCTTGCGCCGGCGCTTCTCCAGACTGGCGACGCGGGCGGCTTTGTCTTGTGGCTCTCGCCTTACCTCGGCGGCGAGTTCGGCGGCCTCTGCGTGGACGTGAGCCCACTTTTTATTCGCGCTCATCAGGCACACCTCACTTTCAAATCCGCCGCTTGAAGGGCGCGCAAAAGGTACGGGGAAACCTCATCAAGCGAGATCGTGACGGCGCGAAGGTCGGGCCACTCTTCCTGTAGTTGCGAGACGAGGGCCGAGGGCGTGACGCCGTTTAAGGCGACCGCCGAGACGAACGCGCCCGCCGCCGCCTCTTCAGCCTCGAGCGCGTGAGAGACCAGTAGGCAGACGCCCGAGCGCGCGGCGAACTCAGATCGCGCGACGTGGATTGACGGCCGCACCTTGCACCCCTTCGGCAAGTGCGAACTCGACACCCAACGCGGCGCGCGGTCCGCCGGGTGTTTGTAGTGGAGCCACGCGCGCGTGAGTCCGCCGCGTCGGGCCGGGAAGACGAGGCCGTGCGAGGGCGCGTAAATCTTCATGCCGTCGCCATCGTTGTAGAGCGGGGCGACGAAGCCCGATTGATCGCAGAAACGCTCACCGACGGCGCAGGCGGCAAAGATGCGCGCCACTTCGCCGGGTGCGGAGCGCAGGCCGAGGGTGTGCAGGCGGGCGGGCGTGAACCCTTCGTAAACCTCTGCGACCTTCGCCGCGTCGCGCTCAGCAAGTGAGAAGTAAGCAAACGCGCACGTCAGGATCGCGTCGTTGATAAGATCGTCGCCGATGTGTTCGGGATAGAGTCTCGCCTTTGCCGGATCGGGCAGCGCGTCAAGGAAAGATGAAAGCGTATTGTCTAATGCCTCGAACTCGCGCGGGACGAGATCAAGGCGGACAGGCGCAACGGAAGGTAGCGGACGAAGCAGGGCGAGTGCGGCGGCCATTATGCTGTCACCTCCGATCTCGCGTTTAAGGCGTGCGTGCGTTGCTGGATGGGAGCCGGAGCTTTGCGGGCGCGCCGGCGCGGAATCTCCACTCGCCGCCGCTGGACGAATAGCCAGTGCGTGAAGTCGCCGAGGTCGTCAGCGGCCATTTGCCACGATGAACTTTCCGGCTCGCCTTGGCCCTCATAGTAGCGGGCGTGGGCTTCCAGTTCGTTGTCGTAGTTGCGCCGGTCGCGCGAGCGCCTATCGGGTAGCACTAGCGAGAGCGGTTCGGGCGAGCCTGAACTTTGATTGTTTGAATTTTCCGAGGTGTGGTATTGTTTCATCGTTCTGCTCCAAACCTGTCACCGTCCAAAGCAACAGGTTGAAAATGACGAAGCCCGGAGAAATAAGCCCCTCCGGGCTTCGTCGCATTTACGCTGCCATCTTCGCGGGATGATTCCCACTCTGGATGAACGCATCAATATCTTCGTGGCGAATTACAACACGCCGCGGGCCGATGCGGAGGAAGCCTAGACGACCTTCAAGCCGCCATCGCTTCACCGTTGAAGCATGAACCCCGAAATGCTTTGCCGCTGTCTCATCGGTCAAAAATTTAGAAGCTCGCATGAACGCCTCCGACTCATATCTTGATTTTTGTCTTGCACGCCAGATCGCCGTGTGCTTAAAATGAAAAGGTAGGCTCCCGCCCGAAACGGCAGGCGCATACACGAATCCCCGAGAAGATCGCTTCAAAGGGAAATCAAAGAACGTTAAGGCCGTAGTCGCTTCCGGGGCTGGAATCCAGAGAGCGGGTGCGGTCTTCGTCTTATTGCAGCGCAGAGTGTACTACAGAAATAAACTAAGGATGCAACTTTTCTTTATTCAGCATATTTTTTTATTACCACACGCCAAGTCTTCAGACCGTTCCGTTCTCTCCAATTGATCAAGCCCTGGGCTGTCACGCTCAATTCATCCGCAACTTCTTTTTGCTGCGCCCGCGGGCCGATGCGCTTGATCGCGTCCTTGATTGCCGCCTCCGTTATCTTCGGCGCGCCGCGCGTCTCTCGCCAGAAGAACCCAAAAAATTTCCGCGCTAACTCAACGTCCGCGTTCGGGTCGTCTTCTGAAAGCGGGCCGCGCAGATCTACGAGACGGCCGTGCGTCGGCCACCAATGCGCCGTGAGCGTGAGCGGGCGTTTTGTATGCGTGACGCGGAAGGCGAAAAATTGTCGGTTCACACCCCCGCCTGTGTCCGCCTCAGAGAATAGTAACGGTGCCTGCGCCATGTTCCCCCAGTCGCCCGACGGGAAGACTGAATCCGCGACGCCGCTTTCGAGTCCGAAAACTTCGATGGTGAACTCGCGCCACGCCGGGGCCAGGTCTTTACCGTAGAACGGCATTCGTAGTTTTTGCCCACGCCGTTCGGCTTCCGCCGTCACTGTTTTGTTGTACTCACGACCGGCGGCGAAAAAAAAGCGTGCATTGCGGATATGGAATGGCAGCCTCACGCTGATAATTTTCGGCGCGCCTTTGGTGAAGGCATTAAGGTAGTCCGCCCGCGCGCAGTATGGGCAATCTGTGTTCATAACTTTTTCACATACAGATCAAGGTCGTCTCGCTTCACCCGTCTAACATCGCTTGCAGCAGGAGGCGGCTGCGGTCGTCTTCGCCCGGCCAGTGGAAGCGCATCGCCGCCCCGCCGATGTAGCTGCGCACGACTTCGGCGGGCACCATCACCACTTTGCCCGTCGGCAGTGGGATATCGAGCGTCAGTTGAGTGCCGGGCGGCAACGTCTGGTCCGAGGAAGTACAGAAGCCGCCCATGCTGATGTTCTCGGCGAAGGCTTTGTAGCGCTCGCCGGCGTGATTGAGCGTAACCCTCCCGCCCACGTGAAGACGTCGGTGCTGTCTTCGATCCTCTATTTGTCCGGTGCTACTCATAGTTTTCGCACGTACAGATCAAGGTCGTCTCGCTTGATCTTCCAACCTCTGCCGAAAGGGTGACAAGTGCGCCACGTCGGGCTTTGCGCGCTTTACTTAAACAACTTCGCAAGGTAACTCCGATCTCTGACACGCTCGGCAAAAGCGCGCAACTCGTCGCGATGAAAGCGTCTGCCCCGGCCTTCGCCGACGTGCGGCAGTTCCCCTCGTCTTATGCCCGCATCAAGCCACGTCACAGGCAAGCCAGTGCGTTCTAATGCCTCCACCCTGGTCAACCATACCGGCCACGTATCGAGCGCGTTCTGTAGCCTCTGGAAGCCCTCCACGTTGGCGGTCAGTAATTCCCCGACAAGTGCGACAGGCTGAAGCATGGCGGGCTTTGTCGTACTTATTGCCGTGCTCTGGCCGTCGCGCGCTTCCGCCGCCCCCTGGTATGCCGTCTTGATCTTCTCCACATCTTCGCGCCGGAACTTCGCCACGTTGCCCCGACCCGATCCCTTGATTGCTGGCTGCACTTCGGCGAGGGCGATGTAGCGTTGCACGCTTCTGTCTGACAGAGGGGCGTCGGGCGAGAGTTCCCGCCCGATCTCATCCTTCGTCATCAACTCCGGTTTCTTCATAAACAGGGCTGTAGGGCGCAAAGGGTGAAAGTATGAAACCGCGACACTGACGGGCTTTCATGCTTTGGCAGCATTACTTCTTCCCGCCTTTCTTCTTGCCTCTAGAAGTGCCGTCCTTTGCGCGTATTCGCCCTGTGGCTGTCTTTTGGGTAGTGGGCAAGGACTTGGGCGGCCTACCTATTGGCCGATCTGCCAGTAACTTTAGATCGTCTTCGTCAATGGCATAGGAACGCCCCACCTTAACGGCAGGCAAGCGCCCTTCCCAGATGAAAGTTTGCACACGCGCCACAGATAAGCCGAGACGCGCGGCTGCTTCTGTGCTGCTAAGTAGCTTTCCCATGCCGTCGAAAATAAAACAGAAAAAAGTATTTGTCAATGAATAGATTTCTATTGACAAAGGCTTTCTAATAGCCTATAGTTTCTTTTGTCAGGCAGACATCAACGAAAGGACACCAAACACCATGATGAACTTAAACCAAGAGACGATGCAGGAAGTTATCCAAGAGGCTTTCGACCGGACGGACTCTTTACGCTGGCAGATGGCTATCACGCGCGCCGCTCAAGAGATTGAATCCAATCCCTTCATGCACTATGACGGGCGCGCGCTCATCATTCTCAGCGAGTCGAACGAAGTCTACAGCGCCAACGGTTCGTGCCAGTGCAAAGCGTACTCGCATGGTAAACCGTGCTGGCATCGCGCCGCTGCCCGGCTCGTCACCCGCTACAACGAACGCTGTAGCCACTAACACGAAGGGCTTACGTGAGTGTTCTAAGCACCCGCGTAAGCCTCCGCATTTAACCCAACCTCAGACCACATGAGAAAGGATCGGATATGAGTCTTACAAAACGAATGCTGGAAACGCAAGAGGCAGCACCGGCGACACAGAAGTTAGAACGCGCCCGCGCCTCTTTACGCACCGTCTCGCGAGACGTGCAAGTGACAGAGGGACGCCTGCTTGACTTCGAGACGGCAGACGCCATGCAGCGCGCCCTCCACGCCGCGCTGCGCACGCTCGAAGAGTTGACCCTGACGGTCGCCGTGATGGAAAGGAGGCTCAGCTAATGGCGACGAAGAAAACCACACCGCGCCTGGGAAGCGCGAAAGACAACGCCGAACTTCAAAACTTCGCGCACCATCTGGCCGAAGTTATCCGCATCGCACGCGATAATCCGATCCTCCCGGCGTGCCTCTACAACGATCTGGCCGATGCGTTTTGCAACTTCGAGAACAATCTGCCGAGCCTCGCCCGCGTGAGCGAGTCGGAGCCGCACATCCTCCTGACGATCAACGCCTTCATCGAACAGACGGCAGCGCAGGCAGAGAAGGGAGGCGCACGGCGATGATGAAAAACTGGGTTCGGTACACGTCAGAGAAGGGCAAAGGACGGCGCACCGTCACTACCATTGACCGCAACGATCAAGTGACGGCGACGAAGCTGCGCCAGATCGTCGAAGGCAAGACGCGCCACTTGCGCGACGGCGAGCGGGACATGATCCTGAACGCCTTAAACGAACTCGCCAACGATACAGAGGCGAATCACGAACACCCTGCGCTCGTCGAACGCATGTTTCTCTTGATGGTGTCTGAGATGAATAACTGTGCCCGCAACGAGTCAGCCGTCTATCACTACACCATCTTGAGCGCGTTGCTTGATCGCGTCCCCATCGAGCCGGAGACGAAGGGAGGTGCAAAGTAATGGCGACGAAGAAAGCATATCGCGGCGTGCCGCTCGACCAGTCCAGGAAGTTCGTTGCAATCGTCGGTTACGACGGGGCATACATGGCCGTCTGTGCCATCGAAGAGGGGAAGGGCGCAAGAGATGTGATGCGGGAGTTGCAGCCCTACCTTGAAAGACGCTTCGCCGCGCGCCGCACAATCAAGAGGCGGGAAAGGGGCGTGCGTTGATGAGCAAGAAAACCGGCGAGCAAGACGACGCGAAGAAATGGGGCAACATCAACATGCATCCTTTTACTTACCCGAACCGTTGGATCGATCACGCGACGATGCTCGCGGATGCGGCGTCGTCTTACGAGGCAGAGGGACAAAATGCGGCTGTCATTCAACTCATCACAGGGATCGCCGCGATGGACAATGAAGACGACCGGCACAGCATCGCCTATTTCGTGGTCGAAGAGATTTTCAAGAAGACTCCGACCTCACTCCGCGCCCTTGATGAGTTCGTGCAACGGCACAAGGATAAGCACATCAAAGGGAATGTCTAAAACTGCGAGCGTTCGCAGAAGAGAGGGGGCGGGGAATCAAACCCTTGCCCCTCTTCTTTTGTGGAAGCGGCGGCGGCTTTGTCGTTTCAGTAATCGCGACGGGCATTGATCACGAGGAAGGGGAGAGCCTTATGATCTACGCCCGTTACCGGAGTGCCGCGCGTAGTGTGCTTACACGTTCAATCGTATTCAGAGAAGCATTCGCTGACGCGCGGCCCTTCATCCTTTACAGCATCGCTCCTGCCTCCCAAGTGCAGTCGAGCGTAGAGGAGACGGCCGCCCGCAAACTATCGGGGAACGCGAGGGCGGCCGTCTCCTCGCCAACCAAAGGCATTCAACCCCCGCCCAAAGAGAAGCGGCGGGATCGGCCCTCGCTTTCCGATCCCGCCGCTTCTCTTCTCACAATCTTTAGGGGACGGTGAGGCCGCACCTTATATCTCAACTGGGATTCAAGATCAATCTAAATCTCACACCACAGACCCCGCGCACGTCGCCACATTCCCCAAGACAAGCCGCAAACGACCGGACAAGGCGATGCTTGTCCAAACTCTCCGGCTCGGTTACAGAGGCTGATATGCAATCTGCGCGCGCGTCCGATTATGGACGGTGAAGGGTGTGAATCGTTGTCGTCAATTCGTTCGCCGGCGAACAAAAACACCATATTGACTATTAGCAACCGCGCTGAATAATCATTGACATTGCACGCGCGCAGGCTATAGAGTCGCGCCCTCGCTTCGGTTCACAGGCTGGCCTTCGAGAGCTTTGTACCTGCCTTTCAGACCAACCCGCCCACGCTTTCATGTGCTGCTCTGTGCGGATGCAGCCTTAGCCTTCAGTTAAGGATAAAATCTGATGCCTCAGCTAAGTAGAATTGGACTCACGACGCTAACCTTTGTTGTACTGTGTCTGGGCACGGCGGCCTCCACACAAGCCGACACAATAACATTCAACGGCAGTCGTGCATTTAGCGGCGG
>Ga0136617_10006950_pt1 | contig 10099 bp, 10 predicted proteins | sample AntDrymUQ3222106_2_FD_129672 | JGI IMG/M metagenome (GOLD analysis project Ga0136617, IMG submission 129672) | Polar desert sand microbial communities from Dry Valleys, Antarctica - metaG UQ322 (21.06) | ecosystem: Environmental > Terrestrial > Soil > Desert | place: Antarctica: Dry Valley... | reverse complement strand
GAACCTCCCGAACTGGTAGCCCTGAGACGTGCCCTGGGCTGCCAGCTGGCTGCCTTGCGCCAGGCTGCTGAGATCGGCCAACAGCAGGTAGCCCATAAAACGGGCTACAGCCGCTCCTCGGTCACGCACGCCGAAGCTGGCCGCCAGCTGCTCACTCGGGACTTTTGGCAGACGGCCGACGACCTGGTCAAGGCTGACGGTGCGCTGCTGGCTGGCTACGAGCGGGTACAAGCCGCCAAGCAGGAGCATGAGGTCCGAACCCGGGAAGCGGCGCTGGCCAGTGCTTACGCTGAGGCACAGGCTCATGCGCAGACGCTGAGAGCCACGGCTACTCCGTCTGAGGCCCAGAACGGCCACGGATTGGTGCTGCCGACCGGACAGGAGGTGCTTGGGAGTCTGGTCGCCGCTGTCGGTGCGGAACTGGCCGGTGGCTTGGCCGGGCCACTCTTGTACCTGACGTTCCTGAGTACACCAGCACAGGCGGTACCTATCGAGGGGAGAGAGCAGCTCCGGGAACAGCTTCGAACATTTCTCCGTGGATGGGCTAATACAGTGGAACGTCGGGAACACCTCCGGTTACTGGGATGGATGGCCGCTGTGGTGGCCGCCTCCCCGATACTCAGCCTGGACAGCGAGGAGCAGGAACGCTTGGCCAAGGTCATTGCTGCACCGAGCCGAGTGGATGAGCAGGCCATCGACCATATCGAAACCATTCTCCAGGACTGCAAACGGCAAAATGATGCCCTCGGGCCGCATGCGGTGCTACACACGGTCATGGCCCAGCGAGAGCTGGTGGACTCCTTGCTGGACGAATGCCCGGACGAGCTTCGTCCTCGGTTACTGTCGGTCTACAGCAGTATGTCCAGCTCTATCGGATCCTACTTTTTTAATCTTGATGACGTTGCCAGTGCTATGCACTACAAAGACCAAGCGCGGGAGACCGCTCAGGAAGCCCGTAATATCGAGTTGGCTATCTATGCGCTGTGCACGATGAGCTTCCAAGCTTCCTGGCAGGGGAAAGCTCACGCCGGAATCGACTTCGCCGCGGCTGCCCGGAGCCTCGCCACGAAAACCGGTGACCCCCTCCTGCGCGCCTGCGTCGCTGTAGAGTTTGCGATAGCGTACGCGGTTGACGGTCAGCACAAGGAGTGCATGACCGAGTTTGACCGAGCGCTAGCTGGGCTGGCACTGCCAGCTGGCCAGCGGTCTCCTGAGTCGCCGGTCTACTGGTTCCATGAAGGATTGGTGGCCAGCCACCAGAGCGAGTGCTTGCTACGGCTCGGCAAGCCAGCAGAAGCTGCCGCCAGTGCGGAAAGAGGACTGAAGCTGTTCGACAGCTCGTTCGTCGGCGACCTGGCCTTCTGCATGCTCAATCTGGGGACTGCCCGGCTACGGACCGGGGAGGTTGAGGAAGCAGCGCGGGTTATTGGCGAGGGAGCACTGCTGGCCACCAAGCACCGCTCGGCACGCCTGACGGGTGAGATCAGGACTGCCCGAGGGTGTCTGCAGCCGTGGCACAACATGCCAGCGGTGCGGGAGTTGGATGAGCGGCTGAGAGGATGGGGATTATGCTGAAGTTGCAAATTGAGAGATTAGAGCTCCGAACGCGAATGAGCAAAACTCGAATGAAACCTTCAAGTATGACATAGTTCTCTCATGTGCCAGTTCGGCTCGATGACAGCGATCTGCCAGGTCTGCGGCCCACTATCGGTTACGTGGATGCTCGTCGTTTTAAGATTGAACAGCTCGTCGATTCTCTACGTGTGATGTCGGCTCGAGCCAACCCCCGAAGAACTTCTGCGGTGCTGCGGTCTCAGCTATATGTCGACCGGACGCCACGTGAGCGTCAGCCCGAGGACACCGGCAACACCTGGCGCAGCAACGGATCCGGCGCGCCCTTCATTTGCCACTCGCGCGGATAGCCCAGCGACACCTCCATGAACCGGACCCCGTCCTCCCAGGTAACTCGCGGGATATGCAGGTGGCCATAGACGACGGTAATCGCACGGAACCGCATATGCCAGTCGGCAGTGCGCTCGGTACCGCACCACAGCGCGAACTCCGGGTATCGCAGCACCCGTGTCGGGAACCGGGTCAGCGGCCAATGGTTGACCAGCACGGTCGGGATCGACCGATCACAGGCCTCGAGCCGACGCTCCGACTCGGCCACCCGGGTGGCGCACCACGCCGGGCGGTCCGGATAGGGGTCGGGGTGGAGCAGGTGCTCGTCGGTGCACACGACTCCCGCGCGGCGCGCAACCGCGAGTCCCTCGGCCGCTGTGTACGTCCCCTCCGGCCGGAACGAGTAGTCGTAGAGAACGAACAACGGCGCGACAGTGGCCGGGCCGCCGTCGCCGGTCCAGATCGGGAAGGGGTCTTCCGGGGTGTGCACACCGAGCTCGCGGCAGACCTCGACCAGGTGCCGGTAACGGTGCTCGCCGCGCAGGGTGCCCGGGTCCTTGTCCAGTGTCCAGAGCTCGTGGTTGCCCGGAACCCAGATCACTTCCGCAAAGCGCGACCGGAGCAGGCCCAACGCCCACACGACGTCCTCGACGTGCTCGCCCACGTCGCCGGCGACGATCAGCCAGTCCCCGGCCGCGCCGGACAGCTCCTCGACGATCGCCCGGTTCTCCGGGTACCGGACGTGCAGATCGCTGACGGCCAGCAGCCGGGGCGTAGTCACCGCCGTAGTCCTACCGGGTGCGCGGGGCATGGGCTCAGCTGGACCTCAGAATGCGGACGCGATAAGCTTACTGTCGGTAACTTACTGCGGTATCTTCATCCCGGAGCGACTCGGGAGGTCGAAATGGCAGGAACGACAGGTGTCCGTCGGATAATCCGTTGGGGGCTGCGGCACGGGCTGGTGCGCCAGGCCATCGAACGCCAGATGCGGACGGGCGAGCTCAGTGCGCGGATCATGATGGACCGCGAGATCCAGGCCGATCCGTTTCCACACTACGAGACCCTTCGGTCGCAGGGCCGGCTGGTGGACACCGGGATCGCCCTGACCACCGCCGACCACGCCCTGTCCACAGCGGTCCTGCGCAGCCCCGACTTCGGCACCATCACCGGCGCCGCACCCCCGCCCGGACTGATCAGGCTCGTGATCCGGGCCGGCGGCCACAGCTCCCTCGGCCCGGTCGAACGGCCGTCGATGCTTGCCACCGATCCGCCCAACCACACCCGTTACCGCAAGCTCGTCACCCGCGCATTCAGCGCACGGGCCGTCGCGGCGCTGCGCACGCGCACCGAACAGGTCGCCGAGGAGCTGCTCGACGCCATGACAGCGAAGGGTCGCTCTGCCGACCTGATCGACGATTACGCGAGCCTGCTCCCGGCTACCATGATCACCGAGATGCTCGGAGCCCCCGTCGCCATGCGCCGTCAATTCCTGGAGTGGGGTGCAGGTGGCGCGCTGTCGCTGGACCTCGGCCTGTCCTACCGCGACTTCCGACGCTCCGAGCGCGACATCGACGCGCTGCACGCATGGATGCTCGGGCACTTCGACCGCCTGCGCTGCTCCCCCGGTGGTGTCAACGCGTCCGCTGCCGGCGCGTCGCACAGCGACATCCTGTCCGCGCTCGTCGCCGCGCACGACGAGGACGGCCAGCTCAGCGAGGACGAGCTGAGCAGTGTGGGAATGCTGCTGCTCGCAGCCGGGTTCGAGACCACTGTCAACCTCATCGGCAACGGCGTGGTGCAGCTGGCGCGCCACCCGGAGCAGCTCGCGAAGCTGGCGGCCGAACCTGCCCGGTGGGCCGGGGCCGTCGAAGAGGTGCTGCGTTACGACTCCCCGGTACAGCGCACCGCCCGGGTCGCCAAGCGCGACACCGAGGTCGCCGGCGAACGGGTGCGGGCAGGCCAGGTCGTGGTCATGCTGATCGGTGGTGCCAACCGGGACCCGGCAGTGTTCACCGACCCACACCGCTTCGACGTCACCCGCCTCAACGCCGGCGCGCACATCGCGTTCTCCAGCGGGATTCACTACTGCATCGGGGCCAGACTGGCCCGGATGGAGGGCGAGGTCGGCCTACAGGCGCTGTTCCGCCGGTTCCCCGACCTCACGCTCGCCGGGGAACCACATCGGCGCCCCACCCGGGTGCTGCGCGGGTACAACGCGATGCCGGTCACCCTGGATCCCGCCATCGTCCCGGTCTGACGGCCATCACCGGCCGGATGCTCCCCGGGCATCCACCGGTGGGTGATCGTGGTGGCGACCATGGTCGCCACCACGAGGCGGGCAGCGGCTCGCGGGGGGAGGTGCGGCGCGTTGCGTCATCATGGGGGTGCCATCCACCTGTTGTTGCATAATTCTTGCAGTTTGCGAGCCGGTGTCGCATGCTCACCCGAGCGGTGGTGCAGGAGGTTGACTACGGTGCGTGACACAGCTCGTCGGTTGCTCGATATGGCACCACCGGTGCGAAAGCGGCTTCTCGTGGTGGTCGCGGTGCTGCTGGCCAGCACGGCCACCTACGTCGGTCAGGGAGTGCTGATCGCGCTCATGCTGGCGTGGATCTTCGGCGGGCAGGGGGTCGGCTCGATCCTGCCCCTGTTGGTCGGGGCACTCGTGCTGCTGGGCGTCCGCGCGGCGCTGCTCGTGTGCCGGGAACGGGTGGCGGTCTCGGCGTCGGGCATGGTCAAGAAGGCCCTGCGCCATCAACTCACCGACAAGCTCTTCGCCCTCGGGCCCGGTTGGTGCCAACGCACCCGCACCGGATCGGTGCAGTCCACCGTGGTGGACGGGGTCGAGGCCGTGGACCCCTACGTCGGGCAGTTCCTGCCGCAAGCGATAGCCACCGTGGTCGGCGCAGCCGCGATCACCGCCTATATCGTGGTGCTCGACCCGCTGGTGGGCGGGATCGTCCTGGCCTGTGCGGCCGCCACCCCGCTGGTCCCCCTCGTCTCCGAGCGTCTGATGAAGACCAAGATGGATCGCTGGTGGAGCAGCTACCGGCGGCTGTATGCGGACAACCTCGACGCACTGCAGGGCATGGCCACGCTCAAATCTTCAACGCCAGTAAGCGGCGCGGGACCGCTCTCGGGCGCAGGGCGGACGAGTTCTGCGCGGACTCGATCCGGGTCCTGTATCACTGGTGGGTCTTTGTCGGAGTGGTCGGTCTGGCCAGCGCTGGGGGCACCGCGGTCGCCGTCGCGGTCGGCGCGGTGCATCGCGTCGACGGCCTGATTTCACAAAGGGCGGGTTCCGTAAAGGCGTGCGGTACTCGTGGGTGCTGAACGGCGCAGACGGGATGGACCTTGGTGCTGTTGGCCGCTTCATCGCCTCGATGGAGTTCGATATTATCGATGCGGCGCCGGCGAAGAACGAGTTCGGCCATCCGTTCCACGTGACTGCGCGCAGCTACTACTACAGCTGTGTGGCGGAGACGGCATCGATCAGTGGCGGATGCACTGGCACCCCGAGGGCCGCAGTCGGATCATCACGCCCCGCCTTCATCGGCCGCCGAACCTGAAGCAGCATTGGTCGACCGGTCGCCTGTCCCTTGAGAATGCGGTGGGCTGGTGTGTCGAGTCGGGGGCGGCCGTGACCAGCGACAGCGCCGCGCAGGCGCAGCTCGCGCTCATCGAGGCGCCGCACAGGCTCTACCGCTCCTGGACCTGAGGCTGCCAGAAGGGCCGTAGTCCAGGGTGTCTTCCAGATCGTCGTAGGTCTGTCCGGCAACCCACCAGCTCCACCAGCCCATCGCGCTGCAGACCGGCCAGCGCATCCTCCAGCCGCTGCTGCTCCCGCCCGGAGGAGCGCTGTTGACCTTGATAGTTCACTGGGTGTGCAGGTTGCCCTCTCAAGGCGGCCAGGTTGATCTTCGCCTCCGTTTCTGATCTTCGTTTCGGGTAGTGATCATGGTTGTGGGCCCGACGGTCGTGTCGGGTGGTCGCCGGTTCCACGATCCGGTGGGTTCCTCGGATAGGGGGCGGGTGGGTGGTGCTCGCGCGGTCAGGTCGGGGCGGTCAGGGCGAACGCGGCCTGGAACACGGCTTGCAGCTCGCGGGCCCAGGGCCAGGTCTCCGGGATTTTGATCTTCCGTTTGTGTTGACCACGGACCAGGCGGACGGCGGTGTGCAGGATCCGGTAGCGCAACGTCTTGGGTTCGGCGTCGGCCAGGGATCGGTCCAGGCACAGCAACCGTAGCCAGCACAGCAGGTCCGCGGCGATGGTTGCGGCCACACACCACGCCTGGTTGATCGTCATCGAGGTGGACGGGAGATGGTCGAGCCCGGTTGCCTTCCCACAGCGGAAGGTCCTCCACGCGGGCGTGGACCCGGTGACGGGCCTCGAGGAACGCCAGCTGCGTGCGCCCGGTGTTCGTGGCGACCAGCTGGTAGCGCCAGCCGTCGATCTCTTCCAGCGCACACAGCTGCGCGCCGTTCGACGGGCGTTCACGGTGGGGAGATGATCCGCATGTCGGCGGGCCAGTTGCCCAGCTCGTCCCCGCCGACCGAGGCGCGCAACAGCCCGGTCAGCTCCACCACCCCGGCGTCGTCGAGATCGCGGGGCTCCCCGTAGCGGTCCGACACCTGCTCTCACGCCTGCTCGGGCACCTGAGAGATCGCGGCGCGACCGCGTCTGTCCAGGTCGAACCCAACCGAGTAGTGCACCCGGTGGCCCGCGACGGCGTTGAGCCCGGTGATGTGGTTGATCAGGTCGAGGGTGGCGCTGGCACCGTCCACGGTGACCAGCAGTTGCGCCGCTTCGGGGCCGGGATCTGCGCGATAGCCTCGGTCAGCACCGTGATGTGATCGCTGGCGGTGTTCCGTTCGACCCGGCTTTCCGGGCCGGAGCAGGAACGCCAACGACTCTCCGGTGTTGTCACACCACACTGTCAACCGGTGGTAACCGTAGGTGCTCCTGAACGTGCCGGTGGCCTGCTCCTTGTCACTGCGCGCGATCTGGATCGTGGCATCCATCCTGATCACGATCGTGGGGCCCAGGTCCACATCGGCCACCCGCGACGCGGGGATCTGCCCGTGCCGGGCCTCGATCAACTTCCACACCTGACGGCGGATCTTCGCACGTGCGGTGGCGACACGCTCGCGTTGGTCCGGGCCGATCTCCTCCAGCGCCCGCGTCTCGACGAGGCTGGTCGATCGGCTCACGGCCATGATCGCCGAGCTGCGCCGGATGGACGACGTGGCCGGTGGCGGCAGCATGCTCACAATGGTTCAACACCAGTTCGGGTGGGTCGCCGGGCTGCTCGACCGAGCGTCGTACGACGAGCGCACCAGCCGTGCACTGCACGTCGTACTCGCTGAACTGGGACAGCTGTGTGGTTGGGGTGCCTACGACGCCGGACAGCACAGGCTCGCGCAGCGCTACAACATCGCGGCCTTGCGCGCCGCGCACAGCGCCAATGACCGGGCGTTGGGCGCGCACATTCTCGGATGGATGGCCAAACAGGCCGCCCATCAGGGGAGACCCGCAGAAGCTGCGACGTTCGCCGAGTCTGCGCTCGTGGGTGTACGAGGTTATGGAACGCCGCGCCTGCTGGCCGAGCTGCACATCCGGCGAGCCTATGCCTCGGCCACGTTGCATGACCGATCGGCGTGCGACGAGGCGATCTCGAAGGCATGGATTCAGATCGAGCAGTTCGATTCAGAGGGCGATCCACCGTGGCTGTACTGGGTGACTCCAGCGTGGGTCACTGTTGAGGCCAGTGCCTGCTTGCGACGATCGGAACAGACTGATCGAGCAACGGCCATGCTCACCGAAGGCGTCGCCTTGTTCGATGAGTCGTTCGCCCGTGACTGGCAGCTCTACACAATCCACTTGATCGATGCCCTTGTGCGCCCAGGCAAGCAGCAAGACCTGGATGCCGCCGCGAGCCGAGGATTGACGGCACTCCAGCAAGCCGAGAACCTTGATTCGACTCTCAGTGCCGATCTTTTCCGTGACCTCTACCACCAGATGAAGCCTCACGGCGACGTGCTGGCGGTACGAGAGTTTTTGGAGCGGGCGAAGGGGCTTGTGGAGGAGCGGGTGTAAGCGCAAGCAATCGTGATCGTGATCGCTGGGCGATCGGCCGCGTCGGCGCGCCCGAAGTGTGACTCAGAGTGACTCGGGCAGGAGCGTCAGGGCGTCCACGTGTCGTGGCCGGACGACCGTGAAGTGGCGGCGATCGACGGTCGCAATTGCGGTTGCTCCTGTCTGCTCGGCAGTGGCAATGACCGCGGCGTCGGTTCCTCCCAACGACAGGTCGGCGTACTGCCGCACAAGCGAGGCCATCCGTTCGATGTCCGCGAGGAGCAGCTCACCGAGCATCAACGAGCCGTCTGCGAAAGCATCGAGGAAGGCAGCTTCAGCGCGGACGCCGAGACTCCGTCCGATCAGGTAGCACGCCTCGGCGATGACCGGCGGAGGGACGATCAGCGGCGGCGACGCGGTCACGAACCACTTGACGCACGCGGCGTGGTGCGAATCGCGTCGGTCCGCCAGCGCGTAGAGAACCCCGGTGTCCACGATGACCACGGTCAGGTAGAGCCGAACCCGTCGGCCAGCAGATCGTCGACGCGCGCGGAGATGTCGGTGCGACCGCTGTCGCCGATGCCGATGAACGCCGGCAGGGGTTTACCGGGTCCGGGCACCGCGTACAGGTGACGAGCGAGCTGCAGCAGCTCTTCGGCGGCCTCGTCGGGAAGCATCTCGACAAGCTCCTTGAGCTGGTCACGGCTGGTCACACGGGACAGGATAACCTCAAGCCAGACCGTCGAGGTGCACGTGTTCAGACTTTCCATCAGACCCGACGCGAGTCCCCGATCAGCGGCTGCGACGGCAGCGACGCTGGTCCGGATGCCGGGCAACAGCGCAGGCGTCAACACGAGACTCTCGTCGGGCCGCCATCCGGTCACACTACGACCGGTGCACGCTTCTCCAACATCGGAACACCCCAGCGGGCTGGACGAGTTCGTCGCCTTCGTGGCTACGCGTGCAGGGCTTCAGTGACCTGCGGGTCGTTCAACCACCCCACGCACCACTCGAAGTGCTCGTCGCCACCGTCGGACGTCAGGAAGTTGCTCGTCGCGAGCGCATAGGCCGCGCGGTCTAACAGGAGCACCTCGGGCGCGTAACCCAGCTCCGCGCAGAGCAGGTCGGTGAGCTGTCTGGCGATCGTCCGCGAGTGCGGCCCGTACATGTTGACGATGACGGCGGTGTCGTCGAGGACATGGGGGTCAGCCGGTCTGTTCGGCCTCCTCCCGCATGCGGGTGATCGACGCCGCGTCGACCCGGCGCAGGGCCGACGACCAGGCGTAGACGGCGGTCGCGGCGATACACGCCGTCATGGCGAGCAATGCGCCGGCCACCGTGATGCGGTCGGCCAGGAAGCCGCCGACAGCCGCGCCGACCGGGAGGCCGCCGGCGGCGATCATCCGGGCGGTGACGTTGACGCGGCCCTGCAGGCGGTCCGGGGTGAGCTGCTGACGCAGCGTGATCCCGTTTACGATGATCAGCATCGACACCACACCCCACGCGACGAGCAACATCAAGCCGAGCGGCAGAGCCGACGTGAGCGCGAGAGCAACGAGCAGTGCGATCTTGACGGTGAGTCCCACGAGCGTGATCCGCGGGGGACTCACCCAACGCGACAGCACCGGCAGGGCGAGCCCCGCGGCGAGCCCGCCGATCGCGAGGGCGGTGAACAGCCATCCGAGGCGGGCGTCGTCATCGGCCAGCCCGAGCTGCCGCACGCCGTAGACGACGACGAGCCCGGTCACCGCACCACCGGCAAGTCCCGATCCGAGCCCGGTCGCGGTGAGCGGCCAGATGACCGGATGCCGGCGCACGTAACGCAGCCCCTCGCCGATGTCCGAGCTCAGTTTCGCACCGGGTCGTTTCGCGGTACTGCGCAGCGACCGCGGGACAAGTCCGATCGTCACGGCCGAGAACGTGTAGCACGCGGCGTCGATCCACAACGTGTTCTGCGCCCCGATCGACGCGATGAGCACGCCGGCCGCGGCGGTGGCGCTGACGCGAAGATTCCATGACCAGACCCGCGCGCGGCACCGCGGCTGGCCCCGGAATCTTCGCGAGCCACGGCGAGCCCTCAGGAGGGCTCTAAGTTGCTGACGCGAAGATTCACCGTCAGTG
>Ga0136617_10006949_pt1 | contig 10099 bp, 12 predicted proteins | sample AntDrymUQ3222106_2_FD_129672 | JGI IMG/M metagenome (GOLD analysis project Ga0136617, IMG submission 129672) | Polar desert sand microbial communities from Dry Valleys, Antarctica - metaG UQ322 (21.06) | ecosystem: Environmental > Terrestrial > Soil > Desert | place: Antarctica: Dry Valley... | reverse complement strand
GTTCGTAGTAGTGATGAAGCGCTTGTAATGAGCGTGGAGCGAAGGGGCCGGCTCATTCGTGATGTGGTCACACGAGCAACCGGGCGAGGCCTGGGAGGATGCGGGTGAGCACGTCGGATCCGAAGTGGAGAGGATGAGAAGAGCGGAATGACGGGAGACTGTCACGTTCCGTTCCGTGGGAGCCCAGGGGTGAGATTCCCCTGGGCGACCCGACTACGGCTTCTAACAACACCAGATAAAGGCCATTCAATTATAAGACATTAGGAATAGGGTACGGTTTGTTACTCGACGAGTGGACGGACCGCCGGCAATGAGCAGTCCGATGGAGGTTGGCATTCTATGCGGCCCATTTCCGTCCGGTAGTTTATCTCGACCACTCCTTGGTCAGGAGAAGTGCTTAGTATCCACTGCGGCGATCACTCGGTAATGCGGCCATTCCGTCACCGTCATGATCTCGCCGGCATTATCGCCTCGGTTCCGGTAGGCGATGCTTTCGGCACCGTAAGCCCACTCGTAGTGTCGGGCTTGTTTGTCGCCCTTGTGCCATGACCGAAGGGTGCCGTAGTGCTGGCTGATGGGGCGGTTACCAGCGTCGCCGTTGCTGCTGGCGAACCAAAACATGTCACCACGGCTAATCGCCCCTTGCGTCGAGTTGTAGAAGTGCCGGTAGGCGTCGTGGGCTGGTATAGGCTTACGGGTGCCACGGGTTGACAGTTCATCAGATTGTGCGGGAAGGGTGAACCGGATCACCTCACATGTGTGGTCCTTGCAGTTCGTATTGTATTCTGAGGCGACTAGCAGTGGTGGGTTCGATGTGCTGTCGAGTGAAAGTGACGAGAACTGCACATCTTGTTTCGTGTCCAAGAAACCGACCTGAATCATTTCGTAGGGAGCTCCAACGGGGTCGTAGACCTTCCTCCAATCGAACACTTTGATGCGGTCCGTGCAAGCGACAAGCAGGTAGTCTCCGTACCAGACAGCGCCACCCGCGTGGCATTTGACTGGCTTAGATTTGCCTCCGCTGACAGCCTCGACTAGGCGAATATGTTGGTACGTTTGCTTTGGATTCTTTTCTGAGAAATTCGGCAGAAAAGTGACCCTGGCGTGATTAGTTGTGTGGTTGTAAGAGGTGACGACGAGGCCCTGTATGCCATGGTAGAGATTGTTGGGGCTCGCGTCGGCCGTTTCGGTTATACCTTGCGGCCTCCACTCATTGGATGAGTCCGGACGCTTCCAGCAGTGCAGGATTGCCTGCTTATCACGATCGGTAAGAGGCTTGACCGCGTTCTTCTCTCGCTTTCGACACGACCGGGTTTCGAGTTTACCGTGGATCTTTTCCACAGCCACCTGTCGGTCGGCGAGGGCGTACTCACGTTCGGCGATCAGCTTCGAGTTCTTTGGCGTGTATGCAAGCTGGAAACGCTTTTTCGAAATCGGTGTCGGGACGTTCGGCTCGGCCGCTTGCGCGGGGGCAGTCCAGGCGGCTGCCGCAATGAGAGCCGTTACGAGTAGTGTCATTATCCTGCGAGTGGACATGTGATAGCGCATAGTTTTCTCCTGATGAATCCTGGGATATCGAATTTTAGCCGGACGCTAGCTAGGGAAACTGGATAGGGGCATGGGGGGCGTACTGCTGCGCCGCCCGGAGGTCTCCCTGTGGGTCGAACAGGTATGCGCCGTCGGCCATAAGAGTGGGTGCGTTGGTTACGTTGTCGAACACCCGGACGTTGTCGTTCAGGTTCCAGTAGTAGTGGCCGCTGCCGTTGGAGCCCTTACCGGTGTGCAGGACGATGGTGCCGCCCGCGGGAATGGCCGTTCCGGCAGGAAACGTGTAGCCCCGCGCGAGCCTCCCGTGATACGAGCTGTCGCGGAGCCACCAACCAGCGAGGCTGACCGGGTTCGCCCCCTGGTTGTCGATGGTGACGGTCTCGACGCCCTTCCACTTCACGGTAACTCGCAGGGTGGCGTTCCGGCTGGGCCCCAGACCACAGGCGTCGGTATTCCATAGACCCCGGCGATCGGCGGCTGCCTGCGCGGCCAGGACAGGATAGCTGGAGTTAGGCAGGTACTCGACCTTGTTGGGCAGCCACAGCGCGAGGCCATTCCGGATCAGGATGGCTGCCGGGTCGATCCAGGTCCCGTTGGCATCCTTGACCACGAGGCTGCGCCGCAGCCGATGCCGTTCGCCGCTCTCGCTGGCCTCGTCGCGTGCCGTGATGCGCACCGTCTTGCCCAGGACGAGCTTCTCCAGCTGGCGGGTGGCCTGCCGTGCGTGGCACTCACCTTTTCGGTGACCCTGCCGGTAGTCGGTCAACTCCATCGCGTTCAGCCCCGTGATGCGGATGCGGTGTGTCGTCCCATGAATCCTGGCGATGACGGTGTCGCCGTCCACAACGCGAGTAACTTTGCCGGTCGTGTCGACCGAGGTGCTCGAAACGGTTGAGATGGCCGAGGCGGTCGAGGCGGCCGTGACCAGAAATAGAGCGCTGGTCACCACGCTGGTCACCACGCTGGCCGCCAGACGGCCGCCGAGGGGCCGGTTTCCCGATCTCCGTGCGCCCTGCACCTGCATAGTCGCTCGCCTCTGGCCCCGAGGCACGACTGTGTCGGCCGCGGTCAGGTGTTGCGTGATAGGCATGGTCAACATCTCCAACGGTGTCTTGCGGGGCGCTGTGTGCGCCCTTGGTCGCTCCTTCAGCGTGGGGCGGTGACCTGCGACGATCCAGTGACTCGTGGGCGAGTCGCGCGACTCGCTCACCATCCAGGGCCCCTCGATGTCGGGCGGCACCGACTCGGTGGGAGACAATAGGAACCATGGTGACTGAGGATCACGACTCGGATGCGGTCCGCGTCTTCTGGGAGGACTTCGACTCGGCGTGGCACGACGGTGGTGCCCTGCCGGCCGAGGAGATCAGCGCTCGACTACAGCGAGAACAGAACTACAGCCTGCCGCTCTCGACTGTCCGTGACTGGCTCGAACACAAACGTCTGCCCCGCAAGGACGACCACTTCATCGAGATGTGCCTGCTTCTCGTGGGCAAGGACCGGACCGACGAGCTCATGTCCAGGCTTCAGACAGCGCGACGAGCAGCCCGAACCCCACGCACCGTGCCTCCGCCAGACCCATCTCCACCCACGACAGGCGCCACCAACCTCGCCGTCAGATGGCGGCAGTTGTATCGATCCTTGCGGCCCTGGCACGCTGCGGTCGCGCTCGTCGTTGTCGGTATCCTGATCATGTTGGTCCTGCTCACTGAAGATAAGACGCCGTCGGGGACTCCGGCGCTACCCGACCAATCCCCCGGCACAGCGACTTCCACCACCGCCGCAGACAACTCGCCGTGCCCGACGCCGACCGTTCGAGCAGAATCGAAAAACAGCAGACGGGCCCACGCAACGTTCTGTGCAGATCGACTTGAGTTCCTACTGTATGATGATAATTCCGATGGCAAATCCGCGATCCTCGTCGTCCGAGTTAACGGCGAAGAGTGGCCAGCCTGGTTCAACAGCAGCCGCCATGCGAAACGCAGCCCTGATGGCAGCCAATTGACGATCAACCCTCCTAAACGCATCCCCGTTTCGTTCAGTACCAACGACACCGCAGATTTTCGGATCTGTGTGGGCGACCGCAACCCTGAAAATACATACCCTGAGGACACTTGCGGTCCCTGGACCCGAATCTGGCCGCGACGCTGACCCTCAAAAAGACAACGCCAGCCACCAGTTGAATATGATTGGCAGGTCGCGGTGCATCTGACCCATGCCATGTCTTAGGTTGAGTGCGGCTGGCGGGGGATCAGCGAACTTTGTCGAGTACTGCCATGTTCGATCTCACGTCGTGGGTGAGCGTGATGGTCCAGTGCGGCAACGCGTACAGCGCCCGATCGCACGGCCGCCTGCTGGCGCCGCTCACCGGGTTGCCCGCAATGTCACTTTCTTTAATGATCATGTTGGTCTCGGTGGAAGCGGGTGTAGGACAATGGTGTGGGTGACGGTGCGGACGGGAGCGGCGTCCGCGGCCCGGTGGGGGTAGCGGGTGGAGCCGCTGGGTGTGCGTGCTCGGGGTGCGCTGCGGTCGGGTCGGTCGCGGATCAGGTTGTCCTTCGTGGTCAGCTCGGTGGCCAGGTGGTTCACGGCGCGTCTCAGGCCCCGCGAGGGGAGGGAACCGCCCGGGTCGTGGAGTCCCGGGCGGTGTCGAGGGCGCGTTTGAAGCTGATCTGCGAGGGGTCCGACCCTGGCGGGGCGGCATAGCTGATCAGGTCCCGGATCGCCTGGTAGACGCACAGCATCGCTCAGAACTCCTGAGCCGCCATGGCCGGTGACTGCGACCGTAGGACGGTCTCCGGGCCGCTGCGCTGGGTGGTCTTCAGATCCCCGATCCCGGTCTCGGCCTGCCACCGGTCGTGATACAGCGCCGCCGGCTCGGCCGCCGGGTACCGCTGGTGATCGAGCAGGGTCGTGGCCGGCACGAACAGCTCCGAGACCTCGTCGCCGGCCTCGTCGACGGTCAGCACGCTGTACTCGATCACCCGTACCGGGATCGGCGCCCCGTCGCGCTTACGGCGCGGCGTGAGCTGCGACAGGTACGTGCCATCAGGCAGAACCTGCAGCACCGGCAGGGAGAACGACGCCGACATCCGCCGGCGCAACTGGGCGCCGGTGGCCGCGGCCGCGTTCCACAACGGCCAGGACGCGAAGTCGCGGTCGGCCAACAGCACCATCCCCGGACCCAGGGCGCCCAGCAGGTCCAGGGCCGGGGTCTGCTCCCCGGTCGTGTACGGGCCATACGCCGCGCTCAGCAGGGCCCGGGTCCCCGCCTCGGCCACCGCCGGCCCCCGCAGCTGGGGATAGGGGTTCGGGGTGTCCGAACCGTTGGTACCCCGACCGAAGAACTCCGCGTTCTCCGGTGTATCGGGCACGTCCAAGGTGAACCCGTCCACGGTGACCACCCGCAATCCGTTGGAGAACACTCCCGGGGTGTCCACGGTCCCCACGGGACCGGCGACCCGGTCGAACAGCGCCTTCAGCGGTGCCGACCCCAACCGCACCCTCGCCTTGGTGATCGACCCCGTGGTCGGGGACTGCCAGGACCCCCACCCCCTGCCGTGCACGGCGTGGGCGTCGGCGAGCTTCGACAGCACCGGCCCGTACCCCGAGCGCAGGTACAGCCAGCACGTCAACGTGAACAGCATCATCAACCGCGCCGGCAACCGCCGGTACCGCACCTCCCGCGCCCCCGTCGCGTCGATCACCTCATCGAGCAGCCCCGCCGGGAACGTCCGAGCCGGCACCCTGATCGAGACCCGATCCGGCAACCGCTCACCCGCCGCCCTCGCCTCACGCGTCACTCCAGCCACGGGGGATCAGACTACACCCATGCAATTCAAAGGAAGTGACATGGCCGCTACCTCCGCCGTCCGGCGGACGCCGCTCCCGTCCACACCACCACCCACACGATCATCCTGCACCCGCCCTCACCAAGACCAACCTGATCATTAAAAGAAGTGACATTGGGGTTGACTGTGGGGAACAGCAGCGCGCTGAGATTCCCGCGCCAGCCGGCACGCCGCGGAAGCGATCACTACTGGGTCGGTGCCAGCGATCCCGATCGACCCGTCTGCCACGTGTACGCGACCCCGTCCACGCTGTAGACCATTACCACGCCGCCGGTACGCGCCACCCGCAGCTCCGTTCGCGCATAGCTGACCGTCTCGTGCGGTGCGGCGTTCACGGTTGAGGCGGTTCTGTCGAACCGGACAGGGTGGACCTGCGTCAGCACGTGCACGTCCGCACTGACCGCCGCGAACGGTTCCAGCTCGGCGCGCCACCACGACCCGAAGTAACGCCGTACCCGCTCGGCGATGACCGGCTGGTTGATGATGATCCGGGCCGACAGATCAGCGACTTGCACGCGGACGGTTTCGGGTCCGGTCATCGAGCAAGCTCCTCGTGGTGCGTGCCTTGCGTAGCTGATCGTGCAGCAGGTATTCGGGCCCGAGACGGGCGTTTTTTCTGCTGGACGATCAGCTACGGCAGCAGCGCCACCCGGTGGCGGCGGACGCTCAGGGCTTCCGGCCGACGCCGCCGAAGTGATCCACCTCGGCCAGGACGCCGACGTGGTGGGGGTCGGGTCGCCACAGTGAGTCCGAGACCACCCCGGGTTCCAGCAGCTCCAGTCGGTCGAAGAACCGGTTGATCTCCTGGCGGCTGCGCACCGTCATCGGTGGGGTGGCGGCCGCGTTCCACTGCCGGATGGCCTCGTCCATCGCCGCGCCGCCGACCTCCGAGGTGGAGTGCGACAGCACCAGGTAGCTGCCCGCGGGCAGCGCGTCGAGCAACCGGTCGACGATCGCGTGCGCCTCGTCGGTGTCGGTGATGTGGTTGACGACCCCCATCAGCAGGAGCGCGACGGGCTGGGTGAAGTCCAGCGTGCGGGCGGCTTCTCGCAGGATGGTGCCGGGGTCGCGCAGGTCGGCGGCGACGTAGTCGGTCACGCCTTCCGGACTGCTGGTGAGCAGGGCACGGGCGTGCACCAGGACCAGGGGGTCGTTGTCGACGTAGACGACGCGGCACTGCGGTGCCGTCTCCTGGGCGACCTCGTGGGTGTTGCCGCCCGTGGGCAGCCCGGTGCCGATGTCGAGGAACTGGCGGACCCCCGCGTCGCCGGCCAGGTACCGCACGGCACGGATCAGGAAGCCCCGGGCGCCGTGAGCAGCGTCGACGACGCCGGGAAGGACGGCGCGAATCCGGTCGCCGACCTCGCGGTCGGCCTGGAAGTTGTCCTTGCCGCCCAGCCAGTAGTTCCAGACCCGGGCCGAGTGCGGCACGCTACGGTCGAAATCTCTGGGCGGCTCGTAGCCGGAGATAGCGGAGCTGTCCATCACCGGCGAGCCTTTCTTCGTAAGATCAAGCGCAGCCGTACTCGCACCCCGAGGACGGGGCTGTCTGCTTGCGGACGCAAGCATTTAGACGTCAGCGACCGCCTGTCGGCGAGCACCGCGCACTCGCCCTGCGGGGAGGTCATGACCTCGCCCGTCACATCCACCTGATCGCCCATATCGATGTTGGATCTCCACGACTCGAGCGACTCGACGCCGAGTCTGTCCGGCGAGAGCACGATCTGGATATCACCGACGCGTCCCAGACCGTGGCGAGGCACAACCTGCCATCGATGCGATGCGGCAGGACACGGCCGGTGATGCCGACGCGCTCACCAGTCCCCTGGGCCGTCAGATGCTCGTATCTCTTCCGAAGTGCGGCGATCGACGTCGTAGGCGGATGACTGGCCGGAAAGTGGTCGTCACCATGTCCGGCGGTCACCGGTCGTCACCACCGCGTTGCGGTGTGACGTCGATGGGTTCGGTGAGCGAGACCGGATCGTGGTCCGGCCGCGGAGTGGGGGATCCGGGTCCGGCGCGGTGGGGAGCGCCGGCCGGGCCCGGATCGTTCAGGGCGGCCAACTCGTGACGAGCCGACTGGCAGGTGGTGCGCACGCTCCGCTCGAAGCGGAGCCGACCGTCGGGGAGCCGCCGGTAGACCGGTTCGCCCGGCTCCTCCCGCCGGCGCAGGAGGCCCACGGTCAGCAGCGTGAGCCACACCGCGACGATCATCCACACTGCGATCGTCACCACCATCCCACCCACCGCCTTGCCGTCGTCGTGTCGCTACACTGCGATCCTACCGAACATCTAGCTGCAATGGCAACACTGCAATCCTATGGAGGGGTGTCATGGCGACTCCCACGGTGCGACGGCGCCAGCTCGGCAACGAGCTGCGCCGGGTGCGCGAGGCCGCAGGCCGGACGCCGACCGAGGCCTCGAGGATCATCGACTGCAACTCCACCAAGATCAGCCGGTTGGAGCTGGGCCAGAGCGGCATCGCGCTCGGCGACCTGAAGCTGCTGCTGGAGTTCTACGGCGACGATCCCGAGCACATCGAGTGGATGATCGCGCTGTCGCGCAACAACCGGGAGCGCGGGCGGTGGACGGGCTACCGGGCAGCCTTCCCGCAGTGGTTCCGGGTCTACGTCGACCTGGAGCGCGACGCCGAGGACATCCGCTGGACCGAGCTCGAGCTGGTCCCCGGCATCCTGCAGACCGAGGCCTACATGCGGGCCCTGTTCGCTTCGTCCGAGCCGTTCGGCGCAGTGACCGATGTCGACGAGGCGGTGCGCGCCCGTCAGGAGCGCCAGGAGATCCTCGACCGCGACGACCCGCCCATGCTCAGCTTCATCCTGTCCGAGGCCTGTCTGCGCCGGATCGTCGGCGGCCGGCAGATGATGGCCGAGCAACTGGAACACCTGGTCGAGCTGGCGGCCCGGCCCCGCGTCCAGCTCCAGATCCGGCCGTTCGACGCCCAGTCGACCACCGGTGTGGCGCAGCGCTTCACCACAATGCGCATCCCGTCCCCGGGCAACGCACCGTCGCTGGAGTTCGTCTACTGCGAGGACCTCGACGAGGCCCGCTACATCGACGACAAGCAGACCGTCCGCGCCTACGACGCCCTGTGGGGCGCCATGCAGGCCGCCGCCCTCGGCCCCGTCGAGACCCGGCGTATGCTCCGGGCCGTCGCCCAGGAGCTGAGGGAAGGCCCGCCCGATGACCCCCACTGAACCAGACTTCACCGGTGCCACCTGGTTCACCAGCAGCTACTCAGATGAGAGAAACGCCCAGTGCGTGGAGGTGGCGTTCGTCCCCGGCTGGGTCGGCGTCCGCGACACCAAGGACCACGGCCAGGGCCCGATCCTCACCTTCACCCACACCGCATGGACCGCGTTCCTCACCGGCATCCACCACAACGAGCTCACCCACCCCTGAGCCGCCGCAACCCCGTTTCGCACAACCCGACACCCTGACGTTCGACGTCATCGAGTCTCTGCAGGCCGCCCTCCTCGACTTCGACGGAGCGGCCGCGTAACGCGGGGAGGATGCACGAACGGCGCTGACCGGGAAGGGTTCCTTGCACCTCAAAGAGTCGTCCACCTAGGTTGGACCGCTGTTCCATGGGTGAGTACACGATGACAGGAGGTAGCCATGGGGCCGGAGGAGGAATGGGCTGGCTTCCTCGCCAAGGCCAAGGCCGGCGAACTCGACTGACCCGACAATGACAGGGGCGAGTGCCCTCGCGAAGGTGCCGGTGTGACATGGAGCGCGCGGCCCGTGCGGACGACGAACAGCACCTGGCCGGCGGCTTCCTCACCGGCTCGGTGACCCGCAGTGGTGACAGGGTTCGGCGCAGCGCTGGACCCTGTCGCCTCGGACACCGAGTTCGCCGCCATCCCCTACGGCGGCGAACCACTGCTCAACGAACCCGCCCTGCGGGCCGCCATCGAGCACATCGAGACACTGCAAAGCGACGGCACGCTACCGGCCGACAACCTCAGCATCATGGTGTGCACCAACGGCGTCCTCGTCGACCGGCGACTGGCCCGCTTCTTCGCCGCTCACGGCGTCTCGGTCGCGGTCGGTTGCGACGGCCCGGCCGAGGCACATGACGCCATCCGGCGCGACACCGACGACAAGGCCACCTACACGCCAGGTGGCGGCCGCGATCCGGACCCTGGACTCTGCTGGCCAATTCGTCGTTGTCGGTCCGGCGGGGTGTCGTGGGTGATCGCACCGTGGCGGGCGCCTCGATGTCGGGGGTTCTGGCGCGAGGCGGCTGCGCGGGATGGTATCGCGCGTCGGTGCTGCGGCCATCGCGTGGCGGTGTCGCCGGGATTGTCGGTGGTCGTCCGTAGCGTCCGTGGGTATGCCGTCGAGTCTGCATGAGGTGTTGATCGAGATGTTTCGGCAGCGTCCGTCTCTGGCCGCTGAGCTGCTGGCAGACGGGCTGGGGGTCCAGCTGCCGGGTTTCGAGCACGCTGAGGTCGAGTCCGGTGAGTTCACCGCGCTGACCCCGACGGAGTATCGGGCTGATGCGGTGGTGGTGCTGTCGGTCGCCGGGGTGGCGGTGTGGGCGGTGGTGGTCGAGATCCAGCTGGGTCGGGACCCGGATAAGCGGTGGAGTTGGCCGGTCTACCTGGCCACCCTGCGTGGGCGGTTCCGCTGTCCGGCGGTGCTGTTGGTGGTCTGCGTGGATGCCGCGACGGCTGCCTGGT
>Ga0136617_10006948_pt1 | contig 10099 bp, 7 predicted proteins | sample AntDrymUQ3222106_2_FD_129672 | JGI IMG/M metagenome (GOLD analysis project Ga0136617, IMG submission 129672) | Polar desert sand microbial communities from Dry Valleys, Antarctica - metaG UQ322 (21.06) | ecosystem: Environmental > Terrestrial > Soil > Desert | place: Antarctica: Dry Valley... | reverse complement strand
AGCATCGAGATCTTTTGATCAGTCTGGATCAGCACCCGTCCTTTCCCGGTCAACCATGCTCCCGCTCCCAGACCCTGAATATCGCCTGCAGGGTCGACGGGCAGAGGGTTACGGGAGTGAAATGATCCATCCGGCCGCATGGCCGCCCAATCGGCCAGCTCTCCCACAGTGACGGCACGACGGTAAACGCCGCCGCGAATGTCGACCGCGTCGATCGCTCCGAGAATCGTGCGATCGGACATTCCCGACACATGTGCACCGGACAGCGTCATTGAAATCTTCGTTCCCTTTTGATCGGGCCGGATGTTGTCAGATTGACCCGCAGCCAGCGCCAGCCCGATGGTCTGCGAATTACCAGAGGCATTCATGACTGACAAGGCAACGCAGGCACAGAAAAGAATCAGCGCGGTGACTGAGGCAAACGCTCGGCGGTTGGCCATCAGGGCCGGCACCGTCGTCACAAAAGCCAACGCGATTAGCGAACGAATCGCCAGAGGGAGCGGGAAGGCCGCGGGAAGGATTCCGCTCCACGGCCAGAGGAAGAGCATGAGAGCCGCCATCACCACGGGAGACAGCGCGACAGTCGTTGGCCGTTGATCATTCCCTGGTGCCGCAAAGGCAATGCAGGCTGCGGTCAGCCCGGCGAGTCCGGCAATCTGGGGCCTGAGGAAAAGGCTCACTGTCAGGAGAGCCAGCACCGCCAGCGCTGTCGATCGGTTCTGTCGAAGCGCTCTGGCGAATAGTTCAGGAGAGAACAGAAAAATACGCGACACGGCGAGGGTGCCCCTCGAGCCGGCAGTCCGAAAAGGCGCTAGCAGAGGCAGACCGTTCGGAAGTTTCACTCGCTGTGTAAACCTGGCAGCAACCACAATCACGCCGATGAGCACGGCCCATCTCCCCGCCAGCAGCATCATGGCAATTGCCGGAATCCATGTCCGATTCCAACGGCTTCCCAGAAGGTGCAGGGCCGCCACGACAACAAAGGGAAATAAAGAAGCTCGCCACGGTGACACCGGCGTGACCAGCCCCACTGCGAGAGCCAGAGCAAACGATGTCGCCGAAACGTGTTCCTTCGACAACGCCCTGACCAGATATGCAGCGCCGGCGATGGCGAGCACTCCACCGAACACATAACTGTTGGGAAGTCCGATGAGACGGACCGGTGCCAGCAGAACGAGGAGCGCACATGCAGCGCGATTCCTTCCAAGGCTTCCAACGGAGAGCGCGCTTTCCACCAGCAACAGGACCGTGACCGACACAATGAATCCGTAGAAAGCGAGTCGAATCGAGGTTTCAGGGATGAAAGGACAGCCAATAACCAGGATTGGAACTGCCACGACAAGGGATGAAGAGAGTGGTGCCTCTCGCAGCATCCAGAGCAGCAGGGCCAGAGCGATCGCCACCAGGGGAAGATTGGAGTCGACGACGGTCGGGTTCGAAAGCGTGCCTGCAACAATCCTCGAAGCGAGGAAGGAGGCGACAGCAAGAACGCCCCACTGTCCGTGCTCTCGCATCTGCTCACTAGTCATTCAGGCTTCGCGTCCGCTAGGTAGCGACGGATCGGCGTCTCGACGAGTCCCGCTCCCTGCCGCCCCGATTGCAATACGGCCCTCGTCAACCACTCGTCGGATTTCGGACCCATTCCGGATCGAATCCACTGGCCGTCTCCATGGTCAACGCACTGCGGTAGATCAATCGCGCGTCGCCGGTGAGAGTCACCGCTTTCAACAATTCGCCTTCTGTCGGTGCAATCTCGAAGGAGGCCTGCAACACGATACCGCTTCGCGTCAGCACCTCGACGGGGCTCAACACTTTCCCCAGCAAAGCCGCGGTGGTCACCGATGCAACGACTCCCGAACCGCATGAAAGGGTTTCATCTTCGACGCCGCGCTCGTAGGTACGGACTTCGATGCGATGGGGAGAGCGAACCTGGACAAAATTCACGTTCGCGCCTGCCGGTTGGAGATCCTGGTGATGGCGCACCGCACGACCGGGTGTGACCACGTCCATCGCCCAGAGATCGTCGACGAAGACGACATAGTGCGGAACCCCGACCAGAAGCGAGCTGCCATCGAGAGTGGCCCCGGAAATCTGCAAGGGTCTGGAATGGAACTCGCGCGGTGAGGGCACGCTAAGCGAGACCACATCCCCTTCCACCGACGCGGGGAGCAGTCCAGCCTCCGTCTCGATCGTCATGGTGGGTCGCTGAACAATCCCTTCCAGAAGGGCAAACCGCGCAGCGCAGCGAGTCCCGTTGGCACAAAAGTCCGCTCTCGAGCCGTCGGCATTGTAATAAGTCATGCGGAAGTCGCCCTCGCTCGAGTCCTCGATCAGGATCAGACCGTCGGCCCCAACCGAGAGGCGGCGCGTGCACAGAAGTAGCGCCAATTGTCCGGGATTTTCGACTGGTTCCTGCCGGGCGTCGATCATGACGAAGTCATTGCCGCCTCCAGCCATTTTGGCGAAGGGGCGCCTGTCCGAATCAGTTTCGTCACCTGCGCGGCTGCTCATGGGAAATATTTGACGTTCCTTGTGTGATTTGCAATTGCTGAAGCTCGACGAATGTACACGTAAACCGCCTCAATTCGCAGGCCTCACGCGATCTTCCATGGCCTGTTCAGGTGCTCGACGCTTTCAGGGCGTGTGCATTGAGCAGCTCATTGTCTCTTGCAGGTGCTGTGACGAGATTGTCGTTCACATTCATCCCATACGTAAACCACCGCGGGAGCCGCTGGGAACTTCCGCACACCGGCGTTCGTCCAATTGAGGCGTTCGCGATTGCGTCCGCGGGGTGAGGCATGTCCGGAGGATTCTTGATTCTGAAACCGATTTGTCGATCCGTGCTGGTCTTCTGGCTGGGCTCAACCATGGCCATGGCCCAGGAACAGCCCCTGCCTATTCTTGTCGAAAGCGTGGACGTCCGGGTCATTAACGTTGACGTCGTGGTGACCGATCGCAAAGGAAACGCGATTCCGGGGCTCAAGATCGGAGACTTCGAGGTTTACGAGAACGGGCGACCGATGAAGCTCACGAATTTTTATGAGGTCGCCGGCAACCGCACCATTGAATCGCCTCAGGCGCCCATACAAACAAAGACGCAGACTCCTCCAGGGCTTCCCGCTGCTCGACAGAGCGAGCAATTGCCGGAAAACCTGCAGCGTCGCATCGTTTTTTTCATCGACAACCTCTCGCTCCATCCCTTCAATCGAAACAAGGTCTTCGAGAGCATGAAAACCTTCGCCCGTGAGTCGATGAGGCCGGGTGACGAAGCGATGGTGGCCACCTGGAATCGCAGCACGAAGATCCGAGTGCCCTTCACGAAAGATCATGTGAACATCCAGCAGGCGCTGGAAGGTATCGCTGGTGAAAGCGCGTTCGGCGTTCACAATATTAGTGAACGACGGCAGGTAGAGGGCCAGATACGTGAAGCCCGGACTCAGTCGGAGGCAGTGGGCGCGGCACGCCAGTACGCTCAGTCAGTCGAGCATGACCTGCGACAGAGCGTGGCCGCAGTCAACGGTCTGATGGCCACCCTTGCTGGCGTGGAGGGAAAGAAAATTCTCGTGATGATAAGCGAAGGCTTCCCCATGCAACCGGGAAGGGAACTCTTTTTCTTCATCGACGATATCGCGAAGGAGAAGCGCAACTGGGGCGGAGGAGGATCAAGCCTCATTGAGTCGATGAGCTTCGACGCCACTCACTTGATTCAGAGCATTGCCAGGACCGCAAATGCCAACGGCATCACCCTCTACACGCTGCACGCAGGCGGGCTGGTCGGCGGCAATGAGATGTCAGCCGAGAATGCCAAACCGCTCTCCTTCACCGCGCAGCAGCAGGCCATCTCGAACAGCACGGATTCCTTGAATCTACTTGCAAACATGACTGGCGGAAAGGCCACAGTCGGTACCAACAATTTCAAGATGGGGTTCGATCAGATCCAGCGCGACCTCAACGGTTACTACTCGCTGGGGTATCGCGCCGGCACGGAAAGGGTTGACCGTCAACGCACGGTGGACGTGAGGCTGAAGAACAACAACAAAAAGTACATTGTTCGCTCGCGCAAGTCATTTGTCGAAAAGTCTGTAGAGACGGAGATGAGCGATCGGGTAATCGCCAACCTGTTCTATGAGGGAAAGGCAAACGACTTAAAGATCTTCCTGACCACCAAACAGCCCATTCCGACCGAGAACGGCCTGTTCAAGATTCCAGTCGAGGTCCACATCCCCATGGAAAATCTCAGCTTGATTCCGCAGGGAGAGCTGCACATCGGCGGCTTCACGGTTTTCGTGGCGGCCGCAGACAAGAACGGCGATATGTCCGAGGTGAGCAGACAGAATCATCGACTGAAAGTTCCGCAAGCAGAAATGCCTAAAACCAGCGGCAAGTTCTACACGTATGCACTGGAATTGTTAATGGAAAAGGGGCGCAACAAGGTCTCCGTCGGCGTGGTCGACGAAATCTCCAAGATGACTGGCTTCCAGAGGACAGACATTCTGGCGGCCGACTTGAGGTGAGCGGCTGCTCTCAACAGTGATCTCGTTCGTCTTCCAACCAGTCGTTTGTTTCAGTGCGGTGCCTCGCTTGTCGCCCACGGATCTCCGGAGCCAGTTTTTCCCGTCCGCCGCACCCTCATCAATCAATCATTGAGTAGGAACGAGAACTTCTCAGATGCGTTTCCTGCTCACCATCCAGTACGTCGGGACGCGATATGCCGGGTGGCAAACGCAGAGCAATGCTACCGGGGTTCAGCAGATCGTCGAACAGGCTCTGAGCACAATGTGCGGTCAAAGGGTGCGCATTGAAGGCGCCAGCCGGACTGACTCAGGAGTGCACGCTCTCGGTCAACGCGCTCATGCTGACCTTCCCATCGATATTGATTCCCAGGGTCTTGTACGCGGCCTGAGCGATCTGCTCCCTCCCGACATCCGGGCCGTAGAAGCGAGGATCGTCGATTCCTCTTTTCACGCTCGCTTCAATGCAACCGCCAAGACCTACGTCTATCAGATCTGGAACGGCCCGGTGGCGGATGTGTTTCGCAGGGAGACCCACGCTCACGTGCGCACACGGTTGAATCTGACGGCGATGCGCGAAGCGGCGGGATCCCTTATCGGAGAACATGACTTCCGATCCTTCACTGTCCTGAATACGGAACGATCCTCAACCATCCGCACCATTGAAGAAGCATGCGTCGATGGGGACGATGATGTCATCCGCCTGTTCATTCGCGGGAACGGTTTCCTGCGCTTCATGGTGCGGCGCATCGCCGGCTCATTGATCGAGGTCGGCCGAGAGAGCGTGCCATCGGACGCCATTGGCCGTGCCCTTGAACCGGAATTTGGAGAGGCGCGATGGACTGCTCCAGCGGAGGGGCTGACCCTGCTTTCGGTACGCTATCCCGAGTGGCCAGCGGGGCCGGTGAACCTGCCTTTCTCGTCATAAGCTCAACCCGGAAACAGGCTGGAAATCGAGTTCTGGAGTGCATCCCCGGGGTCGGCTTCTGTGCTGTTTCGCTATGCTAAGATAGCCCGTTAAAATGATTGACCTCACGAAACTTGCCGAGCCCGGCTCGATCGAGGAGGCTCTCGTTCAGAAGATCGATCTGCGCGGTCTTCCTCGCCACGTGGCGATCATCATGGACGGGAATGGGCGATGGGCTCGAGGCAAGAATCTGCCGCGAGTAGAAGGACATCGCGCAGGCATTTCCGCGGTCCGTGAAACGGTAGAGACCGCCGCACGTCTGGAGTTGGGCGTCATCACCCTTTATGCCTTCTCGGTGGAGAACTGGAAGCGGCCCCGCTTCGAAGTGGCTACCTTGATGCTCCTGCTGAAGGAATACCTGCGGAAAGAGCTCTGTACGCTGATGGAGAACAATATCCGCTTCGCGCCGATCGGTCGCGTCGAGGGCCTGGACGCTTCCGTGCAACGGGAGCTCCGCCACGCAGAAGAGAAGACGGCTGGAAACAAAGGCCTGCTTTTTCAGATAGCGCTTAATTACGGAGGGCGGGCAGAGATCATCGACACGGTGAACCGGATCGCATGCATCCTGCGCGAGAAAGACCTGCGGGACTTCGTGGTGGACGAAGACTTTTTCGCCAGTCATCTCTACACAGCGAACGTGTGCGATCCAGACCTGCTGATCCGCACGAGCGGCGAGATGCGTCTGTCTAATTTTCTACTTTGGCAGATCGCGTACGCGGAGATCCACGTGACGAAGGTGTTGTGGCCGGACTTTCGCAGGCGCCATCTCTTCGAGGCCATCATTGATTTTCAGGCTCGGGACCGTCGCTACGGCGGTGTCGATGAGTCGGATGCAGAGTTGTTCCTCGAGGCCGACCAGCAGCGTGCCTGACACTCCTTCTCTCTCTGCGGCCCCGGCCGTGCGAAAACGCACCCGATACGCACGCGAGCTCACCGCTCTGGTGGGAATTCCCCTGCTCATCTGGCTGATCGGGCTGGCCCCCGATCCCTTCTACATGATGCTGGTCGCACTCATGTGCGGGATCTGTCTGTACGAGTTTCTGGGCTTTGGTGAAAAAAAAGGTTACCCCGTGCAAAAGGCGCTTTCCATCATTCTGCTTTTGTTTCTTCTGAGCACATTCATTTCCCGAATGATCTCGGTGGAGTTGGGCGTGGTGGCGATCCTGCTCATCATTCCTGCCTTTTACGTTCTGTCGCGCGGCGATGTTGAGGAGAGCCTCCCGGCCAGCGCCTTATGCATTGCGGGAACGCTCTATATCGGGATGCTTGGCGGCGCCTTGCTGCGCCTCAGGCTCGACTTCGAAGGGAACGGACCAAAGTTGATTTTCTTTCTGTTGATCGTCGTCTGGATTGCGGATGCAGGCGCCTACTATGTTGGCCGGAAGTTCGGCCGAACGCCTCTCTCCCCCCGGATCAGTCCCAAGAAAACCGTGGAAGGGCTGGTTGGTGGAGTCATCGCGTCGCTCATCGCCGCGGCCGTGGTCCATTTCACCTTCTTCCGGGACTTCCCGCTGCTCCATGCACTGATTGCAGCGATATGCCTGTCGGTGGCCGGCGTGATCGGTGATCTCGCCGAATCTATGTGGAAGCGCTCTGCGAACGTCAAGGATTCGGGAACGATCCTCCCCGGCCACGGCGGATTTCTCGATCGTTGTGATTCCATCCTCTTCACAGCACCGATCCTGTATGGCTACTGGTACCTGATTACCAATGATTTTCGGATGACTCTCTCGTGAGAGGCGTAGCCATCCTCGGTAGCACCGGCTCGGTGGGACGTAACGCGCTCGAAGTCGTGGAAGCATTCTCCGATCGCCTGAAGGTCGTTGCACTTGCGGCGGGAGGAAACGTGGAGCTTCTGGCCAGCCAGGTGCGCCAGCATCACCCGCAGTTGGTATCCGTAAAGAGCGCATCGGACGCTGAGCGGTTGCGCATAGCCATCGCCGATCCCTCCGTCAGCATCGTCCACGGACCCGAGGGCGCATGCGTAGTCGCTTCATGTGAAGAGGCGGACACTGTGATCGCTGCCATCGTTGGCGCCGCCGGACTGCCGCCGGTGTACGCCGCTCTTCGGGCAGGAAAACGGGTGGGGATAGCGAACAAGGAAGTCCTCGTCGCGGCAGGTGATCTCATGACCGCAACCGCGGCGGAGTTCGGCGGAGAGATCCTTCCAATCGATTCCGAGCACAGCGCCGTTCACCAGGCACTGCGCTGCGGCAGCGCAAGCGAAGTGCAGCGAATCATTCTCACAGCTTCGGGCGGACCGTTTCTGAACAGGGATCTTTCCACCTTCGCCGAAATCACCATTCAAGCCGCCCTGGCGCATCCGACCTGGAAGATGGGGAACAAGATATCGATCGACTCGGCGACGATGATGAACAAGGGACTGGAGGTCATCGAAGCGCATCACCTCTTCTCCCTTGCCGTTGACCAGATCGACGTGATTGTCCACCCCCAATCCATTGTTCACTCCATGGTGGAGTACGTTGACGGCTCGATCATGGCGCAACTTTCCACCACCGACATGAAGTTCCCCATTCAGTACAGCATGCTCTATCCGGAACGGGTTGAGGCTCCTTTCGCCCGTCTCGATCTGGCACAAATCCGTCATCTCGAGTTTCTCCCGCTTGATCGTCATCGATTCCCGGCACTGGAGCTCGCATACGCCGCGGCGCGATCGGGAGGTTCGGCTCCAGCCGTGCTCAACGCTGCCAATGAGATCGCGGTGGAACGTTTCCTGACCGGCGAACTTCCTTTCGTCTGGATCGTACAAGTGGTCAGGCGGGTGCTGGAGATGCACGCCGGGGAAATCGCCCCGATTCGAACTCTTGAAGAAGCTCTTCACTGGGACGCCTGGGCGCGCAATGAAGCGCGGAGAATCGATGTTGATAGGAAAGTCGTTTTCAGTTCTTAGCTATTTGCTCTGATTCGTGGACTCTTCAGCCTTGGACTTCCGCATAAACATCTGACCACTCATACGCACATCTGACCTATGGCCTCTAATATCGTTACCAACCTGCTCGCCTTCATTCTAGTGCTCGGCTTCCTGATTTTCGCCCACGAAGCAGGGCATTTCCTGCTGGCAAAACTATTCCGCGTTCGCGTGCTTATTTTCTCCCTGGGATTCGGCAAGAGAATCCTGGGGTTCCATCGCGGCGACACCGACTATCGCGTCTCGATCATTCCCCTCGGGGGCTACGTGCGGATGGCTGGGGACAACCCTGAGGAAGCATCTGAAGGCGATCCCGGTGATTTCCTCTCCAAGCCCAAGTGGCAACGGTTTCTCATCCTGTTGGCAGGACCGGCGATGAATATCTTCATCGCTGTGGCTTTCCTCACCGGGTTCAACATGACGCCCACAGAAGTGGTGCGCGAGTTCCCGGCCGTCATCGGACGCGTTCTGGAGAAAACCCCTGCGGCAAGGGCTGGATTGCAGGTTGGCGACAGGATCATCGAAGCCAATGGTGAGCCGGTTGAAGATTTCGACGACTTTCAGTTTGCGATCGGCGTGCGAGCGGAGACTCCAGTTCCCCTGAAGTTGATTCGCAAGGGTGTACAGCAGCCTGTCGTCACGACCGTTACGCCTGAACGTCATGACACCAACTACGGACCGACGGGCAGGATTGGCGTCATGCCTTTCATCGAACCTGTTATCGGTCGGGTGACCGCGGGATCCGCGGCACAGAAGGCCGGAATGAGAGAGGGAGATCGCGTCATCGCCGCCGAGGGCGCGAGGATCGAACAGTGGGCCGACCTCGCATCGGTTTTCGAGAAGGCCGGAGGGCCCGTGCGCCTGACAGTGCTCAGGGCGGCGAGCTCGATCGCTGTGACCCTGCCTTACATGAAGGACCCTGAGAAGTTTCCAGGGTTCACGCTGCCGACAAGAATCCGGCAATTTGGTTTCTCCCAGGCGCTCGGAGAGAGCGTGAAACAGAACGTCAAGGTTGTGAAGCTTGTTTTCTTCACCCTTGGACGGCTCTTCCGCGCTCAGGGAAGCGTGAAAGACCTCAGTGGTCCGATCTCCATCGCTCGAATTTCAGGGGAGATGTTGAGGACGGGATGGCAAGCGGTGGTGTTTCTCATGGCCAGCATCTCGCTGCAGCTCGGCGTTCTCAATCTGCTGCCGATTCCTGTGCTTGACGGAGGTCACATCTTCATCCTCCTGGTGGAAGGCATCGCGCGACGGGACCTGTCATTGCGCGTCAAGGAAAGGATCCAGCAGGTCGGATTTGCGCTGCTGGCTGCTCTAATGATCGTGGTGCTCTACAATGATGTGATCCAGAATGTCATGCTCGTGCGCAAGGGGTAATTTTCAAGGACCAAATCTCACCCGATTGTCATTCTGAGCAAGTTGCGCCGACCTAATCGGGTTGTCATCCTGAGCGGAGCGAAGGATCTCGTCCAACGGTCTTGTAGGCTGACGCGAGGCTGCGGCGCATGGGACGAGATCCTTCGTCGCTCTGCTCCTCACTAGACACGCACGCTTGATGTTTTCACAGGCTCTGACGAACTTTTCATCCGCCTGTCCCTATCTCTGGCGGATCAGCATCAGGCGAACCATGTTCAGGGCCATCTGGGTGGAGTAGTGCTTGATCAGCTCCCGTGAGCCAGCGAAGAGGTATCT
>Ga0136617_10006947_pt1 | contig 10100 bp, 9 predicted proteins | sample AntDrymUQ3222106_2_FD_129672 | JGI IMG/M metagenome (GOLD analysis project Ga0136617, IMG submission 129672) | Polar desert sand microbial communities from Dry Valleys, Antarctica - metaG UQ322 (21.06) | ecosystem: Environmental > Terrestrial > Soil > Desert | place: Antarctica: Dry Valley... | reverse complement strand
TGGGCAAGCTCCTCGAAGTTCTCGTCTATGTTGTTGGGGTCGTAAGAGGGATAAGAGACGAGAGAGAGGATCTCACCGTTCTTCGGGTTCAGGGCGACGGCGGAGCCGCGGCCGGTGCTGCTATTGGCGATGCTGTCGTAGGCGAGGCGCTGTAACTCGGGGTCGAGGGTGAGCTCGATGTCGTTGCCGGCCATCGGGCTGCCGGAGACCTGGTTGAGGAGCTCGTCCAGGGTCTCGGGCTCGCCGTTCCCGGAGGGGTTGTGGTTCTGGCCGATCTCGATCCCGCTCGCCCCATACCTGCTGCTCCAGTATCCGGTAACGCCCGCATACAACGGCCCCTCCGGATAGAGACGATCATAGTTGCCATCCTCCCCCTGCTCGCTACGCGCAAGCTCCGTCTCTCCGTCACCCGCCAGGACCAGCCCGCGCGGGACCTCCTGGACGCGCCGCGACTGCAGGGAGTTGGAAGGATCGTTCGCCAACGACTCCCTCGCGTAGACCTGCCAGTAGGCCAGCACCCCGACCAGCGCCACGAACCCGGCCACGAAGAGATAAAAGGTGCGCCTGAGCTGGGTGTTCAAGCTGCTTCTTCCCGCGATGAGTACGGCGTACTTTCGTCTTCCGCGGCCCGTTTTCCGGCCTTCTCGGAGACGACGAGGAGGAGACCGGTAAGGATGAAGTTGCCGACGACCGAGGAGCCACCGTAGGAGACGAAGGGCAGGGTGATGCCTGTGAGCGGGATGGCCTTGGTGACACCGCCGACGATTATGAGGGTCTGCATCGCGAACATCGCCGTAAGTCCGAAGGCTAGGAGCTTCGAGGCGTCGTCGTCGGCTACCAGGGCTATTTTTGTGCCCCTGTACACGAAGATGAGGAAGGCGAGGAGCAGGGCGGTCGCTCCAAGGAGCCCCAGCTCGCTGGCGATGGTGGAGAAGATAAAGTCTGTCTGGACTTCGGGGATAGTTTGGGAGAAGCCGGCTCCGAGACCGGTGCCGGTGAGGCCGCCATCGGCGATATTGAAGATACTCTGGGTGATCTGGAACCCTGCGTCGTCCGGGTCGGACCAGGGGTTGAGCCAGGTCGCGACGCGCAATTGTACGTGGTCGAACGCTAGGTACGTGGCGAAAGAGCCGACAGCGAAGAGCATCATGCCGATAATAACGTAGGCTATACGGCCCGTCGCCGCGTAGAGCATCAAGAGAGGAACGGCGAAGAAGAGGAGGCTGCTCCCGAGGTCCTTCTCGAAGACGAGGAGCCCAAGAGAGAGCGCCCACACCAGCGCTATCGGCCCGAAGTACTTCAGCGCCGGTAGTTGTATGCCCAAGAATGAACTGCTCGTGGCCGCCCAGATGTCGCGCTTCTCGGCCAGGTAGCCGGCGAAGAAGATGATTAGCGCGATCCTCGCGAACTCGGAGGGCTGGAAGGTCGCCGGTCCTATCCGCAGCCAGAGCCTCGCTCCGTTCACCTCGTAGCCCAAAGGTGTAAAGGTCGAGGCCACAAGAGCGACGGCGGCCACGGCTAGGAGGTACTTATAGGCGAAGAGTTTCTGGTAGTCGCGGAAAAAGAGAACCACGCACACGAGGATACCGCTACCGGCCAGGATCCAACCGGCCTGCGTGATAGCGAGATTCTCGGCCTCGACCCCCGCATAGGTGAGACGGTAGATTACGACCAGCCCGACCCCTGTCAGGAGCGTCACGATCGGCAACAGCAGAACGTCCGCATGAGGCAACCAGAGCCTGACACCGAGATAGACCGCGACCATCGTACCCGCGTAGTAGGCGCCGTAGATCAAGGGCGGGCTTGCCGCCTCCTGTACGAAAATAAGCGTAGCAAAGCCCAAAGTAGTAATGAGCAGGGCGATGGTCATCGGGAGCGTGGCGCGTTGGGTCACTGCGGCGCCCCCTGGTCCTCCAGGTCACGCGCGACGGCCTCGGCCTGGTCCTCCGAGGAGTAGAGCCTGTGGTTCTCCACGGCGCCCCGGAAGCGCTCCTCCACGTTGGACTCTTCAAGGCCGGTCCTCCGGATCTCCTCGTTCAGCTCCAGGCCCAGAGGAGCGTACGGCAGACCCCGGTAGATCACCACCTCACCCTCATCGAAACCCAGGAAGTACCGGCTGGACCCCCAGAGATAAAAGGGTGAAGCGAGCGCCGCTATCAACACCAACACCGCCAGCGCCTGGACGAAGGCCCTCACGGTTCGCCCGAAACCACCGGATTTCCCGCGAGGAGCCGTACCTCGCCGGGCTGCTACGCGAGGAGCCGCGCCTTTTTTAACCCGCGCCCCCCGGCTTCCGCCCCGGCCCTCGCCCCACCGGCGAGGAGCATTGGCCTCCCCGGGGAGGAGGATTCTCAACTCCTCGGTGTCTCCGCGGTGTGCTCTCGGGGTGGGCGGGGCTTCCTCTCTCACGTCCACGATCACGACGGTCACATTGTCCGCGCCACCTGCCTTGAGGGCGGCGGCGATAAGGGCATGGACCGTCTTTTCGGGGTCTTCCGGATAGGAGGTGAGGATGCTCTGCATCCTGGTCTCGGGGATCATGTCCGAGAGGCCGTCCGAGCAGAGGAGGAAACGGTCGCCGGGCTCGACGGGGAGGACTGTAGTATCCACCTCGACCTCTTCTTCGGCGCCCAGGGCGCGTGTGATCAAGTTCTTCTGCGGATGCTCCGAAGCCTGCGCACGAGTCAAATCGCCGCTCCGCACGAGTTCGGCGACGAGCGAGTGATCCTCGGTGACGGGCTGCATCCCGCCGCCGCGCACCAGGTACGCCCTGGAGTCACCGACGTGCGAAACCTGAGCGACCGGCTCCTCTCCGGTCCCGCCGAAGCGCATCGCCACCACGGTCGTCCCCATCCCCTGCAGTCTCTCATCCCCTCTGGACGCCGCCAGAATGCGCCTGTTTGCCTCTCTAATGGCGTCTTCCAGCGGCGCCTCTTCGGGGACCTCCTTAAGGACATCTATAGCGATGGAGCTCGCGACCTCTCCGGCCTCGAAGCCGCCGATGCCGTCGGCGACGACGAAGAGCGTCTCGTCCCGGCCCTCGCCGACGAGCAGGGAATCCTCGTTGTTCTTGCGGACCTTGCCCGGGTCCGTAGCACCGTGGTGTTCCAAGAGGAGCATGCGCGTACCGGCCTCTACTCCGCGTACCTGAAGGTCGTAGAGCCCACCCGTACCCGGTCGCCACTCCTCAAGGGCGTGGCGCCGACGGCTTTACGGTCGTTTACGTAGGTGCCGTTGGTGGAGCCGGCGTCCTCGACGTACAGGAGGCCGCCGTGGCGGGTGAGCTTGGCGTGTTGCCCGGAGACGAAATCGTCGCTCTTTAGGACGATGTCGCTCGCGCCCGAGCGGCCGATGCTCGTCGTGCCGCTTGCCAGCCGGAAGCGGGTGCTAGGCGCCAAGACCTCCGAATCCTCGACCACGAACTCGGAGAACCCGTTCCGGTTACTGCCGTTGGCACCCGAAGGAGCCGCTGACGGAGCCGCCGAACGTGCCTCGGAGCGTTTCTCCGAACCAGCCGCCCGACGCCCGGCGCGCGGGGCGTCGGGCTTGCCGGGGACAAAGGTCTCATCCTCCGGTACCTCGCGCAGATCTCCGATGCCGCGCCATACCACGGCATAGATAAAGGCGAAGAGCAAGAGCAGGAGCAGGGCCTTCGCTGCCAGGAGCGGCACCTGAAGATCGAGCATGATTCTAAAGCCCTCCGTGGCCTTTTTTGCGTGCCCCGGAACCGCCGAGGCCCTGGCGGTTCCGGGGAGAAGAGGACCCCGGCCCATCCGCCCGGCGGACGAAGCGGGCGTTGATCCCACCAAAAGTCAACTCGTCACCGCCCTCGATGCGTTCGCGGTCTATGGGCGCGCCGTCGAGGAGGGTGCCGTTAGTCGAGCCGAGGTCCTCGATGATGAAACCGTTCTCCGAGCGCACGAATTGGGCATGCTTCCTGGAGATGTTGGGATCCTGGATCACGATGTCGTTCTCCTCGGAGCGCCCGACGCTCCACGGTCCCCGGCCCTCCAGAGGGTAAGTCTCGTCGTCCAGGACCAGCTCCACGGTCTCCCGCGCGAGCCCGTGCCTCCTCGCCTCCTCCGGGGAGATGGCGGCCGTGCCCTGATCCCCACCCTTCGTGTCACCTTCGGGCTTCTCGGTGCGGAAGATGCGAGTCTGGCCTGAGGTGTCGTCCGGGGCACCTTCCATCCGGGGACCGGTCCCACCCGTGAGCTTCGCGGTAACGCCGAACTCACCGAATCGCAGGGAGTCCTCGGTGACGAAGCGGACCTTCGGCGGGGTCATTAGGTGGTAGCTCCTCGACTGGGCGTGGGTCGAGGTGTACTGGATCAACTCGTCCCTCAACGCGTTTTGGTAGGCCTTGATAGACTCCTCGTCGGCCTTTGAGAGGTGTATCGTGAAGTCGTTCGGGGCGTAGGTCCTGGAGACGCTAACCATGCGGTTCTCGTCCATCTGCTTGGTGAGGCCTTTGGCGATTTCGACCGGATGGACCTGCCTTCTGAAGGCACGGCCGAACACTCCCTCCACGAGGGACTCCATCCGCTTCTCGATCAACTGCAGAAAACCCAAAGAAACCTACCCGTCGACCTTGGACCAAAGGTACTTTATGACAGCATACATTATAGCCGCCAGTCCTAAAGAAGTCATAGCTTCGCCGAGCGCCTCCGGCGTCACCGAGACCTCTAACGCGTACCCCAGAGCGCCGCCTCCGGCCGCGAGCACCAGCCCGAGCGCCCACCGCCCGAACCACTCCGCTAACGCGAGCACCCCCGCCATGACGGCCCACAGGGCGGCCAACAGTGGGAGCTGGGGGTTGTTCTGGACCAGGGCCTCGACTGTCTGGAGGAGATCCGCTGGTCCCAGAGCGACGGGTAGGTTGCCGAGGTCCAACCCGAGGTAAGGGATCACACCATCCCCAAACGCCAGGTCGTAAACGACGAGCGAGAGCGCCCCCACCGCCGCCGAAAACGCGGCCCCCAGAGGCCGCATGAGCGTCCCCAGAAGGAGCGGCAACCCCGCCCCGAGCCCGTAAGCGGCGAGCGGGATGGCGAGCAAGGGACCAAGAGGCAGGCGGCTCGTACCCTGGCCCATCGACCCCGCGGCGATCCACATGCCTCCCACGGCTGGCAAAAGCGTGGCGAAACCGAGGCCCGCCTGCTGACTCCTGAAGAGCGCCACGGCCAGGGCAACTATCACCCCGAGGGCCGCGAGCCGCGGCAATAGGTAGCCCAGAACCCCGAAGCCCGCCGCCACCCCGAGAGCCTCCGCGCCGTCGAAGAGGAGCCCGGCGCCCAGGTAGCCGAGCCAGCCGGCCACCAGGCCGTTCACTACCCTCAAAACCTGGCCCGTGTACCATCCAGCGTGTTCCTCTCTCTTCTCGACGCCCTTCTTTTTGGTGTTCCTGGTGGTTCCGATGCTCTCGCGGCGGCCTGTGAGGACCTTCAGAGCCGCCACGGCGTTGCGGGGGCGATGGGACGGGTTCGGCGAGGTCGCGCGGTTTACGAATTCCAGGAGGCGGGGCGGCAGCTCCTCCGGCTGGTGGGCGAGCAGAGCGCGGGCGGTGGCTCCGACGGCGTAGATATCGGTCAGCTCCGTTGGGTCTTCGCCGTCCAGGATCTCCGGGGCGATGTAGCCGGGGGTGCCGACGGCGTAGCCGACCTGTGTCAGGCGCGTGTCTCCAGCCCGGTAGGCGACTCCGAAGTCGGTAAGCTTCACGCGGCCCCGGTCGTCCACGAGGGCGTTCTGGGGCTTTATGTCGCGGTGGATCACACCCTGCGAATGCGCGTAGTCTAGGGCCTCGAGGATCTGGATCAGGACGTCTTCGACATCTCTGATGGTGTAGTGTCTGGCGGCGATGTCGAGCGGGGCCCCGCGGACGAACTCTGTCACCAGATATATCTCCAGGTCTCCGGGGATGACTTCGAGCGTCTCCACGATATTCCGGTGGCGTAGTCCCTCCGCGATCTGGCCCTCCCGCAAGGCCCGGGACCGCTCCTGAGTACTGTAGACCGGGATGATCTTGACGGCCACCTCCCGCTCGCCCCCGAACCTTCCTAGCAACCCTTTTCGGGGAGCGTCAACGGGACGGGCCCGCCACACGGTGGCGAAGCCGCCCCGGCCGACCATCTCCGCGAGAGCGTAGCAACCCTGGCCGGGAGCCCAGCCGCCAATGTAGTGCGTCTCGGCCATACGCCGCCATTTTAAGCGCAATATCAGCCGTTCGTTACCAACTCGCGCAAAAATCCCACGATAATGATCTCCAAAGGGTCCTCCACCAGGCGCTTCATCGGGCTAGTAAGTAGTCTTTTGGCTCCGGTCTTGATAGAATCCGCGCGGTTCTCGATGAGTGGCGGACGCCAAGGCGGACGCCAGGAGAGAGCCAGGTTATCGGGCGAGTGGCGGAATTGGTAGACGCGCTAGGTTCAGGGTCTAGTGTCCGAGAGGACGTGGGGGTTCGAGTCCCCCCTCGCCCACGGCGGTATTGCTCTTTGCAGGGAAGCTAGAGGGGCGGACTTTTGATCTCCACAGTACGGGGGTATTCGTAGAGCGTAGATCTCACAGGTCAGGGCCAAAGGTCAATCGCGGTAGCCCCACCGGCTCCAGAGCAAGCGCCGGCCGGGAGACCGGGCAGCGTCCCGGTCGGCCCATGACTCGGCCCCGCCGTGAACGGACCCTACCGCCTCTGGTGACGCTCCTTGGAAGCTTGACGCTCCTGATCTTCTGCTTCGCTATCATCTTCTTCGGGGCGAGGAGTTGCGTCTCGGCACAGGAGGCTACCCAGATTCGTAAATACGTCACCAGCGCGGATAGCACCTTGAGCGACTCGGCGAGCGTGGGCAACGAGGACCTACAGTCCACCCTTGCGGCGGCTGTAGAGGACCCTGAGAGCCTCGACGCCGCATCAGTAGACCGGGCTTCGGACGCTACCAGGAGGGGGTATCAGGAGGCCCTGCGCAATCTGGAGGTGCCGTCGGAGTTCGAGGACGCCCACCACTACATGATCACCGCTCTAGGTATCCGGGCCGACGCGACCGACGCCCTGGCCGAGGCCGCTGGGGAGGACGACGAGACGTTCTCGGAGGCCCTCGCTTCGGCCATCGAAGACTACAAGCTCAGCGACGTCATCGTCCTCGACCACTACGTCCCGGCCTCCGAGGAGGCCCTCGGTGAATCCGGCCGCGGGGACGACCGGGGCTACCTCTACGAGCCGGAGCCGTTTATGGACTACGAGGCCCTGGGGCCTTCGACCGGCTCCGCCGGTTCCACAAGGAGCACGACCGCGAGGGGTGCGTCCTCTGACTCTAACAGCCTGGGTTCTTCGCGTGATGTCGGGATCTCCACGGTTGAGGTCGCCGGCCGGCCGCTGTACCCGGGCGCGGACGTAACGCTCAGCGGCTCCGACGAGTTGATCTTCTCCGTAACCGTGACCAATCTCGCTGGAGCCGTCGAGGCCGGGGTCCCGGTAGAGATCATCCTCAATACCAGGGCCGAACGCCAGGCCCTCCCGACAACTATCGAGCGTCTCGAGCCTGGCGGCGCCTCCACGGTGGAGGTCAGAGGCTTCAGACCCGGCGAGTTCGACGAGACCGCGGAGGTCAACGTCAGAGCCGGCCCCATCAGGCAGGAGCGGAACGAGCAGGATAATGTCCTCACGGGCACGGTAACGTTCGGGCTCTAGGACGAAGAATGTATAGGGAGAGGAGGCGAGGGCTTTGGTGACGGCAGTCGTTCTGGTGAGGACGGAGAGTGAGAGGGTTCAAGATGCGGCCCAGGCAATGCTCGAGGTCGAGGGCGTCACCGAGGTCTACTCCGTGACCGGCCCCTACGACCTCGTCGTAATGGTGCGCATACCGGACTTCGAGCGGCTCGCGGAGATAGTGCCCGAGAGCCTCGCCCAGGTCCCCGGCGTCGCCCGTACCGAGACCATGGTCGCCTTCCGCACCTACTCGAACTACGACCTCGACCGCATCTGGTCGCAGGGGTTCGAGGGGTAGCTATCAGCGTTGACACGAGCGGGATATAGACGGCCCGGCTCCTATTACGCAGGTGGAAAGCAGGAAACCTCGATACCTACGCCCAAACGTGCGCCGACTTCGTCCGCCACTGGAAGGTCAGGGCTTCGGGCTGTGGGCGGCGGAGGACAAGGCGACCGGGGCTTTTATCGGCTTCGTCGGTCTCTGCTGTACCATAATGACTGGCCCGAGGGTAAGCACAGGGTGGAAGTCGATTGGCGGCTCGCCCGCTGTTCTTGGGGCCGCGGCCTCGCCACCGAGGCCGCGCTTGCGAGCGTTCGTTACGGGTTCGAGAAGCTCGGGATTGAGCGCATTATCAGCATCACGTTGCCAGAGAACGTAGCCTCGCGGTGGGTGAGGGAGAAAGCCGGGCTTGATCTCCGGGGCGAGACCTTCTGGAGTGGTTTCGATGCGATCTGGTACGACCTTGGCCTCCAGGAGTGGAAGACCAACAACGGAAGCTGACGAGCTGACAGCCTGAAATGCCGAGCAGCTAAATCAACCCTGCTCCTCGCCCTGGCTATCGCCCGAAGCTTCAACCATCGCGGGGCGGGTGCCTTCTATGAGGAAGGCGACGACGTCGAGGAAATCGCCGCTCTTTTCGTAGACGCGGCGCTGCCGCTGCCCGCCGGTACCGCTCTCTACTATCTCCAGCACGTCCAAGAGCTCGTTCTCGCACCCGAGGTCCTGGGAGACGGGGCGCAGCTCGTCCACGAGGGCGTGGGCTGCTTCTTTGGCGGGGATGTTCGCGCCTTTCTCGGCGTCGTAGAAGGCGGCATCGAGGCCGTGGCGGGCGGCGCGGAACTTATTCTCGGTGGTGAGAAGGCGGTTGTAGGGGCCTCTGGCGTTCTCCGAGAGTGCCCTGACGACGAGGCATTGGGTAAACGCGGTGAGGGCGGCGGCCGAGTCGAGGCTTGTTTGGGAGTCGAGGGCGCGCAGCTCTATGGTGCCGATTTTGGAATGGGGCCTGACGTCCCACCAGCAGAAGGTGTAGTCGTCCATGGCACCCGCCTCTACCATCAAGTCCACGTAGGTCTCGAACGACTCGTAGTCGGGGAACGCGGGAGGGAGCCCGGCGCGCGGGAAGGTCTCGAAGATCTTCACGCGCGTCGACTCGTAGCCGGTGTCTATGCCCTGCCAGAACGGGGAGTTGGAGGAGAGAGCCAGGAGGAGCGGGACCTGCTCGGAGAGGCGGTTGTGCGCCTCGATGACCGCTTCCTCATTGGGGACACCGACGTGGACGTGCTGGCCGAAGATAACCTCTCTCTGGGCCACCCAGCGGAGGGTTTGTATAACTCGCTTGTAGCGTTCCTGGACCGTGATCTTCTGGTCCTGATAGCGGGAGAAGGGGTGTGTGCCGGCCGAGGCGAGCGCGGTACCGCAGGCCGCGGCCCACGACCCGACCCGGCTCCTTAGCTCCTTTAGAATTCCCTCGGCCTCGGCCACGCTTGCGCACGGCGGGGTCTTGATCTCCAGGACACACTGGAAGAGCTCGTAGGAGACGGCCTCCTTGAGGTCCTCCGGCAGGCGCGACATGATCTCCTCTATCTTCGGGACGAGCTCGCCCGTGGTCGCGTCCACGATGTGGAGCTCCTCCTCGACCCCCAAGGTGTACCCTTCGCTGCCTTTGAACTCTACCGGCATGAACCTCCCTAATACCCGCATCCACCGGGTTCCGCGCCCGACGCACGGAGAAATAACGCTCGTATAGTATCCGTTCCGTAACCATCTCGCCGCCGTGGGGCAAAGCCGTAAGATAAAGCCCATTGTCGCCAGCGGTTCGTTCAGCGCGGTCTTGATCTCCCAACCGCGCCCTCCTCGTGGGATGTCTCTTCGAGCCGCACCTGGGCGAGGGCCGCGCCCGCCAGGACCAGGAGCGCCCCGAGGAGCTTCGGCGCCGTGAGCGCCTCGCCCAGCAGGACTACCCCGACCGCACCCGCCACCACCGGCTCGACCGTGGCCACGATCGCCGCCTGCCCCGCCTCCAACCACTTGAGCCCCACCGTATACAGCCCGAAGGCCAGCGAGGTATGCACCACCGCGAGCATGAAGAGCAGCGCATAGGAACCCAAAGACAACCCGATG
>Ga0136617_10006946_pt1 | contig 10101 bp, 8 predicted proteins | sample AntDrymUQ3222106_2_FD_129672 | JGI IMG/M metagenome (GOLD analysis project Ga0136617, IMG submission 129672) | Polar desert sand microbial communities from Dry Valleys, Antarctica - metaG UQ322 (21.06) | ecosystem: Environmental > Terrestrial > Soil > Desert | place: Antarctica: Dry Valley... | reverse complement strand
TCACGACGTCGAACGTGGCCGAGCTCCGGCCCGTCTGGTCGTTCTCGACCGGGACGCTTCGGGGGCACGAGGGCAACCCGCTCGTCATCGGCAACGTGATGTACGTGCACACGTCCTTCCCGAACATCGTGTACGCGCTCGACCTCTCCAAGGCCGGGGCGCCGCAGATCTGGAAGCACGTGCCGAACCAGTCTCCCGACGCGATTCCCATCGCCTGCTGCGACCTGGTCAACCGGGGCACCGCCTATCACGCCAGCGGCAAGATCTTCATCCAGCTGCTCCAGGGCGAACTTCTTGCCCTCGATGCCAAGAGTGGCAAAGAGCTGTGGAAAGTGAAGAACGCCGATTACAAGCAGGGCTCCACCATGACCAACGCTCCGATCGTGATCAAGGACATCGTCATCGCCGGTATCTCGGGCGGTGAGTTCGGGGTCCGCGGCCGGGTAACGGCGTACAATGTGAACGACGGAAAGGAAGTATGGCGCGGCTATAGCACTGGGCCGGACAGCGAAGTCCTCCTCGAGGGCGACGCCAACGCCAACTATCCGTCGCACAAGGGCAAGGATCTCGGTGTCTCGACCTGGCAGGGCGATGAGTGGAAGCGGGGCGGCGGCACCACCTGGGGCTGGTACTCCTACGACCCCGAGCTCAACCTCTTCTACTACAGCACGGGTAACCCGGGCAGCTGGAATCCTGACCAGCGGCCGGGCGACAACAAGTGGTCGATGACCATCTTCGCCCGTAACCCGGACAACGGGAAGGTGAAGTGGGCCTACCAGATGACGCCGCACGATGAGTGGGACTATGACGGCGTCAACGAGAATATCCTCTTCGAGAGCGGTGGCAAGAAGCTGCTGGCGCACTTCGACCGAAACGGCTTCGGCTACACCCTCGACCGCACCAACGGTAAGGTCCTGGTCGCGCAGCCCTACGGTCCGGTCAACTGGGCCAAGCGGGTCGATCTGACCACCGGCGTGCCGGAAAAGGATCCGAAGTACGGCACTACCTCGAAGAAGAACACCGAGGGCATCTGCCCCGCGGCAATCGGCTTCAAGGATCAGCAGCCCGCGGCCTACTCGCCGCTAACGGGATACTTCTACGTCCCCGCCAACCACATCTGCATGGATTACGAGGGCGTCGAAGTCAAGTACACCGCCGGTCAGCCGTACGTCGGCGCGATCGTGCGGATGTTCCCGGGCCCGGGCGGTCACCGGGGCAACTTTATCGCCTGGGATCCGATGAAGGGCAAGGCCGTGTGGCAGAACAAGGAAAACCTCGCGGCCTACGGTGGGGCGCTCACCACGGCCACTGGCCTGGTCTTCTACGGCACCATGGAAGGCTGGCTCAAGGCGCTTGACGCGAAGAGCGGCAAGACCCTGTGGCAGTTCAAGACCCCCTCGGGCATCATCGGTAATCCGATGACCTACAATGGTCCCGATGGCCAGCAATACGTGGCCGTGCTCTCGGGCGTCGGTGGTTGGGCCGGTATCGGCGTGGCCGCCGGCATCGGCGCCGAAGATCCCACCGCCGGTCTGGGCGCGCTCGGGGCCTTCGGTGACGCTGGCAACTTCAGCAATCAGGGTGGCGTGCTGACCGTCTTTGCGCTGAAGAATATGGCCATGGGGAAGATGTAACTCGCTCGACCCGCAAGGGCTGGAGGACTCCCCTCCAGCCCAGACCGGGGTAGATTCAAGAATGAGGACGGCGCCGGGGTGCTGCTCGCCCCGGCGTCGTTCGTTTCACGGGGCCTGCTTTCGCCGGCGATGGCCGACACGCGGCTCCCCAGCTGACACGATGGCCATGACACACCCGCAATCACCGTTGAGCCTCACCCGCCTCATCATTCTCCTCAGTTCCTTCGTCGCGCTCCCGGGCACAGCGGACGCCCAGGGCCTTCGGCCGAATGTCGCCAAGCCCGGCATTATCCGCGTCTGCGCCGATCCCGACAACATGCCCCTCTCCAATCAGAAGGGAGAAGGGTTCGAGCAGAAGATCGCCGAGCTGGTAGCCAAGGAATGGAACGCCAAGGTCGAATATGCCTGGTGGCCGGTGCGCCGGGGCTTCTTCGCCCGCGCCCTCAACGGCCGGTACTGCGACATAGCCATTCAGGCTCCCTCGGCGTTCGACATGGCGGGGGTGACCAAGCCCTACTTCAGGTCAGGGTATGTACTCGTGACCCGCAAGGACAGCGGCCTGGACATCAAGTCATTGGCAGACCCGCGTCTCAAAAAACTCAAGATCGGCGTGAATCTGCTCAACTCCGACGCCGAGAACACTCCGCCGGCCATGGCGCTGAGCCGCTATGGAGTGGTGGGAAATCTGATAGGGTACAGCACCTTCTACACCGAGACGGAGCGGCCAGAGGACATCGTCAACGCGGTGGCAAAGAAGGAAATCGACGTCGCAATCGTGTGGGGTCCCCTCGCCGGATATTTCGTCAAGGCTGCTGCGGTTCCGCTCTCCCTGGTCCCTTTGGCGGAACGCGACTCCTTGAGTGACTTTCCTTTCCGATTCAATATCGGCATGGGCGTCCGGCGGCGAGACCGCGGCCTGCGCGACAGTCTCCAGACTGTGATAGAGCGAAAGCGCCCCGAGATTGAGGCGATCCTCAAGCGGTATGAGGTGCCCACGTTCCCCGTCGTGGAGCCGGCCGACTCTGGCCGGGCGGCGCGTTAAGACGCTTATCTGCCCCACAAACCATCCTCGCCACCTGTTTTCCGGCTCACGAAAGGATCGCGCTGCGAGCATGCGTATGATTGCACGAGTTACCTGCTCCCTGCTACTGGGATGCCTGCTGCTGGGGCCGAGTGCCGCCATGAACGCTGCAGAAGCGCAGGAGCTTCGCGATCAGTACCATCAAGCCCCCCGGGATACCGTCACACAGGAGGTCTACGATGGCTGGAAGCAATACAACTTGAACTGCGCCCGCTGCCACGGTGAGGACGTACAGGGCACCACCATAGCACCGCATCTTCTCGTATCCCTGAAGCCCGAGGGGCCGATCAACACGAAGGAGCTCTTCATCCAGACTGTATGCGACGGACGCCCGGACAGGGGAATGCCGGCGTGGTGCCCGCTGGGGATGGAGACCCCCACTATCGAGAAGATCTACGCCTATGTGAAAGGCCGCAGCGATGCCAAACTCGGCCAGGGCCGTCCGGCCCTCAAGCCAGGAACCTAGGTATCAGCAGCATGTTTCTCGCACTCGTTCCTTTGCTCGCTTTCGGAGGCATGACCGCCCCCGCCCTTCCCCCCGGGATTAGTTCTCCGCTCTCCTTCCCCATCGACACGCCAGTAGTTCGACTCAGCGTGACTGAGGTCAAGGCCCGGCTGGCAGCTGGCACCGAGCAGAGCCCGCCCGATCTCTCCAGGACCAATCTGAGCGGCCTCGACCTGGCCGGGCTGGATTTCAAGCGGTCCAACCTTGCCGGCGCCCGGCTGGTGGGAACCAAGCTCGCGGGTGCCAATCTCTTTACCTCGGATTTGACCGATGCAGTACTGACGGGCGCGGACTTGTCCAAGGCCAATCTCGACGGAACCGTGCTGCGCAGAGCCAACCTGCAGCGGGCGAACCTTTCCGGCGCCAGTCTCTTTGCCACGATCATCGAAGCCGCCGATCTGAGCGGAGCCCAGCTCCCTGATACCCGGATCATCGGATACCTGCGCTCCGCCAAGCTGGTGGGCGCTAATCTGCGCAACGCCAACATGGGCGCGGACCCCGGCAACCAGTCCATGGGTGTTATGCGGGCCACCTTCGTGGGCGCCGACCTGAGTGGCGCCGATCTCTCGGGTGCCAATCTGTTCAAGGCCGACCTGTCGCACGCCAACCTTACCCGAGCTCGGTTGGCCGGCGCTGACCTCAGAAACACCGAGTTGATCCAGACTGACCTCTCCGGGGCGGACCTGACCGCCGCCAAAATGGACAAGGCCGATATCAATGGAGCAGTCTTTTCCGGAATCACCGGGCGGGAACAGATCCAGGGTCTCGCCCAAACGCGGAACCGTGACAAGGCGCTTTTCGATGCACAATGACATCGAGATCCTTCGGTCGCGGAGCCTGTCCCGAGCTTCAGCGAGGGGCTCCCTCAGGATGACAGGGACAGCCGCAGCTATCCTCGCCGCCGCCTGCGGTAGGGAGCAACCCTCCCTTGCCGGCCGGGCCGACACCGCCGCGGTTTCACCGGCAGCGGCACCGCTGCCTTCGGGTGAGCTGGCCTACGTGACGAATGAGGACTCGCAGGAACTCACTGTCATCGACACTCGTACGGATAGCGTGGTAGCGGTAATCCCGGTTGGCACCCGGCCCCGCGGTGTCCGCGTCGCTCCCGGTAGTAAGACTGTATTCGTGGCTCTCAGCGGTTCACCTAAGTGCCCGCCGACCATGCCGGATGAGGAGTGCGAGAAGCTGACGACCGACAAGAGCAAGGACGGCGTTGCGATGGTAGACGTGGCCACCAGGCGGGTGACTCGGGTGCTGCCCGGGGGATCCGATCCGGAGACGTTCGACATCAGCCAGGACGGAGCCACCCTCTTTGTGTCGAACGAGGACGCCCACACAGCCTCTATCGTCGACATTGCCAGTGGGGAGATCCGCTCGACGGTCCAAGTGGGGAAGGAGCCGGAAGGGGTACGCCTTCAACCGGACGGCTCGACGGTTTGGGTCACCGGTGAGACCGACCACAACCTGACCCTCATCGATGCCGAGACAGGCAAGGTCGAGGGGTTTATCGGTGTTGGAAAGCGCCCTCGAGACCTTGGTTTCGCGCCGGATGGAAGCCGCGCGTATGTCACCTCGGAGGTAGACGGAACCGTCTGGGTTATCGACGTACCGGCGCGGAAGGCCATCAAGGTGATCCAGTTACCGAAGGATTCGAGACCGATGGGAGTCGTGATCTCTTCCGACGGCAAGCGAGTCTACGTTGCCAACGGCCGCGGCGGCACCATCTCGTTGATCGACGCCGCAACCAACGCGGTGACCACCACCATACCGGTGGGCCAACGACCCTGGGGCATCGCGCTCACCGCGGATGGCCGTAAACTATACACCGCGAATGGACCTTCGAACGATGTGACCGTGGTGGATACCGACAAAATGCGGGTCCTCAAGAGGATTCCGGTCGGGAAGACCCCCTGGGGAGTTGCGGTCCGGCAATCTGAGCAACCCGCCTCGTAGGAACGTGCCATGGGGCTTCTGAAAGGTTCGATTGGCGCCGCAGGCCTGATACTGTTGCTGGCGGGTACTACCCCTGGGGTGATCCCAACAGCTTTCCGGTTCGACGCTACCGCTCGTCCCGAGCTCCACCGCCTGTGGCAGGGAAGCCTCGGCGCCAAGGCCGAGCGGGTCGCCTGCCTGGCGGGATCGATCGAAAGCGATACCGTGCGGATTTCCCAGGTGTTTCCGCTGGAGGGAGAGCCGTCGGATTCGATGGGAGTGGCAGCAGGTGCTTCACTGGAAATCTGCCGGCCGCCCCGTTGGCGGGGCACCGTACACACTCACGTCGCGCTGCGTGACGGGCGCCAACCCTACTCTCTCTTCTCCGGGGCGGACCGCGGCATCATGATGCTCTGGTGGAGACGCTGGAGAGAGGATGGAATATTCTGTCTTCTCTACAGCGCGGAGGAGGTCATCTGCGAGATCGAGGGGCCCCGAGGCGCGGTGCTCTTTCCCCGCTCGCGCTACTGAACCAGTGACCCTGCCTGCCGCCCCTGTGCCTTTGCGAGGGAGCTTTTTCCCGAAGGGAAAGATGCGGTGGATCGGGTGGACTGTCGTTCTTTGGGGCGCGCTGCTCTCGCAGGAGGCACTGGGGCAGGCATCCGGCGTTTCCGGCCGGGCTCGCGCCGCCTTTCGCTTCAGCCCGGAAGCCGGGCGGGCCCTTCGCGCTCTCTGGGACTCCAGCCTCGCGGCGCGGGAGGAGCGGGTCGCCTGCCTGGCAAGCTCTATTCGAAACGACACCGTCTTCGTCTCCGCCGTTGCGCTGCTTGAATCCGAGGGCGCCGACTCGATGGGAATCTCCGCCACCGCTTCGGTCGAACAGTGCGGCCCACCCCGATGGTCCGGAACGGTCCACTCCCACATCGCGCTTTACACCGACGACCGTCCATCCACCAGATTCTCGGGTCAAGACCGGATTGCCATGCGGCTTTGGTATAACCGCTGGCAAAGCGATGGTGTCTTCTGCCTGGTGTATAGCGAGCGGGACGCCCACTGTGAGGCGGATGGCGTGGTGGGCGGCATGCGGCGAGGCGTAGGGCGGTAAGACGGGAGAGGCAAAGGAGTCCTCATCCCGAGCGGAGCGAGGGACCTGCTCAGTCAGCACCTGAAGCAGGCTCCTTCCCTCTTTCCCGCCTTCCCGCCTTACGACAGCGGCCGACGAGCAAGAACCGATTGGGGCCTGCGCCGCCCCAGCCAGCCGTCGGTTCCCCAGGTGCGGCCCGCCCGAGCAAAAAAGAACGTGATCATGAGAAACAAGAGCACCAGATGGAAGCCCTGCTGGCCCGGGGACATCCATTGCGTTGCCAGGCCATAGTTGATCACCAGGAGCAGCCCCACCACGGATGCCAGTCCGGTGAGGAGGCCGAGCGTGAGTCCGATTCCGACGGCCGTCTCACCCCAGGCCGTCAACTGGGCAAACAGGCTGCTGTGCGGAATCACCGTTGCCTCGAGAAACTGCTTGTAAAAGCCCAGCGGGTTCTCCGAAGCCTGGCGGGCGACGATCTTCGGCATCACCTCGATCCATCGCGCCGAAACCACCGGGATAGGAAGCACCCCCCCGAGCATTACAATGCCCATCTTGGTGACGAGAGATTTCACGAAGTAGAGGCCCACCACGATCCGTAGGGCCGCAAGCCACTCGGCTGGATGATTCATTGTCACACTGGTAACTCGGGAACTGTGAGTCATGCGGGCATTCCTGGTAAGTAGCTATTGGCCCCGCCTTCAACCTCCACCCCTAGCTCTGAAAACACAAAGGTCCAGCTATCGGTCAGCTCCTGGACAACCTTCGAGAGCGGCTTCCCGGCCCCGTGTCCGGCACGAGCCTCGAGCCTCAGCAGCACTGGCCGCTCGGCGGAGGTGGCAGCCTGAAGGCGAGCCGCCATTTTGCGGGCGTGCATCGGATCCACCCGCGTATCGCTCTCGGCCGTGGCAAGCAGAACCGACGGATAGGCCACACCCCGCCGAACGTGATGGTAAGGCGAATACGCGCTGAGCCAGCGGAACTGTTCGGCGTCATCAGCGCAGCCGTACTCGGGAATCCACAGGCGCGCAATCAGAAATCGGTGGTAACGCAGCATGTCGAGCAGGGGGACTTGCACGAGGACCGCCCGGAAGAGCTCGGGGCGCTGGGTAAGAGCGGCCCCGACGAGGAGACCTCCGTTAGAGCCTCCAGCCGCCGCCAGCCGATCCGGGCGCGTATACCCCTCGCTGATCAGCCATTCCGCCGCCGCGATGAAGTCGTCAAAGCTATTCTGCTTGCTGGCCAGGATCCCCGCCTGGTGCCAGGACTCGCCGTATTCGCCGCCTCCACGAATATTGGGGATCGCGACGACACCTCCATGCTGCAACCACAGCAGCAGAGATCGGGAGAAAGCGGGAGTCATGCTGATGTTGAATCCACCATAGCCGGTGAGATAAGCCGGATGGCTTCCGTCCCTCACCAGTCCGGTGGGCTGCACCACGAACATCGAGACACTGGTCCCGTCCCTGGACATGTAGCTCACTTGCCGGACCTCGAACTTGCCGGGGTCGATATCGGCCTCCACCTGCTTCCAGAGCGAGGGCGCTCCCGTGGCCAGATCGATCCGGTACACGCTGGGCGGCAGCGTATAGGATGAGAAGCCATAAAAGAGCTCTCGACCGTTCCACTCGGCGCCGATCCCGAACAGACTCCCGATGGTGGGAAGCAAGATATCCTGGACCTGGCCGCCCTCGAGATCCGTAAGCCGGAGCCGGGAAGACGCTCCCTCCAGATATCCGAGCGCAAGCTGTCCGCCCGTGATGGTCACACCCTCCAGCACAGCGTCGCTTCTAGGGGCTACGATTTCGCGCCAGGCATTCCGGTCGGGGCGCTCCGGATCGACGACATACAGCCGGTACGTTGGAGCATCGAGATTAGTGCGCAGGAAGAGACGTCCGTGCGCGATCTCGCCGTCGAACGACGCCGGCAGGTCTCGCGCGACGGCCACTAGCCCGCCGTCGGAGGTGAGGTCCCGCACATACAGGTCCGTCTGATCGAAGGTTCTGGCTACGCTGATGAGGAGCCAGCGTCCGTCGGGAGAGAGGCTCACACCCGGCCAGTACTCCTTCTCAGCCGGTTTGAAGACGAGAGGATCCTCGGCGGGGTCCTCGCCGAGCCGGTGGAAATAGACGGAGCGGTGGTACGGCTCCTCACCGGACGGTACTTCGCCCACTGCCGGATACCGCGTGTAGTAGAGGCCACTCCCATCCGGAAGCCAGGCAACAGCGGCAGCGCGCATCCGCGGGATTCGATCCCGCAGGTGTTCGCGCGTGTCGAGCTCCAGCAGGTGCAGCACGCTCTCTTCGTTCCCGTTTTCTGAAAGGCCGTATGCCAGGAGCCGGCCATCCTCACTGGGGTAATACCAGTCGAGGGCGGTGGTACCGGCGTCATTCAGCCCGTTCGGATCGACCGCGACGCGATCGGTTCCCTCGACCCCCTCCCGCCAGTAGAGCACCGGCTGGTTCTGCCGCCCTTCGCGGCGGAGATAGAAGTAGCGGCCGTGCTTCGGAGTTGGCACGCTGAGCACCCCGATCGAAAGCAGCTCCTCGAGTCTGCCGCGAATTCGGTGACGCGCAGGTATGGCGGCGAGATAGGCCTCGGTGACCGCATTCTGCCGTTCGGTCCAGAGACGGGTCTCCGGGGAGTCGCCATCTTCGAGCCACCGATACGGGTCAGCAATCTCTTCGCCGTGCAAGATCTCGGTTAGCTCAGTCGAGCGAGTATCTGGATACGGTGGCATACCAGACGAATAGACGGTGAACAGTGAACAGCGGGGAACAGCGGCGAGCGGCCACTCGCGTCATTCCGAGCAGAGCGAGAGCTTGCCCTGACTCGTGAAGGATCCCAAAGGAGGGTCACCCAGTGGCGCTGTTAGTCCCCCAAACTAATGCCGAGCTCCCGGGCGGTTGCGATCGTGTCGGAGTCGAGTGGAACATTCTTCGATTTGCCGACCACATCATCCAGTGGAACCTGTTGGATTCCCGGTCCCTGCAGCCCCACCATGATACCGAACACGCCATCCGCTATGGCCCGGACCGCAGCGGCACCGAAACGGAGCGCAAGCAGGCGGTCGTACGTCGTGGGAGATCCGCCCCGCTGAAGGTGGCCGAGCACCAGGGTGCGGGTCTCCTTTCCGGTGGAATGCTCGATGGCACGGGCCACCTTGCTGCCAATTCCTCCCAGACGATCGACCGTTCCCACGCCGCGGCGCTCCAGCAGTTCGACTGCTCCATCCTTGGAGCGCGCGCCCTCGGCCACCACCACGATGCTGAAGCGGCGTCCCGCGGCTTCGCGGCTCTGAATCTTCGCCACGACCTGTTTCATGTCGAACGGTATCTCGGGCAGCAGGATTACATCGGCGCTGCCCGACAGTCCGCTGTAGAGCGCGATCCAGCCGGCGTAGCGGCCCATCAGCTCGACGACCATCACGCGGTCGTGACTCTCAGCCGTCGAATGGAGGCGGTCGATCGCTTCAGTGGCGGTACTGACGGCGGTGTCGAACCCGAATGAGCGCTGGGTGCCGCTCACGTCGTTGTCTATCGTCTTCGGGACGCACACGACCGGCAGTCCCTTCTTCCAGAGCTCGTAGGAGATCTGCAAGCTGCCGTCTCCCCCGATCGAGACCAGCGCGTCGAACCCACTCGCCTGGAAGGCGGCCACCAGATCGTCCGACCGGTTGATCTCCTGCTCTCGCCCTTCGGCATCCTTCATGACGTAGCGAAAAGGGTTCCCGCGGTTGGTGGTGCCGAGGATGGTGCCGCCCAGATGGGTTATGCCCCGCACTTGCGCCGGACCCAACGGAACCACGCCATTGAAGCTCAGAAGTCCTTCATAGCCCCGCTGAATCCCGTAGCACCGCCAGCCG
>Ga0136617_10006945_pt1 | contig 10102 bp, 9 predicted proteins | sample AntDrymUQ3222106_2_FD_129672 | JGI IMG/M metagenome (GOLD analysis project Ga0136617, IMG submission 129672) | Polar desert sand microbial communities from Dry Valleys, Antarctica - metaG UQ322 (21.06) | ecosystem: Environmental > Terrestrial > Soil > Desert | place: Antarctica: Dry Valley... | reverse complement strand
TCGATTTCGATTTGCTGTCAGAAACATTATAAGTCCAATTCAAATCCGGGTCGAGAATTGTTATATCCGCGATTGAGCCGACTTTCAAAGTTCCTCTGTCTTTTAATTTGAAAATCTTAGCCGGATTGGTTGAGCAAAGTTCAATCAAACGCACCAAATTAATTATTCCTTTATGAACCAATTCATTAAAAGCTAATCCGACAGCCGTTTCAAGCCCTGTAATTCCAAACGGCGCACGGTCGTATTCGAGAGCTTTTTCGTCGGCGTGATGCGGCGCGTGGTCGGTGGCAATCGCGTCAATCGTGCCGTCTCTTAAGCCTTCCAAAATTGCTTCGAGATGTTCCTCACTCCGAAGCGGCGGCGACATTTTTGTATTCGTATCGTAACCTTCGACGGCTTTATCAATCAATGTAAAATGATGCGGCGTAACTTCGCAAGTTACATTAATGCCTTCGTTTTTCGCCCGGCGGACGGCTTCAACCGCGCCTTTTGTCGAAACGTGCGCAATATGAAAATGCGCTCCGGTTTCCTTTGCCAGAATAATATCGCGCACCGCGTCGAGTTCTTCGGCGAGCGCGGGCATTCCCTTTAAGCCCAAAAGCAAAGATAGTTTTCCTTCGTGCATCACGCCGCCCGAAGAAAGCGATTTGTCTTCGCAATGGTCAATCACGGGCAAATCAAAATCTCTAGCATATTCCATCGCTCGCCGCATCATTCCCGCGTTCGGAACGGGTCGCCCGTCGTCGGAAACGGCAACTGCACCCGCCGCTTTCATCTCGCCCATTTCCGCAAGCTCCGCGCCGTCGGATGATTTGGTGATTGCGCCGACCGGAAAAACATTTGCCAAACCCGCTGTTCTGGCTTGCTCAATCATATAGCGGGTGATTGCCGCGTTGTCGTTTATCGGCGATGTGTTCGGCATCGGGCAAACGCTTGTAAATCCGCCCGCAACCGCCGCCGCGCAGCCCGATGCAATCGTTTCCTTGTGTTCCTGTCCCGGCTCACGCAGATGAACGTGCAAATCAATAAAACCGGGCGCAACAATCATCCCGCTCGCGTCAAAAACTACCGCGTCTTCAGGCGCAGATTCGTTTTCATTCAACCAAGCGATGATTTTTCCGTCTTCAATTAAAAGATTCTTGCCGCTATTTTGATTTGTCAAAGGGTCAATCAAATGACCGTTGGCGATTAAAAGTTTCATAAGACTATTTATCTTCGACGGATGAATGGATAGCTAAGAAATAGCAAACATTTTCATAGAAAACTAACCACTAGTATCTGTTAAGAACTTCATTTACAACAACAAGCTGCATTTTATAGTTACTTCTGCTGTTTCATCTATTTTGTGGTTAAATAAACTATACGACAAGCCTGAAATGATTCTCTTAAAAATCCGAATCAAACGCTCTTTTTCTACGTTGAATCTTTGCCCGTAAACAAATATTATCTTCTCTCGACAGGCGTTGACCCAATTAACCACTGATTGATAACTGACTCCAAGCAATCTGCCGATGCGCCGGAAATTATTGCCTTCGACAGACATCGGCACGGTTTTTTCCTGAGCTTCTTCTGAACAACCTTGTGTCTTTAGTTCAAGCGTTTAAGTGTTTGCACACTCTCGAGACATAAAACGCTGTGTTCGGCAACGACTACTCCGCAATTTAATTTGCTTTGCTTGACTCTGACAATGCGGACATTTCTGATTCATACTGAAAATTTATCATACCAACGCCCTTTTATATATTCCCTAAATTTGCGCTGTTTGCGTTTTACTATTTAACCCTTAAAATTTTGTTAATGAGTTCTATTATTGACTCGGTAACAAAACCGAACGTTTTAAGCGAAGGCGTGCGTTCGATGTTTTTATCAACGCTCGCCTTTGCTTTGGCAAATGTTTTTGTCAAGCAGGTTTCGCATCTACCGACGATGGAAATCGTCTTTTTTCGTTGTGCGTTCGGCGTGGTTTTCTGTTATGTCGGCTTGCGAAAAGCAGGCGCAGATTGGCGCGGCTCGAATCGAAAGTTATTATTGATGCGCGGACTTTTCGGCACCACCGCGCTTTATCTTTTCTTTCTTACCGTCAAGGAAATTCCCTTGGCGAGCGCAATGACGATTCAATATCTTTCACCGATTTTTACGACGATTATCGCTATTTTTCTTTTAAAGGAACGAGTAAAATTCGTGCAATGGCTATTTTACGCGATGGCTTTTGCCGGCGTTTTATTTATCGAACAATTCGACACGCGCATTACATTGTTGTTTCTAATTATTGGAATTGTATCGGCCTTTTGTTCGGGTGTGGCTTATAATTTGGTGAGAACTTTACGGATGCGCGAACATCCTTTGACGGTCGTTTTGCATTTCCAACTCGTCGGCTTGATTGTCGGATTTTTGTTCACGATTTTTAATTGGGCAACGCCGACCGGTTGGGATTGGTTTTACCTATTTTTAATCGGAGTGTTTTCGCAGCTCGGACAGATTTTTCTAACCAATGCTCTGCAAAGAGAAAAGGCGGCGAGCGTGGTAATCGTCAATTACACAGGCTTGACTTACGGTTTGCTCATAGGCTGGTTTGTCTTCGGCGAAGCGCAGACCGTAGAATCTTTGTTAGGAATGCTTCTGGTCGTTGGCGGCATTGTGTTGAGCGTGATTTATAGCAAACGGCAAAAGGTTATTGAAAGCATCGAGGCGACGACGGGTTAGAGTGAAGGTCGAGTGGCAAGGGACGAGGGTAATTTAATCGTCTTTCTCGCAGCTTTTGCCCCTTGACCCTCGTCACTCGACCCTCGACCCTTGTAAAATTATGTTTAAAGAAAAAGTATTAGCGCTGATTTTAGCGGGCGGAAAAGGAAGTCGGCTTGGACTTCTGACCGACAATAAGGCTAAGCCGGTGATACCATTCGGCGGCTCGTATCGCTTGATTGATTTCGCTCTGAGCAACTGTGTTAACAGCCAAATTTCTGATGTTTGGGTTATCGAACAATACGAGCTGCATTCCTTAAACGAGCATCTCTCGAACGGTAGACCTTGGGATTTAGATAGAACTCACGGCGGGCTGCAAGTTTTGCCACCGTTTGAAAACGATGACAAATCGGACGGCGAAGGTGGTTTTGCTGAAGGAAATGCAGACGCACTCTACCGGCACATTGATTTTATCGCTGAATTTAAGCCGGATATTTTGCTGGTTTTAAGTGCCGACCACGTGTATAAAATGGATTTCCGCGACGCGATTCAAACTCATTTGGAGAAAAAAGCGTCGGTTACGATGGTTACGACCAGGCTTCCCGTAGGCGAATCGGCTTCGCGCTTTGGTGTAGTGGAAACTGATAAAAGCGGGCGCATCAAAAAATTTGATTACAAGCCTGACAAACCGCAAAGCGATTTAGTAACGACGGAAATTTTCGTTTATGACGCGAAAATCTTGCTTAAATCACTGAAAAAATTAAACGAAGGAAACGAAAAAATAAAAGATTACGGACACGAATTGCTGCCCTTTCTGGTTAAAGAAGGGAATGCTTTTGAGCATCGGTTAATCGGTTACTGGCGCGATGTCGGGACGATTGAAAGTTATTGGAAAACGCAGATGGAACTTCTTGACGAAAAGGAAAGATTGTTTTTCGACGATGAAAATTGGAGAATTCTGACGCTCGGTTCACAGCGCGTTCCCGCTTTTATTTTTAAATCGGCAGATGTCTGCAACAGCTTGATTTCGTCCGGTTGTCGAATTCACGGAGCAGTTTCACGTTCAATTCTAAGCGCAGGCGTAAATGTCGAAAGCGGCGCAGAAATTTCTGACTCAATCATTTTGCCGAATGCGACGATTGAAAAAAATGTGAAATTGATGCGCGTTATCGTTGATACGGACGTAAAAGTTTCAAAAGAGAAGTTAAAGAAAATCGAAGAAATTAGAAGCAAAGACAAAAATGCGATTGTCGTGGTCGGCAAATATAATATTCAAAGCTCAAAAGAAATTGAAGGATAAGTGAAGAGTGAAAAGTGAAAAGTGAAAAGTGAAAGACGAGAGGTAAAAACTAATATCTCACTTCACATTAATCCTTTCTAATCTTTTATGAAATTATGAAATATCAAGACCCGGAAGTTATAAGAAAAATTTTGGATGAATGTCGGACAATCGCCGTCGTTGGTTTGTCATCCAGTCCGTTGCGTCCGTCGAACGGCGTGGCGGCATTTATGAAAAAACAAGGCTATAAAATTATTCCCGTTAACCCGAACGAATCAGTGGTTTTGGGTGAAAAATCTTATATGAATTTGTTCGCCGTCGAAGAGAAAATCGAATTGGTTGATGTTTTCAGACGTTCCGAAAAAGCTGGAAAAATTGTGGATGAAGCGATTGCTGTCGGCGCGAAAGCCGTCTGGCTGCAGGAAGGCGTGATTGATTATGAAGCCGCACGGCGCGCCGAAGAAGCGGGTTTATTAGTTGTAATGGACAGATGTTGGTTCAAGGATTTTATAAAGTATGGCGAATAAATCAACGATAAAAGCCGTCGTCGTTACCGTCAGCGATTCACGCACGGAAGCGACAGACGTGTCCGGCGTAACTTTAGTTGGATTGCTTTTGGGAATCGGCGCGGAAATTGTTGAGAAAATTATCGTGTCTGATGATTTTGAGGATTTGCGCCAAACGCTTTACGCATTGACGATGCGCGAAGATGTGAATTTAATAATTACGACTGGCGGAACAGGTTTTTCCGAGCGCGATAACACGCCCGAAGCTACGAGTGCAGTTATCGAAAAAGAGGCAAACGGAATGGCGGAAGCGATGCGTTTTGAAACGGCGAAAAATACGCCGATGGCGATGCTTTCACGCGGCGTGTGCGGAATCAAAAATCAAACTTTAATCATTAATTTGCCCGGCTCGCCAAAAGGCGTAGTTGAATGTTTTGAGGTTATCAAACCCGTTTTACCGCATGCGATAAATCTTTTGTCAGGGAAGACAAAACATTAAGAAGTTAGCCACGAATTACACGAATTACACGAATGAAAACAATAAATAATTCATGCTAAACGTGTAATTCGTGGCTAATTTACTTCTGGATTGATTTTTGAATAAAAGTTGATGCATCTTCTTTCAACTTCCGCAGGGAGTTTTTTTCGATATACATCATATGCCCGGCTTCATAGTAAGAAACCGAGATGTTTCGTCTCAAAGTCGAATCCAGATTCATTGACGCGAGCGTGTATTCGGTGGCGAAATAAGGCGTTGCCATATCGTAAAATCCGCTGGCGACGAAGATTTTCATAAACGGATTTTTCTGCATCGCGCTTTGCAGATTCGCCGCCGTGTTCGCGTAGCCTTGACTGACATTATAATTCCACGGCGCGTTAATGCCGCCGCCGAGAATGTAGTATTCCAAATCAGACCGAAAACCTAAATCGCGCCGCACGTAATCGTTAAAAGTCGCCGTGTAAGGCGGACGAATCGCGTTCATACTCGGATCGGTTTCGGGATTGTCGGTCGCCGCATTTCGGTCAATGCCCGTAAAACGACTGTCAAGTCTGCCGGTTGTGCGCCGCTGGTCTCGAAGCAGTTCTTTATTAAACGCGCCCAAACTAATCCGATAATTATTTTGTTCGACGAATGTTTGACTCAAACCTGAATAATTGCTGAATTTTTCAAGCAAATTTTGTTTTTCGCTCGCCGACATTCGGTCGCTTCTGATAAGCGCGGGCGCGTATTCTTTGATTGCCCAATTTTCCGCTTCTTCCAAAACCTGCCGGAGCGGTTTGCTTTGCAGATTAGCGGGCAGACGCTTGTGATACCACGCCGTCGCCGTGTAGGAAGGAAAAATAAGCGGATAAGTTACGTCATTGCCTTCGGCAAAACGAATCGTCTGAAAATTCAAAACGCTGGAGACGAGCAAAATTCCGTTGAGTCCGATGCCGCGCTCAAATAAATGATTTGATAAACCTGCCGCGCGAGCCGTGCCGTAGCTTTCACCGACCAGAAAAAGCGGTGAACTCCAACGTTCGCTGTCCCCAAGATACAAGCGGATAAACTCGCCGACCGATTCGATATCGCCGTTCACGGAAAAGAATTTACTTGCTAATTCGGGTTTTGTCGCCCGCGAATAACCTGTGCCAACCGGGTCAATGAAAACCAAATCCGTCTCGGTCAGCCAAGTTTGCTCGTTGTCCACGAGTTGATATGGCGGCGGCGGCATCAAACCGTCGTCGAGCATTTTTACTCTTTTCGGACCGAGCGCGCCGAGATGCAGCCAAACCGAAGCCGAACCCGGTCCGCCGTTGAACGAAAACATTAAGGGACGATTCGATTTATTGACACTCGCGTTTCCGTCGTCAAGCGTGTAAGCCATATAGAAAATTTTGGCTTCCGTCTCGCCCGTCTGCGCGTTATGAAGCGGCATAAAACCGGTCGTTACCGTGTAATTTAATTGCCGTCCGCCCACCCGAATCGAATGTTTAGTTTCCCGTGTCGGCGTGTTGAGAAACTCGGCAATGCTTGGAGTCGGCGTAGGTCGCGGCGGCAATTGCTGCGCAGTGGCGGCGGGTGATGTTTGGAAAAATAGGAAAAACGATAAAATAATTGATGCAAACATATTTTTAATGGAACACCGACATCTCGCCGGCATTAGTAGAACGCCAGCATCTTGCTGGCATTTCTTTTGCCGTCCGTGATAAGGGCATTCCGTATTTATGATTCGGATTCGATTCTTTCCAGCAAATCCGGTTGTCGACCTTCAAATTCTAAATAACGCTGCCGGTCTTCATCAGAAAAATTGACGTTCATTTGCAGGTGTCCGCAGTGAACGCATGCAAAAACGGTAACTTCTTGAACGCCGATACCGAAAACGGCTTTCCACATTGAAACTTCGAGCGGTTTGAATCTAGGTTTCGCTCCGCCGGATTCATCGAGAATTTTTCCTTCGATTAAATTTGTGCTTTCGCACGCGACACAATTCATATTGGATTTTTAAAGTTCGAATTAACTAATAATACCAATGCGGACGAAAATAAATTAGCCCTTGCAACGAAATTGTCAACGAACGACTTCGCTGACGATTTGCCCGTTAATCATCGTTCCCGTGCAGTGGGTTGTATATTCAAACGGATCGCCGTCATACATCGCCAAATCAGCGTCTTTGCCTTGTTCGATTGAGCCGATGCGTTTTTCTAAACCTAAAATTTTCGCCGCGTCAATCGTGATAGTCGCCAACGCGTCGCGCATTGATAAACCGTTTGCCGCCGCGATGCCGGCTTCAAAAAGCACGACGCGGGTTTTCGGGACATAACCTTCAAAACCGCTTTGAAGCGCAACCGTAATTCCAGCCGCTTTTAACTTGGACGCGGTTTCCATCGAAAGACTTTCGGTCTCGCCGCCGGCTCGATACATCGTTGGATGAATTATCACTGGAAAACCCGAAGCCTTGATTTCGTCAATCACGAGAAAGGCTTCCGACGCGCCGTCCAAAACAATTCTGATATTGAATTCCTTGGCAATTCGAAGCGCGGTCATAATGTCTTGAGCGCGATGAGCCGTAACGAGCAACGGAATTTCGCGGCGCAAAACCCTTTGCATAACGTCGGAGCGCAAATCAGTCGAAGGTTGCGCCGCGGATGAATTTTGATTGTCGGTATTTTGATTGTTTTGCGTCGGCGGATTTTTTAAAGAAGAATTCAGATTCTTCATATTCGGACTGTTATCATTATTGTTTGCCTGATTGTTACCGCTTGTGCGATTAGTTGCATTTGTCTGATTGTTTCGGTTAGTTTTTTGGCTGTCAGTTTTGCGAACGGCTTCAAATGCTTTGAGCAGTTCGGCGCGGAGCATCGCCGCTTGTTTGGCGCGTGTGCCGGGCGAGCGTCCGCCGCCGGCGATTGCGCTGTCGCCGAGAGTTGCGGCAATCATCGCTACGGGAACAAGCGTTACCGCTTCAACCGTTTTGCCGAATGTTTTAGCAATCATCGTTTGACCTGAAATCAACGCGCCCGGTCCGTGTCCGGTGTGAATGGTAGTTACGCCGAATTGCCTAACCCATTCGACGAGTTTTTCTTCCGTGTTGTATGAATCAATCGCACGAAGTTCTGGCTGCATCGGCGAAGAGCTTTCAATCTGCATCTGGTCGTGCGGCTGATTTAAATAACCTGCCAGACCGACGACCGAATGTGCGTCAATCAGTCCGGGCGTTACCACTTTCGCATTTATCACGCGGTAATTATTCGGGATTTTAATTTGACTCGCCGCCCCGACGGCTTCAACTTTTCCGTTATTGACTAAAACAACGCCGTTTTGAATCGCCTCGCCCGCCATCGTCCAGACGGTTTCGCCCTTGACGGCAATTTGCGCGAAGACATTTATCATTGAACATTGAACAATTAACAAGTAGAGCGCGAAGAATGATAAATGATAAATGATAAATGTTGAATGTTTTTTCATTATTTCTGTCCTCCCAAATCGTCATCGAAACAATCAATGTGAATTTCGCGGTCGCTGCTTGCGCCGTAACCGCCCGTGGCAATCAGTAAATCTTTTGGGTCAGTGCGGTCGAAAACTTTTTTGCCTTCGATGTAAGTTTGCAGAACGTGTGTGTAAACGCTCAAGGGGTCGCCCGACAAAACGATAAAATCAGCGTCTTTGCCGGTTTCCAAAGAACCGATGCGGGTTTGCAAATCGAGCATAATTGCGTTTGCCATCGTCATTCCGTATAAAGCCTTTTCGCGCGACATTCCGGCGCGAACGGCAAGTCCGGCGGAGCGCAGAAAAAGACGCGAATCGGTAATATAATCGTCCGTATGAAAACCGACGAGTGCGCCGGCTCGCTCGAGTGCCGCGCCGTTTGTGTAGCTCACGTCCACCGATTCGAGTTTGCCGCCAGGCGAATCAATCAAAATTACGGACGCGGGAGCTTTTGCTTTGGCGATTTCGTCGGCGACTTTCCACGCTTCGGAAACGTGCTGCAGAACGACTTTAAAACCGAATTCTTTTTGCAGACGCAGAACCGTCATAATATCGTCGTGGCGATGCGTGTGAAAATGCACGACTCGTTTGCCGTCAAGTGCTTCAACAAGTGATTCCATCGCCAAATCGCGCGGCGGCAATTTCGATTTGTCATTTCCGGCGCGGCGTGTTTTTTCGCGATAGTCTTGGGCTTTAATAAATTGTTCGCGGACGAGCGCGGCGGATTTGGCGCGCGTGCCGGGAAAATTGCCGCTGCCCGAACGTAAGGTGTTTGTACCATTGGCGAATTTAATTCCGCCAGCGTAATTACCGTTTTTGTCGAAGATCAAAAGGTCGTCAATCGTGTTGGCGTTATCACGCAGCTTTAGGTAGAGCGTTTGTCCGCTGTTGAGATGACCGGAGCCGGGCATTACATTAACCGTTGTGATTCCGCCGGCTTGAGCGCGTTGAATGCCTGAAGCGCGAATATTGATTGAATCAAGCAATCGAACGTCCGGCTGAATCGGGCTGGAGCCGTCACCGCCAGCACCTTCGCCAATATGACTGTGCGAATCAACGAGTCCGGGCATGATAACTTTACCGTTCAAGTCAACCGAGATGACATCCGACGATAAACGGACGGTTCGCGCATTGCCAACCGCAGTGATCCTGCCGTTTTGAACAAGCAGAATTCCTTGTTCAATCGGCTGTCCGACAACGGGTATGATTTTAGCGTTTATGAACGCTGTCGGTCTTTCCTGTCCGCTTAGCAAACTGACGGCAAACAGAGAGATACCGATTAAATAAAGAAGCTTTTCCATTTTTGTTTTTCCTCGTAAAAGTTAAAGAGAAGTGCAAATCTAAATTGCAACGAAACCGTGCGCGTGTCAAGAATTCAGACACGAAAGAGTGCGAAATTTCCTCGATTTTATCAGATTCAGGCGAAACAAATTTTAGTTAAATCAACTAAACGTAAAGTTCACGTTGAATGTGTAAAACTTGGCACAACCTTTGAGTGTAGCAAACCGAAAATTTGAATCTATATTTTAATACTACTGGAGGACTTTACGATATAAAAAAATTACTTGCATTATTTTTGGGACTTGCATTTATGCTGACTTCATTTGCGCCCGATGCTTTTGGGCAAACTAGACGGAAAAAGAAAAAATATCGCGGTTGGCAACC
>Ga0136617_10006943_pt1 | contig 10102 bp, 6 predicted proteins | sample AntDrymUQ3222106_2_FD_129672 | JGI IMG/M metagenome (GOLD analysis project Ga0136617, IMG submission 129672) | Polar desert sand microbial communities from Dry Valleys, Antarctica - metaG UQ322 (21.06) | ecosystem: Environmental > Terrestrial > Soil > Desert | place: Antarctica: Dry Valley... | reverse complement strand
TCTGTAGCTGCGAAGGCAAATCAAAAGAATGATGCCGACCATGGCAGCAGTTTGACGCTCGGCTCCGGCTCGTCTGCGAAAGAACCTCCGAAAGAACCTTTACTGGCGGGCAGTGGTCCTGGTCAGCGCACGCCAAAGTCGGAAGAGCCTCTTGAGGTAGAAATCATTAAGGGCAAGAATGGATCCGTCGTAACCCGCACCACGCGGGAAGACGGTTCGGTTGATGTGAAACGAGTCAACAAGAAGGGCGATGTCACCTTGGAACTCGGCGACGTTTATGATCTCGCCGCGGCGGTAAAAGACACGACGCGCAAAGCGAAACAGGAACGGCCAAACTCACAACTCGCAATTGTCTGGGTGTCTGACGGTATCGTTCCTATTTTTTTCGAGGACCGGGATGCCACCGAGCAAATGCTCCTCCGCTCAAATGTGATCTTCAATTCTCTGACTGCCGAGATGAGAACGCTTTTTAAGTTTCTAATGCCCATTGGAAAGCCGATAGCCGGCATGATGGGTATCAGCATCTATGGCGCGGCTAAACGTCTTGCCCAACAAACCGGCGGTGAAGCGTTGAAAGTCAGCCGCCCTAAAGACTTCGGCACCGGGCTCAGCAAAATCATCGGCAACTTGACCGCCCGCTACAGCCTCGGCTTCGCCCTTGCCGAAGACGAAAAAGACGACGGGCGACTGCATAACCTGGAAGTGAAGGTGAAAGCGCAAGATGGGAAGGGTAAGACGCGCAAGCTCGAAGTCAGTTCGCGCAAGGGTTATTACATGTCGGAAGCCGGCGGAAAAGAAAAGACTGCTGCCACTACACCGTGAGTAGCATTGAAAGGTGGCCAGGGTAACTCAAGCTCATATTGGGACCGCGGGCGCCCTCGCCCGCAACGGTTGGGAAAAAAGAACAGTTTTTCCAGGAATGAGTCTTGGGTAACACTGCGGGCGAGGGCGCCCGCGGTCCCAGTGTTCGCGTTGAACTATCCCGGCAAAATACTGGGCAACTAGGCTTTACGTTGATCGATGGGCACGTAAGCAAGATCGCGAGCGCCGATGTATTCCGCGCGAGGGCGAATGAGTTTGTTGTCGGCGTATTGCTCGAGGATATGGCCGGTCCAGCCGGATATACGACTGACGGCAAAGATGGGTGTGTAGAGATCGAGGGGAATTCCCATCATGTAGTAAGTCGAAGCAGAGAAGAAATCCACGTTGGGATACAGGCCCTTCTCGCTCATCATCACTTCTTCAACCTTGCGAGAGATCTCATACCACTTCGAATCGCCTCCCGCTTCTCCCGTCTCCTTGGAAAACTGGCGCAAGTGAGTTGCGCGCGGGTCCTCGGTTTTATAGACAGCGTGGCCAAAGCCCATGATCTTTCGTTTCTCCGCCAGGGCTTTCTTGATGAACGACTCCGTCTTTTCCACTGCTCCAATTTCCAGAAGAGTCTTCATCACATTCGTGTTCGCGCCGCCGTGGAGTGGGCCGGAGAGCGCTCCGATAGCCGCAGTGACGCACGCGTACATGTCCGCAAGTGTTCCGGCGACGACACGAGCAGTAAAGGTTGAAGCATTCAGTTCGTGATCGGCATGCAGAATCAGGCAAACATCAAACATCCGCGCATCACGTTCTGAAGGCGCCTCGCCGCGAAGCATGTACAAAAAGTTGGCAGCGATATTCAAAGACAGATCCGGCGTTACGGGTTCGAGACCCTTGCGAATGCGATCGCCGGCAGCCACCATCGTGCCAAACTGGGCCGTAAGTTTGATGGCCGTCCTGATGCTCGCTTCACGCGTCAGATCTCGTGAGGTTGAATCGTAAAACTCCAAGGCGGAGACGGCTGTCCTTAAGACATCTATCGGATCCGCTTCCCGCGGAAACTGCTTCATGAGATCAATGATCTCTCGAGGCAACTGGTAGGAGCTTCGTAGGGATTGCTCAAGTTCCGAAAGCGCAGACGAAGTGGGAAGGCGTTTGTTCCAGAGAAGAAAGATTACTTCTTCGAAGGTAGAATGCTTCGCTAAATCGTGGATGTTGTAACCCTGATAGATCAGTTCGCCCTTTTCACCGTTGACATCGGAGATGGATGAAGTGGCAGCGGCAACTCCTCTCAGTCCCCCTGCGGAAGTCGCGGCCGGCGCATTTGCTTTGTTTGTCATGAAAGGTTTTTAGTGTGAAGCGAAGATAACAAAGAGAACAAAGCGTGACAAGTGATCAGAAAACCCAGTCGGGATCAGTTTTCGATCAGAGGGCGGATTCTTTGGTTAAGACGAAAAACACGATCCACGAAGTAACACGAAACTGCAGGAAAAAGGGACTGTGTTTCGTGGGGTTTCGTGTTACTTCGTGGATCGTCCTAACCGTCGAGACAAAAACTCAACCGAACCTGTTACTGAAACTCCAACGCTGAAACCCAACAGCAGTTAACCCCAGGTCGCTTTAACCCTTCTGCAAATTAACTCCCGAAGACAATCACCGGGTCGCCGCACTTCGCGTTCAAGTGTAATGCCGCGGACTGGTTTGCCGCCGCAATTTCCAAAAACCCTGCACTTCCCCAAATGCCAAACACCTTATCGCGGCTCCCGGTTTCTTCCGCAAAGAAATTGCGAAACGACTTCACGACTTTTCCGTTAACTCGGAGCTTCGCACCGGCCGCAATCATCTCGTCCGGAACATCGTCTCTTGTAATGTTCGTCACGCAGTTTCCGAAGCGATCGATATGAATCACCCGGGCCGTGATCTCGCCATTTCGAGAAACCTGGGCCCACAGCGACGCCAACCTAACGTACTCCGTGATCTTTGTTCCCAGTTCTTCAGGTTTGATACCTGCGGAAAGCGCGCCGGCAACGGGCGCAAAGACGTCTCGGCCGTTGAACGTTTGGCTCACGGCCTGACGAAAATATTTGGCGTTAGTGAGCTGAAATACCTCGGGAGGCGACGCCGGACTGCGGGAGCTGGCGCAGATGTAACTGAAGATTCCATTGTCCGGACCAACAAAAAGCTGCTCGCGGGTTCGGATCAATATATTGCGGCGAGACGACCCGACTCCCGGATCTACAACTGCAACGTGAATCGTGCCCGCGGGAAACGACGGGCAGGCGGCAAGCAACGTGAATGCAGCGGACTCAATGTCGTGGGCCGGGATCTCATGGGTAATATCAACAATACGTGCTTCAGGATTGACCATAAGAATTGCCCCTTTAACAGCACCGACGAAATAGTCCGTCGTGCCGAAGTCGGTGAGCAGGGTGATAACAGGAGTGCTTGTGGTGGTCCGTCCGGCGGGATCGGCCAAATTAATAACGCGGGAACTGGATTCCTTCGAACCCGATTCCCGCGTCTTCGTCTTACGTAGCTGCTTTTTTACCGGCGCACCGGGCTTTTGTTGCTTCACAGCCTTTGGTGTCTCTTCACCGCGTTTGGGCGGGAACTACTCACCAGCTCTTCACTGAATGCGCGCATCCGTAGCTGTACGGATCCTTAGTCGTTGGCCTTGTGCGAGCCGAACATCCTTGCCGCGCTGAGTGAGGACGCCTGCGGTTCCCATTGAACCTCCCACCGCCGCGCCAATCGCGGCTCCTTTGCCGCCGCCAAAAATCGCACCGATGACGGCGCCGATTCCTGTGGCCGCGCCAACCTTTGATACATCATCCTTGGTAGAGTCTCTTCCCCTGACCCCGCCCTCCGAATCAACGGTGCCCGCTTCGTCGCGGTTACCCATATCAAGAATACCCACCACATCCGCCCTTAAGCTGGTGGCGCGATTGTCCACTGTGCGAATCGACTCAAACGCAAGTTGAAGTTCGGCAGTCCCTTTCACTTTTCCGGGCCGCTTAACGCTGGTCACGCGTCCTTCCACGATCGCGCCCTCGAATTCGCGGGGCTCGACGACCCGCGCCTGAAAACGATCACCCTGCTGGCTGACGTCTGTCGAAAGATTCGACTGCAACTCAACTACGAGAATGGTATCGCGCGGAATAAATAACGGCCCACCCCTCGGTTGCCCTGAGACGTTAGTATTAACTGGCGAATTGTCTGGTGTGTTGGAATTGTTAGGGTACGAACTGTTGTTGTTCGAACTGGGCGAACTGGGCGAACTTGTTGGGTTTGTCGGGCCGGAATCTACCGTGCCCCGTTTTGCCAGTCCTCCAGGAATAGTCGAATCAAAAAGCTGGCGATCGTATCCGGCGTTGTAACCCGCTTCGAAGCCTTGCTGATAAGCGTAGCGATAATCTTCAGCTGGTCCCCACGCTTCATTGTAGGAGCGATCGCCGCGCTGGTATTCATCCTTGTTCTGATAGTCGCGGGTGGCACGGTCGGCGATGTCTCGGTAACCGGCGTTGTAGCCGTCCGAATATCCGGTGCGATAACCGCGTTCCAGAGCAGTGGCCTGATTCTGCGCCGCTTCCTGCACCGTTGGCCCAGATGCTTCCCCGGTCATGGAAATCAACGACGAGGCCACACCCACCACCACCAAGGCAATCAAAAGAGTTTTTAGATATTTCATACTGCAATTCCTTCCAGAGGTTTACGGCAAATGAGCCGCCGTAGGCGCTTGGGAGAGCCAACCCCCGATGATTTTAGATGCTAACACCCAAACTGTGGTCTAACAATTGGTTTTCGGTTGCACGGGTGCCCCGCCCGTGACTAGCAATCAAGAACACGTGCAGGATGCGTGTACCACATTGACCGCCCGCTATGCGCGTCCTAGACTCAAATCGGCTAGACGGTCCAGATTGTCTCGAAGTGTCCTGGGAATCTTCGAGCCGTACGACTTGGCCGTTCAGATGCTCGTTTCCGTTTACTGGTTGCGAGGAATATCTTGAGCAGCAGAAATTAACCCATGCCTGATACTCGCAGAGTCTACCTGGACCATAGCGCGACGACACCGGTCGACCGGCGCGTTTTGGACGCGATGCTGCCTTATCTCACTGAAAAGTTTGGCAATCCATCCAGCGTACACTTCTTCGGCCAGGAAGCTCGCGCCGCCATCGATCGGGCGCGTCGCGAGGTTGCGGCGCTAATCGGAGCCCGCGCCAATGAGATTGTATTTACTTCGGGCGGCACTGAAGCCAACAACCTGGCGATCAAGGGGATCTGCCACGCTGTCTCCAATCAAGCGAGGAGTCCTAATCGACCTCACCTTATCACCTCCGCTATCGAGCATTCATCTGTGCGCGGAATCTGTGACGAACTGGAAAAGAGCGGATGGGAGGTCACCCGGCTGCCGGCGTACCAGGACGGAATTGTCAGAATAGAAGACGTGCGCACGGCCTTGAGGCAGGAAACGGTTCTGATTTCCGTAATGTTGGCAAACAATGAGATCGGGACGATTCAACCCATTGCGGACATAGCGTTGCTAGTGAAGGAGGAACGCACGAACGCCCATCGGCCTCTGTGGTTGCATACCGACGCGGTCCAGGCCGCGGGCCGGATTCCTTTAGACGTGGAAATGCTCGGCTGTGATTTGTTGTCGCTCTCCGCCCATAAACTTTACGCGCCGAAAGGAACGGGAGCCCTCTTCGTGCGCCGCGGCGTGAGATTGATAACCCAGAATGTTGGGGGACATCAGGAACGAGAAAAAAGAGCCGGTACTGAAGGTGTGCCAGGCGTTGTTGCCTTTGGCGCCGCGGCGAAGCTCGCGCGCGAAGAGTTGGACCAGCGATGGGAGCATGACCGCAAAGTCCGCGATAGATTCGAAGCCGGCTTGAGCGAGACCGTGGAGGATATCGTGTTCAATGGGGACCGCAACCAGCGACTACCCAATCTGTCGAATATCTCGTTCCGTTTCATTGAAGGTGAAGGATTGCTGATTAGCCTCGACCTTCAATCGATTGCGGTATCTACCGGCTCAGCCTGCTCTTCCGGCACGCTCGAACCGTCGCCGGTAATTCAAGCCCTCGGCAGAAGCGATGAACTAGCCCGCGGCTCAATTCGATTCAGCTTCGGAAAAGATAACAGTGAGGAGGACATCGATTATGTGCTGGAGGTCCTCCCCCGGGTCGTTGAAAAACTGCGTCAACTCTCGCCGCTCAGCCCAAAGGAATTAGGAGCGCGGGCAATTGAAGTCATGCGATGAGCGACCTAAAAACGAAATAATTTAAACGCAAGTCCTGTAGGGACGTAATGTTTATAGACCGCCGAATCCAAAAGACTTCTCCTCGCTCCAGAGGAGCGAAACGTAAGAGTGTTCGCGTACCATCCGGAAACATCGCGCTCCGCTGGAGCGCAGCTCTTGATTCATAGTTGGTTCTATAAAGATTCGGCTCCTCCGGAGCCAGGGCGTGACCTCTTGGGTCCCTGGGCCACGCTGCGATCTTTTCCGTTAAGTTGCTATTCAATGTAGGTCAATCCAGACAGAATCCAAGTGACTTACTCGCGCATCTTTAACGATCACATCGAGAATCCTCGCAACGGCGGGGAAGTCGCAGACGCTAACGCGGCTGGCGAGGAAACGAATCCGATTTGCGGCGACCGCCTGCGTATTTCGCTGCGGCTCAATGAAGGCCGGATCGAAGAGGTCGGTTTTCTCGCTTATGGTTGCGCTCCCACGCTCGCGTGTGGCTCAGCACTAACTGAATTGTTAAAAGGAAAAACTAACGAAGAGGCTCTGCGTTTGAGCAGAAAGGATGTGGTAGATGCTGTTGGCGGTCTCCCATCCAGAAAGCAACACGCTGCCGCGCTGGCTATTGAAACTCTAAGAGCTGCGCTGTCAAACAGCGGGGGCAAGCCCACCTTCCTCACCCCGAGCTGATCCCAATTGAATTCTATTCGCGGTTGAAGGCCCTTCAATAAAAGTTATGAGCCAGCTGTGATCATCTCGGGGTTGGGAAGGCGGGCTTGCCCGCCTCACCGGTTTACCGGCAATGTGGGTCAACAAATACAGAACCGGGAGCGGTAGCGACCGGATGCAAACATTCGATGGCATCAGCGCGCGTTTTCGACGAGCGAAATCGTCAACTGAGGTAGGAAGTTGAATACAGCATCCGGTCGCTATCGCTCCCGGTTCTGCAACGAGCTTCGCTCTGTTGGTTAGGGAATCGTGAGTGTGCGCCGTGATGGTTGTGGAGAAGCCCCTGGCCGGTAATGATAGTCGGGTCCGCAGTATTTCCTTGGTTCCGTTCCCAGGACGAAAGTCCTGGTCCTAATCACGGGACAACTTTCCACCGCTATTAATCCGGACGATGGATCAATGTCCAGGGTGATGGTCCCTTCCAGACGTCCTGAAGCACCGTCTCTGGTTTCATACTTCGGCAGCCGAACACGTGGAGGAGACGCAGCAGGCGCCGATTCCAACGAAGGCGCCGGCACATACTCATATTCCGGACTGGGCGACTCCACAACCTCCGGTGTAGCTTCCTCTTCAGGCAACAACTCTGAAGCCGTATGTGGCGAGGTTCCGTTGATAAAGAGTTCGGTCCGATTTTCCGTGGCGTCCGCCGCAGCCGGTCCGCCGGTTCTTATGTTTACTGCCATCTGCTCGATTCCAGCGGGCATTTGCCAGTCGCCTTGCCACTCCGGGTGTTCACCGAGGGCCACACTCATGAAGTCTGTCCAGATCGGCAGCGCAGAGTTTGCGCCGGTTAGACCAAGCTGTGAACCGTCGTCAAAACCTACCCACACCACGCACACCAACTCCGGAGTAAAACCCGCAAACCAGCCATCGCGCGAAGTCCCGGTCTTACCAGCTACGTTCGCCTTGAAGCCCCGCGCCCTCACTTGTGCGGCCGTCCCCCGATTGACCACGTCCTTCATAAACGAAGTCATCACGTAGGCTACATCGGGTCTTAACACTTCGTTCTTCTGGGAGGTTGGGGCCGCGACAGTCAATCCGTTTCCGGTTGTAATACGATTGATTGCTATCGGAGTCGTCCGCGTTCCCAGAGTGGCAAATGCTGTGTACGCCGAAGCCACTTGCAACGGCGTCGCCTCGCTGGTGCCAAGCGCCATCGCCGGGTACGACCGCGCTGGCTTGGGCAATCCTGCCTTCGAGGCCATGTTCATCACGCGGCCAATCGTGACCTCCATCGCCACGTCGACGGTAATCACATTTAGACTGTGGACCATGGCATCCCGGAGCGTTACCGGACCATGCCTATACGAACCGCCAAAATTTCCCGGCGAGTATTCCTGGTTGTCGAAGGTAAACGTCTTCGGTTCGTCAATATAGGTGGTTGCGGCCGTGATCACTCTGGGAACCGGATCATACGCAGTGTTCAGAGCAGTTGCGTAGACGAAAGGTTTGAATACTGAGCCCGGCTGGCGATAAGCATCGGTGACGCGATTGAACGCGCTCTTGGCATAGTCTCGGCCTCCGACCATTGCCACTATTTCGCCGGTCCTGGCGTTCATCGCCACCAACGCGGCTTGCAAAGTCCCCGGCGCAAATCGTTTGCCCTGGATTTTATCGAGCGAGGCAAGTTGCTTCGAAACCGCTGCGTAAGCCGCACGCTGCAAGTCCAGATCAATCGTGGTGTATATCCGTAAGTGCTCCGCCGAGCCTGTCCCGGAAATAATGTCACCTAACTGGCCCTGAACGTGGTCGGCAAAATAAGGAGCATCGGAAACGTCTATCCGGCCTTTCGACGAGGAAACTTGCAAGCGCGCCTGTTTCGCCTGGGCGGCCTCCTCCGCGCTAACAGCGCTCGCTTCCGCCATACTGTCCAAAACCTGATTGCGCCGGGCGGTGGCCGTTTCCAAATCCCGGTATGGATTGTAACGATTTGGGCTCCGGATTATTCCGGCCAGGAAAGCCGACTCCGGCAGGGTCAGCGTAGTCACGTCTTTGTTGAAATAGGCATCCGCAGCCTCACCGAATCCATTTATCGAGAAGCCGGATTGTTGGCCCAGGTAAACCTGATTCGCATAAAGAGAAAAAATTTGCTCCTTCGTCAAACGTGTCTCAAGAATTACAGACATGTAAGCCTCGGCGGCCTTGCGTCGCAGAGTCTTCTCCGGCGACAGCAATAGATTCTTAACCAGCTGCTGGGTAATGCTGGAACCGCCCTGCCGGGCAATGGGAGAATTCGGATCACTGTCGTAGCGGCGCACCAGCGCGCGCAAGATGCCGCGAACGTTTACTCCGTAATGTTCGAAGAAGGATCGGTCCTCGGTGACGGTAATCGCTTTTATCAGGTGGGGCGGCAGATCGTTGAAGCCGATCACTTTACGTTTCGAACGATCCCGTCCGGCTACTGAACTGATCAACTCCGGTTCCAGCCACACCTTTTCCAGTCGCGAATTGTCCTCCAACTGTGCGAGCGAGCTTATTGTTTTACCGGTCTTCGCGAACTGGACCCGCACTCGTTGAAACTGGCGCTGGCCGTCGACAGTTGTATTGTCGCTCGGCTCTACGTCTACAAGTCCCGAGCTGACGTAATAACGCCCGCGCGCCTGGTCTGCCTGCTGGGATTTTTCGACGTAACCGGCCCGTTTGAGAAACTCAATCAGACGTTCAGGGGTCATTCCCTGGCCCACCCGGAGTTGTTTGGGGGCCGCATAAATTCCGGCTGAGCGGGTGAAAACTTCTCCGGCAAGAAGATTATCAATACGCGCCGAGAAGACCGTCCAGTAGTAGATTGCGAATCCAAAAACGAGGGTCAGGATGAGAGCCAGAGGAATAAGAACGTAGGGACTGAGGAGGCGGTGAAGGAAACGCCGCCAAATAGTGGGCTGCGGTTCAGCATAAGCAACGATTCGAGACTGCGGCCTCCGCTGTGGCCTCGGTCGCATCCCGGCTGGTGGTTTTCCTTCGGGGTATTTTAATGCCATAAGAGACAGGCGATAGACCTGAGCGATCTTGCGTTGCAGCTGTGGTCACTCGTCCATCCTCGCGACTAAGATGCTAACCTCTGGAATCCGAGGTGTCCACCGGAAGGGAGCTGGGCTCTCCGGGCCCAATAAAGAGCGGGGGCAAGCCCGCCTTCCTAACCTCGAGCTTATCAGAGTTGAGCTTGTGATTCGCGCTGGAGAGGCTGTTCATGTGGAGCCAATCGCGCAAGTCCCAGAGGCTCGAGGTCAGGAAGGCGGGCTTGCCCCCGCTCGGTTTGCGCGGTCGAAGCGCTTGGATGCTATCCTAAAGCATGACCCTTTCGTCGCCTCCGGAGAC
>Ga0136617_10006941_pt1 | contig 10103 bp, 10 predicted proteins | sample AntDrymUQ3222106_2_FD_129672 | JGI IMG/M metagenome (GOLD analysis project Ga0136617, IMG submission 129672) | Polar desert sand microbial communities from Dry Valleys, Antarctica - metaG UQ322 (21.06) | ecosystem: Environmental > Terrestrial > Soil > Desert | place: Antarctica: Dry Valley... | reverse complement strand
GAGCAGCTCGCCGCCCCAGACCGTCCCGTCGGTGCCGTAGCCGGTGCCGTCGTAGATGGCGCCGACCGCGGTGTCCTCCCGCCCGTGCTCGGCGAGACAAGCGACCAGGTGCGCGTGATGGTGCTGCACCGCCACGGGCTCCAGATCGGCGCGATCCTCGAGCGCATAGCGGGTCGAGAGGTAGTCGGGATGTAGGTCGTGCGCGACAGCAGCCGGCTGGACGGCGAAAAGACGCTCGAAGTGGTCGATCCCATCGCGGAAGGAGGTCAGCGTCTCGAGGTTCTTGAGGTCGCCGATGTGGTGACCGACCCACGCCCGGTCGCCCTTGGCCAGACAGAAGGTGCTCTTGAGCTCGGCGCCGCAAGCGAGCAGGTGGCGATCGCAGGCGACGGGGAGCGAGAGCGCACCGGGCACGTGGCCGCGCGAGCGTCGCAGCACCAGCGGGCGCCGCTCGCCCCGCGCACCGGTGGCGACGGCGCGCACGACGGAGTCGTCGGTGCGGGTGTGGATCGGCCGATCGTGGAGCAGGAAGAGGTCGACGATCGCGGCGAGCCGTTCGAGCGCGTCGTCGTCACGAAAGGCGATCGGCTCGTCGGAGACGTTGGCGCTCGTCATCACCAGCGGCGCGCCGGTGTCGGCCAGCAGCACGTGGTGAAGCGGCGAGTAGGGCAGCATCACGCCGAGCTCGGGCGAGCGCGGGGCGACGGAGGCGGCCACCCGTGCGCCGGCCAACCGAGGGGCCAGCACTATCGGCCGCGCGACGTCTCGGAGCAACGCGCTCTCCAGGGCGCCGAGCATCACGAGCTCCGCGACGGAGGCGAGGTCGGCCGCCATCACGGCGAACGGCTTCTCCTCGCGGTGCTTGCGCTCCCTCAGTGCCCGCACCGGGGACTCGTCGTCGGCGCGACAGGCGAGATGGAATCCCCCGACTCCCTTGACGGCGACGATCGCCCCTTCACGCAGCGCTCGCGCCGCAGCGGCGACGGCGTCCTCGTCGCCGGCACCGGCCGCGACCGCTCCGTCGGCGCTGAGCAGCCTCGCGCTCGGTCCGCACTCGGGACACGCGTTCGGCTGGGCGTGGAAGCGCCGGTCGAGCGGATCGTCGTACTCGGTCCGGCAGCGGGCGCACATCTCGAAGCCGGCCATGGTCGTCAGCGGGCGGTCGTAGGGGACCCCGCGCACGATGGTGAACCGGGGGCCGCAGTTCGTGCAGTTGACGAACGGGTAGCGATGCCGCCGATCGGAGGGGTCGAAGAGCTCGGCCAGGCAGTCGCCGCAGGTCGCGGAGTCGGGTGAGACGGGTGTGTCGGCCTCCCCGCCGGTGGGACTGGCGACGATCGCGAACCGGGCCCCGGCTCCGGTCGGCGCGAGCTCCTCCTGCGTGACCCGCTCGACGCGAGCCAGCGCCGGGGCATCGGCGGAGAGCCGCGCCAGCAGCTCGTCGGCGGCGGCCTGCTCGCCCTCGACCTCGAGCAGCACTCCGCGCGAGTCGTTGAGCACGAACCCGCCGAGGCCGAGCTCGTGCGCGAGCCGGAAGACAAAGGGGCGAAAGCCGACGCCCTGGACCGTGCCCTCGACGCGCGCCCGGACCCGGCGCGCTACGGGCTCCGGCTTATTCAGCGCCGAGCCCGCCGCTCGCGGGCGCGCTCTCCACGAGCTCGCGCAGCGCGTGGTACGCGCTGGCCTGGGCCTCCTGGATCCGTGGCAGGTGCTCCGAACGGGTGACGATCGCGTGGTCGGCGAGGCTCTCCGCGGCTACGCGTCCGCCGTCGTAGCCGACCATGGCGATGGTGAGCAGCCCGCGGCGGCGCGCCTCGGCTAGCGCAGCGACCACGTTGGCCGAGTTGCCGCTGGTCGAGAGGGCGATCAGGGCGTCGCCGGGCCGGCCGTAGGCGATGACCTGGCGCGCGAACATCGCCTCGGCGCCGATGTCGTTGGCAATCGCGGTGAGGATCCCCGGATCGTCGCTCAGGTCGAGCGCTCGCCGGGCCGGCCACCCGGCCGAACCGGCCTGGCCGAGCCGCGGCGGTGCGCGGAAGTCGGCCACGACGTCGGTCGCGTCGGTGGCCGAGCCACCGTTGCCGAGCGCCAGCAGCGTGCCCCCGGCGTCGAGGCGCGCGCGCAGCGCCGCGGCTGCCGCGGTGAGCTCCTCGCCCCCCTCGCCCAGCGTCTGCTCGCGCAACGTCCCGACGTCCTCGGCCTTGGCCAGCACCGAGCGCCGCACGTCCTCGACGACCTCCTCGAGCCCGGTCTCGCGCTCGGCCAGGAACGGATAGAGGAAGCTCGAGGCGCCGCTGTCGTGGATCGGCGCGGCCTCGCGGCCCGCGAGCAGGCCCCGGTGCTCGAAGAACACGTGAACAAGCTCCCACAGCACGTGGTAGAGCGTCTCCGCGAGCTCTTGGCGCACGAAGGCGTCACCGCTGGGAGGCTCGAAGGCCCATTCGGCTCCGGCATCGGCCGCGAAGGCGATGGTCAGTGCGCCGCGGTCCCGGGCCATCGTCAGAGCCTGTTCACCGTCACCGCCTCCCTCCTCCAGGCCGAAGCCGATGACGATGTCGTCGGGCTCGGCGGCGAGCTCCATCCGCGTGAGCAGCTCCGCCCCCTCGCCGGCCACCGCCAGGGCCGGCAGCGCGCGCTTGCCCACGATCACCGGGTGGACGAACTCCACGGCGACGTGGCGCGCGTCGGAGAGCGCCGACGGACTCCCGCCGAAGGCCAGTAGCCGTCCACCGCGCACGAAGCGCTCGGCCATCCGGTGGCAGAGCCGGGCCACCCGCTCGGCCTCGTCGGCGAAGAAGCGGCGGTTGGCCTCGGTGCGCTCTTGCGTCAGGTCGGCGAGCCGCCGCGGCGACGCCTCGACGCCAGTCATAGACCCAGTCTCAAGCAGGCGCGGGCGTGCGCTGCCCCGCGTGCACGAGCCAGTCGCGGAACTCCTCGACGCCCTCGCCCGTCTTCGCGCTCACGAGGATCCGCTGCACCCCCGGGTTGACCGCGTCGAGGTGGTAGAGGAAGCGGTCCATGTCGAAGTCGACGTACGGCAGGAGGTCGATCTTGTTGACCACCACCAGCTCGCAGGCCCGGAACATCAGCGGGTACTTGAGCGGCTTGTCCTCCCCCTCGGCGACCGAGGCGACCATCGCGCGCGTGTCCTCGCCGACGCGGAACTCGGCCGGGCACACCAGATTTCCGACGTTCTCGATGACCAGCAGGTCGATGTCGGCCAGCGGCAGCGAGGGCAGCGCCGAGCGGATCATGTTCGCGTCCAGGTGGCACTCGCCGCCGAAGCCCGCGTCGGTGTTGAGCTGGACGACCGGTATGTGCAGGTGAGCTAGCCGATCGGCGTCGAGCGAGCCCTGCACGTCGCCCTCGAGCACCCCGGCGCGCACGCCGCCGAGATCGCCGAGGGCTCGCTCCAGCAGCGTGGTCTTGCCGGCGCCCGGGGCGCTCATCAGGTTCACCACTGCCACCGACTCGCGATCGAAGTCGTCGCGATTGGCGCGCGCGATGGTGTTGTTGGCGTCGAGGGCGTCCTCGACCACTCTGACCTTCGTCCGGTGCACCCGGCCTCCTCACATGTTGCGGATCTTCAGGTAGCGCTTCAACTCGGGAGCCTGGGTCGCCGCAAGGGCGCCCATTCCGCCGAGGACCACCAACAGCGCGAGCAACTTGATCATGCCCTCTCCTCTCCTTCGCTTGGACCATCCTCCACCAGATCGGCGAGCAGCGACTCGACGAGCTCCAAGGCCCCGTCGATCGCCGCCGCCACCGGCGCACTCAGCTCTCCCACCAGGTCTTCGTCGGTATCGCCGCTCATCCGGGTCTGGGGCTCGCAGCCGACGACGAGCAGGCGATCGGGCACCGGCCCGAGCTCGCCGGCGAGCCGCAGGACCTTGACCGGGTCCATCCCGTGCGTATCGAGGCTGAGCTCGTTCTCGTCGACCTCGGGCTCGATCACGTACAGCGTTCCCGGCGCCTGTCCGCGCGGGACCGCGTCGACGAAGACCGCCGCGTCGTAGTCGTCCCCGAGGGCGTAGACGAGGTCCATGCCGCGGATTCCGAAGTCGGCCACGTCGACGCCGGCGGGCAGCTCGCGCTCGCCGAGGCGGCGCGCCACCTCGACCCCGAATCCGTCGTCGCCCAGGAAGACGTTGCCGATGCCGGCCACGAGCACGCGCGTGCGCGCCGGCCCGGGCGCGTCGGGGGCGGCCATCGGCTCGACCTCCTCGAGCGAGAAGAAGAAGCGGTGGCCGGGCTGGCGGCGCTCGCCCATGTCGCGCCCGGGATCGTCCTCGATCACCACGGCCACCGACATCTTGCCCTCGAGGTTCTGATCGAGGCGGTCCACGACCGCGACCTTGCCGTTCAGGGCCTGATCGAAGATGTCACCGCCGGCGCGCGGGCGCAAGACGACGCGCGAGCCGCGCCCGATCTCCACGCCCGCGACGACCGCGGACCGCGGGCGCCGGCCCTCGACCTGCTCCCAGCCCGACGCGGGGACGCTCATCGCACCATCCTGAAGTCGCGCACCGCGCCGTGCAGGTTCATGAGCTCGTCGTTCGAGAGCGCCTCGGTGCGCTCGAGGATCTCGCGGGTCTTGGGGTCGGAGTCGCGCATCTCCGCCTTCTCCTCGTCGGTCAGGGCGAGGATGTTGAGCACGAGCATGCCGTCGATCTCCCCGCCGTCGAAGAGATCGCCGGGGCTCTCGGGCGCGATCTCGGGGTAGTCGGAGAGGATGATCGGCGAGGAGAGGATGGTGGAGCGATCGCCCTTCTCGCCGGCCAGGACGGGCCACGTGCCGCGGTTGCGACACGCCGCGGCCTCCTCCCGCAGCTCCTCGGCCGGGTCGGTCAGGGACACGAGCTCCGCTCTCTCGGCCTCCACGACCGTGTGGGTCGAGCAGAAGGTGCGCCGCATGACATCCTCGCGGGTCGCGCCGTCCCACGGCGTCGCGTTGTCGATGCGCACGGTCAGCCGGAGCAGGCCCGATCGCAGCGGGTGCGCGGCGATCTCGATGCTCCCGGCGAGTGGCTCCCACGAGCGCACGATCGCGCCGGCCGGCGAGCCGTCGGGGTGGTGCAGCGGCTCCTCCCGGCGCTCACCGGGGATATCGATCCTCATCACGAACGGCGTGCGAGCCAGGGCGTCGAGGCGCGCGGGCGGCGCCACCAGCTCACGCTCGGCCGCCTCGTCCCACGCCAGGTGGCGCTCCCCGCCGACGGTCAGCTCGTCGACGAGCTCGAGCCCCCCGGCCCCCGTGCGCCGGGCGACCTCGCGTCTGACGACGTGCAGAAAGCGCACGCTCACGCGCACGGATTCGTCGCCATCACCCTCGACCAGCAGCTCGGTCTGCATCGTCGAGGCGTCGTCGGGATGCTCCTCGCTCCAACCGGGCGGGTGCACGCCGCCGAAGGTCCAGCGCTGGCGGTTCTTCATGGCCGAGCGGCGGTAGGGCCACAGGACGTAGCCCTCGTAGAGCACGGCGTCGGCGATCTCGCGGACGCGGTCCACGGCTAGGGCGTCGGCGGGCGGTCGGGGATGCGAGCGGTGCCCTCCGCGCTCTCGGCGCGCTCGAGCAGCGCATCCAGCGCGGCCTCCCAACTGACGAGGGCGTGGCGGGCCTTGTAGGCGGCGAGCCGATCGAAGTGCCGTCGGTCCAGCCGCAGCCACGCGCAGCCCGGGAAGTGGTTGTCCAAGGCCTCACGCCAGACGCGCACCGGCATGGCGATCTCCGCCTCGCGGTCCCAGCCGATCCGCGCGATCCGCAGCGCACCGGTCTCCTGCTCGGCGTAGAAGAGCGTTCCGCTGAACAGGAGCTCCAGCGGGACCTCGCCGTCCTCGAGCGCGTGCAGGTAGCGCGATGCGGTGACCTCGAAGTCGTAGGTGCAGGGGATCGTCAGCTCGACCGAGGTCCTTCCGGCGAAGGGCTTGACCACGGCCGTCGCTCGCGTCCACGGGAGGGTGCGCAGCGTCGTCCCCCAGCGGCTGCGGTCGCCGAAGAGCTCGGCCAGGCGCTCGTGCTCAGCGCCCTCGTAGCCCCGCCGGCGAGCGGCGATCTGCACCTGCACGTCGAGCATCACCGAGCGCACGGGGCGCCCGCCCTCGCTCTCGATCTCGAGCGCGAAGGCGAGGGTCGGCGCGGCGGCGTGGCGCAGCGCCTCGACCCCCGTGACCGAGAACTCGAGCTGCGGGGCGGCCTCCTCCTGAGCGCTCGCGCCGCCGATCACCGGGGGAATCGCCACCTAGGCCGGCGAGAGGTTCGGCATGCGCGGGTCGATCGGCTCGTGGGCCTTGGAGTTGATCCCGGTCGAGCGCTCGGCCGTCGAGCGCCCGTCGCGCTTGTGCCCGTTCTGCTTCTCGTAGCTGCCGGGCGCGTTGCCCTGCGCGATGCCCGGGGTGTGGGCCGGGGCGTCGTGCTTGGTCTCCGCCCTGCCGATCTTCAGGTTCGCCATGCGCTCATCCCTCTCTGCCGCCGGCGCTCATCGCCGTCGCGGCGTTTGCCTCTGGTGCCTGACCCTGCGCGCTCGCACTACGCGCTCGTCGCTCGAAATCCACGAAGAAGCGCTCTAGCTCCTCCCACACCTCTGAGCCTCCGCTCAACCCTCGCCAGCGGCTGCGGATCAGGCCCACGAGCGAGTAGCACTCGTCGATCGGGGCGATCCAGTGACCGCGGGTGCCGGCCGCCCGGTTGACCAGCAGCGCCTCGACGTCGTGCTCGAGCTCGTCCAACACGGGATTGGCGGCGGCGAGCCCCTGCCAGGCGTCGAGCTCGAGCGCGGACTCGGTCGCCCCCGCCGGGCTCGGGTAGAAGGCGACGACGCGCCCGGCCGAGGTGGAGTGGAAGAAGAACGCCATCTCGACCGGGATGCGCAGGTCTTCCCACTGCACATCGTCGAGCCGGAAGGCCTCGAGGCGCAGGCGGCGATCCGGAACGAGCTTGTAGCGGCCCGCGCTCGCCGCACGGCTGTCGAAGAGGATCGTGCAGGCGCGGCAGGCGCACAGGAGCTCGCGGCTGTCGACGGCGACGAGATGGCGGTGCTCCGCAGCGATCGGCTCATGACAGAGCTCGCAGCGCTCGATTCCGTCGTCCTGGGTCGCGGCGGCGGCCTGTTCCTCGGAGCGCCGGGCCAGACGGCGAAGCCTCGTGGCCTGGACGGGCGCCACGGCGTTCAGGCCGCCCCGGCGCCGACCGCGACCTTGACCAGCCCCGAGTCGCCGACGAGCAGCGGCACCGGCTCGAGGTGTAGCTGCGGACGGTCGAGACAGCGCCCGGCCCGGCGCGCGTCGTAGACGTGGCCACACTCCAGGCAGGCAAGCTCCGCGGCCTTGAGCGCGGCGCCCTCGAGCGACGCTCCGCAGCCGGGACACTGTGGCCGGTAGGCGTAGTAGTCGCTCTCGAGGCGCAGGAACAACAGCGGCTCGCCGGCGACGTCCTTGATGACCTTGCCCCCACCCGAGAGCTCGGGCAGCCCCCCGGCCGTGGCCCAGCCGGCCCCGTCGCCGTTCGCCGGTCCGGGGGCCGCGCCGCCCGGGGCGACCTGGACGATCGGCAGAGGAATCCCCGACACCGCAGGCGCGGGCTCGGCCCCCGGGTCCTCCGCCTCGACCGACTCGACGTCGGGAGCGGCCTTGAAGATCGCCTCCTCGATCGCCAGCTTGAGGGTCACGGCCGAGGAGGGACACCCCGAGCAGCTGCCCTCGAGCCGCAGCCGCACGACGCCGTCCTCAACCCCCAGCAGCTCGACGTTGCCGCCGTGCGAGCCGAGGTACGGGCGGACCTCCTCGAGCGCGTCGTGTACCCGCACCGCCACGGGCACGGGATGGAGCCCGTGCAGGAACAGCAGGTGCGCCACCAGCTCGTCGTCGGCGGCCACCCGCGCCCGCTCCTCGCCCACGGTGGCCAGCACCCGCGCCAGCCCCTCGCCATAGAGGTCGAGCAGGGCCTGCACCGTCTCCGTCGCGCGGTCGCGGGCGACCGGGTCGGAGAGCGTCTCGAGCTCCGCGAGCAGCCTCTCGATCCGCCCGACCTGCTCGCGTGCCTCGGTGTCGTCCAAGCCTCCCCCCTACCCGTTGTTCTGGCCGAACATCGGCGAGTGGACCTGCTTGAGCGTCTTGCCATTGCCGAGGTACATATGCACGCCGCACGGCAGGCACGGGTCGAAGGAGCGGACCGCGCGCATGATGTCGACGCCGCGGAAGTTCTCCCGGTCGTTCTCCTCGAAGATCGGCATGCCCCCGACCGCGTCCTCGTATGGCCCGGGCGTCCCGTAGGAGTCCGTCGGACTCCCGTTCCACGGCGTCGGCGGGTAGGGGTGGTAGTTGGCGATCTTGCCGTCGCGGACGACCATGTGGTGCGAAAGCACTCCCCGCACCGCCTCGTGGAAGCCGCAGCCGATCGACTCGTCGGGGACCTCGAAGTCCTCGAACACCTTGGTGCGCCCGGAACGGACCTCCTCGAGCCCCTTGTCGAGGAAGTGGAAGGCCGCCGCCGCCGCGTAGGCCGTGAAGTACATCCGCGCGCGGTTGCGCTCGAGCGCGTTCGACCACTTGGGGATAGTCCATTCGACCTTGGTCTCGGGCGTGTTCGGCGTCGCCGGCAGGTTGATCTCGACGCTGTGACCGGTCCTCGCCTGGATGTAGCCGATGTCGACCTTCTGGGCCAGCGCCGTGGCCCACAGCCGCGCGAGCGGACCGCCGCCGGTGTCGAGCGCCAGGTTGTCGCCCGTGCGCTCGTCGAACCAGCGCGGGCTCATGACCCACGAGTAGTTGCCCCCGTCGAGGTCGCGTTTCTGCGGCTTGGGGATGGTGGTCTGGTTCCACGGGTGACGCTTGTCGACCGGGTTGCCGAGCGGGTCCTTGTCGACGAAGGTCTCCTCGTTGGTCCAGTCGTCGTAGTAGGAGGAGCCGAGCATGATCCGTATGCCCAGGTTGATGTCCTTGAGGCTCGTGGTCACGAGCTCTCCGTCGACGACGACACCCGGCGTGACGAACATGGCGTTGCCGGCGTTCTCGAGGTTCGAGTACTGGTAGGTCACCTTGTCCGGGTCCTGGAGCGCGCCCCAGCAGCCGAGCAGCACGCGGCGGCGCCCGACCTCCTCGTAGCCCGGCAGCGCCTCGTAGAAGAAGTCGAACACGTCGTCGTTCATGGCGACGGACTTCTTGATGAAGTCGATGCAGCGCAGCAGGCGCGTCAGGTAGTCGGTGAACAGCGACGGCGTCGCCACCGTGCCGACCCCGCCCGGGTAGATCGTCGAGGGGTGCACGTGGCGCCCCTCCATCAGGCAGCACATCTCCCGCGTGACCCGGCTGACTTTGAGCGCCTCCAGATACATCTCCCCGGTGAACGGGTTGAAGGCGCGCATGATGTCGGCGATCGTGCGGTAGCCGTGGACCTCGGCGCCCGGCGCCTCGGTCTTCTCGGCCTGGTCCATCACGCCCGGATTGGTGTCCCTGACCATCTGCTCGCAGAAGTCCACGAACACCAGGTTGTCCTGGAAGATAGTGTGGTCGAACATGTACTCGGCCGCCTCGCCGAGGTTGACGATCCACTCCGCCAGCGGCGGCGGCTTGACCCCGAAGGCCATGTTCTGGGCGTACATCGCGCACACCGCGTGGTTGTCGCCGCAGATCCCGCAGATGCGGCTCGTGATGAACCCCGCGTCGCGCGGGTCCTTGCCCTTCATGAACACGCTGTAGCCGCGGAACAGCGACGAGGTCGCCTTACACGACACGACCTCGCGCTGGTTGAAGTCGATCTTCGTGTAGATCCCGAGGTTCCCGACGATGCGGGTGATCGGGTCCCACGACATGTCGACGATGTTGCCTGCCTCCGGCTGGATCCTCTCCTGTGTGGCCATGGCGCTGTCTCCCCTGTTCTAGTTAGGCCAGCGCAGCTGGACGCCGGTGGTCAGCTCGTCACGGTTGTGACGCCACTTCGGTTCCTTGTTCACGGTCGCGTTGGTGATCCCGCGCAGCTTGCGGATCATCGACCCGTAGGCCCCCGTCATCGCGCTCGAGACGCTCCCGCCCGGGGGCGCGTCCATGAACGGCATGAACTTGTCGGGGAAGCCCGGCATCGTGCAGCCGATGCAGATCCCGCCCACGTT
>Ga0136617_10006940_pt1 | contig 10106 bp, 8 predicted proteins | sample AntDrymUQ3222106_2_FD_129672 | JGI IMG/M metagenome (GOLD analysis project Ga0136617, IMG submission 129672) | Polar desert sand microbial communities from Dry Valleys, Antarctica - metaG UQ322 (21.06) | ecosystem: Environmental > Terrestrial > Soil > Desert | place: Antarctica: Dry Valley... | reverse complement strand
GGCGGATGCATGGCTGCGGCCACGACGGACATACAACGATGCTGCTCGCAGCCGCCCGGTACCTGCACGAGACCAAAAACTTCGACGGCACCGCGTATCTGATCTTTCAGCCGGGCGAGGAAGGTTACGCGGGCGGACGCGCAATGATCGAGGACGGCCTGTTTGCCCGCTTTCCTGCCGATGAAATCTACGCGTTGCACAATTGGCCCGGCCTCCCGGCCGGCAAAATCGCCGTCCGGCCGGGACCGATGATGGCCGCGGCCGATCGCATCGAGGTCCACATCGCGGGCGTGGGTGGCCATGGCGCGCATCCGCATCAGACGATCGACCCGGTGCTGATCGCCGGTCATATCATCACCGCTGCGCAGTCGGTCGTCGCGCGCAACGTGTCGCCGATCGACACCGCCGTCGTCAGCATCTGCGCGATGCATGCGGGCCATCCGGGCGCGATGAGCGTCATTCCGCGCGAAGCGCATCTGGTCGGAACCGTCCGCACGTTCCGGCCGGCGACGCAGGACATGATCGAGAAACGCTTGTCCGAGCTGGTGCCGTCGATCGCCGCGGCATTCGGCGCAACAGCCACGCTCAAGTACGAGCGGGTCTACCCCGCGACCGTCAATTCGACCCTGGAGGCGGAATTTGCCGCAACGGTGGCTGATGTACTGGTCGGCCGCGACAACGTGATTCGCGATCTCGAACCGTCGATGGGTTCCGAGGATTTTTCGTTCATGCTGCAGCAGCGGCCCGGCGCCTATGCGCGATTGGGGCAGGGAAGCAGCGGCGAGGGCACCGGGTGCTTCCTGCACAATAGCCGCTACGATTTCAACGACGGGGTGATTCCCCTTGGCGCCGGATATCTGGCGGCACTGACAGAAGCGGCGTTACCCCTCATCCCACTATCTTGAACGTCGCCGGCCACTTCTCCCAAAGCTACGCCGAGGCGCGCGAGAAGTTTCTGGCGGCAGCGCGTGCGCGCAATATGGCGCTGACGCGGCATATGCATCCGGTCGCGCGGGGCGCGAACGGCGAGGACTTGTCGATTGACGTCGCGGTATTGGGCGATGCGCGCTCATCCGGCGTATTGCTGACGACGTCCGCCACGCATGGCGTCGAAGGCTTTTGCGGTTCGGGATGCCAGGTTGGGTTGCTCGCCGATGACGATTTCGTTCGAACGGTGCGCGACGCGAGCGTGGCAGTCGTCTTCTTGCACGCGCTGAACCCTTATGGTTTCTCGCACTTGCGGCGCACCAACGAAGACAACGTCGACATGAATCGCAATTTCCGTGATTTTGCCGAGCCTCCGGCGCCGCATCGCGCGTACGCAGAAGTCCATCACTTCATTGTGCCCGCGTCGTGGCCGCCGCCCGCCGACAATGAAGCCCGGATGGGTGCCTACATTGCGCAGTATGGCCAAGCGGCGTTGCAATCGGCGATCACCAGCGGCCAGTGCGAATTTCCGGATGGACTGTTCTACGGCGGCGTGCGCCCGGCATGGAGTAACGGCGTACTGCGTTCCGTGTTGCGCGAACACGGCGCGAAGCGTGAGGCGTTGGGTTGGATCGATTTTCACACCGGGCTCGGGCCGCGCGGGCATGGCGAAAAGATCTATTCGGGCCGCGACAGCGCCGCCCACATCGCACGCGCGAAGGCGTGGTGGGGCGGCGACGTGACGTCCTTCCACGACGGGTCGTCGACGTCCGCGCCGCTGACGGGCGTCACTTACAACGCAGCGTACGAAGAATGTCCGGAGGCCGAATACACTGGGATGGCGCTCGAGTTCGGGACGTTGCCCTTCGCTGCCGTGCTGGATTCGCTGCGCGCCGATCAATGGCTTGCCAACAATCCCGATGCTCCGGAGTTCCAGCGTACGACCATCAAGCGGCAGATTCGCGACGCCTTTTATTGCGACGCCGACGATTGGAAAGAGATGGTGTACGCCCACGCCCGCGATGCGTCCGTGAAGGCAGCAACGCAGCTGGCGGCTAGGTTGGCCACTGAGGGCCGGTGATCGGCCGATGAACGACGCTGCCGCCCCGATCATCGCTCCACCGTCCTTGGCGACGCGTCTCGGTGCCGGCTGGGATAGCGACCTCGCGTGGAGCTTTCGCCATTCGCCGGTTGCGATCGCGTCGTTTATTGTGCTGGCCGTTTGTCTTGCCGCTGCGCTGTTCGCGCCGTGGATCGCGCCGCACAACCCGTTCGATTTGAAAACACTCAATCTGCTCGACGCGTTGTCGCCGCCGGGCTGGGTCATAGGCAGCAAGGACACATATTGGTTGGGCACCGACGACCAAGGGCGCGATGTGTTTTCGGCGATCATGTTCGGCGCGCGAGTCACGCTGCTGGTCGGCTTCGCATCGGTCGCGCTCGCGGTGGTACTGGGGGTGTCGGCCGGACTTATTGCCGGGTATGTCGGCGGCCGACTGGACGCGTTCATTATGCGTGTAGCGGACGTCCAGCTCTCCTTTCCGGCCATCCTCATCGCTCTCTTGATCGATGGCGTGTTTCGCGCCGCGCTGCCGCGCGAAGCGCACTCGGAGGTCGCGTTGTATGTGCTGGTGCTCGCCATCGGCTTGTCGAACTGGGTGCAGTACGCCCGCACCGTGCGCGGCTCGACGATGGTCGAAAAGAGCAAGGAATACATCCAGGCGGCGCGGGTCATTGGCATTTCCCCGCTCGGTATCATGCGACGCCACCTGCTACCCAACGTTCTGGGACCGATTCTCGTGCTCGGCACCCTCAATATCGGGACCGCGATTCTGACCGAAGCCACGTTGTCGTTCCTCGGGGTTGGCGTCCCTCCGACGCAACCTTCGCTCGGCACGCTGATCCGCGTCGGCAACGATTTTCTCTTTTCGGGCGAATGGTGGATTACGATCTTCCCAGGTGCCGCGCTCGTCATCATCGTGCTGGCGATCAATCTGCTGGGTGACTGGATGCGCGATGCATTGAACCCAAAATTGCGATGACGCAGCGGGTGAGAAGTGGTTGTCGCGAGGCGCCGGCCGGTTCCTCGGTGGACGCGCCGCCAAGGAAGTAACGGGTGCTTGAATCAGACCTCGATGCTCGACCGGCCCCAAGCGTAGCGCCGCTGCTATCCGTCGAGGGGCTGCGCGTCGAGTTTCCGACCCGGCGCGGTACGCTCGTCGCCGTGCACGATGTATCGTTCACCATTGCGCCCGGCGAGGTGCTGGGAGTCGTCGGTGAGTCCGGCGCAGGCAAATCGCTCACCGGTGCTGCGATCATCGGCCTCATCGACGCGCCGGGGCGTATCGCCGCGGGCGAGATCTGGCTTGCCGGACGTCGTATCGACAACCTGCCGTATACGGCGATGCGCGCCGTACGCGGCCGCGAGATCGGCGCGGTGTTCCAGGACCCGCTGACATCGCTCAACTCGCTGTACACGGTCGGCCGGCAGTTGATCGAAACCATTCGCACGCATTTGGGCATGACCGAGGCGGCCGCGCGTGAACGGGCAATCGCGCTGCTGGACGAGGTCGGAATTCCCGCTGCGGCGCGACGGATTGATCATTACCCGCACCAATTCTCCGGCGGCATGCGCCAACGGGTGGTCATCGCGCTCGCTCTTGCCGCCCGTCCGAAATTGATCGTTGCCGATGAGCCGACGACCGCGCTCGACGTATCCATCCAGGCGCAGATCATCGAGCTTTTGAAAAGCCTGTGCCGCGACCATGGCACGGCGGTGATGCTGGTCACGCACGATATGGGGGTCATCGCCGAAACTGCCGATCGGGTGGCGGTCATGTACGCTGGCCGGATCGTCGAGATCGGCCCGGTCGGCGCGGTGATTCATCAGCCGCAACATCCGTATACCGTCGGTCTGATGGGGTCGATCCCTTCGATCGTCGACGAGCGGGAACGGCTGATGCAGATCGATGGTTCGATGCCGCGCCTGACCGCCGTTCCGTCGGGTTGCGCGTTTCACCCGCGCTGCCCGCACGCGTTCGACCGCTGCGTTCAGGAACGGCCCGAACTTTTCGCTGCTGGCGCAACGCACGCCGCATGCTGGTTGGTCGCATGAGCGCCGACGGGCCGCCCCAAGGCGCGAATTGCGCCCCCTCGGGGGGCAGCGCAGCGGCGGGAGCCGCAAGCGTGGGGGGGCCCCAATGAGCGGCGCGCTGCTCACGTTGACGGAGGTTACGCGCCACTTCGACGTCTCACCGCCGTGGCTCAATCGCGTACTCGAACGCAAGGGCCGCGTGATCTTGAAGGCGGTCGATGGCGTCAATCTGGGGATTCGCCGCGGTGAAACGCTGGGTCTTGTCGGTGAATCAGGTTGCGGCAAATCCACGGTTGCGCGGCTTATCGTTGGCCTGTATCAGCCAACGCGCGGCACGATTGTCTACGACGGCGTCACGCTCGCCGGGGAGGGCGCGGCGGCGACCGACGGCGCTGTGCAGCGCCGCGCGCGGCGCGGCATGCAGATGATTTTCCAGGACCCGTACGCCAGCTTGAATCCGCGCTGGCGCGTCGCCGACATTGTCGCCGAACCGATTCGCGCGCAGTTGCCGAACACTTCGCAGGTCGAACTCGAGCGGCGGGTGGTCGCAATGCTCGAGCAGGTCGGTTTGGCGGCGGCTGATGGCGTCAAGTATCCGCACCAATTTTCCGGCGGCCAGCGGCAGCGAATCTCGATCGCGCGTGCGCTCTCGACGAATCCGTCGTTTCTGGTGTGCGACGAGCCCACTTCTGCTCTCGACGTGTCGGTGCAGGCACAAGTCTTGAATCTGATGCGCGATCTGCAGCGGCAACTTGGACTGACCTACCTCTTTATCTCGCACAACCTCGCCGTCGTTCACCATATCGCCGATCGCGTGGGGGTCATGTACCTGGGGCGGATCGTGGAGTTGGCGCCGACGCGCCAATTGTTCGCGAATCCGCAGCACCCGTATACGCGAATGCTTCTCGACGCCGTACCCGACCTGGAAATGTCCGGTGCGTCGCGCACCGCGGTTGGCGGCGAGGTTCCCAATCCGCTCGACCCACCGCCAGGATGCACGTTCCATCCGCGCTGTCCGCATGCCAACGAGCGCTGCCGGCGCGAGATTCCGGCGTTGCTGCCGATCGGCAGCGAACTGGAAGGAGAGGTTGCTTGCCATGCTGTCGCGGAGGGACGGCTGCCGCCGCGCGCGGTGGCAGTGCGCGTTGCGCGAGCTGGGGCTGCATAGCGGGTTCGGCTGGTCGGAGGGAGACAATGCAATCTTGCGGTAGTCCCATTTTGGGACTATAATCGCTCATGCGTGTCATCGCCTTGTCAACTCTCCGCGCTTTCTGGGAGGGCAGGGCCGCATATTCCGATGCGCGAGAGCCCATTCTCGCCTGGTATCGGCAGGCACTGAAGGCGAACTGGCGTTCACCTGCTGACGTCAAGCGCGAATTCGGCAGTGCGAGAATCCTTCGGGATGGCCGGGTCGTATTCAACGTCGCAGGCAACAAGTACCGGTTGGCGGTGTGGATCAACTATCCGTACCGCGTGGTGTACGTGCGCTTTATCGGCACGCATGGGCAATACGATCGGATTGACGCGCAGTCGATTTAGGAGCGATGCCATGGAAGTCAAGCCCATCCGAACCAAGGCCGACCATCGCGCCGCCTTGAAGGAAATCGAAACACTGATGTCGGCGCGGCAGGGCACACCGGAAGGCGACCGCCTGGATGTGCTGGTGACGCTGGTCGAGGCTTGGGAAAGGAAGCGCTATCCCATGGAGCTGCCCGACCCGATCGAGGCGATCAAGTTCCGCATGGAACAGTCTGGGCTTGCGCCAAAGGACCTTGTGCCGATGATAGGCCAGCTCAACCGTGTGTATGAGGTGCTCAACCGCAAGCGCCCGCTCACCCTTTCCATGATCCAGCGGTTGCACCGAGATCTAGGCATTCCCGCTGAGTCACTGATCAACGCGCCCTCGCAGCGCCGCGCCGCCTAAAGACGTGCGCCGTGTGACGCATCGGCAGAGGATTGCTTATGAACATACGCCGCGATCCCAAAATGCCGTCGCAGGCGGGATCTATTAAGTTGACGTATCTGGATTTCGAGGAGTCGAAAAAAGACTGTCTAGATTGCGATTTTTAGCGCTTAGCGAGGTGAGCTCGACTGCGCGACTTCATCGAAGGAGTCCAGAATGAGCACCGATGCAAATCCGCTGGACCAGCAGCTAGTCGGCTTTAGCACCATGCTGACGGTCCGCGACTTATCAGCGTCTGAGGCGTTCTATGCGCGTTATTTCGGCTTCCGCGTCACCGAGCGCATCGAGCACTTGCGCCGTGTTGAACGACCAGGTGTGTCTATCTATTTGGTTACCGAAAGCCCACCCACCAACGATAAGCCAAATGTCACGCTAACCCCTCCGCACATGAATACCAAGCCGCCGGTGAACCTCGTATTCCGAGTCGCAGACGTACGCACGACGCACCGGGCGCTGGTCTCGCGGGGTCTAGCGTTCCTCGCTCCACCACAACAACCACCGTGGGGCGGTGCTTCGCTCAGGATCCGGACGGCTATCTCATCGAAATTGAGCAGCCGTGAGCGTCCCAAAATTCATCCGAGCCGTAGTAACTTAGTGGGTCCGCTTAATTCAGGCGTGAGCCCTCGGAAGGACCCTACAGATGCTAAGGAGCGCCGAGTTGGTCCGGTTAGCTACTTCGCCGGCATGTTGTCCGGTCGGCTGCTCTCGCGTCGCAGTGTTCTTGTGCGTGGCTCTAATGATCGAGCGGCGCCATTCTCATCGGCCTCGGTGTCAAGCTGGCATTTGAGCGTCGAGCGTGAATACGGCCAACCCTCCTTCGCCGCGATCGGCTGAGAAGTTTTTTCCGCAGCGTTAGCTCTATTAAAAAGGCTAGGCTGTCGCAACGTTAAGCGTTGTCCGGTAATAGCTTCGATTCCGCTATAATTCCTCGCTCTCGTGTGCGGCTTGAAGCCGCTTCGCATCCGGCGCGCCTCGTTACTCTCTCCTTAGTCCCTTGCGCCTCACGCAGATCAAGCTCGCCGGTTTCAAGTCGTTCGTCGATCCCACGACAATCGCAACGCCCGGTCAGCTGGTTGGCATCGTCGGTCCAAACGGCTGCGGCAAATCCAATGTCATCGACGCCGTGCGCTGGGTGCTCGGCGAATCGAAAGCGTCCGCTTTGCGCGGCGAGTCGATGCAGGATGTCATCTTCAACGGCGCCGGCGACCGCGCGCCGGTGGGCCGCGCATCGGTCGAGCTGCATTTCGACAACAGTCTGGGACGGATCGGCGGGCAGTGGGGTCAGTATTCGGAGTTGTCGATCAAGCGCATTCTCACGCGCGACGGCGATTCGACGTACTACATCAACAATATCCCGGTCCGCCGGCGCGACATCTATGATTTGTTCCTCGGCACCGGCCTCGGTCCTCGCGCGTACGCGATCATCGAACAAGGCATGATCTCGCGCGTGATCGAGGCAAAACCCGAAGAGCTGCGGATTTTTCTGGAAGAAGCGGCGGGCGTCTCGAAATACCGCGAGCGGCGCAAGGAGACCGAAGGACGCCTGGCGGATACGCGCGAAAATCTGGCGCGAGTCGAGGATATTCGCGTCGAGCTCGGAAATCAGCTGAGCAAGCTCGAGCAGCAGGCGCAGGTCGCTGCGCAATATCGCGAACTCGAAGCACGCGTGAAGCAGGCGCAACACTTGCTTTGGTTCGCGCGGCAGCAGGACGCGGCAAAAAACCGCGACAAGTGCACAACCGAACTTGCAACGCTCAACATCGCACTCGAGGCCGAGCAGGCGCAACTGCGCGCGGCGGAAGCCAAACTCGAAACGCTGCGCGCCGACCATTTCGCCGCGAGCGATGCGCTCCACACGAAACAAGGCAACTTCTACGAGGCCAACGCGGAGGTCACGCGGCTCGAACAACAGTTGAGCTTTACGCGCGAATCGGAGGCGCGGATCACGCATCAGGTTGCGCAACTGACCGAAGCGCTGGGGGCTATCGCCGGCCAGGAGATGGCGCTCCGCGACGAGCGGATCGCCGCCGAGCGCGCGCTCGAAGGGGTGCTGATCGCTCGCGAGCGCGCGCATACCGATGAACAAGCCGCACAGGTGGCGCTGCCGAACTATGATTCTGCGGTCATTGCCGCTGCGACGAATCTCGCGTCATTGCAGCAGCAGCACGCGCTCACCGAGCAAAATCTGCGCGTCGCCGAAACCAAGGCGGACGCGATTGCCAGTATGCTCGCGCAGTTTTCGCAACGGCGCGAGCGCCTTGCCAGGGAGCTGGCATCGTTCGCACGATCGACGACCGATCCGATCCGCGACGTGGCAGAACAACTCGCGCAAGAAAGCGCGGAACTCACCAGCAAGCAGCGAGGTTTCACTGCGTTGCAGCACACGGTTGAATCGCTGCAGACGCAGCAGCGCGAAACCGACGACGTCTGGCAACGGGCAAGCAAACGCCTGTCCGATCTCGAAGCGCGCTCGCAGGCGCTGTCGGCGTTGCAGGCGACCATTGGCCACGGACAGGACATCGATCAGTGGCTTGCGCACCGCGGACTGACCCACACCCGACGTTTTTTCGAGTTACTCGACATCGAGCCAGGCTGGGAGGATGCGCTCGAAGCGGTGCTGCGTGAGCGCCTGGGTGCGCTTGAGCTTGACCATCTCGATGACGTCAGATCGTGGTTAACGGAGGCGGCCCCACCCGCTCGCCGGGTGGCCGCGTACGTGCGGTCGCCGCAAACCGACACCGAGGGGCCAGCACCCGATTCGCTGCTCGCGAAAGTGCGTGGGAGGCACGAAGAAGTCAGCCGGAATCTGGCCGATGGGCTCAAAGGCGTGCGTTGCCGTCCGGACTTAAGCGCCGCGCTTGCCGAACGCGCGGCTTTGGCGATCGGCGAAATGTTCACCACCCCGGATGGTCACCTGGTAACTGCGCACGGTGTCGTGTTGTTCGCGCCCGACAGCGAAGTGCACGGCGTGCTGGCACGCCAGCGGGAGCTCGAAGAACTGGCGACGGCGATTGCCGCGGCGGCGCTCGTTGCGGGTGACGCGGTGCGTGCCCGCGATGTTATCGATACGCAACGCAAGGACGCGCAGCAGACGTATCACGCGGAGAGCCTCGCACTGAATTCGCAACAGCGGCGCGTTCACGATCTCGAGATCGAGCTCACGCAGCTACGACAGGCGACGGAGGCCGCGGAGTTGCGCCATGCGCAGCTCACCCAGGAGACAACCGACGTGGCCGCCGAAGCGGCAGCGGAATTATCGCGGTGCGAACTTCTCGCCGCGGAGATCGCCGATTTGCAGTCGGGTGCGCACGATGAAACCGCGCAGCTCGATTCACTGCGGTTGGCGCTTAATGACGTGGAGGCTCACCAGTCGCGCGGCCGCGAACTTGTGCGAATGGCGGAACGGTCGGCGCAGGAAGCAAGCTTTGCCGAGCGCAACTGCCGCGACCGGCTCGCCGACCTCGAACGTCGCCTCGAGGGCCTATCGGCGCAGGCCGCGCAGCAAAATGGATTGCTGGGGCAACTGACCCGTGACCAAGCCGCGATCGACTGGGCGCCGGTCGAACAAGCGTTGCAGCGCGAGCTAATTGCGCGCGGGCGTGCGGAGCAGGCGCTCGGCGCGGCGCGGGATCGGCTAGAGGCGTTGTCGACCGACCTGCGCGCTGCAGAAGAGGCGCGTCTTTCCGCGGAACACGCGCTTGCGCCGGCCCGCGCCCGGATCGAGGACATGCGCCTGAAGGAACAGGCGGCCACGCTCGCGCACGCGCAGTTTGCGGAACAGTTGGCCGAGGCGCACGCAGATTTGGCGTTGCTGCCCGATGCGTTGGCGGCATGGGGCAGCGCGCGCACGTTGCCAACCGAGATCGAGCGAGCAACGCGCTCGCTCGCCGAGCTAGGTGCGGTCAATTTGGCGGCGCTCGACGAACTCACGCACGCGACCGAGCGCAAAGCCTATCTGGACGCACAAGCCGCCGATTTGACGGAAGCGATGAGCACTCTGGAAGCGGCGATCCGCCAGATCGATCGCGAGTCACGGCAACTGCTGCAACAGACCTTCGATCTGGTCAATACCAATTTTGCGAAACTCTTTCCGCTGCTCTTTGGCGCAGGCCAGGCGCGCCT